>Ga0209577_10000344_pt1 | contig 47392 bp, 42 predicted proteins | sample GraSoiAngelo_109_FD_185874 | JGI IMG/M metagenome (GOLD analysis project Ga0209577, IMG submission 185874) | Grasslands soil microbial communities from the Angelo Coastal Reserve, California, USA - 14_0903_12_20cm (SPAdes) (version 2) | ecosystem: Environmental > Terrestrial > Soil > Grasslands... | reverse complement strand
GCCGGACAGGTAGCGCTGCAGCGCGACCCGCACCGAGGCCTCGTCGTCCACCACGAGCACGTGCAAGCGGTCGGTGACGGGCTGCGCCACCGGCGTGCTCTGGAACTCCCCCGTCGCGCGCGGCGTCACGACCGGCAGCTCGATGACGAACCGGGCGCCGCCCTGCGGAGCATTCTCCGCCCAGATCCGCCCGTCGTGCTCGCGCACGATGCCGAGGGAGATCGAGAGCCCCAGACCCGTGCCGGACCCCGTGGGCTTGGTGGTGAAGAACGGGTTGAAGATCCGCTCGAGCAGATTGGGGGGGATGCCCGGGCCCGTGTCCTCGATCTCGGTGCGGATGACGGTGCCGGCTTGACGCGTGCGCACGGTGAGGCGCTGCTGGTCCCGTTCGGCCCGCTCCATCGCCTGCTCGGCGTTGGTGATCAGGTTCAGGAACACCTGCTGCAGCTGGTGGGCGTCCGCCATGGTCTCGGGGGCCTGATCGTCGTAGTCGCGCTGCACGTCGATTCCCCGCACCCGCAGCTCGTACCCCCGCAGCTCGAGCGTGTCGTCCAGCACCTGGTTCACCGACGTCGGGGAGCGCTCGGGCTTGTGCTGGCGCGCGAAGGTCAGGAGGTTCTGCACGATGCGCGAGGCGCGCCGGGCTTCGGCGTAGATCATTTCCGCCGCCGTGCGCTGGTCGGGCGGGAAGCGCTTTTCACTCAGCAGCAGCTGGGCGAACGCCGAGATCCCGGCGAGCGGATTGTTGAGCTCGTGCGCCACGCCGGAGACGAGCTGCCCGATCGCCGACATCTTCTCCGACTGGATCAGCTGCTCCTGCAGCATCTTCTGGTCGGTGACGTCGCGGATGACGCACAGCACCTCTTCGTCGAGCTGCGGCGTCGAGTAGGTCACCTGAATGGTCCGGACTTCACCGTCCTTCCGGTAGAAGGCAGTCTCGAACAACCCCGTCTCGCCCCCCAGCGCCCGTTGATAATGGGTCAGGGCCCGGGGAAGCTCGTCGTCCGGGAACAAGGGAGCGAAAAACATCCCGAGCAGCTCCTCGCGGCGGTAGCCCGAGATGATCTCGGAGGCGTGGTTGACGGTGGTAAACCGGCCGGTTGCGTCCAGTGTAACGATCGCATCCGACGCCGACTCGAACAGATGGCGATAGCGAGCCTCGGAGCGGGTTAGTGTTTCCTCTGCCCGCTTTTGGTCGGTGATATCGCGCAAGGTCGCCACGGCGCCGATCAGCTCGCCCTCGACCACGAGCGGCGTGGTGGACACGGCGACCACGCGCTCGTCGCCGCTCGCGCTCACGACCTTCGTCTCGTAGTGCTGCTCCTCGCCCCCGAAGGCCAGCCGTTCGTGCTCCGCGACGAGCGCGCGCTCGCCGGCGGCCACCAGGTCGTCGATCGGCGTCCCCGGCAGGTCCTCGAGTGGGCGGCCGAACAGGTCCGCGGCGGCGCGGTTGGCCATGAGCGCCCGGCGATCCAGGCCCGTGACGATCACCGCGTCGGCGAGCGCGGCCACGATTTCGGCCGCGATGTGCTGCGAATCAAGCGGGCGCTGGGGCCCCGCCTTGGAGGACGGCACGGGAGACCGGAGCCCGCGCGCGGGCGTAGCGCGCCGGCCCTTGGTCATGAGTCGTACGAGGCCACCATGGCGTCCTTCATCAGGTCGAGGCTCTTGAGCGCCGACTCGGTCACGCCGCGCGGCGCCTCACCGCGCTTCACGCAGCCCTTGATGATCTCGAGCGCATGAATGGGATGCTCGTCGTCGTACTTGGCGTGCTCCTCGAGCCACCAGCGCCCGCGCGGTCCGATCTTCTCGTTCTTGGCGAGCCCCCGCAGCGCTTTCTCGGAGATCTTCTGCGCCACGCCTTCCACGGCGTAGTTGGTCGCCGACACCGCCGCGCCGAACGTCGCGCCGCGGCACATGTCGGTCAGATAGGCGTGGAATTCCTTGACCTCGGGGATCATCGGCTCGGGCACCTGAAACCGCTCCTTGGGGACGTTAAAGCCATCTCCCATGGCGCGCCACATGGCGTCGTGACGCTTTTCGACCCGGATGTTGTCCCGGAAGAACACCTTGCCGTCCTCCGGCGAGCGGTCCAGCAGCACCTGCAGCCACTGGGGGAAGTCACGGATGATCGGGTAGAAGGCCACGAGGAAGTTCTGGATCTTGCCGTCGACCAGCTCGTTCTCCGACGCGTGGACGATCACCCGAGTGTCGAGGATCGCCTCGCGGCTAGGATCCAGCGCAGCATCCAGGTCGGCCACCCAAGGGGGGTGGGGGGTCACCTGCACGGACATCGAAGCTCCTTCCGGGCGCGCGGACTAAGGGAAACAGGGTTAGCGCGGGCTCCAAATGTATCACCCCGGCTCCCCTGCACAAGTTCATGCGGCCTTGGAACTTGTGCGACAGTCCAGGGGAGCGCGGTGAGCAGGGTTACGACGCCTTGACACGATATATCGTGACGGTATATCTTGACGTTACATCGTACATCAGCGAGGCGACAATGACGCGACAGTTCGGGTGGGATGGGATCGCTTTCGGGTTCGGGCCCCGGGCCTTCTTCTGGGGTGGGCCGCGCGGCCGGCGCCGCCGGTGGTTCGAATCGGGCGACATGAAGTACGTCATCCTCAAGCTCCTGAAGGACAAGCCACGGCACGGCTACGAGGTGATGAAAGAGCTGCAAGAGCAGCTGCACGGGTGCTACTCGCCCTCGCCCGGGACCGTCTACCCCACGCTGCAATGGCTCGAGGACGAAGGGCTCGTGAGCGCGAAGGAGGTCGAGGGGAAGAAAGTCTACGAAATCACCGCCGCGGGAACCCGCTTTCTGGAAGAGCACCGCGACGTGGTGGACGACATTTTCGAGCGCGTGCGCGATGCCGTCGACCGCGCGCTGGGCGGCGGGATGGTCGAAGTGAACCGCGCCGTAGGACGGCTGGTGCGCGCGGTATACCGCGCCGGCTGGAAAGCGCGCGACGAGGCCGCACGGCGCCGCCTGGTCGAACTGCTCGAGCGCACCCTCGGCGAGGTCGAAGGCGCGGCGACCTGAGGACGTCGCCCTAGGGTGCGACGATCGTGGCGCGCGTGATCGAGTCGAGGTGGGGGAACTGAGCCGCGAGGTACGCGTTCCCCTGCGCTTCGATTTGCCCTTGATCGGGCTGCTCCCCATAACCCGCGTAGATGTGGTCCACGACGTCCATGCCCTCGACGACGCGACCCAGCGGCGCGAACCCCATGCCGTCGAGGCGACTGTTGTCGCGATAGTTGATGAACAGCTGCGTGGTGCGCGTGTTGGGTCCCGCCGTCGCGAACGTGAGGGTGCCGCGGGTGTTGTGCTGCATCACGGGATCGTCCGCGATGGTGGCGGGGCGCCAGCGGGCCGAAACGGCGGGATCGCCGCTCAGGCCGAATTGGACGACGAACCCCGGTACGACGCGGAAAAAGCGCGCTCCGTCGTAGAACCCGTGCCGCACGAGGTTGTAGAGTCGGTCCGCGCCGTGCGGCGCCCACGCGCGCATCACCTCGACGACGAACGGGCCGCCACCGGTCTCGAACCGGACGCGGAAGCTCGCCGGGGCCGAGGCTCGCATCTCTGACGACTGCGGGTCGAGCAGAGGACTGGCCGCCCCCGCTCCGGTCGCTTTCGCCTGGGCCGGCTCACGGTCGGGCCGGCCACACGCGGCCAGCAGGGCCAGCACGCTTCCCGCGATCACCATCCGGTGTGGTCTCATGGGTCACCGCGCCGTGCCGAGCTCTGCCTGGTGCTCGATGATCCGCCCGACCAAGCCATAGCGACGCGCCTCGTCGGCCGAGAGCCAGAAGTTGCGGCGCGTGTCCTCCTCGATGCGCTCCAGGGGCTGTCCGGTCTGTTGCGCGAAGACGCGGTTCAGCCGATCGCGCATCTTGAGGATCTCGCGCGCCTCGATCTCGATGTCGCTCGCGGAACCGCCCGCCCCGCCCGCCGGCTGGTGGAGTAAGAAGCGGGTGTTCGGGAGGCAGTAGCGGTCCTCGCGCGGTACGGCGACGAAGATCAGGGCCGCGATGCTCGCCACCCACCCCGTCCCCACCATCCGGACGCGGGGGCTCAGGAAGCGCACCAGGTCGTGGATCGTGTCGCCCGCTTCCACATGCCCGCCCTGCGAGTTGATGAATACCGTGATGTCGTCGCTCGATTCGCCGGCCAGGGCCAAGAGCTGCGCGGTCACGTTGGCCGCGACGCGCTGGGTGATCTCGCCCGTGAGAATCACGATGCGGGCGCGGAACAGGCGCTCGGCGACGAGGTTGTGAAACGGGGCCAGGGACGGCTCGAGGGGACTCAGCTCTTCCATCGGGACTCCGGGGTAGAGGTCATCGCGCGGGAGGGTGGCGGCGCCGGCGCAGCTGGGCCAGCGCCCGGCTCACGTACACGCGCGTCATCTGCTTGCGCCACGACAGATCGAAGTCGGTGTTGTCCATCGGCTTGGCGGGTCGATACGCGGCGTCGGCGGCGGCCGCGATCGCCTCGTCCGCCATTTCGGTCCCCACGAGCGCGGCCCCGGCCTCCGGCACCTCCTGCGGCCAGCTCGCTACTCCGCCGAGCACGATCCGCGCCTCTGCCACCTTTCCCGTTTCCCCTTTCCCCTTTCCCGTCTCCCACCGCACCCATGCCGCCACACCGAGCACGGGAAAGTCGAACGAGTCGCGGCGGCGCAGCTTGTGATACACCGCGTCCCACCCATCCGGCCGCGGCAGGCGCACCTCGCGGAGAAGCTCGTCGGGCTGTTTCGTCAGGTAATTGATCCCGTCGTTGTGATAGAACCGTGCGGCCGGCACGACGCGCTCGCCGCCGGGCCCGAGGAGCACATAGTCCGCCCCCAGCGCGACCATCACGGGGGCCACGTCCGACGAGCTGACGGCCCAGCAGCGCGGGGACGAAGGCGCCACCCAGCAGATGTGCCCGTCCTTCTTCATACAGAAGTCGATCGCCTGGCGCCACTCGTACGTCTGATTGTAGTAATTGCAGCGCGTGTCGAGGCAGAGGTTGCCGCCCAGGGTGCCCATGTTGCGAAGCAGCGGGGTGGAGACCAGCCCGGCGGCGTGGGCGACGGCGGCGTAGTCGTCGCGGATCGTGGGATGGCCGGATACTGTGGTGAGTGTCACACATGGTCCGATGCCGCATTCCGCATTCCGCAGTCCGCATTGTGCGAGCTCCGGAATGCCCATAAGAGAGATGACCGTGCGCGGCTCCTGATGTCGCCGCTTCATGTTCGGGTAAAGGTCCGTGCCTCCGGCCACGTACATCCCGGCGGGGCCCGCGTCCGTCTTCATCGCGAGCGCCTCGTGGAGCGTGCGGGGTTGCAGATAGGTGAACGACGGAAGTCGGAGCATCAGCGCTCACTGACCCCGGGCACGAGCCCGGGGCTTGCGGGACCGGGTTTTCCCCGGGCGTGCGCCCGGGGTTAGAGGGACCGCTTTGCCGTCCCCACCGTCCCACGGCGGCGGCACGCAAGTCGCTTCCGGCCACGCAATATCCGGGAACGCCGCCGGTCCGAACCGCGGAGCTTCGCCCTTTTCCTTACGCCGCAGTGCCTTGAACACCTTTTCTGGTGTTATGGGCACCTCGTCGATGCGCACGCCGACGGCGTCGTACACCGCGTTCGCCACGGCGGGCGGTACGGGGAGCAACGGACCCTGGCCGCACTCCTTGGCGCCGAACGGGCCGTTCGGATCGGGGTCCTCGACCACGTAGGTCACCACGTCGCACATTTCGAGGGTGGTGGGGCTCTTGTACTCGAGCAGGCTGGGAATCTTGTGGACGACGTTACGGTTTCCCCGGTACGCCATCTCCTCCATCAGCGCCTCGCCCAGGCCCATGTACACGGAGCCTTCGATCTGGCCCATCACCGTCGCGGCGTTGATCGCTCGCCCCACGTCGTGCGCGATCCAGATCTTGGGGACGCGCACGATCCCCGTGGCCGGGTCCACGTCGACCTCCGCCACGCAGGCGCTGTAGGAGTAGGCGGGCGACGGGCCGACGCCCGCGCCGCGGTAGGTGCCGGGCGACGGCGGCGGTGTGTAGGAACCGACGGTTCCCACCGTCCCCTCCGCGGCCTCCGCGAGCTGCACGGCCTCGGCGAACGTGAGCCCGCGCTCGGGACGCTCGACGTCGAACACACGCCCCGCCGCGAAGGCGACGCGCTCCGGGGACACGTCGAGCTTCGCGGCCGCGTGGCGCGCGATGATCTCGCGCGCGCGCTCGGCCGCCTGGATCGCCGCGTTCCCGGTCATGAGCGTCACGCGACTCGAATAGCTGCCCAGGTCTACGGGCGTGAGATCGGTGTCGCCCGTGACGACCGCCACGTCCAGTGGATCGAGGCCCAGCACCTCGGCGACGATCGCCGCCAGGACCGAGTCCGAGCCCTGCCCGATCTCGGTCGAACCGCAGAACGCGGTGACCCCACCGCCGCGGTCGCATTTGAGCTGCACCCCGGAATGCGGCATGGCGTTCCAGTAGATCGGCAGCCCCGCGCCCGTGATGTACGACGAGCAGGCGAGACCGATCCCCTTGCCGGTGGGCAGCTTCCTGAACTTGTCCTTCCACCCCGATCCCTGGACCACCTTCTCGATGCAGCGCCCGAGGCCCATGGTGCCGACGCGCAGCCAGTTGGCGGTGATTGAATTGGGCGGAACCAGGTGTTTGAGCCGGAGCTCAGCGGGGTCGAGCCCCAGCTGCTCGGCGATCTTGTCGAGGTGAACCTCGAGCGCGAAGCGCGGCTGTGGTGTCCCGTGCCCCCGTTTCGGCCCGCACGGCGGCTTGTTGGTGAAGGCGCGTGCGCCTTGAAACTTGTAACGTGGAACGTGATACGTGACCGTCTGCAGTGCGCCGGTGTAATACGTGCTCGCCACGCCGTAGGACCCGTATCCGCCGCCGTCGAGCAGCGACCTGAAGTGCATGCCCGTGATGGCGCCGTCTTTCTTCACGCCCGTCTTGACCCACATGAGCGTCGGGTGACGCCCGCGGTGGCAGTAGAACACCTCCTCGCGCGTGAGCGTGATTTTCACAGGCCGGCCCGTGACCATCGCCAACTTCGCCGCGACGATCTCGTGGCTGAAGGGGTCGCTCTTGCCGCCGAACCCGCCCCCGTTGGGGCACGCCACCACCCGGATCCGCGCAGGTGAGAGCTCGAGCACCTTGGCGAGGGCGCGGTGGACGTAGTGGGGCGTCTGGGTGGAGCTCCACAGCGTGAGCTTCCCGTCGGCCGACCAATCGGCCACCGCCGCGTGCTGCTCCATCGGGAGGTGCGTGCTGCCCTCGAAGAAGAACGTGTCCTCGCGCACCAGGTCGGCGTCCCGGAACCCCTCCTCCACGTCGCCGAACTCGAGGTGGATCAGCTTGTGCATGTTGCCCAGGTCGCCGTATTCGTGGATGCGGGGCTCGGGGTGAGCGAGTGCGTCTTCGGCGTCGGTGACCGGGCGCAGCGGCTCGTACTGGACGGCGATGCGAGCGAGCGCGGCGGCGGCCGTTTCCTCGCTGGTCGCCGCGACGGCCGCGACGGGATCACCCACGAAGCGCACCTTGTCGAGCGCCAGCGCGTGCTCGTCCTGGCTCACGGGAAGGATGCCGAAGGGGATCGGCAGATCTTTCCCCGTCAGCACCGCTTTCACGCCGGTGAGGGTGGTCGCCTGGGACGTGTCGATCGACCGGATGCGCGCGTGGGCGTGCGGACTGCGCAGCAGTCGGGCGTAGAGCATCCGCGGGAGGAACAGGTCGTCGGCGAATTTCGTCGTGCCCGTGACCTTGGCGGTGGCGTCCACCTTGCGGAGCGCCTTGCCGACGACACGGAGGCCTTGCTCAGCGGACGCCATACAGGCTCTCCGGCGTCGGCTCGGCCTGTTCACCGCGCATCCGGGCCGCGGCCAGCTCGACGGCTTCGTAGATCTTGAGGTAGCCGGTGCAGCGGCAGAGGTTGCCCGAGAGCGCCCGCTTGATGTCGTCCCGGTCGGGGCGAGGGTTCCCGGCGAGCAGGGCCTCGGCGGCGAGCAGGAACGCCGGGGTGCAATAGCCGCACTGCGCTGCGCCCAGCTCCGCGAAGGCGTCTTGCAGCGGGTGCAACTTGCCGCCGGCGGCCATCCCCTCGACCGTCTTCACGCTCCGTCCGGCACAGGCGAGGCCGAGGACCAGGCAGGACAGCACGGGCGTGCCGTCGACGAGCACGGTGCAGGTGCCGCACTCGCCCAGCTCGCAGCCGTGCTTGGTGCCCGTCAGGCTCAAGTCCTCGCGCAGCACCTCGAGCAGCGTCTTGTGCGGCGCGAAGGCCACCTCGGTGGGCTCGCCGTTCACGTCGAGCGCGATCTTCGTCTTGGCGTCGAGCGGAGGCATGGTTCCGAAACGTAATCTTGATAACCAGGGGGTGGGGCGCCAGCTTTCGCCCTCCCCAAGCTCGACGGTGTCCATGCGTGCGGTCTGCAGGCTGCTCGGTCTCGCATTGCTCTTGACCGCCGCTCCGCCGGACCGGTTGACCGCGCAAGACTACCACGCCCAGGCGCTCCGCATCCTCAAGACGACTCCCCTGATCGACGGGCACAACGACATCCCCGACGCCATCCGGGCACGTGGCGGGCTCGACTCGGTGGACTTCGCGGTGCTGCAGCCCAAGCTCATGAGCGACATCCCGAAACTGCGCGCGGGCGGCGTGGGGGCCCAGTTCTGGGCGGCCTATGTTCCCGTCACGACACTCGACTCCGGGCCACATCCCGCGGTGTACGCGCTCGAGCAGATCGACTTGATCAAGCGGCTGTGCGCGAAGTATCCCCGTGACCTCGCGCTGGCCTATCGGGCTGCGGACGTCGAGCGGAACTTCAAGGCGGGAAAGATCTCCTGCCTGATCGGCATCGAGGGCGGGCACGCGATCGAGAACTCGCTCGGCGCGCTCCGGATGTTCGCGGCGCTGGGCGTCCGCTACATCACGCTCACCCACTGGCGCACGCTCTCCTGGGCCACGGCTTCCACCGACACCGCGCGGCGCGGCCTCTCGGCGTTCGGGCGCGACGTCGTGCACGAAATGAACCGGGTGGGCATCGTGGTGGATCTCTCCCACGTCAACGACGCCACGATGTCGGACGCGCTCCATACGACACGCGCACCCGTGATGTTCTCTCACTCCTCGGCCCGCGCGCTCACCGGCCATGCGCGCGACGTGCCGGATTCGATCCTCACGCTGGTGCCGGGCAACGGCGGCATCGTCATGGTGAATTTCAACCCGGGCTTCGTCTCCGAGGCGGTGCGCTCGTACGAAGACAGCATGGAGAGTCGTGCTCGCGCGCTGCGCGCCGCCGGAGCGGACCCGGCCAGTGTCGCCGAATCGACCAAGGCGTGGGCGGCGCGCGCCCCGAAAGCGACGCTCGCCCAGGTGGCGGACCACATCGAGCACATCCGCCAGGTCGCCGGGGTCGACCACGTGGGGCTCGGGTCCGACTTCGACGGCATTACGGAGGTGCCCGTCGGGCTCGAGGACGTGTCGAAGTTTCCCGATCTGATCGCGGAGCTGTTGCGGCGGGGATGGAGTGAGCAGGACGTGAGGAAGGTCGCGGGGCTCAACGCGCTGCGGGTGCTTCGAGCCACCGAACGGGTGGCGGCGCCCCGGAAGATGTGAGGATATCAGGGCCGCGCGCCTCCTTGACACGCTCTGCCACTCGGTCTATTGTCGATCCCCTCACCCTCGCGTGCCGGCGACCGTGAGGGGGGGCGGAAATGGCCAGATCACCTGCTGTGGGTACGCCGTCGGGGACGGTCAAGAGCACCGATCGGGGCGCCAAGTGGCACGGCTCCCTTGATGCCGACATTATCATCGCCAACGCCCCCGACCCCGTCTTCGTCTCCGACCTCGAAGGCAAAATCCTGCAGGCCAACGACGCGGTTTCTCAGCTGCTCGGGTTTCGCCAAGACGAGGTGCTCGAGCAGTCGCTGTCGCGCTTCATCAGCCCCGAGGAAACGCGGGAGTTTACGGCGGCGTTGCGCGAGGTGGTCGAGCGCGGCGTCATGCGGAACGTGGTCCTCAACCCTCGCAGTGCGAGTGGCGAGGTCATCCCCACCAGCCTGAACGCCTCCGCGCTGCGCGATCCGGATGGTCGAGCGATCGGCGTGATCGGCATCTTGCGCGACATGCGGGAGCTCGACAAGGCCCGCGCCTACGCCGAGAGCCTGATCAAGAACGCGCCGGACGCAGTGTTCGTCTCCGACCTCGAGGGAAAGATCCTGCAGGCCAACGACGCGGTCTTCGCCCTCCTGGGCCTCCGCCCGGACGAGCTGATCGAGCAGTCGCTCTCGCGCATCATCTCCCCCGACGAAACCCGGGAGTTCCTGGCCGCCCTCCGTGAGGTCGTGGAGCGGGGCGTTACGCGCAACGCCCGCCTCAATCCTCGCAGCGCGAGCGGGGAAGTGATCCCCACGACGCTCAACGCCTCCGCGCTCCGCGACCCGGACGGCAAGGTGATCGGCGCGATCGGCATCCTGCGCGACATGCGCGAGCTCGACAAGGCCCGCGCGTACGCCGAGAGCCTCATCAAGAACGCCCCCGACCCGGTCTTCGTCTCCGACCTCGAGGGCAAGATCCTGCAGTCCAACGACGCGGTGTCCGCGCTGCTCGGCTTCCGCCCGGACGAGCTGCTCGAGCAGTCGCTGTCCCGCTTCATCAGCCCGCAGGAGACACGCGAGTTCACGGCCGCCCTGCGCGAGGTGGTCGAGCGCGGCGTCACCCGCAACGCGCACTTGAACCCCCGCAGCGCCAGCGGGGAGGTCATCCCCACGACGCTCAACGCCTCGGCGCTGCGCGACCCGGGCGGCAGGGTGATCGGCGCCATCGGCATCCTGCGCGACATGCGCGAATACGAGCAGGTGGTTCGCGACCTGGAGAAGTCCAAGGGCGAGCTGCAGGAGAAGATCCTGGATCTCGAGAAATTCGAGGAAGTAGTCGTCGGCCGCGAGCTCAAGATGATCGCCCTCGAAAAGGAGCTGGAGAGCGTGCGGACGAAATCGAAAGGCTGAGGGTGCGGGGAGTGTAAGCGCGATGCCAGAGACGGCGACGGAGCAGCGTCAGGCAGCGATCGCAGACCCCGGCGCGGCCGGGGCGGCCGAGCACCGGCTCCGCGCGCATGTGGAGACGCTGGAGCGCCGCCTGCGGAAACGCGACGAGCAGCGCCGCGCCATGCTCCACATCATGGGCGATCTGAGCGAGTTCAACAAGCGCCTCGCCAACCAGCGGAAGGCCATGCTGCACGTCCTGGCCGACTACGAGCAGGACCGCCGGCGACTGGCCCGCCAAACGGAGCGGCTCGACAGCTCCCGGCGTGCCTTGCTGCACATCCTGCAGGACTCCCACCAGGACAAGCTGCGTCTCGAGGCGAGCCGCAAGGCCATGATCCACATCATGGGGGACCTGCGCGAGACCACGGCCGAGATGCAGCGGCGCGAGCAGGAACTGCGCGACAAACAGGAGCAGCTCGTCCAGGCGGGCAAGCTCGCCACGCTCGGGGAGCTCACCACCGGCGTCGCCCACGAGCTCAACAATCCACTCAACAACATCGGCCTGTTCGTGGGCAATGCCGTCGACTTGATCGAGCTCGCGGTGACGGAGAAGGAGCAGATCGTCGGCGAGCTGGACCACGCCATGCAGCAGGTCAGCAAGGCCACGGAGATCATCTCGCACCTGCGTACCTTCGGCCGGGCCGCCCCCGTCAGCCGCGAGCCGACCTCGCTGCGGGACGCGATCGAGCGGGCCCTTTCTCTGATGCGGGAGCAGCTCCGGCTGCGCGACATCGAGGTCACAGTCGACCTGGGTGCGGAGGACCCGGTGGTCGTAGGGAACGCGATTCAGCTGGAGCAGGTGTTCATCAACCTGTTGACCAACGCGCGTGACGCGGTGGCCGAGTCGCCACGCAAGCAGATCCGCATTGCGGCCGCGGCTGGCGGCGGGGCTGTGGAGGTCAGCTTGGCCGATAGCGGGCACGGGATTCCGCCCGGGCTGGAGCGGCGCATCTTCGATCCGTTCTTCACCACCAAGGAGGTCGGGAAAGGCACGGGCCTGGGCCTTTCGATCACCTACGGGATCATCAACGAGCACGGCGGCACGATTTCGGTGGTGAGCCCGCCGGGCGAAGGCGCTACGTTCTTCATCCACCTGCCCCTCGCGCCCCCCGATCCGGAGGAGACCGATCCGTGACCACGACGATGAGCGTCCTCATCGTCGACGACGACCCGGCGTTGCTACAAGCGCTGCCCCAGGCCCTGCGGCTACGGATGGGCGGGGTGACCGTGGAAACGGCCGACTCGGCGGCGGCGGCGCTCGAGCGCATCGCCGTCCAGGACTATGACGCGGTCGTCACCGATATCAAGATGCCGGGCATGGACGGTCTGGCCCTCTTGGCGGAGATCCGGACGCGCCGGCCGGACACTCCCACCCTGATAATCACCGGGCACGGCGAGAACGAGCTGGTGGTTCGCGCTCTCCGCGGCGGGGCCTGCGACTTCATTCAGAAGCCCATCGACCGTGGTTACTTCGTGGCGGCGTTATACCGAGCGATTCGGGCGCACGCGCTGAATCGCAAGGTGAAGGAGCGGCAGCTGGCGCTGGAGTCCTGCGCGGAGGAGCTGGAGCGTCTCGTGCAGAAGCTGGAACGTCAGCCGCGCGCGGTGCCCGGCCCGGCGGAATGATGAGCCAGGGCGGTGTGCTCATCGTGGACGACGACCTGGCCCTGCTCCAGGCCCTGCCCCGGGCCCTGCGGCTGCACATGGGCGGGGTGACGGTGGAGACGGCCACCTCTGCGGCGGCGGCGCTCGAGCGGATCGCCGCCCGGGACTACGACGCGATCGTCGCCGACATCAAGATGCCGGGGATGGACGGGCTGGCGCTGTTGGCCGAGATCCGGACGCGTCGGCCCGACACGCCCACCCTGATGATCACCGGGCACGGCGAGAACGACCTGGTAGTTAGCGCTCTCCGCGGCGGGGCCTGCGACTTCATCCACAAGCCGATCGACCGAGAGTACTTCATCGCTGCGCTGCACCGGGCGATGGAGACGCGTGAGGCACGTCGTCGGGTCAAGGCGCAGCAACTCGCGCTCGATCGTCACCTCGGCGAGCTGGAGGCCATCGTCGAAGAGCGGACGCGCGAACGGCGGCAGTCTACCAAAGCCGTCGAGAGCTCGTTGACTTTGTTGCAGGGCTCGAGTGGGCAAATGGACGAGGTCGTTCAGCAGATCAAGCAGGTGGCCGACTCGCCGCTCACGGTGCTCGTCCAGGGTGAGACCGGCACCGGCAAGGAGCTCGTGGCTCGAGCGATCCATCAGCTGAGCGCCCGGCGCGACAAGCCATTTGTCGCGGTGGACTGTGGCGCCATCCCGGACACCCTGATCGAGTCGGAGCTGTTCGGCTACGAGAAGGGCGCGTTCACGGGAGCCAACGAGCGAAAGGAGGGGCAGTTCCAGCTCGCCGGGGGCGGCACGCTGTTCCTCGACGAGATCGTCAATCTCCCCCTCCCGACGCAGGCGAAGCTGTTGCGCGCGTTGCAGCAGCGCCAGGTGCAGCCGCTCGGCAGCAAGCGGGCCGTCCCCGTCACCGTGCGGATCACCGCCGCTTCCAATGTTCCTCTCGAGCAAGAGGTGCGGCTGGGCCGGTTCCGCGCCGATGTGTACTACCGCCTCAACGAGTTCGTCATCACGCTGCCGCCCCTCAGGGAGCGAGACAACATCCTCCAGTTGGCCAATGGTTTTCTCGCGGAAGCCAGCGCGGAGCTCGACCGCCCTCGCTGCAGGATTTCAGAAGCGGCGGTTCAGGTCCTGCTGCGCTACGACTGGCCCGGGAACGTACGGGAGCTTCGCAACGTGATTCGGCGGGCCAGCCTGCTGGCGTCGGACGTGGTCGAGCCGGAGCACCTCGCCGTCCTCCCCCTCGCTCCCCCGGCGGCGACCGCTCGCTCGGGAGAGCCGGCGCCGGCTGGCTCGTCTCTCAAGGAGCTCGCTCAGGCGGCGACGGTGGACGCCGAAGGACGGGCGATCCGTACGGCGCTGCAAGCCACGCGCGGGAACAAGAGCGAGGCGGCTCGACTGCTCCGCGTGGACTACAAGACGCTGCACTTGAAGATGAAACAGTACGGCATCTCCGCGGGGCAGTTCCGCCGGTCCTGACTCGAACCTGGGCGGCGGTCGATCCCTTCGAGGCCGACGTCTCGTCCCGTTCACGACTCGAGCTCGTCCAGCAGGGCCTTGGCGTCCTTGAGGTCCTTCGTGCCGAACCCTTCCTTGAACCAGTCGTAAGCCGGTCGCAGCAGCTGGTACGCGCCGGGACGGTCGCCGCGATCGTCCAGCATACGGGCGAGCGTGGTGGCGGCGCGCAGCTCCCACGACTTGGCCTTCTGCCGTCGGGCGACGCCGATCGCCTCACGCAAGCACGCCTCGGCTTCTTCCGATCGGCCCTGCTGCATCCGCATCCACCCCTTGAGGCGGAGCACCTCGGACAGATGCACCCGCTCCTCCTGGCGCTCGATCTGCTCGAGGCTCTGCTCGATACACGCCAGCCCACCGGCGAGGTCGCCACTGCGCGCGAGCGCCTCGCCCAGCAGGGCCCTGACGTAGGGGACCCAGGCGCCGTGTCCCGTCTCCGTCAGTTTGGCGAGCCCTTGCGTGATCTGATCGACGCTGTCGGAATAGTTCCCTGCGCGCAGCGATGCCACGCCGATGACGATGGGGGCCATTTTCTCTTCTATGAGCTTTACCCGGTGCTCTTTGCCCAGCGCCTCGGCTGCTTTGCCGCGGGCCAACAGGTCTTCAGCCTTGCCGCAATAGTCGAACACGGAAGCGCCGAGGGTGAGTGCGAGGCCGAGATCGATCGGATGGGGATGTTGGCGGCTGCGCGCGTGTTTGTCTTTGGCGTCGCTCTTCACGATCGCTTGGTCCGGAAACCCGAGCATCCAAAGAATCTGGGATCGATAGATGCCCTCCGCGGTGAGCGGGTCCGTGTTGGTCTTCTCGACGATGTGCCCGTGGGCGGCGGCCCTGTACTCGCTCTCGATGCGCGCTGCTTCGCGGGCCGCTGCGGTGAGATCGCCCATCCAGAAGAGCGACGTCATCTTGGCCCGACAGGCGACGATCTGCAGGTCTCGCTTGACGTTTTTCCGTTCCGACGCCGCGGCCACGGCGGCCATCTTTTTCGCCCAGCTCATCGCGACGCTATGCCGCCCCGCGCTCATGAAGTGGACCCACAGTCCATGCAGCACGGGTAAAAAGCTCTCCTGGTGATCGAGCGATCTGGCGAGGTCGAGCGCCGGCTCCAAAAGGCCGCTGACCTCGCCTGCCGCCCACCCCTGCAGGTCCATCACCGCCCGCCCCAGCAACTGGCGCAGTTGCAGCTCCATGCGGTCGCGCTCGGTCCCGGCGGGCAACGTTCCGACCAACGCCAGACCCTTGCGCAGGTGGGCCACCGCTTCCGCCAGGACGAAGCGCTTCAACGCTGCATCGCCGGCGCGCAGCCAGAACGGCACCGCTTTCGCGGGCAAGCCGGCGTCGGTATAGTGCCGGGCGAGCAAGGCCGGCTGGGCCTCCCCGGTCTCCGGCCAGAGTCTCTCGATCGCGCCGGCGATGGCGGCATGCAGCCTCTGTCGCTCGTTGGGCAGCATCCATTCGTAGGCGGTCTTTTGTACCAGGGTGTGCTTGAACGTATAGACGGCCTGAGGGATTTCCCCGCGGCGCGAGGCGAGCCCCGAGTCCGTCAGCCGGGCGAGGCCGCTGTCGAGTGCCTCCTTGCTCATCGACGCCACGGCCACGAGCAGCTCGTAACTGAACTCACGCCCGATTGCGGCACCGATCTGGGCGATGCCGCGGGCGGGCGCCACCCGGTCGAGCCGCGCCACGAGCGAGTCGCTCAAGGTCGCCGGAATCTGAGTTTTGGCAGGATCGCCGGCGTGGGTGTAGCGGGCGCCGTCGTCCTTCAGGTCGCCTGATTCGAGTATCGTCTTGGTGAGCTCCTCGACGAACAAAGGAACTCCTTCCGTCGTATCGACGATGTACTCCAGCACTTTCGACGGGAGGGCTTTGCCGCGTGTCAGCTGGGAGACGAGCTCACCGCGCTCATCCGGTGTGAGCCCCTCGATCGTGCGTGCTTCGAAGTGCTGCACGTGTCGGGACCAGCGGGAGCGAAAATCCTGCACCGTTTGCTCATCGCTATCGCCGGGCTCGGGTGACCGGCTGGTGAGCACGAGCAGCAAAGGGACCGCCACGACTCGGCTGATGAGCTGGTCCAGCAGCTCGATCGTGCTGGGATCGGCCCAGTGCACGTCCTCGAACAGCATCACGCCCCGTCGGCCGCGCGCGACGGCTTGAATGAGGTTGACCAAAGCTTCGATGGTCTGCTCTTTGCTCCGCTGTGGGCTCATGGGGATGGCATCGGAGCGCACCTTGCAGGGAATGGAAAGCAGGGCGGCGATGTACGGGACGTCCGTCTCGGGACGACCGTAATCCATGACCACCAGCTTCGTGAGCTTCTTCAATCGAGATTGTGGGGGCTCGTCACGCTGGAACGCGAGCTCCCGCTCGAAGAAGTCGATGCTCGGGTAGAACGCGCTGCTGACATGATACGGGGAGCATTGGAACCGCAGAGCCGTGAGCGGCCTTGCCTCCGGCCCCGGCTCCCGCGCCTCGCGAAGAAACTCGCTCACGATGCGACTCTTGCCGATGCCCGACTCGCCCACCAACAGCACCACCTGACCTCCGGTCTGCTGCGCCGCCTGCCAACGCCGCCGCAACAGGGCGATGTCGTCCCTGCGGCCGACTAAACCCGTCAAGCCATGCTTGGTGGCCGTGTCGAAGCGCGTAGCGGTGCTGGACTCCACGACCCGATACGCAGGGGTCGCGGACTCGCCCAGGTCCTGGTAGCTGAATCTGCCGCCGGTCAAGCGCCGGACTTCATCGCTCACCACGACGCCTCCCGGTGGGCCGAGGTCGCGCAACTGCTGGGCGAGGTCTTTGGCTTCGACCCACTCGTCGTCGCCGGATAGAACGGCCTTGCCCCTGGCGATGCCGATGCGCACCCGCAGCCCCACCTCCGACTTGGCCAGCGTCTCGATGATCTTCAGGCCCACGTGTACGACCCGCTCGGCTTCGTCCTCGTGAGCGACGGGGAAGCCGAAGAGGGCCACGACCGCATCGCCCCTCCGCTCGGACACGTGGCCGTCGTATCGTTTGATGCAGTCGGCGCAGGTCTGTTGGTAGCGGCCCATGATGGCCGGGACATCTTGTGGATCCAGCTCGTTGGACCCGACGAGCTTGCAGGACAGCACCATGACGCGGCGTTGCTGAACCGTGGAGCGATCGATCGCGGCACCGGCTCCTGGCCCCCGGCGCCCTGCCTTCGGCCCGAGCGAGTCGGACCGAACGCGGCGTCGGTCGCGCGAGCCGGTGAGGGCCCTGGCGAACTGGGCAACAGTCGGGTATCGGTCGGCGGGCGCCTTGGCCAGAGCCCGGCGGATGGCCACGTCGAGCAGCGGCGAGACCGTCCCACGAACGACCCGCGCGGACGGAACCGGCCAACCCAACTGCTTGGCGATGATCGCCTGAGCCGACTTCCCGGTGTAGGGCGTCTCACCGACCAGCATCTCGTAGAGCACACAGGCCAGGCTGTACACGTCGGTGCGCTCGTCTATGTTGGGGTCGGCGGTGGCCTGTTCCGGGCTCATATAGCCGGGCGTCCCAATTCCAAAGCCGGTGTTCAGACCCGCCCGCGCCGCGCCGCCGGCCTGCGTGAGGGCGCGGGCGATCCCGAAGTCGGCCACCATGGCGCGCCCCTCGTGCAGCAGGATGTTCTCCGGCTTGATGTCGCGATGCAGCACTCCCCGAGCGTGCGCCGCCGCAAGGGCGCCCGCGACGTCGCGCGTGATCCCCATGGCTTCGTCGATCGACAACTGCTTCTCCTGACGCAGCCGGTGGCGCAGCGACTGGCCCGCGACGTACGGCATGACGAAGAACAGGAATCCCTCGCGCTCGTCCGAGTCGAGCACGGGCAGGACGTTCGGGTGGTTGAGTTGGGCGGTGACTTCGATCTCGAGCAGGAACCGATCGCTCCCCAACGCGGCGGCCCACTCGGGCTTCAAAACCTTGACGGCGACTTCGCGGTGGTACTTGAGGTCGTCCGCCAGGAAGACCGTCGCGAACGTACCCCGGCCTATCTCTCCTGCTACGCGATAGCGATAGGCGAGTGCGGCCTGTACACCTTCGAGTTGGTCGCTTTCGACCAAGTGATCCGTCCCCGGATGGGACTGGATTGGCCATTATGGCACGCCGTACCGGGGCCTGCAACCCGCACCGTGGGGCATGCTGCGGTAAGCGTCCAATTGTGATCGTACAGCGCCACGCCGCCGCCGAACACGTTGGTCCCCCCGATGCGTTCCCCACTAGAGATTGGCGGTCGAAAGGGCGAGGTGCGGCAGGCTGAACGCGTTGGCGGCGTTCGCCTTCTGGGCCGCGAGCACCCGGCTGCCCGGCCACTGGTCGGTGGACTTGGCGCCCGTGAACACGGCGGCGACGACCAGGCCATTCCGATCCACGACGGCCGCCCACATGGGGCAGTTCCGGCAGTCCCGACCGTCGTCAATTGCCCGCAATGGTCCGCGAATTGCGCGGACTGATCCGCGCAATGGTGAGAGCGAGCGAGCGGACACGAGAAAAGGTGCCCGTCTCCCTGCGGGAGATCGCGGGCCGGGCGGCGGCGGAAGCGGAGCGGCAGGCGATCCGCTTGGCGCTTAAAGCCACGCGAGGGAACAAGAGCGAGGCGGCGCGGCTGCTCCGCGTGGACTACAAGACGCTGTACCTCAAGATCAAGCAGTACGGCATATCCGCGGGGGAGTTCCGGCAGTCCTGACCGTCGTCAGTCTGTCATAACAGGATCACGACACACCGCCTCTCTGGCGGCCGCGCCATGGTCTGCGCGCCATGGTCCTTGCTACCGCACCAGACTCTCGGTGCCGATCTCCTCGCTCGTCCGGGGGCAGCGTCCTTCAACCTGTCGAGGGCCGGACGGCGGCTTCTCTTGTCAGCACCGTGACTTACTCGCTTTTCCGAAAGCCTCGCCGTCTGCTCGCGTTGAGCCGTCGCGACGAGCGACACGAGGCGCCAGGACGGGCACGTGCTTTGCCTTGGCCCGGAGCGCCGTCCCCGTCCGTTGTATTACGCGTGGTGCTTCAAGGAGGAAACCGATGCAAGCGTTCCGGAAGACCGTTGCAGTCCTGATCTTTCCTGCGATCGCGTATCTGGGTGCCGCCTGCGAGCGGATGGACTCGCCGACGGAGGCGCGGCCTCGTCTGGCGGCGTTACAGTTGTCCAACGACCCAACGACCCATTGGGTTAATGATGATGATCCAAACGGCCCCCCTTATAGTCCCCCGGGCACGAGCTGCAACAACCCTGGCTATCAGACAGTCCAAGCGGCCGTGGATGCTGCGGCACCGGGTGACCGCATCAATGTCTGTCCAGGCACGTACATCGAGCAAGTGACCATTCCTGCCGCGGGTCCAGCATCGGCAAAGGACAACATTCAGTTACGCTCGGTCGCGCACTGGCAGGCCGTGATCAGAGCTCCCACGCCCATGGTTGGCACATACGCGACCAAAGCAATCGTGCGGGTCAACGGGGCTCACGGCGTGACGATCCTCGCCTTCACGATTACGGGGCCAAGCGGAGTAGCTTGCGGCGGCAACATCAGCTACGGGGTGCGCGTCGATAACGGCGGCTCCGCCAACATCCTCGGGAATCACATCACACAGATTCGGGACCCAGATGTCGACGGTGAGCGCTGCGGTACCCAGAATGGAATGGGCATTGTGGTCGGCGGGCACTTCAACGATGCTGGCTTTAGCACTGGCTCGGCGAGGATTGAGGGTAACCTCGTTGACAACTACCAGAAGAATGGGATTGTGGTGGGCGGCTCCGGGTCAAGCGCAGTAATCGTAGCGAACCGAGTTTTCGGCTCAGGACCCCAATTGATCATCGCTCAGAACGGCATCGAGGTGCTCCAGGACGCCACCGCTGAGATCAAGCACAACTTCACGTCGGGCCATCAGTTCACGCCGCACTCTGTCACCCCCGCGGGGGTGCTCCTCATCTTCGCGGGGACGGTGGACATACATAACAACACCGTCGCGCAGAACGACGTCGATATGTACGCGTCCGCGTCGTCGGCGCCAGGCTCGCTGACCCACAACCGGACGCGGTCGAGCACGTTCGATGGCATCGTCGTCGATGCAACGAACGACGCCACGGTTGGAGAGAACCACTCCGAGCAGAATGGCGGCGCCGGAATCGGGCTCTATGAGGGCGCCTCGTCCAACACGCTCGAGAACAACCAGGTCGAGCACAATAGCACCAACTTCAGCAGCACCACGTGTCCGATTACCGATCCGCCGTGCTTCGGGGGCGGCATCCTGCTGCACGACGCAAGCAACAACACCGTTCGCGGCAACCACGTGCAGAACAACGGAACCCTAAATGGCATGGACAATACCGACGGGATCCGCGTCCATACGCCTTCCACTGGGAACGTCATCGAGAGCAACCACCTGAGGGGCAATGTCACACATGATTGCCATGATGATTTCACGGGCAATACTTGGGTCGATAACCATGGGGGCACTTCGTCCGGAACGGCGGTCTGCTCTGACCCCGATCCGCAAGACGACTTGGTAGTCGAGGCCGGCTGGGACCCGACCTATCCCTGGTACAGCGCGTACGACGGGCTCGCCACTGACTACGACTGGCCGAGTCTCTATTCGGCAATCGACGCGCAGATCCAAAGCTTGCTAGACTTGCTGCCCCAGCTCGGGGTCGGGGGCGTTCGCCGCCCGAGTCCTTAGCAGAACCAGTCGGAGTACCGATGGAAGGTTTGGGGGCTAGTCCCAGCTAGCCCCCACCGTGCCCGCGCGGATCGCGATATTGCGGGACGATGCCAGACAGCGATTCCGTCGGTCTGTGTCTCACTTGCCGCTGGGCCCGGACCCTCACCAATCGGCGCGGCTCCACCTTCTTGCGGTGCGGCCGCGCCGACACTGATCCGAGCTTCCCCCGCTACCCGCCGCTGCCGGTGTTGCAGTGCCGTGGGTATGAGCAGCGCACGTCGCCCGGGGAAACGGGGAGCGGGCTGAAGGGAGAGCTTCAGTAGCGGAGCGCCCGGCCATATGTGGCGCACGGGGTGGGTCGAGCGGGAAACCCGGCCGCCCTATTGCGTCGGGGAGGCCGTTCGCTCACTTTGGGTTGCACGTCCGCCGGACACCGCACAACAGCGAGGTCGCTCGTGGCTCAACCGCGTCCGCTGGAGCGCGCCAAGCTGCTCTTCTTCCGCTACTTCGAGCAGACGTTCGTGTTGCTGCTCGTGCTCGCGATGGTCGCGATTCACAACCTCGTGGACCAGAAGTTCGCGTTTCTCAGCTTCTACTACCTGCCCATGATCCTGGCCGGCTTCTACGGCGGCCGGCGGTTCGCCGTGATGGCCGGCGTGTTCGTCGTCGGTCTCGTGTTCTACTGGCAGGACGTGCAGGGCCTCGACATGCTGCCGGGGCTGTACGGCGACGCGCTGCTCGCGCTCGCGCCGTGGGCCGGCTTCCTGATCCTCACCGGGTACGTCGTCGGCGGGTTGGCCGAGCAGCGGCAGGCGCGCCTGTCGGAGGTGAAAAACGCGTATCTGGCGACGCTCGAGCTTCTGACCTACCACATCGAGTCCACCGAGCGGAACCTGCAGGGGCACTCGAACCGGGTGGCGGAGATCGCGGCGGCGATCGGGCGGGAGCTGGCCCTCCGCGAGGAGGACGTGGAGAACCTGCGCGTGGCGGCGCTGCTCCACGAAGTGGGCACGCGCGATCAACGGCTGTTGCGGCTCTTGTCCCGCTCGGTGACGGATTCGTCGGTGACGGTGGCGCGCGCCATGCGAGGCGCCGCCCAGATCATCGGCGAATACGGGCACTATTACGAGATCGTGGGCGAGGATTGGGACATCGAATCGCTGCCGCTCCCGACCACGGTGAAGATTCTGGCCGTGGCGGACGCATTCGAGACGCTCCAGATGGCGACGCCCGTGCGTCCGGCGTTTCCCAAGTGGAGCGCGCTCGAGGAAGTGGAGAAGGGAGCCGGCAAGACGTTCGCGAAGGACGCGGTGCGGGCGTTGCGGGCCGTGGCCGGTCGGCCCGAGGCGTCGGCCTCCGAGCCCGGGCTGAAAGTCGTCTAGTCTAGGCCCCTGGCTCGCGGCGTCCGCTCACCACCCCGCTCGCCACCCCGACGCCGAACGCGACGGCGGTCGCGACGGTCACGATCGGCAGCGCCGCGATGGGCAGGGCCACGGCGGTCGCCGCCAGGCCCGCCACGAGCGGCGCCGCCGGCCGCCGCACCGCGGCGACGAAGCGCAGCCGCCGGCGCACGAAGTTCCGCGCGCCCACGAATCCGCCACCCAGCGCCACCGCTCCGATCAGCAAGCCCAGCATGTCGTCTTCTCCCGGTCGCGCGCCCTACGCAACTTGCGATGGGAGAGTTTCCACCGCAAATCTCGCGACGTGCAACCGTCCCGGTGATTCGCCAATCGGAGGAGTGATGATGCCCCGCATGGTTCGCGCCGGCGCCGTGATGGTCGGCCTCTTGGCCGGCGCCGCCCGCCTGTCCGCCCAGACCCTCCGCGTCCCCTACACGACGTTCACGCTCCCCAACGGCCTGCAGGTGCTGCTACACGAAGACCACTCGGTGCCGGTGGTGGCGGTGAACACGTGGTACCACGTCGGCTCGTCGGACGAACGGGCGGGCCGCACGGGGTTCGCCCATCTGTTCGAGCACATCATGTTCATGGGCTCCGCGCACGTTCCGACGGGCGAGTTCGACCGCCTGCTGGAGGCGGCGGGCGCCGACAACAATGGCTCGACCACGGAAGACCGCACCAACTACTACGAAGACGGGCCGGCCAACGCGCTGCCCCTCATGTTGTACCTCGACTCGGATCGCCTGGGCTTCCTGCTGCCCGAGATCACGGCCGACAAAGTCGACATCCAGCGCGGTGTGGTGCAGAACGAGCGGCGCCAGAGCTACGAAAACCGCCCCTACGGGCTGGCCCAGGAGAATATTCTCGACCGGCTGTACCCGCCGAATCACCCGTACCACTGGCCCGTGATCGGGTCGATGCAGGATCTGCAGGCGGCGACGCTCGAAGACGTACGCCGGTTCTTCCAGACCTACTACACGCCCAACAACGCGACCGTCGCGATCGCCGGGGACATCTCGCCACGCGACGCGCGCGCGCTCGTGGAGCGCTACTTCGGCGACATCCCGCGCGGTCCCGCCGTGACCCGCACGCCCCCACCCGCCGTGCACCTGACCGCGGGCGTCGCCGCGGTGCTCGAGGATCGCGTGCAGCTGCCGCGCGTGTACGACGCGTGGCACACGGTGAAGGCGTTCGCGGACGACGACGCGGTGCTGGATGTGGTCGCGAACGTCCTCGCGGGCGGCCGCTCGTCGCGCCTGTATCGGCGGCTGGTGTACGAGCTGCAGATCGCGACCGACGTCGCGGCGTTTCAGGACGGCAGTCGCATCGACGGCAAATTCGAGATCTTCGCCACCGCCCGCCCCGGCCACGAGCTCGCCGAGCTGCAGCGGGTGATCGACGAGGAGCTCGAGAAGCTGGCGGCCGAGGGTCCGACGGCGCGGGAGGTCGAGCGCGCCCGCAACACATTCGAAGCGCAGTTCCTGTCCCGCATGGAGCGGGTGGGTGGCTTCGGGGGAAAAGCGGATCAGCTCAACTTCTACAACTACTTTGTGGGCTCGCCGGACTACTTTCAGAAGGACCTCGACCGCTACGGCCGCGTGACGGCGGCGGGAGTACAGCGCGCCGTGAAGACCTATCTCACGGGCGCCCACCGCGTGGTGCTGAGCGTGGTGCCGCAGGGGAAGCCGGAGCTGGGGGTGAAGCCATGAGCCCGCGCCGCCGCGTCGCGGCGATCGCGCTCGCGGTCCTGGCGTCCGCTCGTCTGGCGGCCCAGGTCGTGGACCGCACCAAGCCTCCGGCCCTGACGCCTCTCCCCCCACTGAAGCTTCCGACCGTCCAGACCGCCACCCTCCCGAACGGCCTGACGCTCGCCGTGGTGGAGATGCACAAGGTGCCGGTGGTGGACGTCCAGGTGCTGGTCGACGCCGGAGCGGCGCGCGATCCGGGAGACCTGCCCGGGCTCGCGACCTTCACCGCGCTGATGCTCGAGCAGGGAGCGGGGACGCGCGGCGCGCTCGCGGTGGCGGACGAGGCGGCATTCCTCGGGGCGCAACTCAACACGACGGCGACCCTGGACGGGGCGGTGGCCTCGCTGCACGTGCCGCGGCGGCGGCTCGAGGCGGCGCTCGATCTGCTCGCGGACGTGGTGCTGCGGCCCAGCTTTCCCGACTCGGAGGTCGCGCGGCAGCGCGAGCTCAGGGGTGCGCAGCTGGTGCAGCAGCGGGACGAGCCGGTGGCCGTGGCCAATATCGCGTTTCCGGCGATCGTATATGGGCCGGGCCATCCGTACGGGCATCCGCTCAATGGCACCGACGCGGCCACGGCGGCGCTGACGCGCGATCGCGTCGCGGCATTCTATCGGTCGTACTACCGGCCGAACGCCGCGCGCATGCTCATCGTGGGCGACATCACGCTGGCCCAGGCGCGCGGGCTCCTGGCCGCGCGGTTCGGCGCGTGGGAGCAGGGCGACGTGCCCGGGCTCGCCGGCGGCAGTGCGCCGGCGCCGGCGACGCGGGCCGTGTATCTGATCGACAAACCGGGCGCGGCGCAGTCGGTGATCCGGATCGGCCACGTCGGGCCGGCGCGCTCCACGCCCGACTGGTACGCGCTGGAAGTGCTCAACACGATCCTCGGCGGCGCGTTTACCTCGCGCTTGAACCAGAATCTGCGCGAGACGCACGGGTACACCTACGGCGCGTTCTCGCAGTTCGCGGCGCGTCGTCTCGCGGGCGCGTTCGTCGCGCTCGCGTCCGTCGTGACCGCCAAGACCGACAGCTCGCTGGTCGAGTTTCTCAAGGAGCTCCGCCGCATTCGCGACGAACCCGTACCGGACCCGGAGCTCGCCAAGGCCAAGGCGTATCTCACGCTCGGGCTGCCGGGAGACTTCGAGACGACGGTCGGCACCGCCGGGCGGTTCCGCGAGGTGCTCAGCTACGCCCTGCCGCTCGACTACTACGACCGCTATGTCGATCGGATCGGCGCCGTCACGGCGGCCGACGTGCAGCGCGTCGCGCGCCAGTACATCGATCCCGACCATTTCGACATCGTGGTGGTGGGCGACAAGGCGCACATCGAAGCGGGGATCAGGGCCTTGAACGAGGGACCGATCGTCTACCGGGACCTATGGGGGCAGGAGATCAAGTAGTCACCAGCGGATCGCCGCGCTCGCCCACGTGAAGCCCGAGCCGAACGCCGTGAGGACGAGCACGTCTCCCCGCGCGAGCCGCCCCTCGTCCAACGCCTCGTGCAGCGCGATCGGGATCGACGCGGCGGTCGTATTGCCGTACTTCTGGATGTTCACGTACACCTGATCGTCCCGCAGGCCGGCCGTCTTCTGCACCATCTCGATGATCCGCAGGTTCGCCTGGTGCGGGACCAGGAGCTTTACGTCGGCGGGCGTCAGGCCGTTCGCCTGGAGAGCGGTCGCTACCGACTGCGGCATGAGCACGGACGCGTACCGGAAGACGTCGCGCCCATCCATCACGGCGCGGTGCTTGCCCTCGCGGATCAGCTCCTCGCTGATGAAGGGGTCGTGCGCGAGCCCGGGCGCGTCCACCCACAGCTTCTCGGCGTGACGGCCGTCGGCGTAGAGGTGCGTCGTGAGCACGCCGCGCCGCGGGTCGTCGGTGGGGCCGAGGATCGCGACGCCGGCCCCGTCTCCGAACAGCACCGCCGTGTCACGCCCGCGCGTCGTACGGTCGAGCCCGCGCGAGTGCACCTCCGCGCCCACGAGCAGGACGCGGCGGTATTGGCCCGTGCGGATCCACGCGTCGGCCACGGACAGCCCGTACACGAACCCCGAGCACTGGTTGCGCACGTCGATGGCGGGCACGTCGCAGAGGCCCAGCTCGCGCGCGAGAAACACGCCGTTGCCGGGCTCGAAGTGGTCGGGCGTACAGGTGCAGTAGACGATGCAGTCCAGGTCGGCGGCCCGCATCCCCGCCCGGTCGAGCGCGCGACACGTGGCCTCGCGCGCGAGCGAGACGCCCGTCTCGCCCTCGGACACCCAGTAGCGCGTCCTGATGCCCGAGCGCTGTGTGATCCACTCGTCGGAGGTCTCCATCATGCGGGAGAGATCGTCGTTCGTGACGACCCGCTCGGGGACATGGAACCCGGTGGCGATGAACTCGGTGTGTGGCATCGACCTTCCTTGCGGGGACGGGGCGACGGGAGGAGATTTCGCCCCCGACTCACTCGTTGGCAAGGACTCATGGATCTCACGGTCAGTCGGGCGCAATACGACGCCGTGCGCGGGGCGCGGCACCTGCCCGACGTCCTGAAGAAGGTGCTCGATGGTGCCAGCCGGGCGGGCGATGGCTACCGGCTGCACCTCACGTACGAGGAGGCCACGGCACTCAACGAGCTGTGCGCCTGGAACGTGCACACCGATGCCAGCGGCGCCGTTACGCCAGACTCCAAGGTGTTCGACGACCTGGTGAAGGCGATTCTCACCCATCCAGACTACTAGACGCACAAACTACTAGACGCACAGACGCACAGACGCACAGACGCGCAGGGGTGGCACTCATGAAACGGTTGCTGGTCGCGCTGGGATGTCTCACGTTTCCCCTTTCCCCTTTCCCCTTTCCCGTCCTTTCGGCGCAGCAGCGCGCGATGACCATCGAGGACTATCTCGCGCTCCCGAGCGTCGGCGACCCGCAGCTCTCTCCCGACGGCAAATGGGTTGCCTACACCGTGACCCGCTACTCGCTCAAGGAGAACCGAGGCACCACGCGCATCTGGCTGGCCGACGTCGCAGGTGGCGCGTCGCGCCAGCTCACCGCCGGCCCGGGCTCGGACCGCCAGCCCCGCTGGTCGCCGGACGGCCGCACGCTCGCCTTCGTCTCCACTCGGGAGAGCGGGGCGCAGCTCTGGCTCTTGCCCGTGGGAGGAGCGGGGGGCGAGGCGCGCCGCGTCTCGACCCTGGCGGACGGCGTGTCCGATCCCGTGTGGTTGCCCGACGGGACCGGTGTGCTGGTCACGAGCGACATCAAGTGGCCCGTTGCCGGCGAGCAGGAGATCGACCGCCGCAATGGGGAGTACCCGACCGACGCCCGCATCTGGACCGACCTGATGTGGCGCCACTGGGACGATTGGCGCGCCGGCAAGCGGCAGCATGTGTTTCTCGTGTCGCTCGCCGACGGCGCCGCCCGGGATCTCACGCCGGTGGATCACGACGTCCCGACGATCGCCACGGGGGGCGACGGCGATGTGGCGGTCGCGCCGGACGGCAAGGAGATCGCGGTCGCCATGCACGGCGATTCGACCGTCGCCGACAATACCAACGTCGACATCTATCTCATGAGCAGGGACGGGGGTGGGGGGACGCGCGACGGGGGGCTCCGCCAGCTCACGACCGCGCGGGGCGCCGACAACACGCCGCGCTACTCTCCCGACGGGCTGTGGCTCGCGTACCTGTCGATGGAGCGGCCGGGGTTCGAGGCGGATCGACAGCGCTTGATGCTGGCCGGCCGGACGGCCGGACGGACCGAAGGGCGGACCGTGGAGGCGACCGCGGGGTGGACGCTGTCGGTTGGCTCGTACACCTGGTGTCTCGATTCCAAGTGCATCTACGCGGTAGTGGAGGAGCGCGGGCGGGAGAACATCTATCGGATCGACGTGCCGTCGTTCCGTCGGTCCGTCGTCATCGGGTCCTCGGGCGTGAACACCAACGTGACCGTCGCGTCCGAGGGTAAGACCCTCGCCTACCTGCACCAGAGCGCCACGCATCCCGCGGAGCTGTGGGTCGAGGGGCGCCAGCTGTCGCACCACAGCGACGCCGCCGTCGCCGGGTTCGCCCTGTCACCGCTCGAGGAATTCGGCTTCCGCGGCGCTCTCGGCGACTCGGTGTACGGCTGGCTGATGAAACCGCCAGGATTCGATCCGTCCAAGAAATACCCGCTCGTCTACCTGCTGCACGGCGGCCCGCAGACGGCGTGGCTCGATCTCTGGCACGCGCGCTGGAACTACCAGATGTTCGCCGCGCGCGGCTACGTCGTGGCGGCCGTCAATCGGCACGGCTCCACCGGCTACGGACAGAAGTTCACCGACGCCGTGTCGCAGCACTGGGGCGACTACCCCTACGAGGACCTGATGAAGGGGCTCGACGTCGTGACGCGGCTACCCTACGTCGATTCGACGCGCATGGGCGCCGCCGGGGCGTCCTACGGCGGCTACATGGTGTACTGGATCGCCGGCCACACCAACCGGTTCAAGACCCTCGTGGCGCACGACGGCGTGTTCAACCCGGCGAGCATGGCGGGGACCACGGAGGAGCTATGGTTCGTGGACTGGGAGTTCGGCGGCTCCCCGTACGCGAGCCGCACGCTGTACGACAAATGGTCGCCTCTGAACTTCGCGCGGAACTGGAAGACGCCGATCCTCATCGTGCATTCCCAGCTCGATTATCGCGTGGACCTGTCGGAGGGCTACCAGGCGTTCACGGCGGCCAAGGTGCTGGGCATACCGGCCAAGTTCCTGTACTTCCCCGACGAGGGACACTGGGTGCTCAAGCCCCGCAACCGCCGCCTGTGGTGGGGCACGGTGCTCGACTGGCTGGACCAGTACCTGAGGCCGCAATCTCGGGCGGGGGCCCGCTGATGGGCGAGCCATTTCTCAAGACGCTGACCCGGACGACGATCCTCGCCCTGGTGCTGGGCCTCGTGCTACTCGGCGCGCTGCCGCGCCACGGCTCGTTTGTGTCGGACTATGTCGACGCCTTCACGGTGGCGTTCTGCTTCACGTTCGTCGGCAACTATGTCGACCGGCTGCTGCTCGCCCTCCCCGGAATCCGCACCGGTGCCGGCCCGCTGGTGCGGATCGCCGGCTGGTTCGGGGGCGGGCTGTGGTGCTACGTCATCGCGCGCTGGCTGTGGATGCACTACGGGCGGGATCTCCGTGATTTGCCCGGGCTCGTGTGGGGTGGCGTGTTCCTGGTCGTCTTGAACGGCGTTGCACGACGCCACGACGCTACGTCATAAGTCTTACAACGTGGCGTCGTAGCGTCGTGTAACGCCGTCAAGGTTTCGCCCACACGTTATTTCCGCGCCGCACATCCGGAAAATTCTGCCCCGGATCGATCTCCACCTTCACGACCTCCGCCGGCACCTTGCGCTCGTAGACGTAGCGGTTGCCCTGGAACCAGATCTCGACCGGGAGCCGGACGTCGTCCGACGCGCCGTTGGCGTAGCCGAGCCGCAGGTCCACGGGCATCGGCAGCGCACCCGGGCTGGAGAGGAACACGGCCGCCGTGGCGCCGCTCGAGTCGGTGCGGGTGCGCACCGAGTCCACGGCCTGGTCCACCACGTCCGTGCGGTAGAACCAGCCCCGCCAGAACCAGGACAGGTCCTCGCCCAGCCCGTCTTCCATGGTGCGGAAGAAATCCGCCGGCGTGGGGTGCTTGTACGCCCAGCGCCGGATGTACTCGCGGAACGCGGCGTCGAATCGGGCCGTGTCGGCGAGAATGTGCTGGCGCAGCAGGTACAGGCCGGTGGCGGGCTTGTTGTACTCGATCTGGCCGAGCAGGCGCGGGGCCACGCGGTCGGCGGCAAGCATCGGCGGCTCGTCCTGGCCGCTGGCGGCGAACTGTGTCCACTGGACCGCAACCCCGCGTCCCTGAGGGGTCGCGTCGTGATAGAACGCCAACCCCGAGTAGATATTTATGAACGTGTTGAACCCCTCGTCCATCCACGCGTACAGCCGCTCGTTCGACCCGACGATCATCGGGAACCACCCGTGGCCCAGCTCGTGGGTGGTCACGCCGAACAGACCGCGGCCCCCCGCACGGTGGCCACAGAACACGATCATCGGGTACTCCATGCCGCCCACCGGCCCCGCCACGTTGATCGCGGTCGGGTAAGGGTAGCGGAACCACTTTTCCGAGTAATGCTTGATCGAGTGGCGGGCGTACTCCGTGGAGCGTGCCCAGTCGGGGTTCGCCTCGGGCGGATAGAACGACTGGATCAGGACGCCGTCGTACCCGCTCGCGTCCCAGACGAAGTTCGCGGCCGCGGCCCAGGCGACGTCGCGCACGTTCTTCGCCGTGAAGTGCCATGTCAGCGTCGGGCTGGCGCCGGCGGGGCGGGTCGCCGCCTGTCCGACCTCGGCCTTGGCGACGATGGCGACCGTCGTGTCCGACCGCATCGCGCGGGCGAGGCGGGCGCGCTCGGTCGCCGTCAGCACCTCGAGCGGGTTCGCCAGCGTTCCGGTCGCGGCCACCAGGAAGCCGCGCGGCACCGTGATGGCAACGTCGAAGTCACCGTATTCGAGATAGAACTCACCCTGGCCGAGGTACTGCTCCGTGTTCCAGCCGCGCACGTCGTCGTACACGGCCACGCGCGGGTACCATTGCGCGATCTCGTACAGCCAGCCGCCGGCGAACTGCTCCCGCCCCATGCGGTCGGATCCGTGCTCCGGCACTTCGAAGCGATACGCCAGCTCGAGCTCCGCCCGCCCGCCCGGCGCGAGCGGCCGGTCGAGCTCGGCGCGCATCATGGTGCCGTTCAGCGTCGTCGCGAGCGGGATGCGTCCCGCCGCCTGTCCGGAGCGCCTGACCGCTCTGACGTACTCGATCGTGTATCCACCTTCGAAGCCGCGGCCCGCGAAGCGCGCATCGGTCGGATTGAGAGATGCGCCGCGGCTCGACGCCTTGTAGATGTTCTGATCGAGCTGCAGCCAGAGGTAACGCAGCGTGTCGGGGGAGTTGTTGGCGTAGCGGATCGCCTCGGCGCCCGCGATCGACTGGGTCGCCGTGTCGAGCGACGCCCGGATGGTGTAGTCGGCGCGCTGTTGCCAGTAGCGCGGGCCCGGCATGCCGGAGCCCTCGCGCATCAGACCGGGCGCAGGCAGGACGAGGCGCCGGAACGGCGCCGTGTCGCCGACCTGGGGCGGCAGGGGGGCGGGCACGGCGGCAGGCTGCTGCAGCGCGGCCAGCACGAGCGCGAGGGCGAGCATCGCTGGTACGTCCTCCTATTCCGTGGGTTTCGCTTCCTGGAGATACCCGGTGGCCACGCCGCCCACGACCATGGCGAGCCCCAGCCAGCCGAGCGGCGACAGCCGCTGGTTGAACAGGATCAGCGCCAGCAGCGTGCCGACCACCGGCTCGATCGTCGCGGCCACGGCCGTGGGAGCGGCGTCGATCCGCTTGACGCCGGCGAAGAACAGGAAGTTCGCGGCCAGCACGGAGCCGAGGGACAAGAGCAGCACGTAGACCCACGCGCCCGTCGTGTGCGGCGGCAGCGGCGTGTGTCCGCTGAGCGGCAGCACCACGGCGAGCACGACGATCCCGCCGACGATCTCGAGGAACAGCACCTGGAGCGCGCCGTAGCGCGGCACGGCGTAGCGGGCGAGCAGGGTCGTCCCGGCGTACGACAGCATGGCCAGCAGCCCGCCGGCGACGCCCTGGATCACGCTCGGCAACGGGATGGCGGCGGCGCCCGCTCCGTGGCTCCCGCCCTGGACCGTGAGCGCCGCCCCGGCCATCACGACGAGGGCGAGCAGCACGCGCAACGTGGTGAGCCGCTCGCCCAGGAGCGGCTTGGCGAGAATCGCGACGAGGACCGGCGCGACGTAGAGCAGCGCCGCGGCCCCGGCGACGCCGGTTCCGGCGATCCCGAACTGGTACGCCACCTCGAACAAGGCGACGAGCGCGCCGCCGCCGAGCCCCACCAGCAGCCAGGCTCTGCGATCGATCCGGAACAGCCACGGCCGGAACAGGCCGTACACGAGCAGGCCGGCGAAACCGATCGCGAGGCGCCAGAAGCCGATCCCCGTGATGGCCTCGCCGGCCCGGTACAGCGCGGTCGAGAGCGGGCCGGTGGTGCCCCACACGGCGCCGGCCGCGAGGGCGAAGAGATAACCGGCGAGGCGGCTGGAGCGCGCGGTCAGACGCGGTCGCCCGCGTGGAGCGCTGCGCGAATGGCCTGAGTGATGGCGTCCCGGTCGCCCGGCCGGCCCCACCATTCCAGGGCGAAGCGGCCGAATGCCAGCACGCCCAGCAAGCTGCCCAGCAGCAGCAGCACGACCTTGGGGGCGGACGCGAGGGGCTGGAGGCGGCTGGGCACGAGTGCGAGCACGAAGCACACGACCGCCGGGGCGAGCCACACGGGCAACAGCAGGCGGGCGAGAAACGTCATCCCGAACCGACCTTCCAGCACGGTGGCGCCGGCCCGCTGGCGGAATTGCCCGACGAACGTGCGCCGGAACAGGGCGCGGTAGCGCGCGGCGTCGCGGTAGTACAGCACCGCGCCGCCGCCGCGAATCCAGCCGTCCATCCCGGGCGCGTTCCAGCGTCGCGCGTCGATCGCGGCCTCGAGGCGAGCGGCCGCGTCGGCCGGGGAGCTGGGGCACGGGAACGTCACGTGTCGCATTGCACGAGCTCTCCCTGCAACACCGTCACGGCCTGCCCGCCCAGCACCACACGGTCGCCGGCGAGCCGGACCCGCACCACGCCGCCGCGCGCCGAGGCCTGGTAGCCGGTCAGCTCGGCCTTGTGCAGCCTGTCGCTCCAGAAGGGCGCGAGGGCGCAGTGGGCGGAGCCGGTGACCGGATCTTCCGGCACGCCGGTCTGGGGCGCGAAGAAGCGCGACACGAAGTCGAACCCCGGCGTCGTGGCACGGCTCGTCACGATGACGCCGCGAGCGTCCACGCGCTCGAGCGCCGCCAGGTCCGGCTTGAGGCCGCGCACCGCCTCCTCGGTCTCGAGCTCGACCAGGTAGTCGAACTTGGATCGACCCACCCAGCGGGTTCCTGCGCGGAGCGCGGCGGCCAGGCCTGTGGGCGGCGGCGCCGGGGCGGGCGGGGTGGCAGGGAAGTCGAGCTCGATCCAGTCGCCCGCGCGTCGGGCCGTGAGCAAGCCGCTCTGCGTGTGGAAGCGCGCCTCGTGGCCCGCCGGGAGGTGCCCCTCCTCCCAGAGCACATGGGCGCTCGCGAGCGTCGCGTGACCGCACAGGGCGACTTCGACGACGGGAGTGAACCAGCGCAGCCGATAATCCTCGTTCTCGGGATGGAGGAATGCCGTCTCCGCGAGGTTCATCTCGCGCGCCACGTGCTGCATCCAGGCCTCGTCCCGCGCCGCGGGCAGGACGCACACGGCAGCCGGGTTGCCGCTGAACGCCCGGTTGGCGAATGCGTCCACCTGCACGATCCTCAGGGCCATGCTTCTAACTTAGCCTGCCGCCGGCGCGGCGCGACAGCGCGTGGACCGCGAGGCCGAGCACGACGGCGCCGAGCAGGATCCACATCCCGTTGTGGGCGACGCGGCCGAGCGCGGCGTTCGCCGCCGCGCCGTAGGCGTAGCCGAGCCAGGTGAACAGCAGCGCCCAGGCGAACGCCGTGCCGGCGTTAAAGCGGAGGAAGCGCAGCGGCTCGACACGCGCCACGCCGCACAGGATGGGCAGCGGCAGCCGGATACCGTACGCGAAGCGCATCAGCAGCATGACGCGGGAGTCGTGCGCCCGCACCAGTGTGCGGGCGCGCTCGATCGCGGGACGCCAGTGCGCCGGGAGGCGTGCCAGCACGGGCTCGCCGTACCGCCGGCCCAGGGCGAAATAGATCTGGTGTCCCACCGTGGCGGGCAGCAGCGCGATCAGCGACACGGCCCACCACGACCAGTAGCCCGCCGCGGCGAGCGCTCCGCCCACGATGACGGCCGCTTCGCCCTGGAGCCAGGCCCACACGAACAGGACCGGCCCCCCGTAGCCGTGAATCACCGCGCCCAAGTCCATGCCTGGGCCGTAATCTAGGCGGTCAGGCCGTGATCACGTGCGATGTGTAGGACACAGCGTCGCGCGGAGGCGGGGAGATTGGTCCCGCAGCAGCTCCCGGGCCCTCTCGCGCGCGAAGTTCCAGCTGCGCCAATCATCGCGCTCGAGGCGAGCACGTTGCTTCAGCAGGCCGGCGGCCACCGCACACTGCGCCGATCGGTCGACTCGGGGGAGGGCGTCGAGCAGGAGCGGCACGGCGTCGGCGCTGAGCGACGCGGCGTACCAGCCGTCGAATGGACGTTCCGCCGGCGGACGCGCCAGGTTGGTGCGGACGATCAGCGCGTCGGGATTTACGAGGTGCAGCCCGCCGAGCACCGCAAATCCCTGAACCAGCGCCCCGAAGGCGAATCGCCGTGGCTGCCCCCGCAGGGTGGTCCAGCCGAACCAGGCGCTCACGCCGGCGAGGTACAGCATGAAGGCCGTCGAGTAGAGGCGGATTTGCGAGAGCCCGTAGGCGTCGACATACAGCCGCATGCGCTCGAGGGCGGACGCCATCACGACCGCGAGCAGCAAGAGCAGCACGATGGCCAGCTGCCGGAACGTGCGCTGATGCTCGGCCCGTTCGTCACGCAGCAGCCATGCGGCGCCGGTCAGCAGGGGCAGTACCAGCGCGCTCGCCGTCACGAGCTCGAAGAAGCCGCGGCGGGCGTATTCCGCGTAGGTGAGGCCGCCGGCGGCGACGACGAGCGTGGCGCCGCCGAACAGGTAGCGCAGCTGGACGACGACGAAGACGAGGAACAGCAGGTCGACGAGGCTCAACGCGGTGGCGACGGGAATGATGCCGAGCGACAGCCCGCTTTCCGCTCCCGCAGCGGGCAACACCGCGCGGATCAGCGCCCCCCGGAAGTATCCCGCGACGAGGCCTCCGCACACGGCGAACACGACGATGTGCGACAGGAGCGAATCGAAGTCGACGGCGAAGGCATTCGCCACCAACGTGCGGAACACGGTGTCGGCGGAGGTGAACAGGCCTCCGAACACAACCAGTATCGGGAACGCCAACGCGGCGCCGACTGCGGCCCCGCGCACCTGCCGCATCCGCCCCTCGCTCGGCAGCTCGCTCCACGTCACGTCGCGGCCGACGAGCGGAAACAGGCCCACCCACGCCGACAGCGCGCTGGCGACGCCGGCGTGTACGTACTGCCACGCGTGGCACCCGCGCAGGGCGACGCCCTGGAGGCTGAGGCAGGCGACCCCGAGGAGGATGGCGATGCCGATCGCGTCGAACAATCGCAACATCGCGGCGTCACGCGCCACGAAATTCGACGCGACGAGCAGGGCGGCCGCCCCGAGCCAGATGGCGTCACGGCTGACGGCGACGTGGTGGCGACGCACGAGCCACCATGCCGCGGCGACAAGGGCCGCCGTGCAGGCGAAGGCGTTGACGCCCCACGGCACCGCGCGCAGCAGCGCGTCGCCCAGGGCTCCCATCACCGCCGCCACCCCGAGGATGTGCAGCCCCAGCCGGGTCCTGTCGCTCACGGCGCTCATCCCGCCGCCGCCTCGGGCAGGCCGCCGAAGCGGCGCTGGCGCGTCCGGAAGTCGGCCACCGCGCGTGCCAGGTCCGCTGCGCCGAAGTCGGGCCACATGGTGTCGGTGAAGTACAGCTCGGCATAGGCGGCTTCCCACAGCAGGAAGTCCGAGAGCCGCTGCTCGCCGCCGGTGCGGATCAGCAGGTCGACATTCGGCAGAATGACACCGGCTGCGATCGCCCAGCGGGCCGAGTAGTCCACGGCGAGCCGGAGCGCGAGCCGCCCGCCCGGGGCCGTGGCGCGCTCTACGGCGGTGATCCCCGCGACCAGCGGCGCGGGCAGCCGATCGCGCCGGCCCACCACCTCGAGCCGCACACCGTTCTCCAGCAGGCGCGGGGTCTCGGTGCGGAGGTGGCGCGCGAACAAGCGCATCAGCGCGGCGACCTCGCCCGGCGGCCGTTTCCAATTGTCGGCGGAGAAGGCGTACAGCGTGAGCGCGGTGATGCCCTGATCGGGCGCGGCCTCGACCACGCGGCGGACGGCCTCGGCGCCGGCGCGATGGCCCGCCACGCGGGGCAGGCCGCGGCGCGCGGCCCAGCGGCCGTTGCCGTCCATGATGATCGCGACGTGAATAGAAGAGCTTTGCGGCATAAAGTCAGACCTCAAAAAAAATTCCCGCGCCTCACCCCTGACGGGTGACGCGAATCAGCGCTTCCATGTGGTCCAGGTAGTGCTCCAGGGCACGCCGCCCGGCGGCCGTCAACCGGTACTCGGTCTTCGGGATCCGTCCCTCGAACGACTTGGTGCAGGTCACGTACGACGCTTCCTCGAGCTTGCGGGCATGGACGCTCAGGTTGCCGTCCGTGGTCTTGAGGAGCGCCTTGAGCTCGTTGAAGCTCAAGCTGTCGTTCACGGCGAGCGCGCTCACGATGCCGAGGCGCACGCGCTCGTGAATTAGGCGGTCGAGCTCGGCCGTGCGCGGGCTCGCGCCCGCGCGCGCCCGCGCGACGTCCCGCTCCGCCGCCTCGGTCTTTCTCGCCGCTCCCGGTCTAGCCACCGTGCCTCCGGGCAATGATCGTGCCGAACACGATGTGCAGTCCGCCGAACCCGGCCGCCATCAGCCAGTTGCCCCACGTCGCCGGCCCGAGCAGGGCCACGGCACCGACGGTCATGAAGCAGACGCCCATGACGGGCACGATGCGGACCGAGAACGCGCCGCCCGTGACGAATCCGGTGCCGTAGAGCAGCAGCCAGGTGCCCGGGAGCGCGTGCCACAACCCCGCCCGGGACAGCGCGACCGTGAGGAGACCTCCCGCCACCATCGGGGGCAAGAGGCTCAAGCCGGCCCGGCGTCCCGGCCCCGACAGCAGGGGATCGTTCACGGCGAACGCCTTACGGACCATGGTCGAGCCGCCGATGGCGAGCGCCACGACCGCCTCGCCCAGCCAGGTTGCAAGCCACAGCTCCGGGGTCGGCTGGCGCGCGGCGAGCAGGGCGGCGAGCAGCGCGGTGGCGCCGACCGCCACTTGACCCCAGCCCGGGACGGCAGTGAACGAGCCGGCACGCTCCATCGTCTGGCGGATGTAGCGGAGGTTGTCGAGCGCGCGATCGTGCAGCGGCCGCGGGGCGGTCATGTAGGGCATCATAGCACTCGCCGCGCCTTCTGTCAAGTACTTTGTAGTACAAAGCAACTACGCTTCCACCGTGCGCGTCTACATCTCGGTCGACATGGAAGGCATCGCCGGCGTGGTGCACGAGTCCCAGACCGACCCGACCGATCCGGCATGTGCCGGCGAGTATGGTCGCTTCCGGCGCCTCATGACGGCCGAGGCCAATGCGGCGGTGGAAGGCGCCGTGGCGGCGGGGGCCACCAGGGTGCTCGTGAACGACAGCCACTGGTTCATGCGCAACCTGCTCGCGGAGGAGCTGCATCAGGCGGCGGAGCTCGTGGCCGGCGATCCCAAGCCTCGGTCCATGGTGCAGGGGATTGAGGGAGGCTTCGACGCCGCGCTGTTCATCGGGTATCACGCCCGCGCCGGCACGCACCACGCCATCCTCGACCACACCTACGCCGATCGAATTTATGAGGTGCGCTTGAACGGCACGCCGGTGGGCGAGCTCGGCCTGAACGCCGCGCTTGCGGGCGTGCACGGCGTGCCCGTGGCGCTCGTGAGCGGCGACTCGGCGCTCGCCGCCGAGGCGAAGGATCTGTTGGGAGACGCCGTGAGCACGGTGGTCGTGAAGCAGGCCGTGAGCCGCCACGCGGCCCGCAGCGTCGCGCCCGGCGTCGCCTGCCGCATGATCCGGGACGAGGTGACGCGCGCCCTCAAGCGGAAGCACCCTCCCTTCGTGCTCCCCGCGCCGATCGCGCTCGAGGTGGATTTCGCGCAGACCATCCATGCGGACATGGCGGAATTGTGTCCCGGCGCGTCGCGCAGTGCGGGTCGCACCGTGGCCTTCTCGCACGACGATTACCGCGAGGTGTTTCGGGTGTGGCGCGTGCTGCTGAACCTGTCGGGCGTGGCCTAGGGCACGGGGGCGACCTGGCCATGTCGCGCTCGCGACTCTATGATGGAGGCTTCACGCGCCCGCGAGTGCCGCCTGACCAGTCTCCTCGCCCGTCTGCAAGCCGCCGTCCGGGATCGCTACTCGGTTGCCCGCGAGATCGGCCGTGGGGGGATGGCGACGGTGTACCTGGGAGACGACCTCAAGCACGAGCGGCCCGTCGCGATCAAGCTGCTCCACCCCGGGCTCGCCACGGGCCTCGGCGTCGAGCGCTTCCTGCGCGAGATCAAGACCGCGGCCGGGCTGACCCACCCCCACATCGTCCCGCTGTACGATTCCGGCGAAGCCGGCGGACTGTTGTTCTACGTCATGCCGTACATCGACGGCGAGACGTTGCGTCGTCGGCTGACGCGCGAAGGCAGCCTGCCGATCGACGACGCGGTCCGGATCGCATGCGAAGTCGCGGAGGCCCTCGCGTACGCTCACGCGAGCGGCGTGGTGCATCGCGACATCAAGCCGGAAAACATCATCTTCTCGGCTGGCCGCGCGCTGGTGACGGACTTCGGCATCGCGCGGGCGGTGTCGGCGGCGAGTCTCGAGCCGCTCACCATCGACGGCGCGGTGGGCACGCCCGCCTACATGAGTCCGGAGCAGGCGAGCCAGAGCCCGCAGCTCGACGGGCGGTCCGACATCTACAGTCTCGGCTGCACGCTCTACGAGATGCTGACCGGGACGGTGCCCTTCACCGGGCTCACGGCGCAGGCGGTGCTGGCGCGCCACCTGCTCGATGTGGTCCAACCGATCCGAAGCGTGCGGCCGACGGTGCGGCACGCCCTGGAACAGGCAGTGCTGACGGCGCTGGCCAAGATGCCGGCGGATCGATTCGCCACGGCTGGCCAGTTCGCCCGAGCGCTGAACGCGCCTGACGAGGCGACTCTCGACAGCGAGGGGGGCGAATCGATTGCCGTCCTGCCGTTCGCGAACCTGAGCGGCGACCCCGACTTCGAGTATTTCAGCGAGGGCATCGCCGAGGAGATCATCAACGCCCTCACGCAGCTGCCCGGCCTCCGCGTCGCCGCGCGCACGTCGTCGTTCGCGTTCCGCGGGCAGGGGATCGATCTCGCCGAGGTCGGGGCGAAGCTCAAGGTCGGTACGGTGCTCGAGGGAAGCGTGCGCCGGGCGGGCAACCGGCTGCGGATCAGCGCCCAGCTCGTGAAGGTCGCCGACGGCTACCATCTCTGGTCGGAGCGCTATGACCGCGAGATGCCGGACGTCTTCGCCATCCAGGACGAGATCGCGAAGGCGATCGCCAACCGGCTCCGGGTCACGCTCGGAGAGGATGGGGCGCCGCTGGTCACACCGGCCACCGACAATCTCGACGCCTATCATCTCTACCTGAAGGGCAGGTACTATCTGGCGCAGCGGGGACTCGGGCTCAAGAAGGCGCTCGAGTGTTTCGATCAGGCGCTGGCGCTCGATCCGAACTACGCGCTCGCCTATGCGGGCCTCGCCGACGCGTGTACGGTGCTGGCGGAGTACGGGGTCGCGCCGCCCAACGTGGTCCGACTCAAGGCGCGCGCGGCGGTGCAGCGAGCGCTCGAGCTGGCGCCCGACCTCGCGGAGGTCCACTGCGCTTCCGGGGCGCTGGCCTTCATCTGCGACTGGGACTGGCCTCGCGCAGCGCGAGACTTGCGACGTGCGGTGGAGCTGAATCCGCGCTCCGTCACGGCGCGGCAATGGCTCTCGTACTATCTGGTCTTCATCGAGCGCCGGCTCGAGGACGGCGTCGCGCAGGCCCGGCGCGCCCTCGAGCTCGACCCTTTGGCGCCCTTGCTGGTGATGCAGCTCGGCATGACGCTCATCGGTGCGGGTCGCTATGACGAAGCCGTCTCGTCGTTCCGGCGGGCCGGGGATCTCGCTCCGATGATGTTCCAGGCCACCATTCATTTGGGGCTGGTCCTCAATCATCTGGGCAGGAGCGATGAGGCCATCGGGCCCTTGGAAGCGGCGGTGACCACGTCCGGACGTCACCCATGGACGCTCGCCGCGCTCGCCGTGTGCTATAGCTCGCTTGGAAGGCAGGCCGATGTGGAGGCGATTTATGACGAGCTCGTCGCGCGTGCCCGGCGCGAGTACGTCCAGTCGAGCGTCCTCGCGATCGTGGTGGCGAGCCTCGGGCGAATGGACGATACGTTCGCCCTGCTCGACCGGGCGTGCGACGAGCACGACGGCATCCTCGTGTACTCGAAGCGCTATCCGTTCTTCAAGCTGCTCCAGGCCGATCCGCGGATGGAGCGCCTCTACCGGCGCATCGGGTTCCCGGACGCCGCGCCTGAGGGAGCGAGCAGCACCAACCCGTAATCGCCCACGATCGCAAAGCCGATCGAGCGGTACGCGGCCCGCGCGGCGGCGTTCGCCGGATCGGCGAACAGCACGGCGCGCGCGACGCCCTGCGTGCGCGCCGCCACGAGTGAGCCCGCTACCACCGAGCGGGCGTAGCCCCGACCGCGGCACTGCGGTGGCGTCCACACGCCGCCGATTTGCACGATATCCGGCAGCATCGCGTTGAATACGGAATAGGCCACGGGCGTCTTGTCGTCGACCAGCACCCAGTCGGCCGCCCGCTCGTGGTGCAGCAGGACGTCGGCGCGGCTGGCGCGGTGCAGCTCCGGCCCGTCGGCCGCGCCCAGAGCCTCCACGGAAAAGCTCGTGCGCCACTGCGTCAGCAGGTCGAGCTCCTCCGGCTCGGGATGGCGGCAGCGCACCGCGCCGCTCGCGAGCGGCGGCGGCACCACCAGCCGGTCCAGATCGAGCGCGTACAGCTCGTCGCGACTGTCCTTCACCGCCGCGGCGGTCGCCAGCCCGAGCGCGTCGCGCGCGGCGACGACCTGTGCCCACGGACCCGAGAACCCCGTGGCCGCGCGGCGCGAGCGGCGCACCGCTTCCGCCGCCAGCGCCGCGACGTGGGCGGGCGCCTGCACGAGGATCATTCCGTTCCAGCAGTGCGCCACCACCCCGACCATCCGGCCGTCCTCGAGCGCCGCTACGTACGTCGCCTGCAGCGGCTGCCCGCCGTCCACGAGACCGGCCGCCCGCGCGTTGGAGCGCAGGAACATCGACGAATCGGCATGGGCGACGAGGAACGCGTCGAGCGCGGCTTCGTCGCCGGGGAGGAGCAGCCGGAGCTCGGCCACCGCTCAACCCGGCGGGGAGCGCTGCAGCCTGAGGATCTTGAGCGACAAGCTGCGCGCCAGGATCCCGATCCCGCCCGGGTCGCCCTGCCGGCGCGGCACGGCCCGATAGATCAGGATGACCAGGATCCAGGTGAGCCAGCTCGACCGCTCGCTCCACGAGAGCCCGCGCAGCATGAGCCACGGCTGCGTGTAGGCCGCGGTCCACGACTGCCAGTCGGCCTGGGCGAGGGCGATCGGCCGGGCCAGGACGCGATTCGAGCGGTAGCCGTGGGCGCTCGGGCTCGAGAGGTTCCAGACGCAGGTCGCCCTGCCCCAGCCGTGATTGTCGCTGGCGCCGACCACGAGCAGATCGTGCTCTCGGGCGAGCTCGAGCACCCGGGCGCGTGCCGGCCCGGGGAACCCGAGGGCCTTGGGCGCACAGTTCACGATCTCAAAGCCGTCCACGCCGGCGCTGACGAACGCGTCGAGATCGTCCCAGTGATTGCGCCAGTACTCGGGCAGCGACGCGATGCCGATCGCGCCCTGGCCGTGGAGCGCGGCGAACAGGCCGAGCATCCCGGGTGTGTCGCGATTGTACGCGGCACGGTCGATCAGGGTTACCGGGCCGAGCGCCACGACGTGCTGACCGTACACGCTCCATTCGACGCCCGGCAGGAGGCGGAAGGGCTGATCGATCGACTGGTCGAAGATCACGTTGTGATCGGTGACGAAGGAGGCGTCGAAGCCCTGCGCGGCGTGCCAACGCGCGAGATCGGCGGCGGTCCAACCGGGGCGCCCGTCGTGTGAGGCGGCCGTGTGGGCGTGGTAATCGATCACCGTGAGGGTCGAGTCCGCCGGCGCGAGCCGCACGACGGGACGGGGTAGGAGCACCGCGGCCACGCCGAGCCCGAACACCGCCAGGGGACCGAGCGTCGCCCGAAGCACGCGCCGTCGCGGCGGGCCGGAGCGCCACAGGCCCCAGACGGCGAGGCCGATCACCCAGACGAGCAGGAATGCCCACGCGCGCCCGAGGCTCAGGAACGTGAGCGCGTCGAGCACGTCCGACAGCGGGGCGAGCAGGGTGTACAAGGCGGGGCGCACCAGGTCCGCGTCGTACGGCGGCACGCCGCTCACGGCATCCACGAGCGGCGGCAGCGGGGCGAGCGCCGAGACGAGCACCAGCGCCATGAGCGTGCATGTGATCGGGTAGCGGCGCAGGAGATTCATTCGTACAATCTTGGGCATGCGGGCACGCCACGCCACAGTCGTCGGGTTGCTCCCGTGACGCTCGACGGGTTCGCCGCCATTCCCGACGTGGTGCTCGGGCCGCTGGCGGGCCGGCCCGAGGCCGACTGGCACCGCGCCCCGGCCGGCAAGTGGACGCCGGCGCAGATCGTCCATCACCTCGCCATCTCCGTCGACGGGAGCAGTCGCGTGTTCCAGGAGCGGCGCGCCAAGCCGCCGATGCGGCGCCGACCGCGGCCCATGCGGCAGCGGCTGGCCCACGTGCTGTATCTCGATATCGGGTGGATTCCTTCGGGCCGTCCCGCCCCGGCGGGCACCGAACCCGCCCAGCACCCAGATGCGGGCGCGGTGGAGCGGCAGCTGCGCGACGGCGTGACGCGGTTCCTCGCGCTCGCCCGGGAGCTCCTGCCGGCACGCCGGGGCGATTTATTCGTGAGACATCCTGCGTTCGGTGACCTCACGCTGCCCGAATGGCTGCGGTTCCACGTCCGCCACTGCGCCCATCACGCGAAGCAGATCAAGGCGCGCCTCGAGTCGTGACGCGGAAGAAGGACAAGCTCACGGTCCGCGTGCCGAATCCCAAGGCACCGCTGAAGCAGCGGCTCAAGACGCCGTCGCACAAAGTGCACCGCTCGGCGAAGCAGTATCGCAGGCGCGAGAAGCATCCGCACCGATCGACGGACGTCGACTGATGCCCGACTACACGTACGTGATCGTGGGCGGCGGCATGACCGCCGCCGGCGCCGCTCAGGGCCTTCGGGAAGCCGATCCCGCGGGATCGATCGGCATGATCGGCGCCGAGCCGTACCCTCCCTACGACCGGCCGCCGCTCTCGAAGGCCCTCTGGAAAGGCGAGCCCGAGGAGAAGATCTGGCGCAAGACGGAATCCACCGGCGCGCAGCTGCACCTCGGTCGCCGCATCGGCGCGATCGATGTGCGCGCGCATCGGGCGACGGACGACCAGGGCACGACATACCGTTTCACCAAGCTGCTCCTCGCCACCGGCGGGGCCCCGCGGCAGCTGCCGCTCAAGACGGACCAGATCATTTATTTTCGCACGCTCGATGACTACCGGCGACTGCGCGCGCTCGCGAGCCAGAGCGTGCGTTTCGGCGTGATCGGCGGGGGCTTCATCGGCAGCGAGGTCGCCGCGGCGCTCAGGATGCAAGGGCGCGATGTCACCATGCTCGTCCCGGAGGCGGGCCTCGGCGCGCGGGTGTTTCCCGCCGATCTGTCGCGCTTTCTGGTGGACTATTATCGCCAAAAAGGCGTCACGATGCGGATGGGGGAAGGTATGACGGGGCTCGACCGCCGGGCCGGCGCGTCCCTCGTGCGTACCACCACGGGGGGCGAGCTCGCGGCCGACGTGCTGGTCGCGGGTCTCGGCATCGTGCCGACCGTGGAGCTGGCGGAGCAGGCGGGCCTGCGCGTGGAGAACGGGATCGTGGTAGACGCGTTCTGCCGCACCAGCCATCCGGACGTGTATGCGGCGGGCGACGTCGCCAACTTCGCGAATCCCGCGCTGGGCACGCGGTTGCGCGTGGAGCACGAAGACAACGCCAACACGATGGGGCGCACCGCCGGCCTCAACATGGCGGGCCGGGCGACGGCCTACGATCATCTGCCGTTCTTCTATTCGGACCTGTTCGATCTGGGCTATGAAGCGGTGGGCGACCTGGACGCCCGGCTCGAGACGGTGGCGGACTGGAAGGAGCCGTTCCGAGAAGGTGTGGTCTACTATCTGAAGGGCGGCCGGGTGCGCGGTGTGCTCTTGTGGAACACGTGGGGGCAGGTGGACCACGCGCGGGCCCTCATCGCGGAGCGGGGCCCGCTCAAGGCGCAGGACTTGAAGGGCCGGCTGCCCGCGTAATGGCTCTGGGGGGAGCGCGCGTCACGAAGGTCTTCGTGGCCGCGACCTTGTCGCTCGCGGCGCTGCTCGGCGTGACGCTCGCCCTCGCCACGGTGCAGGCGAATCGCAGGGCGGACGAGTCGATCCGGCGCGCGCTCGCGGACGTGCGCCGCGGCGTGCAGGCGCTCTTGGCCGGGCGCACGGCCACGCTCGCCGGCATGAGCGGCGTGAGCGCCCAGGTGCCGCAGTTCCGCGAGCGGCTGCTCAAGAGTGACGAGCGCTCCGACGTGCTGGACCAGGCGGCGGAGTACCGGCGGCTACTCGGGGCCGCCTGGGTGCTGGTGACCAACGAGCACGGCATCCTGGTGGCGCGCACCGACCGTCCGGAGGAGTTCGACGTCGACCTGTCCCGCGGCGCGCTGGTCGCAGGCGCGCTGTCCGGAGAATCATCGAGCGGGGCCTGGCTGGAGGAGCGGTCGCACCAGCTGTTCGTGGCCGTTGGGGTGCCGCTGCGCGCATCCGCAGCGGCGACCCCGCAGGGCGCGCTCCTGGCCGCGTACGCCGTCGACGACACGCTCGCTCAACGGATCGAGCAGGCGACGAGCGCCGACGTGGTGCTCTTCGCGCTCGACACGCTGGACCATCCCTACGTCGTCGGCAGCACGCTGCCCCGCGAGCAGGTCGGCCCGGCGCTCGCCGCCAACACGGCGGCGCTGCGCCGCTTGACCGCCGACTCGGGCGCCGTGGAGGTGTCGGCGGTGGTCGGTGGCGAGCAGCTGATCGGCCTCGCGAGCCCGCTCCGCTCGGCGGGGGGCGACGCGTTCGGGGGGGTCGTCGTATTCCGCTCGCGCGAGCGGGAGCTCGCGAGCTTCGCCGGGTTGCGGCGCACACTGGCGATCGCGCTCGCTCTGGGGCTCGGGCTGGCGGCCGTCTGTCTGTTCAGATCCCTCCAAACCACGGATACCCCTGGTCCTCCCAGTAGCCGCCCGGCCGCTGATCGGTGAACGTCATCGAGACCAGGTACTTGGTGAGCTTGTAGCCCAGCTTGGTTGGCGAGTACAGCCGCAGGGGCGCGCCGTGCGCCGGTGGGAGCGGATTGTCGTTCATGCCGTACGCCAGAATGGTTTGCGGATGCATGGCGCTCGCCAGGTCCCACCCGTTCGAGTAGCCGGCGTCGAACGACTCGAAACTGATGTAGCGCGCGGCGCCGAGCGGGCGGCAGCGGGCGACGATCGCGGACACCGGGACGCCGTGCCAGCTCGCGATCGCCGACCAGCCTTCGACGCAAGTGTGCTTCACCGTGTACGACGTGCGCGGCAGGCGCATCAGGTCGTCGAGCGACAATTCGAGCGGTTGTTCGACAAGGCCCCGCACGCGCAGGCGCCAGCGCTCCGGGTCGCGCAGCATGGGCGTCATATCGGAAATGAAATAGCTCGGCAGCATCGCGCTGCGCTCGGCGGGTGAGTAGGTCCGCGCCAGGTGCGTGGGGGAGAACAGGACCTTCTCGCCCACCCAGTCGTTGACCCGGCTCCAGTCGAGGAGCAGCGGGCGAATTGCGCTGCCCCCATCCCAACCGCACGCTGCCGCCAGCGTGGCGCCGGCCCCGGCCAGACCCAACTTTACGAATGCGCGCCTGTCGACCTCGTGCAACTTGGCGTCGTGGCGTCTTGGCGTCCGTCTCTTACTCATGGCTCGGGAACCTCCCCCGGTACCACCCCGTGATCATGGCCCGCAGCGACGCGGGGTCCACGACGAACACCAGCACCACGTGAGTGATGGTGAACGCCACGAAGATCCACACGGTCCAGAAGTGCCAGTATCGGGCGGCCTGGAACCCCCCGAACAAGGCGGTGAGCCAGCCGAGCTGCGTCGGCTTGTAGATCGCGAAGCCGGTGAGCACCGCGAGGGCGCCGAGCGCGTAGATGCTCGAGTAGGCGAGCTTCTGAAGCGGGTTGTGTTTTCCCTGCGGCGGGTGCTGTTTGCGCAGCCGCAGGTAGTAGGCGGCCATGGCGAGCGCGCCCGGGACGTCGCGCGGTCGAAACAGCAGGGCACGCCACTCGCCGCTCTTCACCAGATAGCCGAGATAGACGAGGCCGGCGGTGACGAGGGGCCACATGAGGGCGAAGTGCCAGTTCAGCGCCCCGGCGAGCCAGCCGCCCAGCCGGCTCCAGTGGGGGAACTGCGCGCCGTCCAGCGGATTCGGCAGCAACGGTCCGCCGCGGTTCCCGAAGCGCGCGTAGGCCTCGTAGATCTGCAGGCCGCTCGTGATCATCCCAGCGAGCACCAGGACGGTCACCCAGTGCGTGATGCGGACGATCCAATGGTGGCGGCGTACGAGGGGCCGCGGGGGTTGCGGGTCGGTCATGAAGCGCTCCGGTCGTCATGCACGCTACGGGCGAATCTGCTCTCGCGTAAGGGGCGATGAGCGGATTCTCACGAACGTCCAACGGCTTCCCACGCCCGCCCGCTCGCACTTAGCTTGCAGCGCAATGACCCACCCCGAACCGAGCGGCCCGGCCGTCCCCGCGCGAATCAACGGACTCGCAAGCGTAGCCGCCAACCTGTCGTGGAGCTGGAACCGCAACGCGCGCGCGCTGTTCCGCATGCTCGATGTGGCGCTGTGGCGCCGCACGCAGCACAATCCCATCGAGCTGTTGCGACGCGTCGATCCCGCGCGACTCGCCGCCTGCGCGGCGGACCCCGCGTTTCTGCGGCTGTACGACGCCGTCGCCGCCGCGGCGGCGCAGGACGCGACGTCCGCCGGCACCTGGTTCGCCAGGACGTATCCCGAGTCGGTCAAGCGGCCGATCGCGTACTTCTGCGCCGAGTTCGGCCTGCACGCCTCGGTCCCCATTTATTCCGGCGGCCTGGGCGTGCTCGCCGGGGACCAGTGCAAGGCGGCTTCGGACCTGGGCGTCCCGCTCGTGGGTGTGGGCCTGTTCTATACCAGGGGATACTCGGACCAGCGCCTGCGGCTGGATGGATGGCAGGAGGACGCCGAAGAGCGCTTCGCCGTGGCCGCGACGCCGCTCGAGCGGGTGCGCGGGCCGAAGGGCGATCCCTGCCTCGCGACGGTGCGGCTGTCCGGACGCCCCGTGAGCGTGGGCGCATGGCGCGTCATGGTGGGCCGCGTGCCGATC
>Ga0209577_10000343_pt1 | contig 47402 bp, 38 predicted proteins | sample GraSoiAngelo_109_FD_185874 | JGI IMG/M metagenome (GOLD analysis project Ga0209577, IMG submission 185874) | Grasslands soil microbial communities from the Angelo Coastal Reserve, California, USA - 14_0903_12_20cm (SPAdes) (version 2) | ecosystem: Environmental > Terrestrial > Soil > Grasslands... | reverse complement strand
CGGGACGGGTTTGACACGCGCAAGAGGGGCTGGCTAGACTTTCTGAAAACGTTTACTTGGCGCCGGGATGGCGGCATCGCGGCTGCTCTGGAGAGTGTGTGGCAGCGACGATTAAGGACGTGGCGCGGCGGGCACGGGTGTCCATCGCCTCGGTGTCCCGCACCCTCAACAACTCCAGCTCGGTGACCCCGAACGTTCGCGAGCGCGTGCTGCGCGCCGCGAGCAGGCTGCACTACACGCCCCATGCCGGGGCGCGCAGCCTGATCATCCGCCGTACCCACACCATCGGGCTGCTGCTGCCGGATATCCACGGGGAGTATTTCTCCGAGCTGATCCGCGGCGTGGACCGCGCGGCGCGGGCGCGCCGCCTGCACCTGCTGGTCTCGAGCACGCATGGCAATAACGCGGAGGCAGCCGAGGCGCTGCGATCGATGAACGGGCGCGTCGATGGTCTGCTGATGATGTCGCCGTACATCGGCGGCGCGAGCCTGGAAGACGCGCTGCCGAGCGGCTTGCCGACGGTGCTCATGAACACCCACGAGGCCGCCGGCATCGGAGCGGCGTTCGTGGTCGATGATTTCGGCGGCGCGCGCGCCATGACCGCGCACCTGGTGGCCGCTGGCTATCAGGATATTGTCCACATCCGCGGCCCGGCGAACGACTTCCAATCGCTGGAGCGTGTGCGCGGCTATCGCGCCGGCCTCGGCACCGGCCGCGTACCGCGAGTGATCGACGGGGATTTCACCGAAGGGTCGGGGTATCTTGCGGGCCGGGCGCTCGCCGCGAGCGACACCCGGCCGCAGGCCGTGTTCGCGGCCAACGACACGATGGCGATCGGGTGCCTGTTCGCCCTCACCGAAGCCGGTGTGCGGGTTCCGCACGATATCGCGCTCGCCGGTTTCGATGATATTCCGCTCGCCCGCTTCGTCACTCCGCCGCTGACGACGGTGCGCGTCGCGGTCGCCGAGATGGGGCGGCGTGCACTCGAGAGCCTCATCGTTGCCATTGCCGACCCGGACGCCGCCGGCCGATCGTCAGTCGAGACGGTGCCGGTCGAGCTGGTCGTGCGGGCCTCGTGCGGCGCGGATTTCCGGGGTCGGGCACGTTGCAAGGAGGCAGGCGAGTGATGGGCAGCTGCGAACCGACGCGCGGGACTTCATCCCGGGGACGCCAGGGATTGCCGCTACTGATGGCGGTCTGCGCGCTCCTGTCCGGTCGCACCGGCGCAGCCGGCAATTCGCTGCCGCAGGGGCCGGAGGCCGCCGCCCGTTCGCCAACGCCTGCGCCGGTTGCAACCGGCGCGCTCCGTACTGCGTCCTCTCCGGTGGCCCTGGATCCATTCTTCGCGGGGCTCGAGGAGCGCGCGTTGCGCATCCTCTATCCGACCGCGCCGCTCGAACGCGACGCCGCGGGATTCGGGCCGGGCGGCAACTCGGCAACCCCGGCGCCGGACGCAATCGGGGTGCTGCGCGATCCGTATCCCGTGCCCTCGGATGTCTCGCGTTCCGTGCCCCTGGATCCGTTCTTCGCGGATCTCGAGGAGCGCGCGTTGCGCATCCTCTATCCGACCGCGCCGCTCGAGCGCGACGCCGCGGGCTTCGGGCCCGGCGGCACCTCGGCAACCCCGGCGCCGGAGGCAATCGGGGTGCTGCGCGATAGCTATCCGGTGGCCGATGCCGCGCATTCCGTGCCCCTGGATCCGTTCTTCGCGGACCTCGAGGAGCGCACGTTCCGCTTCTTCTGGGAGACCGGTAATCCCAGGAATGGCCTCATTCCCGACCGCTTTCCGACGCCCTCGTTCGCCAGCATTTCCGCGGTCGGCTTCGGGCTCACCGCCTACCCCATCGGCGTCGAACGCGGCTATATCTCGCGGCAGGCGGCGCGCCAGCGCGTGCTCGCGACCCTGCGCTTCTTCGCCGGCGAAGCGAATCAGCACGGGTTCTTCTATCACTTCATCGACATGCGCAGCGGCGCGCGCTCCAATGAGAGCGAGGTCTCCACCGTCGACACCGCGCTGCTGCTCGCCGGGATGCTCTTTTGCCAGACGTACTTCGACGGCGATGATCCGGAGGAGATCGAGATCCGAACGCTGGCCGAGGAGATCTACCGGCGAGTGGACTGGACCTGGGCCCAGCCGCGCCCGCCGGCGGTCGCGCTCGCCTGGACGCCGGAAGGGGGGTTCGCGGGCCTCGACTGGAACGGTTACAACGAGGCGATGCTCGTTTACCTGCTCGCCCTGGGCTCCCCCACGCACCCCGTCGACCAGCAGGCCTGGACGCAGTGGACCAGCACGTACGACAAGTTCTGGGGCACGCTCTACGACCAGACCTACCTGAGCTTCGCGCCTCTCTTTGGCCACCAGTACACGCACGTATGGGTGGATTTCCGCGGCATCCAGGATTCGTACATGCGCGAGCATGGACTCGACTACTTCGAGAACAGCCGCCGCGCCACTTACGCGCAGCGCCGGTACGCCATCGCGAATCCGAAGCAATTCCAGGGATACGGCAAGAACGTGTGGGGCATGAGCGCTTCCGATGGCCCCGGACCTGCCCGCGAGTCGAATCTGGGCGGGGATCGCCGCTTCCTGAAGTACGCCGCGCGCGGCGTGGCCTTGGGCCGCATCGTCGACGACGGCACCATCGCCCCAACCGCCGCCATCAGCTCGCTCCCCTTTGCCCCCGAGATCGTGCTGCCCGCAGCGCTCGAGATGTACCACCGCTTCGGCTCCTCGATCTACTCCTCGTACGGGTTCCTGGACGCGTTCAACGCCAGCTTTCCCGGGCCGCAGAGCCCACCACAGCCGACGCTCCCGGGCTGGGTTGACCAGGACTACATCGGCATCGATCAGGGACCGATACTGGCGATGATCGAGAACTATCGTTCGGCGCTGGTGTGGCGCGTCATGCACAGCAATTCGTACATGCGCGAGGGCCTGGAGCGCGCCGGATTCTCGGGCGGGTGGCTCGAGCAGCCTGCGCTCGGGCCGACACCACCCCCACCGGGTTCGCCCGAGCAGTATCCGCTGGTGCAGAATCCCCTCGCTGCTGCTGCGCCGTTGGCGCAGAGTCCGCTCGCGCCAACCCCGTGACCGCAGGCAGGAGCCCTCGCCCGCCCTGGCTGCTGACGGTCCTCCTGCCCCTGCTGTGCGCCGTCGGCTGCGGCTCGCCGGCGCCACACCAGCGCGTGGTGAGTATGTGGGCGATGGGCCGCGAGGGCGCGGTGATCGCGCAGCTACTGCCCGAATTCACCAAGCTCCATCCCGACATCGAGGTACGGATCCAGCAGCTGCCGTGGACCGCCGCTCATCAGAAGCTGCTCACCGCGTTCGCGGGCGAGGCGACGCCGGACCTGTGTCAGCTCGGCAATACCTGGATCCCGGAGTTCGTCGCGCTCAAGGCGCTCGAGCCTCTGGACCAGAGTCTCGCTCGCTCCACGGCCGTGCAGGCGAGCGACTATTTCCCCGGGATCTGGGACACCAACATCATTGGCGGCACCCTCTACGGAGTGCCGTGGTATATCGACACGCGGCTGCTGTTCTATCGACGCGACCTGCTCGCGCAGGCGGGCTTTGCCGAGCCGCCCAGGACCTGGGCGGAATGGTCGCGCATGCTCGCGGCCATCAAGGCCCTCGTCGGGCCCGAGCGTTACGGCGTGCTGCTGCCCTTGAATGAATTCGATACGCTACTGGTGCTCTCGATACAGCAGCCGGAGCCGCTGCTGCGCGCGGACGGTCGCTACGGCAACTTCCGCAGCGCCGGCTTTCATCGCGCCCTGGGCTTCTACCGCGAGATCTTCCAGCGCCAGTGGGCGCCGCCGGTCGACAGCACGCAGATCTCCAACGTCTGGAACGAGCTCGGGCGCGGCTACTTTTCCTTCTACATCTCCGGCCCCTGGAACATCGGCGAATTCACGCGCCGCCTGCCGCCGCAGCAGCAGGACACCTGGATGACCGCGCCCATGCCGGGGCCGGATGGCCCGGGCGCCTCGATCGCGGGCGGCGCGAGCCTGGTGATCTTTCGCCGCTCGCGCCACAAGGCGGAGGCCTGGCTGCTGCTGGAGTTCCTGTCCTCGCCGCAGACCCAGAAGCGCTTCTACCAGCTGACCGGAGACCTGCCACCGCGCCGCAGCACCTGGCGCGCGCCGGAGCTTGCCGGCAACCTCTACGCCCGCGCCTTCCGCGAGCAGCTCGAGCGGGTGAAGCCCCAGCCGAAAGTGCCGGAGTGGGAACGCATCGTGACGGACATGCGTCTGATGGCCGAGCGCGTCGTGCACGGCGATCTCTCGGTCGAGGAGGGGGCGAGGGATCTCGATCGTGAGGTCGATGCCGTTCTGCAGAAGCGGCGCTGGCTGCTCGACCGGGGGCTCACGCCGTGAGAGTCGGGCATGCTGGCTGGGCCTTCGCCGCACCGGCGCTGCTGATCATCACGGTGTTCTTCTTCGTCCCGGTGCTGTCGGCACTGATCGTCAGCCTCACCGACTTCGACCTCTATGCGCTCGCCGACATCCGCAATCTGCGCTTCGTCGGGCTCGACAATTATCGCCAGCTGTTGCACGCGCCGCAGTTCTGGCGGGCGGTAGCCAACACCGGCTACTTCGTCGCGGTGGGGGTGCCGCTGTCCCTGGCGGCCTCGCTCGCGAGCGCGCTGCTCGTCAACTCGCGGCTGGCGTACTGCAGCGCGTTCTTCCGCACCGCGTTGTTCGCGCCGGTGGTGACGACCCTGGTGGCCGTGGCGGTCGTGTGGCGTTATCTGCTGCATACGCGCTATGGACTCATCAACTATGCGCTCGCTCACGTCGGCATTCACCCGATCGACTGGCTGGGCGATCCGCATTGGGCGCTGCCCGCGATCATCCTGCTCGCGGTGTGGAAGAACTTCGGCTACAACATGGTCATTTTCATGGCCGCGCTGCACAGCATTCCCGTCGACCTGTACGAGGCGGCGCGCCTCGACGGCGCGAGCCGCTGGCAGGAGTTCGGCCGCATCACGCTGCCGATGTTGCGTCCGACCCTGCTGCTGGTGAGCATCCTGACGGTCGCGGGATATTTCCAGCTGTTCGCGGAGCCGTATGTGATGACCCAGGGCGGGCCGCTGCAAAGCACGGTCAGCGTGCTGTACTTCATGTACGAAGAAGGCTTCAAGTGGTGGAATCTCGGTTCCGCCTCCGCGGTCGCGTTCCTGCTGTTCCTGATGATCCTCGCGGTCACGGCGCTGCAGGTGCGCCTCGCGCGCGACGCGCAGGCGCGATGAGCGTCTCCGGTGCCCGGGTGTTGCTGCATGCGCTGCTGCTCGGCGCCGCGGCGATCACGCTGTTTCCGCTGCTGTGGATGCTATCGGTGTCGTTCATGGCGGGCGGGGAAGCGAGCGCCTTTCCGCCACCGCTGCTGCCGGGCCACGGGACGCTGGCGAACTACCGGCAGCTCTTCGGCCAGCAGAACATCGGCCGTTACCTGACCAACAGCCTGTCGCTTGCGGCCATGACGACGCTGCTGTCGCTGCTGCTGAATTCCCTCGCGGGCTACGCGTTCGCCAAGCTGCGTTTCCGCGCGCGCGAGCCGCTCCTGAGGGTGCTGATGGCCGCGCTGGTGATCCCCAGCCAGGTGGCGATGTTGCCGCTGTTTCTGATGATGAAATGGCTCGGCCTCGTCAACACTTATGCGGCGGTGGTGGTGCCGGCGATGGCGGGGATTTTCGGCGTCTTCCTGGTCAGGCAGTACGCGCTCACGATACCGGATGAGCTGCTGGAGGCGGCGCGCATCGATGGCGCGAGCGAGCTGCGAATCTTCACCTCGATCGTGCTGCCGGCGCTGCGGCCGATCCTGGTCACGCTCGGGGTGTTCACCTTTCTTGGCAGCTGGAACGACTTCATGTGGCCGCTGATCGTTCTCACTGACCAGGGTCTGTATACGCTGCCCATTGCGCTCGCCACGCTGTCGCGCGAACACGTGCAGGACAACGAGCTGATGATGGCCGGCGCGGTACTCACCGTACTGCCGGTGCTGGCGCTGTTCCTGTCGCTGCAGCGCTATTACATCCGCGGCATCCTGATGGGGAGCGTCAAGGGCTGACTGAAGGTCTACGGTTCGAGCGCCGCGCCGTTGCTGGCGATGACCCGGGAATAGAAACGCGCGCTCGCCTTGGGCGTGCGCCGCTGGGTCTCGAAGTCCACGTGCACGATCCCGAAGCGCTTCGAATAGCCGAGCGCCCATTCGAAGTTATCCAGCAGCGACCACACGAAATAACCGCGCAGATCCACTCCCTGCTCGAGGGCCGCACGGATGGCCCGCACGTGCTCGCGCAGGTAGGCGACGCGCAACGGATCCTCGAGCTGATCGCCTGCGACCGTCGGCGGATCGAAGAAAGCGGCGCCGTTCTCGGTGACGTAAACGGGCAGGTCGCCGTAGCGCTGCTTCACCCACAGCAGCGTGTCCGTGAGTCCCTGCGGATACACTTCCCACTGCGTTTCCGTGTAGAGCGCACGGCGCTGCCGCACGGGCGCCGCCCGCACCGGCCAGGCAGCCGCATCGAAGCGCACCACGCTGCGGGTGTAGTAGTTCACACCGAGAAAATCGATCGGCTGCCTGATGAGCTCGAAGTCGGCCTGCGGCCATTGCGGCCAGGCGTTGCCGAAGATCTCGCTGAGCTCCGGCGGGTAGTTGCCGAGGAACACCGGCTCCAGGTACTGGCGGTTCATGTACGCATCCGCCCGCTGGGTGGCGGCAGCATCTTCAGGTAGGCTCGAGGCCGCGTGTTTGGGTTCGAGGTTCACCACCAGACCAATCTGATGTCTGCCTTCACTGCGATAAGCCTGGATCGCCGCCCCATGAGCGCGCAGCAGCTGGTGGGTGGCGATGGGAGCCTCGAACAGGTTCCGGTGGCCGGGCGCCAGCGCCCCCCGCAGGTAGCCGCCGTCCGTGACCACCCACGGCTCATTCAGCGTCGCCCACAGCTTGACCCGGTCGTCGAGCTTGCGAAACACGATCGCGGCGTACTCGGCAAACCACTTGGCCGCATCGGGATTGAGCCAACCGCCGCGGTCATCCAGTGCCGCCGGCAGATCCCAGTGATACAGCGTCACCATGGGTGCAATGCCGTGCCTGAGCAACGCATCCGTCAGGCGGTCGTAGAAGGCAAGGCCGGCCGGATTGACCGCGCCGGCGCCCTGAGGGAGCACGCGGCTCCAGGAGATGCTGAAGCGGTAGGCCTTGAGGCCGAGCCGGCCCATCAGCGCCACATCATCCGCGTAGCGGCGATAGTGGTCGCAGGCGACATCCCCGGTATCCCCGTCGCGCACCAGGCCGGGGGTGTGCGCGAAGCGCTGCCAGATGCTCGGCGCCGCACCGTCGGCGAGCGGGGAGCCTTCGATCTGATGAGCCGAAGTCGCACAACCCCACAGGAAATTCGCCGGGAAAGTGATGGCGCACCTCGCCGTTGTTATCGGACAATACTCCGGGACGCTGCGAAAACGTTTTCTGAGCCCCGGGATGCAAATTTTATCCGAGTTTGCGCGGGGCTGCATCTGCTCCGGCGGATGCGGAACTCAGGAGGTGCATGATGCGCAAGGGCTGGCGATCGTCGATCGCGGTACTGGGACTGGCGCTCGCCGTCACGCGAGTGGACGCCCAGGTCGGTGAGGAGCGCATCGCGGTGGATGCGGCGGCGCCGACACGGCCATTTCCGCACTTCTGGGAGCGGATGTTTGGATCCGGACGCGCGCTGCTGACGCTGCGCGAGAGTTACCGTCAGGACCTGCGCGCCGTGCGCGCCGTCACGGCGCTCGCCTACATCCGCTTCCACGGCATCTTGCACGATGAGCTGGGCGTGTACACGGAAGCTCCCCAGGGAGGACCCATATACAACTTCTCCTACGTCGACCAGGTGTACGACGGTCTTCTGGCCAACGGCGTTCGACCGCTGGTGGAGCTGAGCTTCATGCCGCGTCAGCTCGCCGGCCGCGATATACGCCAGAGCTTCTGGTACCGTCCGGTCGTCTCACCGCCCAAGGACTATGGCCGCTGGGATGCGTTGATGACGGCGCTCGCACGGCACCTCATCGAGCGCTACGGGATCGAGGAAGTCAGCCGCTGGTACTTCGAGGTGTGGAACGAGCCCAATCTGGATTTCTGGGCAGGCGAGCCCAAGCAGGCCACTTACTGGAGGTTGTACGATCACACCGCCCGAGCTCTGAAGGCGGTGGATGCGCGCCTGCGCGTCGGCGGGCCGGCGACGGCGCAAGCTGCGTGGGTTCCGGATTTCATTCAACACTGCAAGCAGAAGGGTGTCCCGGTCGACTTCGTCTCGACACACGTCTATGGCGACGATACCGCGAAGGACGTATTCGGGTCCGTTGCCCCCATCGGGCGTGAGCGGATGGTATGTCGCGCCGTAGAGAAGGTGCATGCCGAAATCCAGGCATCCCCGTTGCCGTCCTTGCCCCTGATCTGGACGGAATTCAACGCCAGCTTCGCGAACCACCCGCAAGTGACCGACGCCCCCTACATGGGACCGTGGCTGGCGGAGACGGTCCGTCAATGCGACGGACTCGTACAGGACATGTCGTATTGGACGTTCTCCGACGTGTTCGAGGAGGGCGGTGTGGTGAAGACGCCGTTCTACGGCGGCTTCGGGCTCCTGGCCGCGGGCGGCATTCCAAAGCCGGCCTTCAACGCCTTTGCCCTGCTGCACCAACTCGGCGAGGAGCGCTTCCCTGCCGCTGCCGAGGGCGCGCTGCTGACGCGCCGGGGCGACGGAACACTGGTGCTCGCCCTCTGGAACTACACCGAGATCGGCTCGACCCCGAAGGCGCGCAGGGTGGTAGTGACTTTGCAGCACAGCGCCGCCCGTACCGCGAGCATTCAGTCACTGGACGCCGAGCACGGAAATGTCCTCCCGGCGTACGTGAGGATGGGATCGCCGCGCTATCCGACGCAACGCCAACTCGCCGAGTTGCGTGTCGCGGCCGCATTGCCGGCACCGGTCGCACGTCCGCTCGACGCCGGCACGCTGTCGCTCGAAATTCCGCCCGACGGACTGGTGCTGGTCACGATTGCCGCGACGCGGTCGGACACAGAGTAGCGGACACGGTGGCGCAGCCGGGAGCCGCGCCTTGGAGGTGCGCGTATGAGTAGTCGGAGCTGGGCGATCGTCACCGGTGCAGCCGGTGGCATGGGGGCAGCGTTCACCCGGGCGCTCGCCAAGCGTGGATACCCGGTGCTCGCCGTGGCGCGTAGCGCCGAGTCCCTGGTGACGGTGGCCAATGAGATCAGGAAGAGCGGCGCGTTCGTCGAAACGCTGGCCGCAGACCTGGCGAGCGCCGCGGGCGTCGCGGCGGTGGTCGAGAAAGCGCACTCTCTGGGCGACACCGAGCTGCTGGTCAACAACGCGGGACTGTCGACGTCAGGTCACTTTCTGGAGCAATCCCCTGACAGGGAGATTCAGTCGATCCGCGTGAACGTCGAGGCCCTTTATACGCTGACGCGCAGGATCGTTCCGGGCATGGTGGAACGGAAACACGGCGGGATCCTCAACATTGCCTCCATCGTCGCGTTCCAGGCGGTTCCGTATTGGACGACCTACGCTGCGACCAAGGCCTTCGTGCTGGCGTTTGGAGAAGGGCTGTCATACGAGCTTCGTGGCAGCGGCGTTCGCGTAGTCACGGTGTGCCCAGGTTTCACGCGCACGGGCCTGTACGCCGACTCCGGTGTCCCGGGTCTCGCTGGCAGGTTCCTGCCGTTCGCGACTCCGGAGGAGGTGGTGCGCGCGGCGCTGGCGGCGTATGACTCAGGTCGCGTTGTTCGCGTCGTTGGCCTGACGAACCGTGCGCTGGCTTTCTCCAGCGCTCTGACGCCGCGTTTCATACTGCGTTGGCTCATGGCGAGGATGTTTGCTCCAATCGCCGCCGCGGGGTCGCAGCCCAGGTCGATGTCCCGGTGAAGAAACGCGCTATGTCAACCCCGCGGTTGCCGCGTTGTTGGGGATCGTCCTGCTTCACGAGCCGTTCGGGCTGAGCCTGATCATCGGCATGACACTGATACTGTTGGGTTCCTGGATGGCCGCGTCGCGCCGCGAGGGCGATACCGGGAAGCCCCCAGGCTGGCGATTCGCCCGCCTTGTCAGCCGGGTCGGACAGGCAATTCAGACTATCTGCCGGCGTGAGCTAGGCATAATCTTTCCATGTACCATGTGGCGCTCTGCGTACCGTAATCTCAAGAGAACCCAGGTGCGTGCATGTGGCCTCGCCTGCGGCAGGCGGCTGTGATCGCCGTGGTTCTGCTCGCGTCGATACTGCTGTCGCAGGACACAGCCACGAGCTCGCGCGGGCCCGTTGCCGCGCCGACAACCCAGGCTCACCGCCATGCGGGGGCGGCTACGGACAAGACGGTACGGGCCGCCCAACCTCAATCCTTCGCTTTCGCCAGTGTGCAGCAGCTGGCGCAGGAGCGCGCGGCACGCGATTATCGGCCGATGCCAGATGCGCTACCGGCCTCACTCGCCAATCTAAGCTACGACCAATACCGCGACATTCGCTTTCGCCCCGAAAGCGCGCTGTGGCGCGGCCAGTCGCTGTTCGAGGTGCAGTTCTTCCACCGCGGCTATCATGTCAGGCAACGCGTAAATGTCTTCGAGGTGACTGGTGCCGGCGCGAGCCCGGTCGCCTACAACCCTCAATTCTTCAGCTTCGGGCCGCTGCTGAGGCTGCCGAAGATTGCGGCGAATCTCGGCTTCGCGGGTTTCCGCGTGCACTACCCGCTGCACTCACCCGCGTACAAGGACGAGCTGATCGTCTTCCTCGGCGCTTCTTATTTCCGTGTGCTCGGCCGCAATCAGCATTACGGCGCCTCGGCGCGCGCTCTGGCGATCGATACTGCAGCACCCGGCGGGGAGGAATTTCCCTCATTCACCGACTTCTGGCTGGTGCGGCCGCAGCCAGCCGATCGGGTGCTCACGATCTATGCGCTACTCGACGGCAAAAGCGTCGCTGGCGCGTATCAATTTCAGATTCGACCCGGCGCCACCACGCAGGTCGAAGTGCATTGCGGGCTCTACCCACGCCGCGCCATCGGCAAGCTGGGCGTGGCGCCACTCACCTCCATGTTTTTCTACGGCGAGGAGGGCACCGCCCGGCGCTTTGATGATTACCGCCCGCAGGTTCACGACAGCGACGGCCTGATGACGGAAACCGGTCACGGGGAATGGATCTGGCGTCCGCTTGCCAATCCGCGCGAGCTGCGGGTCAATCGCTTCATGGACGAGAATCCGCGCGGCTTCGGTCTGATCCAGCGGGAGCGCGATTTCAATCGTTACCAGGATGTGGAAGCTCAATATCAATCGCGGCCGAGCTACTGGGTCGAGCCTCTCGGGGACTGGGGCAAGGGCGGAGTGGAGCTGGTGGAGATTCCCAGCGATGAGGAAATCCACGACAATATGGTCGCCTACTGGGTGCCCGCGCAGGCTCCGGCGGCGGGCAAGCCATTGTCATTCTCCTATCTGTTGTCCGCCTACACACAGTCGCCGCGCTGGCCGCCGGGCGGGCGGGTTGTCGCGACCCGTAGCGGCAAGCCGGCCATGGGCGACAACAAGGGGCATTTTGCCCCCGGCGCGCGCCGCATGCTGGTGGACTTCGCCGGTGGCGATCTGGACGCACTCGAGAGCGCCCAACCGGTCAAAGCGGACGTGAGTGCCGAAAACGGCCAGATCGAAGCAGTGACCGTGCAGCGGCTTGCGAGCGGCCTGTGGCGGGTTGCATTCGTGGTGACGCCCAAATTGAGGAAGCCGGTCGATCTGCGCTGCTATCTCACCTTGTATGGCGAGGGGCTGACGGAAACCTGGGTCTATCAATGGACGCCTTGAGCTGGTCGGGTTCGCGGGTGCGCCCGCATGTGCGCCTGCGCCGCACGCTGTTTTTCGGTTTGACCCTTCTCACGGCTGGCTGTGCCAGCGCATTGCTGCTGGACGTTCTGCAAGCCAACAGTCTGAGCGGGATCGAGCTGCTGGGCTTGCTGCTGTTTTTTGCCCTGTTTGCCTGGATTGCCAGCGCCTTCTGGTCAGCAATCGCGGGTTTTGCGATTTCTCTCGTCGGGCGCGATCCGGGGGCAATTCAGCTCGGCGAAGTGGCCGGACGGGCGCTGCGCACACGCACCGCCGTCGCGATGCCGGTGTACAACGAGGACCCGCGGCGCGTGGCGGCGGGCCTGGAAGCGATCTGGTGTTCGCTGGCGCGGGAGTCGGAACGGGGGGCATTCGATTTCTTCATCCTCTCCGACACACGCGATCCGGACATCGCTGCCGAAGAGGAGGCAATGTGGCGCGGGTTCGTCGCACGCCACCAGGCCGCCGGCCGGGTGTTCTATCGCCGCCGTCGCGAACGCAGCGGCCACAAGGCGGGCAATATCGCCGACTTTGTGAGTCGCTGGGGCGCGGGCTATGACTACATGGTCGTCTTCGATGCGGACAGCATCATGACCGGTTCGGCCCTGGTGACACTCGCGCGCGTGATGGACGCGCATCCCGAGATAGGCATTCTGCAGTCTCTGCCCCTGCCGGTGGGAGGCGAGACGCTGTTCGCGCGCCTGCTGCAGTTTGGCGCGCGGCTGCAGGGCCCGATGCTCTCGAGCGGGCTCGCGTTCTGGCAGCTGGGGGAGAGCAACTACTGGGGCCACAACGCCATCGTGCGCCTGCAAGCCTTCGCGCGTCACTGCACGCTACCGCATCTGCCCGGGAAACCGCCCCTGGGGGGAGAGATTCTCAGCCATGACTTCGTCGAAGCGGCGTTCATGCGTCGCGCGGGTTACGAAGTCCGCCAGCTCCCGGAGCTCATCGGCAGCTGGGAGGAAATGCCGGCGAACCTCATCGACTACGCGGCGCGCGATCGCCGTTGGACCCAGGGCAACCTGCAGCATGCGCGCTTGCTGGGATTTCCCGGCCTGCATCCCCTGAGCAGGGTGCACTTTCTGACGGGCATCGTGTCTTACGTGAGCTCGCCCATGTGGCTGGCGCTGCTGCTGGTGAGCTCCCTCGTGAGCGCCATCGAGACGACCAGGAAGCCGCAATATTTCCTGCCGGACCCTCACACTCTGCCGCAGTGGCCGCAAATGCGCGCCGGCGAGACTGCCTTGCTGTTTGCGCTGACGCTGGCGGTGCTGTTGCTGCCGAAGATTCTTGGCGTGCTCCTGACGCTGCGCGACCGGCACCTGCGCCGCCAGTTCGGCGGCGCCGCGCGGCTGTGCCTGAGCCTGCTCGTCGAGCAGTTCTTCAGCGTGCTGCTGGCGCCGTCGATGATGCTGTTCCACTCGACGTTCGTGGCGCAGACCCTGCTCGGCAAAGCGGTGTCGTGGAATGCCCAGGACCGCAGCGACCGGGGTGTCACGCTGCGGGAAGCCTTCCGGCGGCAGAAATGGCACCTGGCCTTCGGTCTGGCGTGGGGCGCAATCATGCTGCGGGTGGCGCCTTACTTTTTCTGGTGGCTGACGCCGGTGCTGGTCGGTCTCATTTGCGGTGTGTGGCTCACCGCCTGGACGAGTCGCACCAGTGCCGGAAGGATCGCGCGGCGCTGGGGTCTGTTGCTGATACCAGAGGAGACCGCACCGCCGCGTGAGCTCGCGGCCTTGCGCTGCGCGAACCTCGATGCACTACCCGCGTCTGCCGGATCGAGCCCGTCCGTGGCGGGGGGCGCGACGGCCTGCAGGACGGGCGTTGACGCGCGCCGCCCCACACGCCTGCAGTCCACTTAGGTCCGCGGCGCGCGTCAGCGGCGATCCGGCGGCCGCCAGGCGACGACCTTCTGCTGCTGCTCACCGAGCTTCTCGATCCCGAGACGCATGACATCGCCGGGCTTGAGATAGCAGGGTTGCGGCTTCTGCCCGAGACCGACCCCCGGAGGCGTGCCGGTGGTGATGAGGTCTCCGGGCTCGAGCGTGAGGAAGCGGCTGACATAGCTGACGAGCGTGGCAACGCCGAAGATCATCGTGCGCGTATTGCCGGTTTGCATGCGCTTGCCGTTTACATCGAGCCACAGGTCGAGATTCTGCACGTCACCGATCTCATCGCGCGTGACGAGCCAGGGACCAACAGGGCCGAACGTGTCACAGCCTTTGCCCTTGTCCCAGGTGCCGCCGCGCTCCATCTGGAACTCGCGCTCCGAGATGTCGTTGACCAGGACATAGCCTGCGACGTGTTCCAGGGCAGCATCGTCTTCGACGTACTGCGCGGTCGTTCCAATGACCACACCGAGCTCGACCTCCCAGTCGGTCTTGTGCGAGTCGCGCGGAATCACCACGTCGTCGCGAGGTCCCTGCAGACAGCTGACGGCCTTCATGAAGACCACGGGCTCGGCTGGAATGGGCGCATTCGCTTCCACCGCGTGGTCGGCATAATTCAGACCGATGGCGATGAACTTGCGGGTGCCCATGCAGGGCGGTCCCAGCCGCGGACTGCCTGGGACCGCCGGCAGCGAGGACGGATCGATCGCGGCGAGCCGGCGCAGGCCGGCGGGGGAGATTTCCTCGGGCCCGATATCGCGGACGTGGCCGCCGAGGGAGCGGACGATTCCGTCGGGATCCAGCATCCCCGGCTGTTCACGCCCTGCCGGGCCGTAGCGCAGCAGTTTCATGACGTGCATTGTGCACGATCGATGAGGCGAGCAGGCGGAATTTCCCGCAGCCAAGGGGTCGAGTGGGCACAGCGGCGCAATGCCGCGCCGGCGTTGTATTTGGCGCGCGACGAGGCGATATTCAGCGCCGATGACGCATCCGAAACCCCTGCTGTGTGGAGTGGAACTGGGCGGAACGAAGTGCGAGTGCCTGGTAGGCAGCGCACCCGATGACTTACGGGAGCGAATCACGGTCAAGACTGAGCTCGATGCGGCGGCAACACTGCGCCGTATCGCCGGCATCCTGCGGGACTGGAAGACGAGATACGGCACGTGCAGCGCTCTCGGACTGGCGTGCTTCGGCCCGCTGGAGCTGCGGCCTGACTCGCCCGATTTCGGCAGGATCGGCATGACGCCCAAGGAAGGCTGGAGAAATGTGGACGTCGCCGGGTTCTTTGCCGAGGGGTTTGCGGACGCCGTGGGCATAACGACCGACGTCATTGCCGCGGCGCTCGCCGAAGGCCGTTGGGGCGCCGGCAGGGGGCTGGCCGATTACGCGTACGTCACGGTCGGCACCGGCGTAGGAGTCGGTCTCATTGCAGCGGGCAAGCCCGTATTCGGCTGGCACCATCCCGAGCTCGGGCACATTCGCATCGCGCGCGCTCCCGGAGATGACTGGCCCGGGAACTGCCGTTTTCACGGCGCGTGCCTCGAGGGACTCGCGTCCGGGCCGGCGATCCAGGCACGCAGCGGAACACGGCCGGCGAACCTGCCGGTCGACAGTCCCGTATGGGAGACGGTGGCGCATGCGCTGGCGCAACTGGCGCACCATCTGGTTTTGACGCTCTCGCCCCAGCGGATCCTGATTGGCGGTGGTGTGGTCAGCGAGCGCCCACACCTGTTTCCCCGAATTCGACAGTCCCTGCGCCTCAGCATCAACGATTACGTGGATATCGAGCGGGCGGCCGGCCCTCTCGAGGAATACATCGCACCGCCGGGCCTGGGCACGCTGGCTGGCCCGCTGGGAGCGCTCGCGGTGGCCGCGGACGCCGGCTCAGCGGGGTCCACGCGGCACTTCAAGCGCACCCGCCCGTGAGTGCCTGACGATGTCCGAGCGTGGGCAGGGCGCGACCCGCCGGGTAGTTACGCGCGGCTCACGCGCTCTTCCGTCTCGGCGATGCAGTCCGCGGTCACGCGATCACGGCCTCGGAGCTTGCTCTCATAGAGAGCGGCGTCGGCTGCTCTCACCATCCGTTGTGCAACATCGCCGGGGGAACCGCAGACGTGATCGAGCGTGCAGACTCCGAAACTCGCCGTGACCGAGATGTCGCGGAATTGAACTGCGAACGCTTCCGAGCGGATACTTCCGCATAACCTCTCGGCCACCGCGCACGCTTTGGACGCCGTGGTATCGGGAAGCACGATGGCGAACTCGTCACCGCCGAACCGCGCGATCCAGTCTCGTCCGAGACGCAGCCCGTCACCGATGCGATGGCAGAACTCCTTCAAGACCTGATCTCCGACCTGATGCCCATGCTGGTCGTTGATGCGCTTGAAGTGATCGATGTCGGCCATCAGGATGGCCAGTGGCCGGCCGAGGCGGGCTGCCCGCTCAACTTCGCGCGGAAACTGCTGCTCGAAGTAGTGCCGGCGTGCGGCACTCGTGACCTCATCAAGAGTCGATAGCAGGTCGGTGTCGCGCACCGCCAGCTGCAGAGAGGCTGCAAAATCGGCGATGCGGCGTGCGGTGCTCACATGCGTCGAGAACTGCTCGCCACGCGTATCGCTCGGCACGCAGTCGTTGGCTCCCGCACGGATGGCGTCCGCGTGCTGCAACAATCGGCCGGAGCTGACGAAGACGATGTGGGTCGCCTCGCCCGAGGGGAGCTGGCGCGCACGGCGTATCAAGTCGATGCTGTCCGTGAACATCACGGCGTGAACGCGCTCGGCGAGGCGTTCGAGCGCCTCGTCGACGTCCTGCGCCGTGTCGATCTCGAGGTTCGCCATCGGCAGCAGCTTTGCAAACCGATCCCGCGTCAGCCGCGCCTCGATCACGAGCAACGCCACAGGACTCGGCGCCTTGCGCAGCATGATACTGGCCATCGCCGGGGGATCCCGCTGCTGCTGCAGCGTCTCGTCCAGAACCCTGCGCCTCGCAAGCAGATGCTGAGCCGCGCCGGTGCCGGGGTCGGCGCCGGCACTCAGCGGGCATCGATCGCTCGCTCTGCGGTGGCGCGCGGGTGCCCTTTCCAACGCACTGCGGATGGTCTGTGCCAGGTCTTCACGATTGCCCTTGGCGACATAGCCGGCCGCTCCGTGCTTGAGCGCCTCGCGAGCGCGCTCGTCACCGAGGGTTCCCGAGACGAACACGAACGGGATTTCCGGGGTCTCGGCGGCCGCAATCGCGAATGCCGAGACGCCATCGAAGCCCGGCAGCGTGCAATCGGAGATGATCAGATCAGGCCGCGACAGCAATGCATCACGGAAGGCATCCTCCGTCTCCACACGCGTCCAGGTGCACTCAATGCCGGCCGCCCGCAACTGGCGCACCGTCAGCTCGGCATCGGAAACGTTGTCTTCGACGATCAGTAACTGCATGTTTGTAAAATGTTAAATTCCCATTACGGTGGTATTACATTAGTCGGCGTATTCTGCAACCGTCCGTGAAATGAAGCACGAGGTCACAATCGATTGTGTGATGCTCGGCACAGCACCGTCTGATATACCGCACGATATACACTCAAGCTTGCGTCCAGGCGGGCCGCAACAGGGGCCAACCGGGAACCCTGAGCGCCTCCGTACGATGATGCCTTGATTGCGTCTTTGACCCGGACATCCACTCCCCGTGAGCGCTGCCAGTTCGAACCCCGCCAGCATTCCCGCCCACGCCCGCGTCGTCGTCGTCGGAGGCGGAGTCATCGGCACCTCTGTGGCGTACCACCTCGCTGTGATGGGCTGGAAGGACATCGTCCTGCTGGAACGTGACCGGCTCACCGCCGGGACGACCTGGCACGCCGCGGGTCTGATGGTGACATTCGGCTCAACTTCCGAAACCTCGACCGAAATGCGCAAGTACTCGCGCGCGCTCTACAGTCGCCTCGAGGCGGAAACCGGCCAAGCCACGGGATTCGCGCCCATCGGCTTCATCGAAGTCGCATCCGACAAGGACCGGCTCGAGGAATATCGGCGTGTCTCGGCGTTCAATCGCTATTGTGGCGTGGACGTGCACGAGCTCTCCCCGCGCGAGGTGCAGGAGTTGTTTCCGCTCGCGAAGGTGGATGACCTCGAGGCCGGCTTCTATGTGAAGGAGGACGGCCGCGTGAATCCGGTGGACGTCACGATGGCTCTCGCCAAGGGCGCGCGCATGCGGGGCGTGAAGATCTTCGAGGGCGTGCCTGCGACGGGCGTTTTGCACGAGGGCGGGCACGTGACCGGCGTGCACACGTCGCTCGGCGACATCAGGACGGATATCGTCGTCAACTGCGCCGGCATGTGGGCGCGTCAGTTCGGTGCGCTCGCGGGCGTCACGATCGCCAACCAAGCGGCGGAGCACTACTATCTGATCACCGAGCCGATCAGGAATCTTCCGCCGAACATGCCGGTGCTCGAGGATCCGGGCGCCTACGGTTACTACCGCGAGGAGGGCGGCGGGTTGATGGTGGGGTTGTTCGAGCCGGTGTGTGCGCCGTGGAAGGTGGGGGGAATTCCCGAGGATTTTTCCTTCGGGGAGCTGCCGCCGGATTGGGAGCGCATGACGCCCTTTCTCGAGCGCGCCATGTCACGCGTGCCGATCACAGCCCGAGTCGGCATGAAGAAATTGTTCTGTGGTCCGGAGAGCTTTACGCCGGACTTGCGCCCGATCGTGGGCGAAGCGCCGGAGCTCAGAGGTTACTTCGTGGCGGCGGGCCTGAATTCCATCGGTGTTCTGACGGGCGGGGGCCTGGGTCGGGTGCTCGCCAATTGGATCGTCAGCGGATTTCCCGATGTCGACGTCACGGGGTTCAATATCGACCGCCTCCACGTCTATCAGGCCAATCCCGAGTACCGTCGCCAGCGTACCGTCGAATCCCTCGGCATGGTTTACAAGTGCCACTACCCTGCGATGTCCCTGACCACCGCGCGGGGCGTGCGCAAATCCCCGTTCCATGATCGCCTGGCCGCCGCCGGCGGGTATTTCAAGGAGGTGAGCGGCTGGGAAAGCCCAGACTGGTACGGCACGCCGGGCGCGCGGCCCGACCCCGGCGCGTTGACCTGGGGCCGGCCGAGCTGGTTCTCGCGCTGGCAGCAAGAGCATCACGCCGCGCGCCGCAACGTGATCCTCATGGACATGTCGTTCATGGGGAAATTCCTGGTTCAGGGGCGCGATGCCGGGCGCTGCCTCAACCGCATATCCGGCAACCAGGTGGATGGCGCGCCGGGCATGATCACCTATACACAGTGGATGAACGAGGCCGGCAGACTGGAAGCCGATCTCACCGTGACCAAGCTCGGCAGTGACAGATATCTGGTGGTCGTCACCGATACCATGGTGCGTCATGCCGAAACCTGGATGAAGCGCAATATTCCCCATGACGCGCACGCGGTCGTCACGGATGTGACCTCGGCCTATGGCCAGCTCAACGTGCAGGGTCCCGATTCACGCGCGCTCCTGCAGAAGCTGACGACCACGGATCTCTCGAACGCGGCATTCCCGTTCCGCACTGCGCGCGAGATCGACATCGGTTTCGCACGCGCACTGTGTATTCGTATCACCTACGTGGGCGAGCTCGGCTACGAGCTCTACATCCCCGCCGAGCAGGCGACGCATGTTTATGACCGCATCGTCGCAGCGGGGCGCGAATTCGGACTCGTGCACGCAGGACTCAAGGCGCTCGCGAGTCTGCGCATGGAAAAGGGCTACCGCGACTACGGCCACGACATCGACAATACCGACGTGCCGTACGAGGTCGGCCTGGGTTTCGCCCTTGATCTCGAGAAGCCCGGCGGCTTCATCGGCAAGGAAGCGGTGCTCGCTCAAAGGGCCAAGGGCCCCCTGACTCGCCGCCTCGTGCAGGTGCTGGTGAAGGATCCCGAGCCGCTCATGTTCCACGCCGAAGTCGTGCGCCGCGACGGCGTTCCGGTCGGCTACGTTCGCGCGGCATCGTACGGCCATACCCTGGGCGGCGCCGTGGGCCTGGTGATGATCGAGCCGAAGGTGCCCGTCGATGAGGGCTTTCTCAACAGCGGAAACTGGGAGGTGGATATCGCCGCAAGGCTCTATCCAGCGATCGTTTCCGCGAAGCCACTCTACGACCCCGGGTCGAAGCGCATCCACGCCTGAGCGATGACTGCTCGCGAGGCGGCCGGCTTTTCAGCTGCGGCCGTCATCGCCCAGCCGAGGATCGCTCAAGGTTTGCCGGCTTCTGCCTGCCGAGCAGCCTCGAACAGAAACCAGGTGCGTCGCTCGGTCTCGTCGATCCAGACCTCGATCAGGCTGGCGGTGGCGATGTCGCGATGTTCCTCGCAGACGTTGTGCGCCTCGCGCAGACGCGCGGCGAGCTCCTTGTTGTCCTCGCGCACCTCGGCGAGCATGTCCTGCGGCTGCACGTAGTCGACGTCGTTGTCCGCCACGCGCTGCAGGCGGCTGATGTGCCCGACCGACTTGAGCGTGGATCCGCCGATCTTGCGTACCCGCTCGGCGATGGCGTCGGTCATCGCGAACAGCTGATCCGCCTGTTCGTCGAGCAGCAGATGGTAGTCACGGAAGTGCGGGCCGCTCATGTGCCAGTGGAAATTCTTGGTCTTCAGATAAAGCGCGAACACATCGGCCAGGATGGCATTCATGGCGCCGGCGATGTCCCTGGTCGCATCGGGTTTCAGGTCGGTGGGCGTCGCCAGTGGAGCGCCCAGTCTGCGCACGACGTCTTCTCTGCTGCTCTTCATGACGTTCCTCTCGTAGGAGTGAGATTTGATTCAGTCATAGCCGCGAGCGCAACGCTCCGGCCTTCCTTCAGTTCCGTCCTGCAAGCCAGGCGGCAATGTTCTCGACGTAGCGATGGGTATCGTCCAGTGCGTCAGAGCTCGAGAGAACACCCTCGCCAGCGGGCTCATTCACGAAGCTCGGACACCCCATGCGTGGATTCCAGTTGTAATCGCAGAAATGGTGAAAGCTCGAATCCGAGACGGCGCGGCCCATGCCGGGCTCCTCGACGGCAACACATAGATTGAAGGCCGCGCCGGTCGTCAGACTGCGCCCCTGGGCAACGACGCGCCCGACCTGATGAAGCGCGCTCGGAACACCGACGGACCCTTCATGTGGATGAGCGGGCAGGTGACGGATGGCCGCCCCTGAGGCGGTCTTCATCAGAGCATGGATGGGACGGGTGACGCTGACTTCCTGCAAGTCGCCATTGGCTCCGGAATGATAGTTGGGCCAGCTGATCGAGGGTGTCTCGAGATCGTCACACCTCCGATGAGACTCATCGGGATCGGGATTAGCCGTTTGAAAGTGCTGCGTTGCCCCGAGCGCCCCAAGTCGTGCCAGGCAGGCGCCGAGGTCCTGGTGATCGCGGGTGAGCAGGATTGCGCCTCCAGCTCTGCGGAACTGTGCCACGTTCTCGACGTCGCCGGAGGTCAGTGCGCCCGTTTCATCTGCGCCAATCAGCCATAGCTGGTCATAAGCCGCGTGAGCAAGCTGCACGAGGTCGGTATCGTCGCCCTGCTGATTCACGCGGCGGTCATACGCGGCAACATCGTAGTGCGAGCCGCCAGATGAGTCCTTGAGCGAGCGCAGGTGATCGGTGAGCAGCGAGAAGCGGCCGACATGCCAGTCGTCCGCGACCGGACCGATCGTGGTTTTCACAAGAATGCGAATCGGCACGATCCATCAACCCCAAGTGGCCAAGCGCGGACCCTCGACCGCCCCGCGGCGCCGGCGAGGCCCGTTGCAGGCGGGCCGCCGACGCCGAGGCGCGCCTCAGTCCTTGATGAACGCGAGCAGCTCATTGTTGATCTGGTCTGCAAGCGTGGTACACATCCCGTGAGGGGCGCCAGGAACGACCTTCAGCGTACCCTTCTTCAATAGTTTCGCCGATTTCCTCGCCGAATCATCGATCGGCACAATCTGGTCGGCGTCGCCATGAAGCAGCAACACCGGAATGTCGATCTCCCTCAGATCGTTGGAGAAGTCGGTCTCGGAAAACGCTTTGATGCAGTCGTACTGCGCCTTGATGCCACCGAGCATGCCCTGCAGCCAGAACGAGTCGATGACACCCTGGGATGGCTTCGCATTCGGTCGGTTATAGCCATAGAAGGGGACCGCGAGGTCGCGATAGAACTGGGAGCGATCGTTGAGTACGCCAGTGCGGATGTCATCGAACGCCTGTCTGGGCAGTCCTTCCGGATTGCGGTCCGACTTGAGCATGACCGGCGGCACTGCGCCGATCAGCACCGCCTTCGACACGCGTCCGGTGCCGTGCCTGCCGAGGTAGTGGGCCACCTCGCCGCCACCGGTTGAGTGCCCTATGAATATGGTGTCATGCAGATCAAGCTCGTTGAAAAGGGTAGCCACGTCGTCGGCATAGGTATCCATCTCATTGCCGTCCCAGGTCTGATCGGAGCGCCCATGCCCGCGCCGATCGTGCGCGATCACGCGATAGCCGCGCATTCCGAGGAACAACATCTGCGCGTCCCAGGCGTCGGCCGTGAGAGGCCACCCATGAGAGAACACGATGGGCTGTCCCGATCCCCAATCTTTATAAAAAATGCTGGTGCCGTCTTTGGCAGTGAATGAGCGCATGGGCGAGCCTCCGGGCGAAATCGACGTTGCAGGATTGCTTTGCGAGGGAAACAGCGAACAGCGGCGCAGGCGTCAGTGTGCGCCTGTGCACAGGCCTGCAAGGTAAATAAATCGGCGACCCGAAGGATCGCAGGCCATCACGTGAACGGCATCGTTTGAAGCGCGTGCTTGGGCGTAACCATTGACTGTGCCCGCCTGCGCATCGACGTCGCAGGGAGTGAGGCGGCGGTGCGGCAGTGACAGCGGCGCGGCCGACGCCACCGGCAACCCAAGGATTGCTGCGGCGCGGCGTTCATTTGCCGAGGAACTGGGTAACCAACGTGACAGTCGCTCGCGGATTCTCCTCCATGACCCAGTGGCCTGAGTTCGGAACGATTCCGCTCGTGACGTCACTGGCCACGAAGCGCAGGTCGTCCGCCATCGCTGCGCCGAAGGATTTCTCGGCGCCCAGGGCGAGAACCGGCATCCTCAGTTTGCCGCTCTGCGCGAGGAGGGCTTTGTTATCGGTGGCATCCTGGCTGAACGCGGCGAACTGCTCGAACGCATCATGCATGGCGCGCGGCCGCGCATAAAGACTGGCGTAGTGCGCGCGGGTCTCCTCGTCGATCGTCGTCGGGTTAGCCGACAGCTCATTCCAGAAACGGTCGAGATAGATCCGCTCGCGGCCCTGCACGAGCCGCTCTACGTCCGGTCCGCGGAAATTGAAGTGCCACAGGACCGGGCTGCGGATGATGTTGTCCCAGTCGCCGACGCCCGGGAGTGGCGCGTCGATCACCACCCAGCGGGTAATGCGCGCGGGGTATTGCGCCGCCAGTGCGTAACCCACCATGTTGCCGATGTCGTGGGTGACCAGAGCGGCCTTCGGTACCTTGAGGGCATCCATAACGCCAGCGATATCAACGGCCTGAGCTTTCTTGGTGTAGCCGCCATCCGGGTGCGAGGACAACCCCATGCCGCGCAGGTCAGGCACGATGACGGTGTGATCCTTGACCAGCTCCGCCGCCAGCGGCCCCCACATGTCGCCGGTATCTCCGAAGCCGTGTAGCAGGACTACGGCCGGCCCTTTCCCGCCGACCCGAACGTAGAGGCTGGTGCCGTTGGTCTGCACCAACTGGGTCTTGAAACTCGCGGCAAACGGCGTGATCCGCGCGGCGCTCGGCGTCGTGACCACGGCTCCTACCAGCGCGGCGGCAAGATATCGCAACATGCCATCCCCCTTGTTCAGCACCTGCGCCGGCACCGACCGGCAACGCCGCACGCTTCGAGTCTAGTCTTTCTAACTGCAAGCCCGATAGCCATAATTCCCTGATATTGGGACAAGTTGCCCGCTTCGATCGCGCGCTCGGCCTAGCAGGTATCAGGCTTACGAGTCCCGCAACTGCACCCACGTGGGTGCGTGATCGCTCGCTCTTTCCCAGCCTCGTACGTTGCGATCCACGCCCGCACTCGCCAGTCGCTGCGCGAGCGGGGGGTTCAGCAGCAGGTGATCGATGCGCAGACCGGCGTCGCGTGCATAGGCATTGCGGAAGTAATCCCAGAATGTATAGATCTGCTCATCGGGATGCAGTACCCGTATGGCATCGGCCCATCCCTGGGCGAGCAGTCGGGCGAACGCTTCACGTACCTCGACCCGGAAGAGGGCATCGTCGACCCAGCGCTCGGGTTTGTAGACATCCCGCTCGGTAGGGATGACGTTGTAATCGCCGGCAAGGAGCACCGGGGAACCGCTGGAGACGAGTTCGGCGGCATGGGCTATGAGGCGATCGAGCCAGCGCAGTTTGTAGTCGAACTTCGGGCCCGGGGCGGGGTTGCCGTTGGGCAGATACAGGCAACCGATTACGACGCCGTTGACCGTCGCCTCGATGTAGCGGCTGTTGACATCATCCGCATCGCCCGGAAGCGCCCGCCTGATCTCTAGCGGCTCGGAGTTACGAGCGAGGATCGCGACCCCATTCCAGCTCTTCTGTCCATGCCAGATCACTCCGTAACCGGCGTCCCGAATCGCGGCGTCCGGAAATTTCTCCTGAGGCGCCTTCAATTCCTGAAGACACACGACATCCGGCGCTGCCTCGGCAAGCCAGCGCAGCAGATTGGGAAGGCGCGCGCTGATGCCGTTGACATTGTAGGTGGCGACCCTCATCCCCCTATGGTAACTGACTGCGGGGAAGCGAGACCCGGGGGAGCGAGGCCTGTTCTGCGTACTGTCCGCGCCCTTCGGCGCCCGGACACTGAGCGGCGTCCGGGCGCTGGGAGAGAGGCCGTACCGGCTGCTGATCCAGCGCATCGATCGGATCGGTCCACAATTGACCCGCCAGCGCGCAATGTTCCCCGAAGCTGAACAGCGCCCTCATCCTTGACGCATCAAAGTCGAGCGTCCCCCCGAAGGGGTAAGCGTCGGGAATCTCGGTGACTGCGACGCTCATCTGGTGCCGCTGCGCGACCGAATAGGCCAGCTCGAGCGCGGCTCGCGTGCCGCCTTGCAGCGTGGCCCCGGCGCTGCGCCTGACTATGGACACAGTCTGGTTGCGAGTCGTCGCTTCGCGCGTCCGGAAGCCACCGTTGACCAGGACATAAAGATGCCCGCCGTGCAGGGGCTCGAGCGGATCGGGGAGAATGGCGCCGATATCGGGTATGAAGAACATGGCTGCAGTCGCACTGCCGTCGACATGCATCTCCTCGAAGTCCTGGCCCGCCTGTTCCACACGGATCATCATCGGAGGGAATATGCCCGGCACGCTCACCGAGGCGATCAGGACGTCGCGAAACAGCCGCCTTGACTTTGCTCCGCCTTGCTGTGCGATCAGCCCCAGGTTCCAGATTACCGTCTGTTCGGTATCGAGATCCGTGGTTGCCACCAGCAGCAGGCGTCCCTTTTCCGCTTCGCGCGCGACCGCGGTCAACAGGTCGTCGGTCACGTACCGATCGACCAACTGTGCGAGGGGCTCGCCCTGATAGACACTCGCGCCGAAGATTGCTCCTGCCCAGCTGGCGTGCATCAGGTGTTGCGTTTGCTCTCCTGAGAACGCCTCGGTCAGCTGCCGGTCCCAGTCCTGACCTGCGAACGCGAGCGGCGCCATCAGCGCACCGGCGCTCACACCGGTGACAATCTGAAACTCAGGACGCGTGCCCGATCGGCTCCAGCCAACGAGTGCCCCGGCGCCAAACGCACCCCCAGCGCCGCCCCCCGAGAGGACCAGGACGTTGATCGGCCCGCCGTTGGCGGCTGCCTGGACCTGTCGAAGCAGGCGCGAGCGGCGCGCGTCGAAGTCACGCCGGGCCTGGGCCGACCATCGAATGTCCGGCGGAAAGCCCGGCAGGCTGGCGTTGGCGTAGTCGACGACCGGGGCGCCACGGCGCGGGACGCCCGCGCAAGCGCTCAGCAGCAGGCAACCTGAGAGAAGTATGCAAGGCAACAGCGGTTCGTGCGGCCGCGGGCGGTTGCAATCGGCGATCCCATGGGCCACGGCGATTCCCTCTCCTTGGATGCGAGGATAGAGCCCCTCACCTATGCAGAACCAGACGCTTTGGATGGACCGCAGTGTCCATCCATTGAGGCAGTTCGAGAGCCCCTGGACCCCTGGTGGCCAGCCCACCCGGCACCCGCGCGCGCAGGAATTCGGGGACGTAGTCTGGCTCCTTGGGCTTTACACGCTCGCCCCGCAGTTCCCGCTCCAATTGCCGCACACGGTCCTTCGCGCGGCGTAGCTCAGTGAGCTTTCGCGCTTTGCCAACTATTCGCTCTAACTCGTCTTCGTTCATGGCAAGGGTTCCCTTTGTGCGCCGGAGTCGTTGGCGGCCAACGACCGACCGATGTTGAATGCCGGGTCGATGGGGTATTGGTCGGCTCTGCTGATGCCGAAAAATCCCGAATTGAGGTGGACCGTCAGGGTCGCGAAATCCTGACCGTGGTTCGGCAGGCGGATGCCGCCGTTCGACCAGTGACGCATGGCGAGCTCGCCTGTCACGCGGTTGCCAGGCAGGCGAAAGCGCAGCCCCAGCTGCGAGGCAAAGTCCCAGCGCGTCGTGCTCAGGGCATCCGACTTGGTTTTTCCCGCCATCCCGAAGCCGAAGAATCCCTTGACCGGGCCGCGCTCGAACAGCTGCCACCGGCGTGAGAGCGAGACTCCCCAGTAGGGAGCCGCCATCAGCCGATTGTCGCCCGATCCGGATTCGCGCAGCGTCTGTTGGGTCGTCACGCGAACGAATTCGAGCTCGTAGCGATTCTCGCTCCACGTCACGCTCACCGGCAGGACCAACCCGCCTGTGGTACCCCAGTAGTGATAAGTCCCGCCCAGTCCGACCTGTACCTCACAGCTCTTGCACAGGGATTGCGCATCTGCGGACCGCGGCGCGCAGGGTGCGCAGGCAAGCAGCAGCGCCAGGCCGATCTTGATGCGTTCGCGACGCTTCCCGCCCATGGTTCATAGGCTAGAAGGGCGACATCTGGCGCGAACCTACCTCTGTGGATAGGCTCTATCTGCACTGACGATATATCGCCCGGCGGTTCGCGCGAGGGATTCGCGCCTAGGGCAAAGGAGAATTTGGTCGGCTCCGGGCGCGACGCTTGTTTCAGTGCGGCAAGGGCGGCATGCTTTGCGCGCTGCGACGGATGATCCAATGGCAACACTGCGAAATCAAATCGCGTTGATCGCAGGCGCCGGCCCGGGACTGAGCGCCTGTCTCGCGCGGCTCTTTTCCCGCGAAGGCATGCGCGTCGCCGCCGCAGCTCGTGATACCGGGAAACTCGCGGCCCTGTCGGCGGAAACCGGCGTGCAGACTTTCGCCTGCGATGTCGTCGACCCCGATCAGGTGGCACGCCTCTTCGAGGAAGTGGAAGGTCGGATCGGCGCACCCGACGTCGTCGTCTATAACGCGAGTGCTCGGTTACGCGGCCCGCTGATCGAACTCGACCCCGCGGGGGTCGCAGGCGCTCTCGGCGTGAGCGCCTTCGGAGGATTTCTGGTCGCTCAGCAGGCGGTGCGACGCATGCTCCCGAAGGGCTCCGGCGCGATCCTGTTCACGGGCGCATCCGCGAGCGTCAAGGGCTATGCTCAGTCGGCACCCTTCGCGATGGGCAAGTTCGCCCTTCGTGGGCTTGCCCAGAGCATGGCACGCGAATTCGCGCCCCAGGGCATTCACGTCGCCCATTTCGTGATCGACGGCGCGATCCGCAATCCGGGCAGAATCGAGCCGGCGGACAAGCCCGACTCGATGCTCGACCCCGATGCCATCGCACAGAGCTATCTCGACGTCCTTCGACAGCCCCGTAGCGCCTGGACCTGGGAGATAGAGCTCAGGCCGTGGGTAGAGAGGTTCTGACCGCGCAGGCTTACGATGGCCAAGCTGAAATCGCAGGCATACGTATCGAGGGGAACGCCCCCGACCCGCAGCCGCGCCAAGGCCGCGAGCTGGCTGTTTATCATGCTCCTGCCGGCGCTCGTGGCGTGCGGTGCCAAAACGCACAGCCAGCCCACCATCCGTGCCGGAAACGCACGCTTCGAGTTTCTGACGCCGTCGCTGGTGCGCATGGAGTACTCGCCTGCCGGGACTTTCATCGATGCGCCCACTGCGGTCGTGCAGAAGAGGGACTGGCCGGCGGTCAATGTCCAGTCGACGCAGAGGCAAGGTTGGCTTATCGCCGCCAGCAGCGTCATGACCCTGCGTTACCGGCTGCAATCCGGTCCGTTTACCGCGGCCAACCTCACTGTGACCTGGAACGATGCGGCCGGCGCCGCACACGCCTGGCATCCCGGTGACGTCGACACGCTGAACCTGGGGGGACTCACCTATTCCCTGGACAACATCAGCAAAGCCAACCTCCCCGAGGGGCAGATGGATCTCGAAAGCCCGGTCAACGACATGATTCCGGGGATCGACGTGCTGCTCGAGAAGGCGCAGCCCGGGTTGTTGAGCCGCGCTGGTTACGCGTTCATCGACGATAGCCAGACTCCGGTGTGGAATGCGCAGCGAACCTGGATAGAGCCGCGCCAGCCGCACAACGGCCAGGACTGGTACCTCTTCACCTACGACCGCGACTACCGCAAGGTGCTCAACGAGTACGCGGCGCTCTGCGGACCGGTCCCGATGATTCCGCGCTACGTCCTCGGCCCCTGGATCACGGATTTCAATTTCGAATACTTTCCCGGCACGGTGGAGTCCCAGCGGCCGGAGTTCAAGCGCTACGATCAGCGCTACCTCGAGGAGGAGGTCGCACGGCTGCGCCAGAGCCGCATTCCGTTCGATACGCTGGTGCTGGATTTCGCCTGGCACAACTACGGATGGCAGGGCGGTTATGACTGGAGCCCGCTCATTCCGCACCCCGATGAGCTCATCGAGTGGCTGCATGGCCGGGGCGTCAAGCTCGGCCTCAACGATCATCCAGGTTACGCCAACACCGACGAGAGCATCCTGTCGTTCAACGACAGCCACGCACCGCAGGTGTTGAAAGCCCTGGGCCGACCGCCGCCCCCGCAGCCCTCGTTCGACATGGATATCTCGAAGCCGTGGAGCTTTGCCACCGATCCTCGCGATCAGGGCCTGAAGCATCACTGGTATGCGACCGATCATGACGCGGCACGCTGGAAGCCGATCCGGGTCGGGCTGCCCTGGCAAGAGCAGGGCTATGGGACCTATCAAGGGATTGGCTGGTATCGGACATCGGTTCAACTGCCGGTGAAGCTCCCCGAGGCGCTGTATGTGTACCTGGGCGAAGTCGACAAGAGCTATCGGATATTCGTCAACGGAAAGGAAGCGACGCACAGCCGCGTCCATTGGCCGCGACGTTTGACCTATACCGACATTGCTCCCTACGTCATGGCCGGCCGGCAGAACCAGATCGTGCTGCGCGTCGAGCCCGGCGAGCGCGGTGGCGGAATCGTACGCGGCCCGGTCGCGATCAGGGACGTCCAGCCGCCGCAGCGGATCTATTTCGATCTGTCAAACCGCGAGCAGGCCGAGGTCTTCATGCGCGAGTTGCACCGGCCGCTGATGCAGCAGGGGGTGGACGTCTGGTGGGTCGATGGCGGCGGCGGTGCCGTCGACATGCCCGGCCTGAACAAGCAGCTCTGGACCAACAAGGTCTTCTACGATTACACGCAGCGGGAAACCGGCCGGCGCGGTTTCATCCTGAGCCGCTACGGTGACTGGGGCAGCGAGCGTTATCCGGCGTTCTTCACCGGTGACGCATACTCGCAGTGGCCGGTGCTCGCCTACGAGGTCGCATTCAGCGCCCGCGGCGGCAACGTGCTGGTTCCTTACATCAGTCACGACATCGGTGGATTCCACGGCGCCAAGATCGATTTCGACCTGTACGCGCGCTGGATCGAGTTCGGCACTTTCGGCCCGATCCTGCGGATGCACAGCGCCCATGCCAACCCGCGCGAGGGAAACATGCGCATGCCCTGGGTCTACGGCACTCAGGGCATGGCGTTGATGAGGAAATACTTCACTCTGCGTACGCAACTGCTCCCTTACCTGTACACGTACACCTGGCTGGCGCACACCGAGTCCGTGCCCATCCTGCGGCCGCTGTACCTGCAGTACCCGCAACTGGAGCAAGCCTACCAACACTCTCACGAGTACTTCTTCGGGGAGGAAATGCTGGTTGCTCCGGTGCTCGATCCGAGCGGCAATCGGACCGTCTATCTTCCTCCCGGTCAGTGGATCGATTTCTTTACCGGGCAGCGCCACCAGGGTGGCGCCACATTCACGGCGCACTATGCCGTGGATGAGACGCCGGTGTTCGTTCGCGAAGGAGCGGTCATTCCCGAGCAGAGCGCAAGCGAATACTCGGACGCCAGGCCGCTGGACAGCCTGATCCTCGATGTCTACGGATCGGGCAAGGGCAGCTTCGATCTCTACGAGGACGACGGGGTCTCGCTCGCCTACGCCGAAGGCCAGTACGCGCAGACGCTGATGACATATGCCTCGGGGAGCGACGGTTCCCATCAGCTCGTCATCGAACCGACCAGGGGGACGTTTCAGGGCCAGGTGCAGGCACGCTCATACGAGCTGCGCATCCATGCAACCGACAAGCCGTCTTCGATATCGGTCAATGGCCGGGATGCCGGCCCCTGGACGTGGGAGGCCGAGCAGACAACGGCGGTCGTGGTGGTGGCCAGCCAGCCAATCCGGGAGAGGATCAGCGTGGCGTGGCGGTGAGAGGGGCCAACACCTCATTGACGAGGAGCCCAACTTCGACGGCGTGTCACCACCGGGCCACGAGCTCCCGAAACGGCCGCTCGAGCCGGATTCCGTCAGCGCTGTAGTCGACGCGCGAGCGTCCGTCGACGGTGACCGCCAGCGGGAGTCGGCGAGCGGGCCAGTTGACCTCGAGCGGCGTGTTCTCTCGCAGTCCTGGCTCCAGGAGGACGCGCATCAGCGGCCCTTCCTGTCGTGCCGACATCGACAATGTGCCGAACGCAGTGGGCAGATTGCCGATCCGCAGTCCTTCGCCAGCCACCCACGCAGGGGGCACGCCCGGAAGCAGCTCGAGCCGGTCATCTGCTTCGTGCATCAGCATGCCGAACAATGCACGGGCATACTCCGCCCCGACCCAGGTATGGGGCATGTCGCCGAGATAGAACGGCCGGCGCACCTGCGAGCGTACGACCTCGGCGAGTACCTGCCAGTCGGCGGGTCGGCGACCCGTAAGGAGCGTGCTTAACAGCTCCTCGCCATCCTTCGGTCTGTTGAGTTGCACAAATGTGAGTACGTTACGAAATTCGTACGGGGTGTAGGCGTACAAGGCGCCCGGTAAGCCGCGCTCGCGCACCTCATCGAGGTAGCGCACGAATGTGTGAGAGAGCGCATCTGCCGGCAACAGGTCTGTCTGGCCGCAAGGATCGAGCCCGATCGACACGCTGCTGGGATCGCGATCCCCGAGGTCGGCCGAGGCAGGAATGTAGTCGACAGCTTTCCACTGCATGGTGGCGCGGATCGAGCTCGCCACTGAGTTGCGCAACGCCGCGTACTGAGTCAACGCCCATGCGGCCATTTCCTGGTCGCCCCATTCGTGCGCGAGCCACGCACCGTCGTGCCATCCCTTCAGCGCCCAGTAGTCGTCCCAATAGCTGTGGGTCGGCGTCGAGTAACCCTCGTGGCTGATCGACGGGGCGATGATGCCGCGAAACCGTTCCGGCGCCTCGCTCGCAGCCATGTAGCCGGGCGCCAGGGTGCGCTCGCGCAGCTGCTGCAGGAACTGAAGTGTAAGCCGCACCTTGGGCAGGTACTCGCGCACGCTCGCCGCGCCACCGTCGAGTCGCGCCACTTCCGCGACCAGCGCGACGAATTCGCCTTGGCTGTCATATTCGAGATCGGAGCCAAAGCCTCTGTAAACGGTGCCGTCGTCGTTGAGAATCGGCGACACGAGGCCATTTTCGTGGACCGCGTGATCGGCGTACCAGCGCAGATATTCGCGCGCGGTACTCGCCAGGCCCATGCGCAACAGAACGGCGGCGGTCGCGGAGCCGTCGCGGATGAAGGACCGATCGTAATTGCGCGGACCGGCCTGCAGCGCCGGACCGGCCTGGTTGATCAGCATGTACGCGCCCTGTGCGCGCAGCATATCGACGAGCGAAGAGTCCGGGAGTGCGAGCCCGAGGTGAGCGAATCGCGCCTGCCATTGCTGCTCGACGCGGGTGGCTATGGCATCGAAGGCCGTCCCAGGCTCCGCCTCATCCATGGCGTCGGGGCGATTCGGCGGCGAAGCCCCGAGCGCTTTCGATGCGGTGTCTGCCGGCGGATCACCCAAAGGGAAGGCGAGGATCACGTCGTGCTGGGCGCCGGGGTCAAGGTGCACGTCGTAGACGAGCGCGGCGGCCGCGAGTCCCTCGTCATCCCGGGCGCTGAGCCGCTTCGGCACGCGGCCTGCCGCCAGGTAGCGCGTGATTTCCCTCTCGCCGTGCAGGCCAAAAGCCGCCGCGCCACGCGCCGTCGCCGGCGTGAGCGACCTCAGCAGGGCGCGACCATTGACGTTCACGACAGGGCGCGCACCCGTGCCTGCGATCTGCACCGCGCGTATCGGGGATACGCCACCGTGCTGCCAGGGCGGATTGACCTGCATCGGCCGGACCACGATCGCCAGCTGCCCGTCGACAGGGCTGGCGCCCGTATTCACCAGCCGGTGGCGCACGAGCGTTACCGGACCTGCAGCCTGCGCGGCGGCGATGGCCTCGCTGCGCAATTGCAGCCCGGGTTGTGGCGACCACTGCACCGCAGGCATCGGCATCCAGCCGTTGCGCAGAGAGTGCGTGGCGCTCGCCTCGTATGCGGCGGCCGTGCGACCCGAGCGGTCACGCCACAGGGGCTGCACGAGCGGCGCACCCTTGAATGCTTCCAGGTCGCCGTATTCGTCGAGCACGCTCTTGCGGCGCCCCGCCGGCACCCCGACCGCCGTCCAGTAGACCTGCTGACCATGCAATGAGGACGGAAAGAGCTCGTGATGGGCGCGCGATGCAACGATCTCGTAGCGCTTCATCGTCGTCATCGCCTGCGTGGGACTCAGCAGCCGCAGCCGTCGGATCGCAGGCAGGTTCCCTGGCGCCGCGCCCACTCTCAGGCGCAGCTCGCTGACGGCGCGGGGCTCTCGCGCGGCGAGAAACGAGCTGTCCCCGAGTGAGCCCGGATCATCGGCCAGCAGCCGCCACTGGCCGGAGACGCTGCGACCCTCCAGGCGCGCGTCGCGACGGGCCGAGGCCCAGAACACCTCGAGCCCGGAAACGGGCAGTGCCCGCGGCAGCCTCACGTGAAGCTCGCGCGTGCCAGCGCTCGGACCCGGGCCGACGATCGTGCCGCTCGCCGCCGCGCTCCACAATGCGGCCGGATCGGCGCTTGTCTGAAGGCCCGTGATTCGCGGCGACTCGCTCGCCGCCAGGGGCTCGAATTCGAATAACGACACCCCCCAATCGGTGGTACGCGGCGCGCTGACCAAACGCAGGTACCGCGCGCGCACGGCGGGGAAGAGCACGTAGTCGCTGCCGCCCTGCGAATCACCGGTTTCGTATGCGGTCAGCCAGTGCTGCCCGTCCTCCGAGCTGCGGATAAGGTACGCGGCCGCGAACGCGCTGTCCCAGTGGATCAGCACGCCGCCGATCGTGGCCGTCCGACTCAGATCAACCTGCAGCCATTGGCCGGGCGAGAACGCACCGCCCCATTTCGTCGACTCATCGCCGTCGATCGCCAACGCCGGCTCCATGGCCGGTTGCGCGCCCGAGGAGCTGCTCGCCCGCCACTGCGCGCGCGGCGGCAGGGTTTGGTCCTGCGCGTTTGCGACCACCCCGGCGAGCACCCCCAGAACGACGGCGGGCCACACCGTCACAGAAGCGAAAAACTGCAGCAACAGGACGCGCTTTGGCATGTCAACAATGGAGAGCAGACGCACATAAGCGGAATGCGCGAGTGTAGTATCGTCTGCTGGTTGTTGGCGATCACATCGGCCAGGATTATCCGTCGTGGACCAAAGACTGATTGCTTTTGTTTTGCCCGGTGCCTTCGTGCTGTGGGTCCTCTATCAGCGCGTGCGGCGCAACATCGGGCGCCAGCCGGTGAATGCCAAGCGCATGCGGACTCGCATCGGGCTGCTCGCGGTAGTGGGTGTGCTGATGGCGTCCGGCACGATGCACGACGTTGAATTGCTCGGCGCGCTGTTTGCGGGTATCGCGGGCGGCGCGGCGCTGGGCCGGCTCGGTCTGCGTCACACGAAATTCGAGGCGACGGCGGAAGGTGATTTCTATATTCCGCACACGTATATCGGCCTGAGCGTTTCCGCATTGCTGCTGTCGCGTGTCACGTATCGGCTCCTGGCGGTTTATCCGGCCGCGCACGCGGCAGCGCAGGCGGATCGAAATCCGTTCGCGACCTATCAGAAGACTCCGCTCACACTGGCGATTTTAGGTGTGGTGGTCGGGTACTACCTGCTTTACTACACAGGCGTGTTGAACAGGAGCAAAGCGCTGCGCGCGCCAACAGGGGCGTGATGCGACGCGGCCTACCCCGAGTGCCCGCAACGACGAGGGCCGTCTCGACCACGCTGGTCATGAGATCTACTGAACGACAATCGTTCCGACCATGCGGGGGTGAATCGAGCAGGCGAAGTGATAGGTGCCGGGCTTGTCGAACTTGAACGAGAAGCTCTCGTTCGTATCCATGGCACCCGAGCGAAACAGCCCGGTGTCGCTGACCACGGTGTGCGGCTCATCGTCCATGTTGGCCCAAGTCACGGTCGAGCCGGCTTTGACGGTCAACGACACCGGTGCAAACATGAAATCCTTCACCACGATCCTGGTCGGATCCGGGGTGACTGCGATCGATGCGCTGCAGGCTGCGACCCACCACAGCATCGCCACGCCAACAGCCGCCAGCGGCGATCGGTATCGTCTCGGAGTCATGTGAGTGTTTCCATAGTGCGGAAGCTTGAGGCTCTGTCAGGCAATCGTGGTGTCAGTGAGCGCCAGTGATGGGTGATGCTTCACGACGGACACGCTGGTGATGCCGAGCATCCTGGGCAGTTGATCCACCGGGACCTTGAGGGGGCCCGGCCCCGCGCCGGTACCGGCGGTCGGCTGCGGATAGGCGGTCGAGCGGGCCGTGTGGAACGTCATGTTCCCTTCCACCTTCTGAACGATCTGATGAATGTGCCCGTTCAGTACGGTCACCGAGCCGAAACGGCGCAACTGGCTCATGAGCTGATCCGCGTCACCCGTGCCCCAGCCCCAGGGCTCGTAGATGGTCCACAGCGGCATATGGGCAAAGACCACGATAGGGGTGCTGTCCGAGCGTCCCTGCAAGTCGGCCGCCAGCCAGGCGAGCTGGTCCGTGCCCAGGGTGCCGAGGCCGCCGGGCTTGAACTGCAGCACGTTGATGAGCGCCACAAAGTGCACGCCCGCGTGGTCAAAGCTGTAATAACCCTTGTTGTTGGAGACTTTCCCGAATCGGTTGAAGTATTCCGTGACCGTCGCATCGGTGGTGTCGTGCTCACCCGGCACCGTGTGCAACTCGCTCGTGCGCAGACGGGAGAACATCTGCTGCGCCAGGTCAAATTCGGCAGGCTTCGACAGGTGGGTGATATCGCCGGTATGGATGATGAGCGCAGGCTGCTCGGACATGCCGTTCACGAGGTCGATGCTCTGCGTGAGCGTCCCGTTGACGTCGGGATTGGCGTCCTTGTTGAAGCCAATGTGGGTGTCGCTGATCTGAACGAACAGCGGTTTTCCCAGCCGGGCTGCACCCTGTTTATCAGCAGCCGCCACCGCCAGCTCGATCGGCGTGAAGACACCGCCCGCCAGGGCGAACAGGGTGCCCGCCCCGCCATAGGCCATGCATTTCAGGGCGTTGCGACGCGATTGCAGCGATCTATCATCCGACACGGCCGTCTCCCCTTATCTGAGTTCAGGAGAGAGGACTGTGCAGCGGATGGTTTTATTCCCGGCCGTCGCGAGAGCTCAGGTCCCTCAACAAGCGTACCAGCCCCAGCAGTTCGTCCCAACCGGTATCCGACACGGCGCAATACTCCAGATCCCCCGCCTTCCAGAAGGCCAGGTGATAACCGCTGCGGGTCGCGTTCCCGGGCAGGGAACCTCGACCGGCCGACCAGCTGAATACGTTGATGACGTGCGCACCGTGTTGGTAGACGACCACCGCCGAGCGCTGATGATCCAGGTAGTCTGCGCGCCCGCCAATGAGGCGGTAACCCTGCTGCCCGAAGTCGGCGACCACCGGCGAAACATCGGTATGGCCGGCAAACCAGGGCTTCACCGTGTGCTGGTCGGTGGACACCACGTCGACCAGATGCGATGGCATCAGCGAGCGCACGTGTGCGGCCAGCAGGTCATCGAGCAATGGATTGGTCATCGATGGGGACAGGACCAGGAACCCGAGGGTCGCCGCGAGCGCTGCGCTGCCAATGCCGCCGAGGGCACCCAGCCAGAACGGCCGCGTGCGCCAGGTCGTTCGGCCCCAGCGGTCGGGCCGCGAAGTGTTTACTGCCGGTTCCTGATCAAGCGCGCGCCTGATGCGGGCATGCAGTTCTGGCGGAGCGCGGCCAGGTGTCAAGTCCCGACGGATCGCGGTGCGCGTCTGTTCGAGATCCTGAAGCAAGGCGCGGCACTCGGCGCAGTGCTCGACATGCCGTTCAATATCGGCAGCCGAGACCGCGTCGACCTCGGCGTCGAAGTAAGCCTGCACGCGCAACGCTTCAGCGCACCCCACGCAGCTCTCCCTCGGCCTGTCTCAGCCATCGCGCCTTGAGGGCGGCCCTGGCGCGCGCCAGCCGAGACATCACCGTGCCGATCGGTACGTTGGTGACCGTGGCAATCGCGCGATAATCGAGGTCCTCGATTTCTCTCAATACCAGGACCTCCCGTTGCTCCTCGGGCAACGCCGACATCAGCCGCTCCAGCGAGCGTGCATCGTCCCCGCGGATGGAGGCGCTCTCCGGATCGGGTGTTGTCGCGATCATGGCGTAGCCATCCCGTGGATCGTGTTCTTCCGGCAGCGGCACAAAGGCGCGCCGCTGCTGTTGCTTCAGAGCCGTCGCATGGCAATTTCTCACGATCGCCAGCAGCCACCCTTTCGCATCGGAGCCTCGCAGGGCGTCAAACCCGCGAAAAGCGCGCAGCATCGCCTCCTGCACGACGTCATCCGCATCGCCGGGCGAATGCGACAGCCATCGTGCAAACCGGTACGCGGCGTCCAGATGCGGTAACACCTCCGCCTCGAATCGACCGCGCTTGTCATCCATTGACCGGACCGAGTGCAACCCTCACGGCGCCCAACAAACCCTTACGAATGAGGAAGACTCACGGAACACTCGTTTTATTCCCCGATAAGGTGCCACGGCCTCGAGAGCTAAGGTTCGAGTCGCCACGGCTGGGCGGCGCCGACAGGCCGCGCGCCAGTGATCGCTCGCTCGCAATCTAACCGAGTCGCGGGGATTGCGCTCGCCAGTTGCACCGTTCCCGCTGGTCTGCCTTTGAGCTCGGCCAGAGCCGGATGCAGTTGGGTGCCGGTCGCGCCCGGGCAAGCGGCGAGGCGCGCCGGTGGATAGGTCTGGTGGGACGCCCTCTTCGGGGCTTTATCAGACCGTTTCCCATGTCCCCCAGTACGGCGTCCCGCTCTCGAACTCCTCGCATGGGAGCGAGGATGCGGGACCCGGATGAAATCCTTGGTCGACGCCCGGCCAGCCGCCGAGCTCTCGCGGTGTCCGTCCCGCCCTATCCTGCAGAATCTCGCAGATCTCCCTCTCGGTGAGAATCTTGAACGCCCGATCGCGTGCAGTCGCCATGGGTTACATGCTTGGGGAAACTCGCCAACGGTAGAGTAGGCCGGCGTCTGGTTCTGATGTAGGACGCGGCAAGCATGTAAAAGCAAGGCTCAAGATTAAGCTACATATGTTACCTTCGTGAAAGCGGCCGCTCCTGAACCGGTGCGGGCCGCTGTCATTTGCTCCGCGGAGGCCGTTGCGCCGTCCGGCACCGAAGGCGCAGTCTCTGGTGCCAACGGGGGTGTACGCTGAGCGCGATCGTAGTTGAGCATGAAGATCCTGTCGCTCGTGTCCGGCCTGGCCTTGGCGGCCTTTGGGGTCACCGCAAGCGCCCACGCTCATCTGCAAGGAGCGAGCCCGGCGGATGGCAGCGTGGTCACGACGTCCCCGTCCAGGCTGGTGCTGAATTTTTCGGAAGCGGCGCGCTTGACCGCCGCGGCGATCCAGAAAGGCGACCAGCCGCGCCAAAACCTGAAGCCGTTGCCCGCCACCGCCGCGCGGCAGATCTCCGTTCCGCTGCCTCGACTGACGCCCGGCAGCTACTCGGTCAGCTGGCGCGTGGTGAGCGCCGACGGGCACGTGATGTCAGGTACGTTGCGCTTCACGCTGGCCCCCGAGCGCGCGGCAGAGCAGCCGGCACCGCACTGACGACCCAATTTGGAGCACGCCCCTGGGATGGGCGGCGCCGGCTCGCGACGTTGCCCGCTAAGTCTTGAGCTTATAGCCTGTCTTGAATATCCAGCTCACGACCAGCAGGCACAACGCAAGAAAGCCCAGTGTCGCGGCGGCGCTCGCGACGACGTTCACATCCGACACGCCGTAGAAGCTCCAGCGAAAGCCGCTGATCAGGTAGACCACCGGATTGAACAAGGTGATCTTCTGCCATATTGGAGGCAGCATGCTGATCGAGTAGAACGCGCCGCCGAGGAAGGTGAGTGGCGTGACGATCATCAGCGGCACAACCTGTAGCTGCTCGAAGTTGTCGGCCCAGAGGCCGATGATGAAACCGAGCAGGCTGAAGCTTACAGCGGTCAGTATCAGGAAGGTGACCATCCATACGGGGTGCGCAATTCCATAAGGCACGAACACACGTGCGGTGAGGAGAATCAGCACTCCCAGCATCACTGATTTGGTTGACGCGGCGCCGACGTAGCCGATCAGCGCTTCGGCATACGACACCGGCGCGGACAGCAGCTCGTAGATCGTGCCCGACCACTTCGGCAGGTAGATCCCGAAGGATGCGTTCGATACGCTCTCGCCGAGGAGCGACAGCATGATGAGGCCCGGGACGATGAACGCCCCATAGCTGACGCCATCGACGCTGCCCATGCGGCTGCCGATTGCAGCTCCGAACACGACAAAGTACAGCGATGTCGACAGCACGGGGGAGGCGATGCTCTGCATCAGCGTACGGAAGGTCCGTGCCATCTCGAAGCGGTAGATTGCGGTGATCGCGGGTACGTTCACGTCCGTGTCCTCACCAGGTTGACGAAGATCTCTTCCAGCGAGCTTTCGCTGGAATGCAGGTCCTTGAAGTTGATATCGAGGTCGCCGAGGCGCTTCAGCAGCGTGGCGATGCCGGTTTCCTTGCTCTGTGCATCAAAGGTGAACACGAGCGCATGCCCGTCATCGGCCAGTTCGAGGGGATAGGCGGACAGCCCTGGCGGAATCTGCGCCAGCCGATTCTGCAGTTGCAGTGTCAGCTGTTTCTTGCCGAGTTTGCGCATCAGCAGGGATTTGTCCTCGACCACGATCAACTCGCCCTTGTTGATGACACCGATGCGGTCGGCCATTTCCTCGGCTTCCTCGATGTAGTGGGTGGTCAGAATGATGGTCACTCCGCTCTCTCTTAACCGACGCACCATCTGCCACATGTCGCGGCGTAATTCGACATCGACGCCGGCGGTCGGTTCGTCGAGGAACAGGATCTGGGGCTCGTGCGACAGCGCTTTGGCGATCATGACCCGGCGCTTCATGCCACCGGATAGCGTCAGGATCTTCGAGTCCTTCTTGTCCCACAGCGACAGATCCCGCAGCACTTTCTCGCAGTACGCAGGATCGGGCGCCTTGCCGAACAGGCCGCGGCTGAAGCGCACGGTCGCCCAGACGGTCTCGAACGCGTCGGTGTGGAGCTCCTGCGGCACCAGTCCGATCTTGCGGCGCGCAGCGCGGTAGTGGTGCACGATATCGTGACCGTCCGCCACCACGCTGCCCGCGCTCGGTGTGACGATGCCGCAGATGATGTTGATCAAAGTGGTCTTGCCGGCGCCGTTCGGGCCCAGCAGTGCCAGAATTTCGCCGCGCCGAATCGTCAGGTCGATGCGCTTGAGCGCCTGCAGGCCACTTGCGTAGGTCTTGCTCACACCCGTGACCGTGACGATCGGTGACGACACGGCCGGATCATCCAGGATGATGCTTGCTGCTGCCTTCATGGAGTAGGGCGCCGCACTCAAGCCCGTCTGATGCGCATGACACGGTCGAGGATCACGGCCAGAAGCACGATCACGAATCCCGCTTCGACCCCCATGCCGATCTGCACCGTATTGAGTGCGCGTACCACTGGCACACCGAGGCCGCCGGCGCCCACGAGCGCGCCAATCACCACCATCGATAGGCTGAGCATGATGCATTGGGTAATGCCGGCCAGAATGAGCGGTGCGGCGCTCGGTAGCTCGACCTTGCGGAGCAGCTGCCAGCGCGTGGCGCCGAAGGCTTCGCCCGCTTCGAGGAGCGCGCGCGGCACCGAGGCGATGCCGAGCTGCGTGAGCCGGATCGCCGCCGGCAAAGCGAAGATGACCGTCGAAATCAGCGCCGGTACCACGCCCAGGCCAAACAGCACCAGGGTTGGAATCAGGTAGACGAAGGTCGGCAGGGTCTGCATCAGATCCAGCGCCGGGCGCAGCGCCGCATTGAGCCGCGGATGGTGGCCGGCTGCGATTCCGAGCGGCACGCCGATGAGGATCGACAGCAGGGTCGAGACAAACACCAGCGACAGGGTGTCGATGGTCTGCTGCCAGTACCCCTGGTTCATGATGAACAGCAGCGCCGCGGCGACGAAACTCGCGAGCCACCAGGAGCGCTGCAACAGCCAGGCGAGCCCGGCCGCGCCGAGGATCACCAGCAGCGCGGGCAGCGCGTGCAGCAGACCACTGACCGCGGCGATCATCACGCCGACGCCCGCGGCGATGAGGGCGAACAGGCTGCCGGCGTGCCGCTTTATCCAGTCGATGCCGCGCGCCGTGGCGTCGCCCACCGGCAGCTTATGCGCGGCCACCCAGGGCTCGAATTGTGCGCCGATGCCACCGACCGATCTGCCGCTGCGCACGTCAGCGGCCGTGCGGCTGCCAATCGCTGCGACCCCTTGCAGCCACAACGCGACCGTCGTCGGATGAGCGCGCAGCCACGCGCGCGCGGCGACTTCCGGCGGCTGCCCGCCGGCCACCATCGCCCGCATGATCTCGCTCTCGCCACCGGTCGTGAACTGCAGATTCTGCAGCAGGCGCCCGACATTCGGGCATTGTGCGAGATAGCCGGCGCGGGTGAGCGTCAGCACGGCGGCGCCGCCGTAGTTCGGCCCAAACGCCGAATCCCCGCCCGCGAGATAGCGCAGATCGAACTGGATGTTCATCGGGTGCGGATCCCAGGCCAGGAACACGATCGGCACGTGTGCGGCATAGGCCCGTGCCACCTCGCCGAGCATGCCTTGCTCGCTCGACTCGACCAGCCGGAAATCCCCGAGGCCGAAGTCGTTGTTCTGAATCATCCTCAGAATGTGATGGTTGCCGTCGTTGCCGGCCTCGATGCCGTAAATCGTGTGATGCAACGCGGCGCCGAAACGCTGGATGTCGGCGAAATCCCTGAGCCCGGCGGCGTAGGTGTAGGCCGGTACCGCGAGGGTGTATTTCGCACCGCTGAGGTTCTCGCGCACCACCTCGATCGATCGATCCTCGAGGTAGGGACGGCGATCGTTGGTCTGGGCGGGCATCCAGTTGCCGAGAAACACGTCGATATTGCCGCGCTTCATCGATGCGAACGTCACCGGCACCGACAGCAGGGTGGTGTGTGCGTCGTAGCCCAGATCACGCAGCAGGGCGCTGAGCACCGCGGTGGTCGCCGTTACATCAGTCCAGCCGACATCAGCCAAGCGCACGGTGCGACAGCCGGCCGGCTCACTCACCGCGGCCGCGCGCGCGGTGGTGCCGCCGAGCGCCGCCGCCAGCATCGCCAGCGCGAGCGCCTCAGGCCAGGGGCGGAAAACGCGCCATCGCCTCGAGATCGTTGAGTTCCTGGTCATTGCGAATGTAAAGGCGACTCGCGTCCCGTAATGGTTGATGGTCCCATGGCCGATAGCGCCCCTCACGCAAGGCGGCATAGACCAAATGACGACGTCGTTGGCTCGCGAGAACCGCCTGATGGATCTCGTCCAGGGACCAGCGCCGGGCTACCTCGGCGCGAAATTCGGCGACGGCCGCAGCGCAGTCCGCGCGCGAGCTCAAGTTGACCCGTTCATCGGGATCGGCCGACAGGTCGTAGAGCTGGTCCGGATCTGCCGCCGAGTGCACGAACTTGTAGCGGCCGCGGCGAATCATCACGATCGGTGCGACGGCGCCCTCGGCGAGGTATTCGCCCACCACCTGCCCGGGTCCCGCACCGCCTTCGAGTGCCGGCAGCAGACTACGGCCATCGATCGGCGCGGCGTACGCAAGTGCCTCGCCCTCACTGGCGAGGCCCACCAGGGTCGGCAGGATATCCAGGAGCGACGCCGATTCCGACACCCGATGCGCCGCGAAACGCTCAGGTGCGTGCACGATCAGCGGGATGCGGCAGGCGTTCTCGAAGAAGTTCATCTTGTACCAGAGCCCGCGCTCACCGAGCATATCGCCGTGGTCGGCGAGCACCATGATCACGGTGTTCGCATCGAGTCGAGCCTGGCGCAGCGTCGCCAGCAGTGAGCCGATCTGATCGTCGACATACGATACCGCGCCGAGATACGCGCGGCGGGCCGCGCGGATTTGCGTCTCGTTCGGCTGCGCGAGCGTCAGCCCGATGACGTGGCGCAGCCGGCGTGAATGCGGGTCCTCGTCGAGATCGCGCTGCGTAACGCGCGGCAGATCGATCTCGCTGTCCCGATAGCGATTCCAGTACGGCTCCGGGATCACGTAGGGATCGTGGGGATGCGTCATCGACACCACGAGGCAGAACGGACGCCGGTCCTTGCCACGCGCGATATCGAACAACTTCCGGCGCGCGGCAAACACCACCTCATCGTCGAAGTCGACCTGGTTGGTGCGCGTGCACGGCCCTGCCCTGATGACCGAGTCCATGCTGTGGTACCAGCCGGGGCGCTCGTCGAAGCGCGTCCAGTCCGGCGTCCAGCCAAAGTCGGCCGGGTAGATATCCGTCGTCAGCCGCTCCTCGAAACCATGCAGCTGGTCCGGACCGCAGAAGTGCATTTTGCCGGACAACACCGTCCCATAGCCGGCGCGGCGCAGGTAGTGCGCGAAGGTCGGCACCTGCGCGGCGAGCTCGGCGGCGTTGTCATAGGCACCGATCTTCGAGGGCAGCTGTCCGGCAAGCCACGAATAGCGCGACGGCGCGCATAACGGGCTGTTGCAATAGAAGGACTCGAACACCACCCCGGCATCGGCCAGCCTATCCAGATGCGGTGTCTTGGCTACTTTGCCGCCGTAGGCCGGCAGGGCGCCGGCGGTCAGCTGGTCGGCCATCAGGATCAGCAGATTCGGACGCGCGGGCATGCGTAATTGTTGCACGAAACCCGCATCCGGTATGCACCATGGTGAGTTGTCCTACCCTCCATGTCTGCTGCACCGATACGCAGCACCCCGCAGCCAGGCAGGGTTGATCTCCACACCCCATCCGGGCGCGGAAGGAATGGATACGCAGCCGTCCTTCACGGCGTAGGGATCGACACTGAACAGGCCGTCCTGCCACGGGTAGTAGTCCGAGCCCTCTATGGAGAGCTCCAGATACTTGCCGGCGTTCGCAATGGCGCCCAGCAGGTGCATCGTGCAGAGCGTAACCAGGGAGAGGTTGGCGCTGTGCGGCGTGCAGGGCATGCCTGCCGCAGCCGCCATATTCACGACTTTCAGTGTCCTTGATATCCCGCCCATATACATGACATCTGGCTGCACGATGTCGACGGCGTGCATATCAATCATGCGTTCCCAGGTTGCAAGATCCCAGTCCTGTTCTCCGCCGGCGACGTCCAGATCGAGCGCATCGGTGACGAGCTTGGTTTCCGCGAGCTTCCAGTAAGGACAGGGCTCCTCGTAATGGCTGATGCCTTCCGCCTCGAGCAGTCGCCCCACTTCCACGGCTCGCCGCGCAGAGAAGGCGCTGTTCGCATCCACGAGCCTCGCCACGTCATCACCGAGCGCGCGCGCCACTTGCGGCACGATCGCCTCCGTCCGGCCGGGCCATGCATCGATGTCCCGGCCGCATTCCGCCCCGATGCGCCACTTGAACGCGTCGAAGCCCTGCTCGTCGCGCAGCCGCACGAGCCGCTCGGCTTCCTGCTCGGGAGTGATGTCGCGCCGCATTGACGAGGCGTACGCTCGCAGGGATCGCGGCTGACCGCCGAGGAGTTCGACTACGGGCTTGCCTGCAAGCCTGCCGCGCAGGTCCCACAGCGCGGTATCGAGGCCGGCCAGCGCCCGGCAGCGATAGCTGCCCGGGAACTTGTGCTCACGCTCCTCGACGCGAGCGACGAGCGCGTCGATGTCGAACGCGTCGGCGCCGAGGGCCCACGGGGCGACCTGGCGGTGGAAGATGGTTGCAGTGATGTCGGCATTGTATGTAGAGGTCTGGCCCCAGCCGACGGCACCGGTGTCGGTGGTCAGCCGCACGAAGCACACGAATTCGCTGGCAAAGGTCTCGAGGCAGGCGATCTTCATCAGGCGGTTCCCGCGCGCGGCGCCGGCGACACTCGCGCGACTTCCAGTCCATGGCCGTGCGGCCCGCTCTCACGCCGCCACAGGAGCAGCACTGAAGTCAGGGCGGCAAGACTCAGCAGGCTGAAGAACCAGATCATCGTGGCGTAGCCCTCGGGGTGCGCCGGACCCGCCCCGGCCTTGTCGGCCAGCCAGCCGGCGATGCGGTTGGAGCCCCACAGACCCACGTTCTGCAGCAGCGTGATGACACCGAGTGCAGTCCCCAGGCGGCGCGGCTCCACTAAGAGAGTTGTCGCCGGCCAGATGATCGCCGGCACCAGCGAGAAGCTCACGCCCATCAGCACGGTGGAGGCCCACGGAGTCAGATTCGTGAGGCTCAAGACGATGAAAGTCACCGGCAGTAGCAGCGTCCCGACGGTCAGCATCATGGCACGGCGTCCGAAGCGGTCCGCGAGCAGGCCGAACAGTGGTGTGGCGAATACTGCCGCCGCGAACACCCCGGAGTTGACATTGCCGGCTTCCTGCAGCGTGAGGCCCTTGACGTGCTGCAGGTACTCGATCGCATAGGTCTGACGAAACGGAAAGAAGACCGCCGCGTACAGCACGTGCAGGCCGAGGATGTACCAATACGACAGGTCGAACATCCAGATCCCCCGCCAGTTGAGCTGCCCGGATTCTGCGGGACGCGCGGACATCGGCGGGGCGTGCGTTGAATCAAGCAGGCGAAAGATGACAGCGGCAACGAGGCCGGCGCCGGTGAGCGCCGCGCCCAGCCATAGGGGCGGCTGCCAGCCCGCATCGTACAGAGATCGTGCCCAGGAAGGTGAGGTGTCGAGCGCAAACGATCCAACCCGGGCAAGACAGAGGAATATCGCCGTGGCGAGCGCGATGCCGCTGCGCGAGAACCATCGTGCCACACCTGCGACGAGGGAGATGAATATCGCACCCTCGCTGACCCCGAACACGAGTCGGCCGGTCCACATGAGCTCATAGGGCGTGCCGATCGCCGTCAATACGGCGCCCACGAAGCCGATAGCGGCGGCCCACAGGGTGACGCGCGCTGGACCGTAGCGATCGATGAGCAGTCCGTTGAATACCGCCAGCAGCATGTTCGGCAGACTGATGACTGCGGTGAGGTCGCCGATCTGAGACTGCGTGAAACCTCGCTGGCGGCCGAGCAGATCCGCGATCGGGCCTATCGCATCCGACTCGTAGTAGCTACAGAAGATGGCGACAGCCGCCAGCCCCAGCACCCCCCAGCGCAGGGGCGACGTGGTGCGATCCTCGCCGCCACCCGTACCGGCGGCGGGACCGCTCACCGGGCGCCCCGAGCTGCCAGACAGGACGGCATCGATGGAGGGGTCACGGCGTGGGGACACGATAGCGGGCGGTCGACGAGCAGCCGGGTAAGATGCATAGTTCTTGCGGCGCGCCACCTCCACAGGAGCAATACATGGCGTCTATACCGGTTGGAGCGAGAGGCTCATTCACGCTGGTGGTAACCGCCGAACACCTTGCCAATCGCTTCAAGGACGCTACTTTGCCACCCGTGCTGGCGACACCGGTCATGATCATGGCCATGGAGAACGCGGCTCTCAACGCCATCAAGCCCTACCTTGGAGCGCAGGAGAGCGCGGTAGGAACGCGTGTCGACGTCCTTCATCTTGCGGCCACGCCAATCGGCAGGCAAGTCGTCGCCGGAGCGAAAGTAACCAAAGTCGAGGGTCGTCGCATCGAGTTCAATGTCGAAGCGACAGATGGCGTCGCGCCTATTGGTGCCGGCACGCATGAGCGAATGGTCATCGATATGCTGCGGTTCGTCGAGCGGCTGAATCAAGAAAAATAGCGGCCGTAGCATCCGGACCTGTGAAGACGGCCTACCTCCCAAGCTTGCGCCGCACCGCGAGGGCGGTTCCGCCGAGCACCAGCGCGGAAGATACCGCGAGGCGCGCCGTAATGGGCTCGTCAAACAACACAACACCTGCCAGAGCCGCGATCACGGGGACACTCAATTGAGCGTTGGCAGCAACAATCGCTCCGAGGCTGGGCATGGCGGTGTACCAGGCGGCGTATCCAAGGCCAGAGGCGAGCGAGCCCGATAGTGCGGCGAGAGCTATCCCCTCCAGATCTGCGCAGCGATGCACCCAGAACAGAGCGCTGATCAGCAGTACTCCTGGAACTGAGCGCACAAAATTTCCGGCCGTATCTGCGAGCGCGTCCCTCGATCGTCGTCCACGCAGCGAATAGACTCCCCAGGCGACGCCTGCGATCAGCATGAAGAGCGCTTCGACCCAGAACAGAGCGCTGATCAGCAGTACTCCTGGAACTGAGCGCACAAAATTTCCGGCCGTATCTGCGAGCGCGTCCCTCGATCGTCGGCCACGCAGCGAATAGACTCCCCAGGCGACGCCTGCGATCAGCATGAAGAGCGCTTCGAGTGCTGGGGGCGCGGTGATGCCAGGAAGCAGAAGAAGGATCAGTCCTGCGACAGCGAGCAGCCAGCCGAGAACCAGGGTCCGGTCAATTCGCTCGCCTGCGAAGAATCCCGCCGCAATCATCACGATCTGTACCGCCCCGAACAGAAGCAGCGCTCCCGTGCCCGTCGTCAGTCCCACGTAGGCGAACGAGAACGCAATGGCGTAAGCGAGTAGCGCGAACGCCGACGGCCAGCTCCCTCCGGGGGCTCGATGCTTGCTGCTCGCCTGCACGAGTATCCACAACGTGACCGCGCCCGCGACCAGCCGAATGCTCGTGAAGCTGGCCGGATCGATGTGCGTCTGCCGCAACGCCATCCGGCACAGTACTGAATTAGCCGCGAATGCCAGCAGGGCGAACAGGGCTGCCGCCGCAGCACGGTTCATTTCAG
>Ga0209577_10000342_pt1 | contig 47566 bp, 43 predicted proteins | sample GraSoiAngelo_109_FD_185874 | JGI IMG/M metagenome (GOLD analysis project Ga0209577, IMG submission 185874) | Grasslands soil microbial communities from the Angelo Coastal Reserve, California, USA - 14_0903_12_20cm (SPAdes) (version 2) | ecosystem: Environmental > Terrestrial > Soil > Grasslands... | reverse complement strand
TCTGGAAGCGCTGCACTGCCCCGAGGAGGGTGCCCACAACATGTTGAGGTTCCTCGCCGATGCGGGCGGCGTGCGCGCCTACCTCGGGCAGATCGGACTCACGGAGCGCGAGATCGGGCGGCTGCGGACGCGGCTGCGAGGCTGACGGGGCGGCGCGCCAACGGCTGCCGCTACGGCAGCCGCAGCCGCTGGGCGATCAGCCCCGACCAGGGCGGCAGGGTCCATGCGCTCGCGCCGCCGACCGCCTCGAGCACGCTCCATTTCCCCGTCGGCGGGGAAGGAAGCGTGTGCGCGCGGCGACCGAAGTTGAAGGCGCAGAGGAGTTCCTCAGTCTCGTGCACGCGCTCGAAGAGGAGCACCTCGGCGCCGGCGTCGATGATGCGCAGGCCGCCGATGCGAAGGGCCGGAACGCGGTTCCTCAAGGCGAGGAGGTGGCGGGTGAGCGCCAGCTGCGAATTCGGCTCGCTCTCCTGCCGATCGACCGCGAGAGCGACGTGCGCTTCCGGCACCGGCAGCCAGGGACGCACGCTCGAGAACCCGGCATGGGCGGCGTCCGCGACCCAGGGCATCGGGGTGCGCGCGCCGTCGCGCCCGAGGATCAGCGGCCAGTTGCTGATCGCTTCCGGGTCCTTGAGGTCGGCAGGGGCCAGCTGCGCCTGCGGCAGGCCGAGCTCCTCTCCCTGGTAGAGAAAGATGTTGCCCCGCAGGGTGAGGAGCAGCAGCAGCGCGGCGCGTGCGCAGGCCCTGCGGTCCGCGGGCGCGGCCCAGCGCGAGACCGCGCGCGGTGCATCGTGATTCGAGAACGCCCAGCTCGGCCATCCGGTGCTGCCGTCCGCGGGCCACGCTTCGGTCGCCGCGCGCACGAGCTGCGGCGTCAGCGTGTCGGCATACAGGAAGTTGAAGCCGTAGGCGGTGTTAAAGCGGCGCGCGCCGGACGTGAACGACTTCATGGCGGGCTCGCAGTCCTCGCCGCCGACCTCGGCCACCGTGAAGCGCCCGTCGAAGCTGTCGGTGAGCGCGCGCACTCTCTCGATGAAGCGGACGATGTCCGGGTGTGACTTGTTGTTGCGCGGCTGCTGGAAATCCAGCGGACGGCTGCGCGTCCTGCCGGTGGCGGGCATCGGGGGGTTGTCGGTCAGCTGCGGATCGTGCATCGCGTAGTCGATGGCATCGACCCGGAATCCGTCGACGCCGCGCTCGAGCCAAAATCGCGCGACCTCGAGCAGCGCATCCTGCACCGCGACGTCGTGCACGTTGAGGTCCGGCTGCTCGGTGAGGAAGTTGTGCAGGTAGTACTGCCCGCGCCGGGCATCCCAGGCCCACGCCGGGCCGCCGAACACCGACTGCCAGTTGGACGGCGGCGAGCCGTCGGCCTTGGGATCGGCCCACACGTACCAGTCGGCTTTCGGATTGGTGCGATCCGCGCGGCTCTCCCTGAACCAGGGATGCTGATCGGACGTGTGCGAGTAGACCTGGTCGATGATGACCCGGAGCCCGAGCGTGTGCGCGCTCTCGAGCAGCCGATCGAAATCCTCGAGTGTCCCGAAGATCGGGTCGACGCCGCAGTAGTCGGCCACGTCATAGCCGAAGTCGCGCATCGGCGAGGTGAAGAACGGGCACAGCCAGATCGCATCCACCCCGAGGGAGGCCACGTAGGGCAGATGCGCGGTGATGCCCGGGAGATCGCCGATCCCATCGCCGTTCGAGTCGGCGAAGCTGCGCGGGTAGATCTGATAGATGCACGCCCCGCGCCACCATTCCCGCCGGGGATCGAGGCCGCTGAGCTGTCCGTGCCTTGCGCTCATGGCCCGGTCCCGGAGGCGCACACGATGTAGTCCAGCGGCGGCACGCTCACGTGATAGCTCCCCGGCGCGCTCGCTGCCGGTTCGCAGGCGCCGACCAGCGAGGCGAATCGGCCGGAGGCGGCCTCCACACTCACCTGCGCGCTCACAGGGGTGGTCGAGGTATTGAACGCGATGAGGAGCTCGCGCGCGCCCTCCGGGTCGAGGCGCGAGACGGCGAAGACCCCGGGCGCCGCCGCATCGGCGCGCACTCGCTGCGCTCCGCGCCGCAACCCACCCTCGCGCCGGCGCAGCGCCGCGAGCGCAGCGATTGCCCGATAGAGCGGGTGCTCGCGATTGAAGCTGCTGTGCGCCGTGGTGCCACCGGTCCCGAGCAGCCGCTCGTTGCTGTAGGAGGTCACGCGGCTCGCGAACATGTCCTGGCGGGCGTCCTGATCGCCGCCGCGGCCTGAGAATCCCTGCTCGTCGCCGTAGTACACCGCGGGCACCCCTCGCAGCGTGAAGAGCATCGCGTGCGCCAGCAGCACGCGCCGCAGCACTTCCTCATCGGAAATTCCGGGGCGCGCGGTGCGCACGAAATACGCGAAGCGCCCGTCGTCGTGATTGCTGATGAAGGTCGGGAGCCGCCGTGCCGCCGCCGCACCGCCCTCGTAGAGAGCATCCCCCTCGAAGAGCCGGGTCAGGACCTCAGTGCCCTGCGAGCCGGCGACAGTCGCGCGCACCGCCGCCGCAAATCCGAAATCGAGCACCGCGGGCAGCCGGTCGACCCGCGTGTGGACGGCGAGCGGCCCGGCGTCCGGGCTCTGGCTGTGGACCTCACCGAAGATATGGAAGTTGGGAATGCCCCGCACCTTCGCGCGCGCGAGCATGGCCGGCACGAAGGCCTGCCAGAACTCCGGGTTCACGTGCTTCGCGGTGTCGATGCGGAAGCCGTCGATCCCGTACTCGTCGATCCAGGCGCCGTAGATGTCGATGAATCCCTCGAGCACCCGCGGGTTCTCGGTCATCAGATCGTCGAGTCCGAAGAAGTCACCGAAGGTCGAGCTCTCGCCGCTGAAGGTCGAGTTGCCGCGGTTGTGGTAGTAGATCGGATCGTTGAGCCACTCGGGCGCCTTCACGTGCTCTTCGCCGCGAGGCACGTACGGGGTGTAGGCGTAGTCGGGCCGCGTGAGCCTTGCGAAGTTCCCGGCGGTCTGGTGCGGCGCGTCGTCTCCGAGGAACCCGCTGTTGATCGGCTCGCCGCCGAGCCCGCCGCGCCTTTGATACGGGAATTCGGCGTGCGAGCGATAGGGGCAGCTGGACATCGGGCACTCGCGGTAGGCGATCACGTCCGCGGTGTGGTTGACGACGATGTCGAGGTAGAGCTTCATGCCGCGCGCGTGCACCGCGTCGGTGAGGGCGCGGAAGTCGTCGTTGGTTCCAAGGTGCGGATCCACGCGCGTGAAGTCCGTGATCCAGTAGCCGTGGTAGCCGGCGGACTCCCTCCCCTTCGCCCCCTGAACGGGCTTGTTCCTGAAGACTGGCGCCACCCAGACCGCGCTCGCTCCGAGCTGCTGGATGTAGTCGAGCCGCGAGATCAGGCCCTTGACATCCCCGCCGTGGTAGAAGCCCTTGTCGGTGGGATCGAAGCCGGTTGCGAGGCGGTCGCCGCTGAGGCCGCCGCGATCGTTGGAAGAATCTCCGTTCTCGAAACGATCGGGCAAGAGGAAATAGACGACTTCGTCCTCCGGCGGGCGCGCCCGGAATCCGGCGGTCCCGGCCGCATCCTGGCCGGCGCCGGCCACCGGCAGTGCCAGGAGCGCCAGCATCGACAACGCCGGCGCAGCCGGGAACGTCCGGCCGAGGTGGTCGCGGGCCTGCGGCGCCCGCGCTGGTGACTCGAGCATGGTCGTCCCCGGCCGCTGCTCCTGTGCTGTGCCGCGCTCTGCTCGGCGCGCGGGGCGCCGGCCGGAGCGCAGTGCCTCGGCCTGGAACGGCTTGTTTTACGCCGCAAGTGGTGGCAGGCCCCGCCTACGGCGCTCCCCGACCCGCATCAGCTTATCGAGCGCCGGCGACCGATCGGAAGGGCCGGCATACGTATTCATCGTTTGGATCTATACTAAGTCGTTGCCAGAGGGGGGACAGGCGAGTGAGTCGCGAGAAAACTCACGGGCGGGCGACGGCGAAAGCTACGTCGTTTGATATTGCCTATCAGGCCGGGGTGTCCCAGCCGACGGTGTCGCGCGCGCTGCGGGGCAGCCCGCAGGTGAGCGAAGCGACGCGCAAGCGGGTGCTCGCAGTCGCGCAGCAGCTGAACTACACGGTTGACAAGAATGCCTCGAACCTGCGCTTCCAGCGCTCCAACACCCTTGCCCTCCTCATCTTCGAAGACCCCACGCCGGACGACTCCGCGATCAATCCGTTTTTCGTCTCGATGCTGGGCTCCGTCACGCGCGCCTGTGCGCAGCGCGGCTATGACCTGCTGGTCTCGTTCCAACAGCAGTCGGGCAACTGGCACGAGGAATACGAGGACAGCCACAGGGCCGACGGCCTGATCCTGCTCGGCTACGGCGACTACCTGGAGTACTGCGAGCGCCTCGAGCGGCTGGTGGAACAGGGCACGCACTTCGTGCTGTGGGGCGCGGTGCAGACCGGGCAGCCCGGGCTGTCGGTGGGCTCGGACAACTACCAGGGCAGTTACGATGCCACCCGGCACCTGCTCAAACTCGGTCGCCGCAACATCGCCTTCCTGGGTACCGCCTCCAGCCAGTATCCGGAGTTCTTCGAGCGCTACCGTGGTTATACACGAGCGTTGCAGGAGGCCGGTATCCTGGTCCATCGCGGACTGCAGGTCGACGCAATCACCACCGAGCGCTGCGGCTACATGGCGGCAGGCGAATTGCTGAATCGCGGCCAGCCGGTCGACGGCATCATCGCGGCCAGTGATCTCATCGCCATCGGCGCCATACACGCGCTGCAGGAGCGCCGTATCGACGTGCCCGGCAAAGTCTCGATTGTGGGATTTGACGACATACCGGCGACGACGCTGAGCAACCCTCCGCTCACGACCGTCGCGCAGGACACGAAGCTCGCGGGTGAGGTGCTGGTTGATACTGTGCTCAGACGAGTGCGGAACGAGCCTGCAGAAGGGAAAATGCTGCGAACCCGCCTGGTCGTACGCCAATCATGCGGCGCCCGCGGCGCTTAGAAATCCACCGGGTCGCGGCACGAGAGCGCGGTAGTACCCCGCCGCTGGACAGCTGCGTAGTCCTCGCCTAGCGTCAGCGCAACTCGCGACGGACGTGCGACATGAACGGCGCTCAAACTCCGGGGCCCATCCCCTCTGTCGTCATCCTCGGCGGCGGCACGGCCGGATGGATGACGGCGGCATCGCTTCTGCAGCGCCTCAGCCGCCTGGGCATTACGGTCACGGTGGTCGAATCCTCGCAGATCGGCACCATCGGTGTGGGCGAAGCTACTGTGCCGGCGATCCTGCGTTACTTCAGTTCCCTGGACTTGGATGCCTTCGACGTGCTGCGCGCGACCAACGGCACGATCAAACTCGGCATCGAGTTCGACGGCTGGAAGCACGAGGGCCACAGCTTCATCCATCCCTTCAGCCGCTACGGCATCCAGGCCGGGCCCGTGGCCTTTCATCACCTCTGGAACCGCTTGCGTGCCGCGGGCGAAACGGCGCCTATCGATGACTACTCCCTCGGCGTGCAGATGGCGCGGGCGGGGCGGGTCTTTCTGCCGCCGAAGCAGCCACGTGCGGAGTTCGAGATCTTCGACTGGGCCGTACATTTCGATGCCGGGCGCTTCGCGCTATTCCTGCGCCGCTTTTGCGAGGCTCGCGGAGTCCGGCGCATCGATGCGCGCCTCACGGAAGTCGTGCGTGACCCGCAGAGCGGGCACATCACCCGGCTGCGCCTCGACAATGGCGAGACAGTCGACGGTCAGCTGTTCATCGATTGCTCCGGCTTCCATCGATTGCTGATCGAGCGCGTACTTGAGAGCGGCTACGAAGATTGGCGTCACTGGCTGATGTGCGACCGGGCCGTTGCATTACCCTGCGCGGCAGCCGATCCAACCCAGCTCGCACCCTACACACGAGCACGCGCGCTCGCGGCCGGCTGGGCCTGGCGCATTCCCTTGCAAAACCGCGTCGGCAATGGCTACGTCTACAGCTCGGACCACATCTCCGACGAGGATGCCGTGGTGAGCCTGCGCCGCGAGCTGGAAGGCGAGGCGCTCGCCGAACCGAACTTAGTGCGTTTCCGCGCCGGGCACGTACGGCGCTTTTGGGTCGGCAACTGCGTCGCGATCGGCTTGTCGGGCGGCTTCCTCGAGCCGCTCGAGTCCACCAGCATCTCGCTCATCCAGATGGGCATCGACAAGCTCATCCACCTCTGGCCGGACACGCGCATGGCGCCCGAGCTGGCGTCGGAATACAACCGCCTGTCGGTGCAGGAGTTCGCGCGGGTTCGCGACTTCATCGTGCTGCATTACGCCGCCAACGGGCGCAGCGAAGGGGATCTGTGGCGCTATTGCCGGGAGATGGCGCTGCCGGACACCCTCGAGCACAAAATCGCCCTCTACCGCGCGGGCGGGCAGCTGGTGCAGTACCAATCCGAAAGCTTTTTCGATTCGAGCTGGGTGTGCATGTACGCCAACTTCGGGATCGAGGCCCGCAACTGGGATCCGCTCGCCGAATTGATTGACCTGGATGAGTTGAAGAATCTGACGCGCCGGTTGCGCCCCGACATCGCTGTGCTGGCGCGCGAAGGATCGCCGCATCGCGAGTTCTTGCGCCTGAAAGGCGCGCTCGCGGAGACCCGCGCTTAAGTCACCGCGGCCGCAGGGGCAGGCGCCCGGCAGTGCCGGGCTATGAATTCGTCGTGGAGCGGGAGCTCGCTCGCGGCCTGGGCGATGAGGTCGCGGATGTTCTTCAGGTACTCGACGCGGTCGTGCGGCGCCACGGTCTGAACGAACGGGTGGGCGCCGCGCGGTCGGACCCCTTGACCCCACATCACCTGCAGCCAGCTCGTGAGGTGGAACAGGTCGTACATCGTCGGGAAGATTCCGCCCGTTTCACGAAACAACTCGATCTTGTGGGTCAGGCTGTCGGGCACCGACATATGCCGGCACTCGTCCCAGAACCGCTCGCCGACCCGGTTGTTCAAGTAATAGTGCAGGATGATGAAATCGCGCACGTACTCGTACTCGGCCGCGGCCGCCTGGTTGAATTGCGCGCGCCGGTGATCGCAATCGCCGTGGTGCGGGAAAAGAAGAACCAGACGCTGAATGTTGGCCTGGATCAGGTGGATCGCCGTGGATTCGAGCGGCTCGAGGAAGCCGCTCGCCAGGCCGAGGCAAACTACATTATGGCTCCAGAGCTGACGTCGACGGCCGGTGACGAAGCGGATGGGGCGCGGATCGGCGAGGGGCCGAGAATCGAGATTCGCGATCAGCAGCTCGGCAGCCCGATCATCGTCCACAAAGGCCGATGAATACACGTGGCCATTCCCGGTGCGGTGCTGTAAGGGGATGCGCCATTGCCAGCCGGCCTCCAGCGCTGTCGATCGTGTATAGGGGGTCAAGGGACCGACCCGCTCGGTCGGTATCGCAAGCGCACGATCGACGGGTAGCCATGGGGTCCAGTCGTCGTAGCCGACTTTCAGCGTGCGTTCGATCAAGAGTCCACGAAAGCCGGTGCAGTCGATGAAGAGCTCCCCGCTGATCTCCCGCCCATCCTTGAGTCGCAGTGCGCTCACATCCCCGCTTTCGGGATTCTGGAGAACCTCCGCAATCATCCCCTCGACACGCCGCACGCCCATCTGTTGCGCCAACCGCCTGAGATAGGCCGCGTACAGCGAGGCGTCGAAATGAAACGCGTAGATCACACCGGGCAACGGCGTGTCGGCGATCCGTTCCAGGCGCGCAAAGCGGTCCTGATGAGCCGCCATCCAGTTGAGGCTGTAATGCCACAGGGACTCGCCACGGCCCTGCAACACTTCCTGCAGCCAATAGTGGTGGAACGGGATGTAGGCGAGATCCTTGCCGATCGCGCCGAAGGCGTGCATGTAGCGATGACCCGGCTCGTACCAATTGACGAACTCGATGCCGAGCTTGAAGGTGCCCTGCGTTTGGCGCAGGAAATCGTTCTCGTCGAGGCGCAGCAGATCGTTGTAGAGCGCGATCGAGGGGATGGTCGCCTCGCCCACCCCGATGATGCCGATCTCGTCCGACTCCACCAGCGTGATGCTGAGACGCGGACCCATGACCTTGGCGATCGCAGCAGCCGCCATCCACCCGGCGGTGCCACCGCCGGCAATCACGACGGATTTGATCTCCTGCGCGGGCACGGGTCTCCTACTGGGTGACCGGGATGGATGCACGATGCACTCGCCGGCTCGAGCGCCGGCGAGTGTCCGCGGGATTCGCGCTCAGGTCTGGCTAGAACTTGTAGCGGACGGCGCCGCTGTAAAGGGCTCCGTATCTCTCATACTTGATGACATCAAATGGCGGAGCGGTGACCCCATAGAGCGCGAACCGCTCGTTGGTCAGGTTACTGCCGGAGAGGTTCATGCTCAGGCCGTTGAACCGACCCTCGGTGAAGGTGTACCCGATCTGTGCGTCGACCAGGTTTTCAGACTTCACATTATTGACCGTCAGCGTAGCGTCGTACGCGGGAACCTCACCCACAAACGCGCCACGGAATCGGTCGCTGACGCGCACCGAGAAGCCGCCGCGCTCGTAATAGAGCGTCGAATTGATCACCTTGGGCGACAGGCCGGGCACCGGCACGCTCAGGCCATCGGGGTGAATCTCGGAGCGGTTCCACGAGGCGCTCGCCAGCAGGCCAAAGCCCTGAAGCACGGGCGTCAAGACCTCCGCGGGGAGCGAGACCGACAACTCTGCGCCTCTGATGGTGCCGCCACTGCCGTTGCTGGCAATCTTGCCGAAGCCGATCCGGTTGGCATCCGCTTTGGTATAGGTCGGGCCGCCCGACACGTTCGGCGGTAGGGGGAAGCCGGTGAAGTCGACCAGTATGAGGCGGGGGTAGATGTAGCTCGTCAGGCTCTTGTAGTAGAGGGCGCCCGACACGTAGCCCCGGTTGGAGAAGTACTTCTCCAGCGCCAGATCGAAGGCATTGGCCATCCAGGGCCTGAGCTTCGGGTTGCCGCCGCTGTTCTGCTCCCAGTAGACCGGCTGACCGTTCGGGCCGGTCAGGGGCGACACGTTATCGCTGATGGTGACGAAGCCGCCGCCGCCGGCCAGATCGTCCATACGCGGACGCGCCTCGGTCTTTGCCGCCGCAAACCGCAGCTTCGAATCGTCGGGCAATCCCAGAGCGAGATTTAGGCTCGGCAGGACGTCGGTATATCTCCTCCCGGAGTCCTGATACGAGCCTTGCGACGCGGCCCCCGGCGAGAAAAAGAGGTTCGCCTTCTGGTCCGCCGTCAGCGTCTGCACGCCGAGGTTGCCGGTCAGAGGGAAGCTCGAGACATGCGTGTCGATATCAAGCTTGGCGTAGGCCGTGGTCAGCTTTTCCGTGACGCTCCAGCTGTTGGTGTAGTCGGCCGTGGTATCGCTGGGGTTGGCATTGGGGTCGACGCGCGAATCGATGGTAGTCCAGAAGCCACTGTTATAGAGGCCATAGGCGTCGTAGTTGATCATGCCGTTGGGATTGCCGAAGAACGACGTGTTGATGATGCCTTGCCGGTAGGCAGCCGGCACCACCGCATGAGAGACGCCGCCCGGCAGATACAGGATGCTCTGCCACTGGTACTTCCATTTCGTGCGCTGCGCGTAGTTGACGCCCACCGTGACGTCGTGCAGCCCGGAAGCGGACAGCTTGCGGATGGCCGCCAGCTTCACCGCCTTGATATCATCGTACACGGTCGGGTGGCCGAGGTAGCCCGAGCGCGTCGGTCCGCCGCCCCAGTTACCGGGATCGGTCAAGAACGTCGTGTTGTAATCCGAGTAGCTGTGTTGGGTGACCAGATTGGTCACGCCCGTGCTGTTGGTTGTGAAGTTCACCGTTTCCGGCGGCGGCAGAAATGCCGGCTGCGTAGAGTCGTTCCTGCCGAGACCGGCGGTCGACTCGAGCCGCAGATCCGTGCGCCGGACCCACGAGTAGCTCAGGTCGCTATCCAGCGCCCAGTTGTCGCTGGGATCGAATTCCAGGTTGTAACCGAGCGAATTGAGGTGCGCGCGGCGATCGTTGTTGTAGTTTTCGGCGACCAGATAGGGAACGTTGGTGAACGTTCCGGAAGTCACCCGGTTGCCTTCGACCGACCCGATCTGGCTTAGGGTCGCCCCCGGCCCGCCCCAGATGGTACCGTATTCCATGCGCCGGATCGCCTGCAGCTCCTTGAAGTCGGAATGGTATCCGTCGAAAACCATGTGCACGGAATCGACCGGCTTGAATTCGGCGACGCCCATAAAGCCGGTGCGCTCATAGTAAGCGGACTTAATGCCATCCTTGTCGCCGCCAAGGACCTCGTCCCCGACGGGTAAGCCTTGAGCGCCGTTGTTGGTTGTTGCGTAGCCCCAGGGCTCCTCGGTCTGCGCCTGGTACGGCGTTCTGTTGTACGCCGCCCCGAACGCGACCCCCAGCGTGTTATCCCTGAACTGATCGATGTACATCAGGTTGACGCGATTACCCCCGCGCTCATAGCCGGGTACGTTGACCTGCTGCGAATCCTGGTCGCGCTGATAACCGAACGCGACCGCGCGGCGGCCGTAGGCGATGGGACGAACCGTTTCGATGTCGGCCGTGCCGGCGATGCCCTGGTAGGCCATGCCCGCATCGGGTGTCTTGAAGACCTTCACGGCGCTGACGAGCTCGGCGGGATACTGGTCGAACTCAACCGTACGGTTGTCGTTGACGGAAGCCTGCTCGCGGCCATTGAGCGTAGTCACGGTAAAGTCGGGGCCGAGACCCCGAATCGCAAAGATCTGCGCGCGGCCGTTCGTGCGCTGGGCCGCGATGCCCGGCAATCGCGCAATCGATTCGGCGATGGACGCGTCGGGAAGCTTGCCGATGTCTTCGGAAGAAACCTCCTCGATCATGTCCGCGCTCGCCTTCTTGGCGGCGACCGCATCCTCGATGCCCTTGCGGATGCCGGTGACGACGACTTCCTGCAGCGGCTGGTCCGCCGGGGCGGCGGCGGTGCCGGTGGGCTGGTCCGCGGCCCGCGCGCTACCGGCTGCGGCCAGCAGGATCGTCGTGACCGTCGAGCTGATGCTGAGTGTAGAACGCCGGGCGGCCGGCCGAGTCGCGTTAAGGTTCTTCACCAGGCGTCTCCCTTGAAAATCCCATTGGTGCGTCGCGTGCCTCCCTCCGGACCCGCGCCGACCATCCCCCGAAGGGTTTCTAGTAAATCGCCCTGTGGAGGCATCTTAGCCGCCTCGGGCTTGTGGCCAAATTACCGGCATACGTATTCATGCCGCCGCGCCTAGCGTCGCTTGCGGAACACACGGTATTCCCAGGCGGCCAATGCCAGGGCCGGAAGCGCCGCCGCACGTGCCCCCTTCGCAGCATCGGGCGCCGGCGTGACTTCCGAATAAGTCGAATCGCCGGCCTCGACCACGCCCACGAACGGCTGCGAGGAGAGGTTGACCGTGACCAGAAGGGTTTCATCCGCATCGCGCCGGATGAAGCTGAGCACGCGCCCTTCCGCGGAATTGTGCAGCCAGAGGAGCTCGCCGTCGGTGAACGCCGGATGCGCGTGCCGCAGGGCGGTGAGCTGCCGATAGGCGCGCGGGAACTGCGGGTGGCGCTCGGCACTGCTCCAGTTTATCGGCAGCTTCTCGAACAGCGCGGGCGCGCCCGATTCGGTCGCGTCGCCGACCTCCATGCCGTTGTAGAGCAAGGGCACGCCGTCGAGGGTGAATACGAGCGCCGAGGCGGCCAGCGCCGCCGGCTCACCGAAGCGCGCGATGGCCCGCGTCTCGTCGTGGTTGTCCGAGAACCGCATGCGCAGTGCGCCACGCTCGTACCGGGCGTTGTCGCGCTGCCACTGCTCGCGCACCACCGAGGCTGGCGCGCGGCCGGTGATCGCGTCGGCTAGGGCGGCGTAGCCCTTCCAGGCGTAGTCGACATCGAAGGCGCGCGCCATGAGCGCCGGCTGGTCCCACTCGGCGAGCATGAAGAGGCCGGGTTTGAGCGCGTCCAGCTCGGTGCGCGTCTGTTCCCAGAAATCCGTGGGCACCATGCCGGCCGCGTCGCAGCGGAACCCGTCGAGATCGAACTCGCGCACCCAGTGCTTCAACATGTCGATCATGTAGCGGCGCAGCCGCGGATTGTCGTAGTTCAGCGCCGCGACGTCTGACCAGTCCGGATTCGGCGGGATGATCTGGCCGGCGGCATCGTGTTTGTAGAAGTCCGGCGTCTTCATCAGCACCGAGTCCCATGCCGTGTGGTCGGCGACGATGTCGATGATCACTTTCAGTCCGCGCCGATGGGCTTCGCCGATGAGCCGGTGCAGGTCGGCCGCCGTGCCGTATTCCGGATTGATGCCGTCGTAGTCGCGCACGGCGTAGGGACTGCCGAACGTGCCCTTGGCCTTGAGCTTCCCAACTGGGTGGATAGGCATCAGCCACAGGATGTTGACGCCGAGCTGCTGGAGTCGATCGAGTTGCGCCGTGATGCCTGTGAAGTCACCCGTGGCCGAGAACTGGCGCGGAAAGATCTCGTAGATGATGCCCTGGCGCACCCAGGCCGGGCTGGACCGCGCCGGCAGCTTCGAATAATCCGCCGGCTCGCCTGCGCAGGCGGCAGCGACGGCGAGCTGCGCCAGGGCCAGCGCGATCGCCAGCATCCTGGCAGAGGCCCGCAGTGCACGCGCGTCCCGGCACACGGCAGTCCACATGACCCGGACCCCCACTGTCCCCATCATCGTGGAACATACCCAGTCGGCTGCGCGCCACGAGCTTGAATACGTATGCGCCTTGGATTGCCGCGGTCGAGCAGGTACGCTGCCAGCGGAGAGTCTCCGGGGTGCTCGTGGTCTGGAGCACAGCACTCGTCGTGCCGCGCTCCGGCGGGGCGCTGGCGGAGCGCAGAACGAAGGAGCACGGGCCGGTGGCTGCCGAGGCTCTGCAGACCCCGCTATTCAATCCGGCTGCGACCATGCAGGTCGCCCAGTTCGATGACCGGCACTTCTGCCTGGTCGTCGATGACGCCCTGCTCAATCCGGATGAGCTGGTGCAGTTTGCCGCGGAGCGGCGTGCGGAATTCAACTCGGTCGACTTCAGCCATTACCCCGGCATCTATCGGATGGCGCCTGCGGAGCTGAGCGAGCGGCTCACCGATTACTTCCAGTTGCACGCGCGGCGCCGCTTCGATGCGCGGCGCTGCGTCGAGACCATTTGCCGCTACTCGCTCGTGACGTTGCCGCCACAGGCGCTGCATCCGATCCAGTGGCTCTGCCATCGGGATGATGTTGGATTGGACGCGAGGCTGAGCATGCAGGCCTCGGTGCTGTACCTTTTCCACGATCCGGAGCTCGGCGGCACCGGCTTCTACGTTCCGACGCACAGCGCGGCCGCCACTGGAGCGCTGTTCGCGGATGCCCGACTCGCCTCGCCCTCGGCCTTCGCCGCCAGATACGGTCTGTCGCCCGGGTACATGCACGAGAGTAACGCCTGGTTCCGGCGTATTGGCGGCATCGCTGCCAAGTGGAACCGTCTCATTATCTACGATGGCGGCATGCTGCACGCCAGCGACATCGCAGCCCCCGACCGGCTGAGCGCCGACCCTGAGAGCGGTCGCCTCACTCTCAACGGCTTCTTCACGTGCCGCCGGAACCTCCGCTGAATCAACCCCTCGCAGCGCTCGCCGGTTGCGGAACGCGCAACACCAGCGCCCCGGCGAGCACCAGGCTCACCCCGCCCATGACCAGCGCGTAGATGGGCGCGCCGCCGAACAGTATCCGCAGGAGGAATCCCAGGACCGTGGCGGCGACGAGCTGCGGGATGACGATGAAGAAGTTGAATATGCCCATGTACACGCCCATCTTCTCCGCCGGCACGCTGGTCGAGAGCAGCGCGTACGGAAGCGACAGGATCGATCCCCAGGCCAGGCCCACGCCGAGCATCGGCAGCAACAGCCAGTGAGGATCCGCGAACAGCGGAAAGCAGAGCAGCGCCGCGCCCCCCGCCCACAGGTTGAGGAGGTGACTCGCCTGCAGTCCGAAGCGGCGAGCCATCACCGGGATGACGGCCGCAGCGAGCGCGGCAAAGCCGTTGTAGGCGGCAAACAGCACCCCGACCCAGTTGGCGCCGCGGTTATAGGCGTCGGAGTGCGGGTCGCTGGCCCCGAAGTGCACCTGGGCAACCGCGGCGGTCGTGTAGATCCACATCGCAAAGAGCGCGAGCCACGAGAAGAACTGAACGGGCGCGAGGCGGCGCATCGTCAGCGGCATGGCCGCGAGATCGCTCATGAGGGTGCCGAGAGGTCCGGAGCGCAGACCGTAGCTGTACACGCTTTGCCCGAGACCCCAGAGCAGTGCGCCGCAGAACAGCAGGTACAGCTCCCGGTCGAGGCCCGCGAGCCGTGTGAGGATGAGGCCGCCGAGCCCGGCGAGGCCCCACGCGACGCCGCTGAAGCGCTGACGCCGCTGCGGCGGCGGCGCGGGCAGGGCTGGGGTCGCATCCTCGAAGGAGCGCAGCACCTCGGGCGGATATTCGCGTGTCCGGATCACGGTCCAGCCGATGGCCGCCAGCATGACGACCGCACCGAGATCGAAGGAATAGCGGACGGTGTCGGGAACTGCCGCCGCGCCGTTCGCGGCGGCCGCGTGGTTGCTCACCCCGGCTCGCGCGAGGAGCCACGGAAGCATGCTGCCCACCACGGCCCCCACGCCGATGAAGAAGGTCTGCATCGCGTAGCCGGCGGGTCGTTGCGCCGCCGGGAGCTGATCTCCCACGAACGCCCGGAACGGCTCCATCGACACATTGATCGCGCCGTCGAGTATCCACAGCAGTCCCGCGGCCACCCACAGGCCCGGTGAGCGCGGCATGAGCACGAGAGCCAAGGACGATGCCAGAGCGCCCGCGAGAAAATACGGCCTGCGGCGACCGAGCCGGGTCCAGGTGCGGTCGGAGAGATAGCCGACGATCGGTTGCACCAGAAGTCCGGTGAGCGGCGCTGCGATCCACAGCAGCGGCACCTGCTCCAGAGGGGCGCCGAGTGTCTGGAATATGCGGCTGACGTTGGCGTTCTGCAGTGCGAAACCGAACTGCAGGCCGAGAAATCCGCAGCACATGTTCCAGATCTGCCAGGACGACGCCTGCGGCCTGGCGCAGGAGCGCGCCGCTTGATTCCCGGTTGGCATTCCTGGGCAATTCCCCCCACACCGTGTGTCTTTAGAGACATATCGATCTGACTCCGGCGTGCGACACAACCCTCACGCCACCGAGTCATTCACCGAACGTTCAGCGCTGGCGCAGGATACTCCCCATCGCACCGGATTGAACGCGCTCCCGAGCGGCCCCGATTTCTTCAGCGCGGGCACATTTGCAAGACGTTCGGATTTGAGTCGCGTTCACTCCGGTGCGTAGACCCAAGCGCGATCCGCGCTCCTGTATCGTCGCTGCTGACATTCGTCCCGGCCGTTCCCCGGCCAAGGAGCCAGCGATGGTGATTACCGGCGGCTGCCTCTGCAGATCAGTCCGTTATTCGATCAGCGCCGCGCCCATCGTCACACGCATCTGCTGGTGCCGTGTCTGCCAGTACATCGGCGCCGGCAGCGGCACCGTGAACGTCTGCTTCCCGAGCCCGGCGCTAAAAGTCGCGGGCGAGCTGCGCGACTATCACATGATCGCCGATAGCAGCAACGTTCTGCGCCGGCGCTTCTGTCCGGCCTGCGGAACCCATCTCTTCAGCGCCTCGGAAGCTCGGCCGCAGCTGATTTTCGTGCGTGTCGGCACGCTCGACGACCCGGAGCTGGCCACGCCCGCCATGACGATCTGGACCTCGAGCGCGCCGAGCTGGGCTTGTTTCGACGAGCGCCTGCCGAAGGTCGAGCGTCAGCCGCTGCCGGCGGCTTAGCGGGGTCCCCGCGAAATCAAGCGTCTTGATGGACGGCAGTCACTGCCGTTCGTGTAATGCTTGATTTCGTGGGGTGCATTAGCGCGAGTCGAGTCCGAGCGCCCGCCGCAGCCCACGCGCGGTCATGAGGCGGGTGTAGACCGCCGTGCCGACATCGAAATCGCGGGCACGGGCGAGCGGTCCGACCACCACCGGCTCGAAGCCCGCATCTCTCACCAGGCGCTGCGCCACCTCGAGCGCTTCCCGGTCGTCCCCGGCGAGCGGAATCGCGAACGGCTCGCCACCGCGGTGGGCCTCGTGCGCGAGATCGTCGGAGTTGATGGCGTTGAATGCGCGCACCAGGCGCACGCCCGGCAAGTACTCGGCGGACGCCACTCCGGTCCCCTTGCGGCGGGCCTCGAGCGCCATATCGCCGTCGCGCTGCGGGTAGGGGTTGCCGGTCTCGAGCACGATCTTTCCGCGGAGCTCGGTCTTCAGGTCACGTCCGACCTGGGGCAGTGCCGCGTAGGGCACGGAGATCAGCACCACATCGCCGAAGAGAGCCGCCTCGCGCGGCGTGCCGGCCCGGGCCCTCGGCCCGAGCGAGCGCACCAGGCCCTGAAGCTGCTCCGGGTGACGCGAGGACACGAGCAGCTCGTGGCCGGCCTTCGCCCAGAGCGACGCGAGCGTTCCGCCGATGTGTCCGGCGCCAATGATGCCGATCTTGAGCGGCGCCGCGCGCGCCGCCGAGCTCTCACTCTCACGCGCGGAGGCTGCGGCCGTCATACAGGCTCCCCATGCCAGCGCGGCCGCGACCCAAGCACTCCGCAGGAGCGCCCTCTGCAGGGGTGTACCCGAGAGTGGCCGGCCCGCGGCGCTCATCGCGGCGCGAACTCAACCTTCGTCGACCAATGAGGAACCGCCGGGTGGTCGGTGTCGATGACCAGCGTGCCGTGCGCATGCGGGTCGGCGGCGGCCAGGCGGATTTCGGCCCGGTCGCCGCAGCCGGCCACCACCGGGAAGCGTGTCAGCACCGAAACGGCCTTGGCGGCCTTGACGTCCGCCGGGGCGTCGCTCGAGGGATCGATGCGCGCCGCGGTGATCTGCGCGCTTGCCACGGTCACGAAGCGGTATTGCACGGTCCCGACCCAGCCGCCCTTGGGCTCCTTGCCCGAGGCGTCGAAGCTGGCCTCGTAGGCGAGCGGCGGCTCGGTCAGCTTGATCTGCCGGGGCTGGGGCGGCACGAGCTTCTTGCGCACGGAAAAGCCCTGCGTCTTCCACTCGGCGAGGATCTGCAGTGGAAAGCTGCTCTGGCAGCGAACCGAATACAACCCGCGGTACTCGGGTCCCTCCTGGGTCAGCGGAACTCTCTGATTGTTGTCGAGCGCAAACAGGAACACCGATCCGGGCGTGACCATCGCGTCACGCTCCACGGTCGCCTTGACTTCGTACATCCCGATGTCGTGGTTGGCCGTGTATTCGGCCGGGGTCTCGTCGTGCACCTGCACGTCGCAGCCGCTCAACACGAGCACCACGGGAAGTAAGGTAAGCCGTACGAGCTTGAGCATATTCCCCCCTTCGTTATTGGCGCCGATCGCCGGGGGAGTCCGGCATTGTCAGGACATCACGGGCCGCCCTCGCGGGCCCGATTTCGGGATCGGCTCGGAACATCGTCCAGAGGCGCCGCCGCGGCGGCGCCTCCGACCTTAAAACGATAGTAACCGCAAAACGATCGTAACCGCCCGCTATTTCTTTCTGCGGGCTCCGGACCGCTTCGCCGCCCTGAAGGAGATTCCCGCGCGCATGGCCTTCTGCTGAACCGCGGCCGCGGTGCGCCCGAGCTTCTTGGCCACTTGACTCGTTGGGGTTCCCGCCTTCGCGAGTGCCTTCAGAGTTTTCAGTTCACGGGCGCTCCAGGATGCGCCGTCGTTCGGTGGACGTCGTGCCATTATTCCTACTCCTTATCACCCAACGCGGGCCGGAGTCGGGCATGATACACCGATGCCCGATGGAACGCGCGCCTAACTTCCATAGCCCGACCACCCATCAACAAACCCGCCCAACTCCCGGGCAAACATGTTGGAACGGTCGCCGGCGGCGCGTTGTCAGGGTTAGATGTTGCTTCAGCGCAGCGCACGGTAGCGTCAAAGCGTGGCCGCGCCCGTGTTCGAGGTGCGCATGTTGCACCGCCCGGTGAGCGCGGCGGCGGGCCGGCACGCGGTCGGCCACACCGACAGCTTGCCGATGCAGCCGGAGCGTCGGCTTTAGACGACAACCGCGGCCGCAGGCTCAGTGCGACAGGACCTGATAGTCCACCGGGCTCATCTGCGGCATGCTGCGCAGGAAGGCGACGAGATCCCAGATCGCCCGATCGTCCAGCGTCTTGCCCCAGGCGGGCATGGCGCTCATCTTGATTCCGTGCTTGACAATCCAGAACGCGCGCCGCGCGTCGCTTGGATCCTCCTGCGCAAGATTCGGGGGATGAGGGTAGAGCCCGGCACGGATCTGGGAGTGTGTCACGCCGGGAGCCAGATGGCAGCCGGCGCACAGCGCCGCGTAGCTGTGGGCGCCGGCGGCGATCCGGCCGGCATTGGCGAGATCCGGCACCTCGAGCGCACGCGCCCGCACCGCGATGGAGCGCTCCCGGAGCTGCTCAATGAGTGCCAACACGATGCGGGTGTGGTGGTCATCCGCCCCGATGTTATAGACGCCTGAGCCGATGAAGGCAGCCACGGCAACACCTGCCGCAGCGATCGTGCCTGCCAAGCCGAAGGCCGCCTGCCTCATGCGCCTCACGGGAGCTATTCGACCACGATCGTTCCGACCATGCGCGGATGGATCGAGCACGTGTAGCGATAGGTGCCGGGCCGGTCGAACCTGAACGAAAAGCTCTCGCCCGTATCGAGGGCACCCGAGCGGAACAGGCCCGCTTCGCCGACCACGCTGTGCGGCTCATCGTCGCTATTCGTCCAGGTGACGGTCGAGCCGGCGCGGACCGTCAACGAGGCGGGCGCGAACATGAAGTCTTTCGCCACCACGATGGTCGACGGCGCGGGGCTGGCCACCGCGGTGGCCTCGGTCGCCAGCGGGGACCCTTGGAGCACGGTCACCATGGCGGAGACTGACAGCAATCGACGGAGTGACATGTACGTGTATCCCCTTGGCATGGTGTAGACGGGCTGCGCCAGTGCGCTCACGCGAGCGTGGCGTCGCTCAAGGCGAGTGAGCGCGGATGTCTCACGACCGAGACGCTGGTGACCCCGAGCATCGCGGGCAACTGGTCGGCCGGCACCTTGAGCGGGCCGGGTCCGGCTCCGACACCGGCGACAGGCTGCGGATAGGCGGTCGAGCGGGCGGTATGGAAGGTCACGTTGCCCTCGACCTTCTGCACGATCTGATGGATGTGACCGTTCAGGACCGTCACCGACCCGAAACGGCGCAGCAGCGTAAGCAGCTGCGGCGCATCGCCCGTCCCCCAGCCCCAGGGCTCATAGACGCTCCAGAGCGGCATGTGGGCGAACACCACGATGGGAGTGCTCGCCGAGCGTCCCTTGAGATCGCCGCTCACCCAGGCGAGCTGCTCGGGTCCGAGGGTACCGAGGCCGCCGGGCTTGAATTGCAACACGTTCACCAGCGCCACGAAGTGCACGCCGGCGTGATCGAAGCTGTAGTAGCCGCGGTTGTCCGAGTTTTTTCCGAACCGATTCAGGTACTCCGTGACCGTCGGGTCGGTGGTGTCGTGCTCGCCGGGGACCGTGTGCAGCTCGGCGGTCTTCAGCCCCGCGAGCATCTGCTGCGCCACGTCGAACTCGGCGGGCTTCGAGAGATGCGTGATATCGCCGGTATGGATGATGAGCGCCGGCTGCTCGGGCATGGCGTTGACGAGCCCGATGCTGCGGGCGAGCGTGCCGCCGACATCCGGGTTCGCCTCCTTGTTGAAGCCGATGTGCGTGTCGCTGATCTGCACGAAAAGCGGCTTGCCGGCCCGCGCGGCGCGCTGCCGATCGGTGGCCGCCACCGCCAGGTCGACGGGCGTGAAGACGCCCCCGGCGAGGGCGAACAGGGTACCGGCCCCGCCGAACGCCATGCACCGGAGCGCCTCGCGGCGCGATTTGGGGGAAGTTTGATCCGACATGTCCGCCTCCATCGCTTGACGTTGCGAGGGAGAAGACTGCGGAGGCGAGGGTTTTATTCCCCTGAGGTGCGGGCGGCTACGGCATCTGCTCGCGCGCGCCGAGATCGCGCAACAGCCGCTCGAGACGGCGCAGCTCGTCCCAGCCGGCGTCCGACACCGCGCAGTACTCGAGATTCCCGACGCGCCAGAAGGCCAGGTGATAGCCGCTGCGGGTGGCGGCCTCGGGCAACGCGTCCCGCCCGGCCACCCAGGTGAACACGTTGATGACGTGCGCCCCGTGCTGATAGACGACCGCCGCCGCGCGCTGGCGCTCGAAGTAATCCGCGCGGCCGCCGACGAGCCGATAGCCCTCGGGCGCGAAATCGGCCACCACCGGAGACACGTCGGCGTGGCCGGCAAACCACGGTTTCACCGTGTGCCGATCGGTCGACACCACATCCGTCAGGTGCTCGGGCATCAGCGAGCGCACGTGCGCCGTCACGATCTCGTCGAGCAGCGGATCGGGCCGCACCGGCATCAGCAGCAGGACCGCGGCGCCGGCCGCGAGCGCCGCACCGAGGCTGCCGAGCGCACCGAGCCAGAAGGGGCGCGTGCGCCGCGCCCGGAGCGCCCGCGTCGCGGCGCGTGGGGCACCGCTCTCGGCATCGAGCGCCCGCTGGATCCGCGCACGCAGCGGCGCCGGCGCCGTCTCAAAGGGGAGCTCGCGGCGAAGGTGCGCCCGCGTGCGGGCGAGATCCTCGAGCAGCGTGCGGCAATCCGGGCAGCGCTCGGCATGGCGCTCGATGTCGATGGCGGACAGCGCATCGACCTCGCCATCGAAGTAGGCCTGCACCCGATACTGTTCAGCGCACTGCACGCGGCTCTCCCTCGGTCTCCTCGAGCCACCGTCCGCGCAGCCCCGCGCGGGCGCGCGCCAGGCGCGACATCACCGTGCCGATCGGCAGTCCCGTCACGGCGGCGATCTCGCGGTAACTCATTTCCTCCATCTCACGCAGCAGCAGCACTTCGCGGTGCTCATCGGGAAGGGCCGCGATCAGCCGCTCGAGCGTGCGCTGCTCGTCGGCGCCGATCGAGGCGCTCTCCGGGTCGGGCCCGGGAGCCGGCAGCGCGCTGCCTGCAGGCTCGTCGTCCTCGCCAGGCAGCGCGACGGCGGCGCGCCGCTGCTGCTGCCGGTGCGCGCTCGCGTGGCAATTGCGCACGATGGTCAGCAGCCACGCCTTCACATCCGAGCCCCGCAGGCGGTCGAATCCGCGGAACGCCCGGAGGTACGCCTCCTGAACCACATCGTCCGCATCGGCCGGGGAGCGCGACAGCCAGCGGGCGAAGCGGTACGCGGCGTCCAGGTGCGGCATGACCTGCGCCTCGAAACGCTCGCGTTTGTCATCCATTGGCATGAGAGAAGACCCGCGGCGCGCCCATTCTATTCCCGCGCGCTGCGTGGCCCTTGGCTCACTAAAGCCCCCGGCGGGCCCACAGGTCCGTTCCCGGTCTCAGTCGCGGGTGCCCACCCTGAGGTAAGCGGCATCGACTGCGTTGGAGAGGAGCATCGCGATGGTCATCGGACCTAAGCCCCCCGGGACGGGCGTGATCCAGCCGGCGCGCTCGGCGGCGCGCTCGTACTCGACGTCGCCCACGAGCTTGCCGGAGGCGGTACGGTTGATGCCGACGTCGAAGACCGCCGCCCCCGGGCGGATCCAGTCGCCCGGGATGAACCCGGCCCTGCCGACCGCGGCCACCAGCAGCTCCGCGCGCTCCACCTCGGCCCGCAGGTCCCGCGTCCCGGTGTGGCACACGGTGACCGTCGCGCGGGCGAGCAGGAGCTCGAGCGCCATCGGCCGGCCCACGATGTTGGAAGCGCCCACCACCGTGGCGCGCAGTCCCACGAGCGCGATGCCGTACTCCTGGGCCAGGCGGATGACCCCGAAGGGGGTGCAGGGACGCAGCCGCGGCCGCTTCTGGGCGAGGAGCCCGGTGTTCACCGGGTGGAAGCCGTCGACGTCCTTGGCGGGGTCGACGGCGTCCATGACTCGATGGGTGTCCACCCCCGCCGGCAGCGGCAGCTGCACCAGGATGCCGTCGACGCGCTGATCATGATTCAGCGCGTGGACGAGAGCGAGAATCTGGGCCTCGCCGGTGTCGGCCGGCAGGTCGTGAGCGAAGGACTCGATTCCCGCCTCGAGCGAGGACTTGCGCTTGTTACGCACGTACACACCCGAGGCCGCATCGTGCCCCACCTGCACCACCGCGAGTCCCGGCCGCCGCCCGTGGCGCGCAGCGAAGGCGGCGGCGCGCGCCGCGACCGCGGCGCACACCCTCGCGGCGACCATCTTGCCGTCGAGCAGCACCGCCCCTCCCGCGGTGCGCACCGCGGCGGGGGCGGACAGCGCGGTGCCCGCGCCCGAACCCGTGTTCGCGGGGCCCATCAGTAGCGGTAGTGATCGGGCTTGTAGGGGCCCGATCGGTCGACGCCGATGTAGCGGGCCTGGCTCTCGGTGAGCTCCGTCAGCTCGACGTCGAGCTTCCTGAGCTGCAGCCGCGCGACTTTCTCGTCGAGGTTCTTCGCCAGCACGTACACCCCGATCGGGTATTTGGCGGTCTGCGTGAAGAGCTCTACCTGCGCGATGGTCTGGTTCGCGAAGCTCGAGCTCATCACGTAGCTCGGGTGCCCGGTGCCGCACCCGAGGTTCACGAGCCGCCCCTCGGCGAGCAGGATCAGCCGCCGGCCGTCGGGCAGAATCACGTGATCGACCTGCGGCTTGATGTTCTCCCAGGGGTAGCGCTTCAGGCTCGCCACGTCGATCTCGTTGTCGAAGTGGCCGATGTTGCACACGATGGCATTGTGCTTCATGCGCAGCATGTGCTCGTGCGTGATCACGTGATAGTTCCCCGTGGCGGTGACGAAGATGTCGGCCTTGTCGGCCGCATACTCCATCGTGACCACGCGATAGCCTTCCATGGCGGCCTGCAGCGCGCAGATCGGATCGACCTCCGTGACCCACACCCGGGCCGAGAGCGCCCGCAGCGCACTCGTGCAGCCCTTGCCGACGTCGCCGTAGCCGCACACTACCGCGATCTTGCCCGCCACCATGACGTCGGTGGCGCGCTTGATGGCGTCCACCAGCGACTCGCGGCAGCCGTAGAGGTTGTCGAACTTGCTCTTGGTGACCGAGTCGTTGACGTTGATCGCGGGGAAGGCGAGCGTCCCCTCCTTGGCCATGCGGTACAGGCGCTTCACCCCCGTGGTGGTCTCTTCGGTCACGCCCCGCACCTGACGGATGCGCGTCGAATACCAGCGCGGATCGCTCTTCAGCCGCGCGCGGATCGCGGCGAACAGCGCCACCTCCTCCTCGCTGCTTGGCTTTGCGATTGCCGCCGGGTCGCTCTCGGCGCGCGCGCCGAGGTGCAGCAGCAGCGTCGCATCGCCGCCGTCGTCGAGGATCATGTTGGAGTAGCCGCCGTCGGGCCACTCGAAGATCCGGTGCGTGCACTCCCAGTAATCGGCCAGCGATTCGCCCTTCCAGGCGAACACCGCCGTGCCGCGCGCGGCGATGGCGGCGGCCGCGTGATCCTGGGTGGAGAAGATGTTGCACGACGCCCAGCGCACCCGTGCGCCGAGCGCCTGCAGCGTCTCGATGAGCACGGCGGTCTGGATGGTCATGTGGAGCGAGCCGGAGATGCGGGCGCCGTTCAAGGGCTGACTGCGCGCGTACTCCTCGCGGATCGCCATGAGGCCGGGCATCTCGGTCTCGGCGATCGCGATCTCCTTGCGTCCGAAATCGGCGAGCTTGAGGTCTGCGACCTTGTAGTCGGTCGCGGTGGCGGCGGTGTTTAGACTGGCGTTCATACTCCAGGGCTCAGGCCGCGCGCGCCCCCTTGGCCTCCCCGGCCAGCGTCTCGGCAAGATCGGTGCGCTCCCAGGTGAACTCCGGCTCGGTGCGGCCGAAGTGTCCGTAGGCGGCGGTCTTCTGGTAGATCGGACGCAGGAGATCGAGCATCTCGCGCAGACCGTAAGGCGTCAGGTCGAAGTGCTTGCGGATGAGCTCGGTCAGGCGCTCGCGCGACAGGCGGCTCGTGCCGAAGGTCTCCACCATGATCGAGGTCGGCTCGGGGACGCCGATGGCGTAGGACACCTGTACCTCGCAGCGCTCGGCGAGTCCCGCCGCCACGATGTTCTTGGCGACATAGCGCGCGGCGTACGCCGCCGAGCGGTCGACCTTGGAGGGGTCCTTGCCGGAGAAGGCGCCCCCTCCGTGGCGGGCGAAGCCGCCGTAGGTGTCGACGATGATCTTGCGCCCGGTGAGTCCGCAATCGCCCACCGGACCGCCGATCACGAAACGCCCGGTCGGGTTGATGTGGTAGCGGGTGCGCTTGTCCACCCACTTGGCGGGCAGGATGGGCTTGAGGATCTCCTCCATCACCGCCTCGCGCAGCACCTTCGTGGAGACTTCCGGGCTGTGTTGGGTCGACAGCACCACCGCCTCGAGCCCCACGGGGCGTGCCTCCTCGTAGCGGAGCGTCACCTGACTCTTCGCGTCGGGGCGCAGCCACGGGAGCTTGCCGGCCTTGCGCACCTGGGCCTGCTTCTTCACGAGGCGGTGCGCGAGCGCGATCGGCGCCGGCATCAGCACGTCGGTCTCGTTGGTCGCGTAGCCGAACATCAGCCCCTGGTCACCCGCGCCCTGGCGACGCTCGTCCTTCCGATCGACCCCCTGGGCGATGTCGGGCGACTGTTTTCCGATGAGGTTCAGCACGCCGCAGGTGGCCCCGTCGAATCCGAGCTCCGAGGAGTTGTAGCCGATATCGAGGACCGTCTTACGCACCAGCGCTTCGACGTCGACCCAGGCGCTGGTCGTGATCTCGCCGGCGACGATCACCACCCCGGTCTTCACCAGCGTCTCGCAGGCGACGCGGCCGCGATCGTCTTCCGCAAGGATCGCATCCAGCACGACATCCGAGATCTGGTCCGCGACCTTGTCCGGATGGCCTTCGGAGACCGATTCGGAGGTGAAGAGATAGTCGTTCGCCATGGGGTGATTCCGCCGCCATCCTGAAGCTGAGGTGAGGCCGATCAGTTTAACCTACCTTGCCGGGGTCGTGCCCCGCCGGGGGCATGCTTTGCCGAGGCCGTGGACTCACCGCTACGGGAAGGCGGAAGCGAGTCGCGCGTCGAATTCGGCGCGCGTAACGCGGTGATTCTGCGTGCCGCGAGACTCGACCTTGACGGCGCCCATGAGCGAGGCGATGCGTCCGGTGGTCGGCCAGTCGAGGCCATGCAGCAGGCCGTGAATGAGGCCGGCGCGATAGGCGTCGCCGCATCCGGTGGGATCCACCACCTCGCGCGCGGGAGCGCATGGGATCGCGAGCTCCCCGTCCCGCGTGTGGATCACGGAGCCGGCCGCGCCGCGGGTGACGATGAGCGCGCTCACGCGCTCGGTGACCTCGCGCACGCCCCAGCTGGTCTTCTGCGTGAGCAGCTGCCACTCGTAGTCGTTGACCGTCACCCAGGTCGCCTGCGAAACCATGCGCGAGAGCTCCGCACCGCTCAGGATCGGCAGCCCCTGGCCGGGATCGAAGATGAACGGAATGCGCGCGTCCGCGAACTGCGCGGCGTGCTGGATCATGCCTTCGCGTCCGTCGGGCGCGACGATGCCGAGGGCGATGCGCTGCGCATCGCTCACGCGGTTCAGGTGCGCGTGCTGCATCGCGCCCGGGTGGAACGCCGTGATCTGGTTGTCGTCGAGATCGGTGGTGATGAAGGCCTGCGCCGTGAGCTCGTCCTCGATCACGCGCACGTGGTCGGCCGGCACCCCGGTGTGCGCCATCCACTCTCTATAAGGACCGAAGTCGCGGCCCACGGTCGCCATGGGATAGCCGACGTCACCGAGGAGGCTCAGGTTGTAGGCGATGTTGCCGGCGCAGCCGCCGTACTCCCGGCGCAGCTGGGGCACCAGGAACGACACGTTCAGCATGTGGATCTTGTCGGGGAGGATGTGATTGGCGAAACGGTCGCCGAACACCATGATGGTGTCGAAGGCCAGCGAGCCGCAGATGAGCGCCCTGCCCGCCTCGTGTCGCCTCATGCCTTGGTGCCCTGCGCAGGCGCACCCGATCCGGGCCCGGCCGGCAGCGGCGCGCCGGCTGCGGGGCCGCTCGCGCCCGCGGCAAGGAGCGCCACCGCGCTGCGGGCGAGATCCGAGAGACCGGCGCCCTGGCGTTGCTCGTAGTAGGCGAGCATCTGTGCGCGCATGCGCGGCTCCCAATAGCGCTTCAGGTGATTGGCCACGGCGCGCGCGGCCTCCTCGGGCTGCGCGGTGCCGGCGAAGAAGTCGCCGATCTCGTTCGTCATCTTGATGAGCAGATCGATGTTCATGGGCTTGGTCGGTGCCTATTTCACTCGGTGCGGATGGGCGTAGACCACGTGCTGGTCGGCGCGCGCGAAGGCCACGAGCGTGAGCCCCGAGCGCTGCGCCAGGCGCACGGCGAACGCGGTCGGCGCCGAGAGCGCGACCAGCAGCGAGATCCCGACGGTGGCGCACTTCTGCACCATCTCGTAGCTCGCGCGGCTGGTGATGAGCATGTAGCCGGCGGCGAAATCGGTGCGCTCTCGCGAGAGCGCACCGATGGCCTTGTCGAGCGCATTGTGCCGGCCGACATCCTCGCGCACGACCTTGATCCCCTCTCCCGGCACCACCCAGGCCGCCGCGTGCACGCTCCCGGTGCGCGCGTTGATCGGCTGGCGGCCGGAGAGCTCCGCAATCGCCGCGTGGAGCGCCGCGCTCGTGACGCTCACACCGTCCGGCACCGGGCCGCACTCGCGGATCGCATCCTCGGCGCTCTCCGCACCGCACAGGCCGCAGCCGGTGCGGCCCGCGAGGTTGCGGCGGCGTTGCAGCAGCTGCGTGAAGCGCTCCCACGCCACGCTGATGTGGACGTCCGCGGAGAGCGCGCCGTAGGTGACCTCGACGCCGCGGATCTCCTCGGCGCGCGCCACCAGCCCCTCGCTCAGCGTGAACCCGACGCCGTAGTCCTCGAGGTCGGCCGGGGTCGCGAGCATCACGACGTGCGGCACGTCGTGATAGACGAGCGCGACCGGCACCTCCTCGGCCACGAGGTCGGTGGTGTGGGCAAGCGCGCCGCCCGACCAGCGCTCGATCTCGACTTCGGCGCTGACCGAGGCGGGTGCGGGCTGTGCGTTCATCCCCCGCTCAGGCGGGCGCGCGATCGGGCTTGCGCTTGCGCGCCGGAAGCGGCGCGGCGCGCTCGGCCTCGGCGCGCTTCTGCCAGGCTTCCTTCTGGTTCACCAGCACCACTTCCACCGCGGTCACCTTGTACTCGGGGCAGTTGGTCGCCCAGTCGGAGTTCTCGGTGGTGACCACGTTGGCATTGGTCTCCGGGAAGTGGAACGTCGTGTACACCACTCCTGGGGCGATCTTCTCGGACACCTTCGCGCGCAGCACCGTCTCGCCGGCGCGGCTCGTGAGCCCCACCCAGTCCCCGTCGCTGATGCCACGCATCTCGGCATCGTGCGGATGGATCTCGAGCACGTCCTCGGCGTGCCAGATGACGTTGCGCGTGCGGCGCGTCTGCGCCCCGACGTTGTACTGAGTGAGTATCCGGCCGGTGGTGAGGATGAGCGGGAAGCGGCTGGTCACGCGCTCGCTGGTCGGCACGTACTCGGTGGGCCAGAACTTGCCCTTGCCGCGCACGAACTGACCGACGTGCATGGTGGGCGTGCCCTCGGGAGCGGCGTCGTTGCAGGGCCACTGGACGCTCCCCAGGCGATCGATCTTCTCGAAGCTCATGCCGGCGAAGGTCGGCGTGAGCCGCGCGATCTCCTCGAGGATCTCGCCCGCATGGCCGTAGCGCATCGGGTAGCCGAGCGCCTCGGAGAGCAGGCAGGTGATTTCCCAGTCCTGATAGCCCGCGAGCGGCTCGATGATCTTGCGCACGCGCGAGGTGCGCCGCTCGGCGTTGGTGAAGGTGCCGTCCTTCTCGAGGAACGAGGAGCCCGGCAGGAACACGTGCGCGAACTTCGCCACCTCGTTCAGGAACAGATCCTGGACGATGCAGATCTCGAGCGAGGCCATCGCGGCGCTGACGTGGTGAGTGTTGGGGTCGGACTGCACGAAGTCCTCGCCCTGCACGTACATGCCCTTGAAGGTGCCATCGAGGGCCGCCTCGAACATGTTGGGAATGCGCAGTCCCGGCTCCGCCTGGAGCTTCACGCCCCAGACCTCCTCGAACGAGCCGCGCACCGCGGGATCGGACACGTGGCGGTAGGCGCTGAACTCGTGCGGGAACGAGCCCATGTCGCAGGAGCCCTGCACGTTGTTCTGACCGCGCAGCGGGCTGACGCCCACACCCTCGCGGCCCAGATTGCCGGTGGCCATGGCGAGGTTGGCGATGCCCATGACCGCGGTCGTGCCCTGACTGTGCTCGGTGACCCCGAGCCCATAGTAAATGGCGCCGTTGCCGGCGCGCGCGTAGAGCCGCGCCGCGCGCCGCACGCGCTCCGCCGGCACGCCGGTGATGCTCTCTGATTCCTCCGGGGAATTCCGCGGCTCGGCGACGAACGCCTTCCACTTCGCGTAGGAATCCGGCTCGCAGCGTTCGGCGACGTAGGCTTCCCGGGCGAGACCCTCGGTCACCACCACGTGCGCGAGCGCATTCAGCAGCGCCACGTTGGTGCCGGGCTTGAGCTGCAGGTGCTCGTCCGCCTCGATGTGCGGCGTGCGTACCAAGGCGATCTCGCGCGGGTCGGCGATGATGAGCTTCGCGCCCTGGCGCAGGCGCCGTTTCAACTGCGAGGCGAACACCGGGTGACCGTCGGTCGGATTGGCGCCGATGATCATGACGACGTCCGCATTCATGACCGAATCGAACGCCTGGGTGCCCGCGGACTCCCCGAGAGTGTTCTTCAGCCCATAGCCCGTGGGCGAGTGGCACACGCGCGCGCAGGTGTCGACGTTGTTGTTGCCGAAGGCGGCGCGCACCAGCTTCTGCACCAGGAAGGTCTCCTCGTTCGTGCAGCGCGAGGAGGTGATGCCGCCGACCGAGTCGCGGCCGTACTGCGCCTGAACGCGGCGGATCTCGCTCGCCGCGTAGCCGATCGCCTCCTCCCAGGACACTTCCCGCCATTCGTCGCGGATGGTCTTGCGGATCATGGGTTTCAGCACACGGTCGGAGTGCGTGGCATAGCCCCAGGCGAAGCGCCCCTTGATGCAGGCGTGTCCGTGATTGGCTTTCCCGGCGCGATCCGGCGTCATGCGCACCACTTCCACGTCCGCGCCCTCGCCGCGCACCTCGGCCTTGAAGCCACAGCCCACGCCGCAGTACGCGCAGGTGGTGTCGAGCGCGCGCTCGGGCTGGCCGAGCCCGATGATCGACTTCTCGGTGAGCGCCCCGGTGGGACAGGACTCGATGCACGCCCCGCAGGAGACGCACTCGGAATCGAGGAACGGCTGGTCCTGGCTCGCCGCCACCTTCGAGCCGAAGCCCCGCCCCTGGATCGTGAGCGCGAAGGTGCCCTGGATCTCGTCGCAGGCGCGCACGCAGCGCGAGCACACGATGCACAGCTGCGGATCGAACGCGAAATAGGGGTTGCTCTCGTCCTTCGGCATCGGGCGGTGCATGGCCCCGCCCGTGTAGGAGCTCCCGGTGATGCCGACGGCCGCGGCCATGTCCTCGAGCTCGCAGTGCCCCTGCGCCGGGCAGCTCGCGCACTCGAGCGGATGGTCCGAGACGTAAAGGTCGATGACCCCGCGGCGCAGCTGAAGGAGCTTGTCCGACTGGGTGCGGATCTTCATGCCCGCGGCCACCGTGGTGGTGCAGGAGGCGGGATAGCCCTTGCGTCCTTCGATCTCGACCAGGCACAGCCGGCAGGAGCCGAACGCCTTCAAGGTGTCGGTCGCGCACAGCTTCGGCACCTTCACCCCCGCGAGCGCCGCGGCGCGCATCACGGAGGTCCCGTCCGGCACCGTGACGGGGCGGCCGTCCACCTCCACCGTGACGGTGGCTGCGCCATTCACCGGCGCCGGGGTTCCAAAGTCCTCGTAGTCTATTGCGTACATCGTTCAGCCTCGCTCGTGCCTTACTTCACCCGCGCGCGAAAGTCTTCTCTGAAATGCCTGAGGGCGCTCTGGACCGGGAACGGCGCCATGCCGCCGAGGCCGCAGAGCGACCCCTGCACCATGGTCTCGCAGAGCTCCTCGAGCAGCCGGATGTTCCGCTCGCCGTCGACGCCCTCGAGAATGCGATCGATGACCTCCACGCCGCGCGTCGAGCCGATGCGGCACGGCGTGCACTTGCCGCAGGACTCGATCGCGCAGAATTCCATCGCATAGCGCGCCATGCGCGCCATGTCGACGCCGTCGTCGAACACCACGAGGCCACCGTGGCCGAGCATCGCGCCGATGCCGGCGAGCGCTTCGTAGTCGACCAGGGTATCGAACTGAGATGACGGTACATAGGCGCCGAGCGGCCCGCCGACCTGAACCGCGCGGATCGGCTTGCCCGTGGCGCTGCCGCCGCCATAGTCGTACAGGAGCTCCCGGAGCGAAAGCCCGAAGGCGCGCTCCACGAGTCCCCCGCGGCGGATGTTGCCCGCGAGCTGGATCGGCAGCGTGCCGCGCGACTTGCCCACACCAAAGCCCGCGTAGGCCTCCGCGCCGTGCGCGAGAACCCAGGGAACGGTCGCCAGCGTCACGACGTTGTTGACGACCGTCGGTTGCCCGAACAAACCCTTGATGGCCGGGAGCGGCGGCCGCACCCGCACTTCCCCGCGCCGGCCCTCGAGACTCTCGAGCATCGAGGTCTCTTCGCCGCAGATGTAGGCGCCCGCCCCGAGGCGGACCTCGAGCTCGAAGCGCTTACCCGCGCCGGCGACATCGCCGCCGAGGTAGCGGGCCTCGCGGGCCGCGGCGATGGCGGTGCGCAGCGCCCGCAAGGAATGCGGGTACTCGGCGCGCAGATAAACGTAGCCCTGGGTGGCGCCGACCGCGATGCCGGCGATGGTCATGCCCTCGATGAGCGAGAACGGATCCCCCTCCATCAGCATGCGGTCGGAGAAGGTGCCCGAGTCGCCCTCGTCGGCGTTGCAGGTGATGTACTTCTGGCCCGCAGGCTGATCGAGCACGGTCTTCCACTTGATGCCGGTCGGGAAGGCCGCTCCGCCACGACCGCGCAGCCCCGAGCTCGTGATCGCCTGCACGATGGCCGCCGGCGCCATCGCCAGCGCTTTCGTCAGTCCCTGGTAGCCGCCGTGCTTCACATAGTCCGCAACGCTCGCCGGGTCGACGATGCCCACCCGCTCGAAGGTGAGGCGCTGCTGACCCTTCAGCCACGGGATCGAATCGGCCGCGCCGAGCGAGAGCGCGTGCGAGCCGCCGTTGAGGAAGTCGGCATCGAAGAGAGCGGCCACGTCGGCCGCGGTGACAGGACCGTAGGCGAGGCGGCCGCGAGCGGTCGCGACCTCGACGAGCGGCTCGAGCCAGTAAGCGCCCCGCGAGCCGTTGCGTACCAGCTTTATTGGCGCTCGGCGGCGCGCCGCCTCGGCGGTGAGTGCCTTCGCGACCTCGCCCGCGCCCACCGACAGCGCGCCGGCATCGCCCGGCACGTAGACGGTGGTGGTCATGGCGCAGCCGCCCCGTCGGCAACCAGCGCGTCGAAGCGCTCGGGCGTGACGCGGCCATGAAGGCGCCCGTCGATCATGACCGCGGGGGAGCAGGCGCAGTTGCCGAGACAGTAGACCGGCTCGAGCGAGAAGCGTCCGTCGGCGGTCGTCTGGTGAAAATCGATCCCGAGGCGGCGCCGCGCGTGCGTGGCGAGAGCCTGCGCACCCATCGACTGACACGACTCGGCCTGACACAGGCTCACCAGGTGAGCGCCGGGGCGCGTGTGGCGGAAGTAGTGGTAGAAGCTGACGACGCCGTGCACCTCGGCGCGCGAGAGGTTCAAGCCCTCGGCCACCAGGGGAACGGCTCCCTCCGGTACAAAGCCGAGTGCCGCCTGTATCGCATGCAATACTTCGAGGAGCGGTCCGGGGCGTCCCTTCAGGTCCGCCACGATGCGCCGCACCACGGCGCTTTCAGCCGGCGGTAATGGGTCCATAAGGGGTTCAAGTATACGTCCGGCGCGGCCGCGGCCGCTTGCACGCCGCCGGACCTACGGTACCGCCTCCCCGGGGATGGCTCTACACTCTGTTAACGACCGACAGGGTAATCCGTGGTTCCTTCGCACGCCGCCAAGCTCGCACCGGGGCGCTGGTTGTCGAGGTGCGCGCTAATGGCCTGTGCACTCGTCACAGCCGGCGCGCCGCAATCGGCCACCGCCGCTTCCTGGCCCCAGGTTTCGTGGGGCGGCAATCTCGCCGTCACGAGCGACTTCATCTACCGCGGGCTCTCGCAGAGCTCCGGGAGCGCGGCGCTGCAGGCGGATCTGCACGCCGACACGCCCGGAGGAGCTTTCGGCGGCGTCTGGGCGTCCACGCGCGCCCATGATCTCGACCCCTATGCCGGCTACGACCTCGAGCTCTACCTCGGGCATCGCCTCGAGTTCGGCAGCGCCTGGGCCGCAAGCGTGAGCGCCCGCAGTCGCTACTACGTGGGCCGGACACAGGGGCTCTCCGACGACTACCAGGAGGTCTCGGGAGCACTGATCTGGCTGGACCGCTGGTCCTTGTCGCTGTCGGTGATTCCGAACGCGCCGCGCTACTGGTACCAGTCGCGCATCACCCGCAGCCCCGCCTGGGTCGCCGACACGACCGGCCAATGGCTCATCGGTCACGGGGTGTTCGCGACCGGGGGTGCCGGCTATTACCGCTCAACCGGCTCGGGCCCGCGCCGCTTCGCGGCCACCGGCTACGGGTACGGCAACGCGGGCCTCGCGTTCGAGCGGCGCCGCTGGCGGCTCGACTTCGGTTATTTCCTCACCCAGAAGCAGGCGCGCGAGCTCTTCTCCTATCCCATCGCCGATCACCACTTTGCCGGAACGGTGAGCTGGCACTTTTGACCTCGCGGACACCACGGCGGATAGTCGGACGCACGGGCTTTTTGAACCGAAGACGGGCCGGGAGCCACTTACCGCTATGAAGGGTGCGGGGTGAAGGCGACGGGTTATAACGGCGTGGGAGTGGCAGAGCCGAGTTATCGCGGAGCAGCCTCGGTGGCGCGTGAGGTGGCCCTCGTCGCACGCGTCGCGGAGGGCGATCGCCGGGCATTCGAGGAGCTCTATCATCTCTATCACCGCCGCATGGCGCGCTTCCTCACACGCCTCACGCACCGCTACGACCTGGCCGAGGAGGTCATCAACGACACCTTCTGGGTGGTGTGGCGCAAGGCGCGCGACTTCCGCGGCGACTCCCAGCCCTCGACCTGGATCCTGGGGATAGCCTACCGCAAGGCGCGCAATGCGCTGCGGGCCGCCTCACGCGGGGCGGCGCAGAACCTGGACGAGGAGTTCCTGCCACTTACGAGTGAGGAGCCGTTCCGTGCCGAGGAGCTGCGCGACTGGTTGGGGCAGGCGCTCGCGCAGCTGCCCGTCGAGCAGCGGCTCGCGGTGGAGCTGTGCTATGAGCTCGGATATTCGTGCCAAGAGATTGCGACCATCATGGATTGTCCGGTGAACACGGTGAAGACTCGACTCTTTCACGCGCGGGCGAAGCTGCAGAAACTGCTGCCGCAGCTCGCCGGCGCCGTGGAGCGGGAGGGTGCGCGCCCCGCCGACGGGCCGGCCGCGCGGGAGGGTCGCGAGTCATGATCCCGAGCCGCTTCGGCCGGCACGAGGAGTCCTGGCTGCTGCTGCCGTGGCTCGCCAACGGGCGGCTGTCTCAGCGCGAGCGCCTCGAGGTGGAGGAACATCTCTCCGAGTGCGCCGCGTGCACCGAGGAGCTCGCCCGCCAGCGCCTCATGTGCCAGCTGCTGACCGAGCCCGAGCGCGTGACGTACGCGCCGGGACCGTCCTTCCGCAGGCTCATGGACCGCATCGACGGCCATGGCTCCCGAGAGCCGCGCGTCGGTCCCTCCGCGCAGGCCCGCGCCGCGCAGGCCCGCGCCTCTGCGGCGTCGGCCGCCGTGTGGCGGGAGCCACGGCTCGCGTGGGCGGCGAGCCTCGTGCTGGCCGTCGGACTCGCGGCGGTCGCGACGACTGCCTACCGCTGGGCACAGCCGCGTTATGCCACGCACACGGCCCCCGATCACGCCTCCCCCGGCGTACTGCACGTCGCCTTCGAGCGCTCGCTGCCGATCGGGGAAATGGAGCAGATGCTGCGCTCGGCCGGAGCGCGCGTGGTCGAGGGACCGGATGCGACCGGCATATTCGGCATCGCGCCCGTGAGCACTGCCGCGGCCGGCAGCCCCTCCTCCGAAGCGGCGGGCTCGCAGATGCGTGCGCTCGCCGCGCGGCTGCACGCCGATCAGCGCGTGCGGTGGGTCGAGCCGCTCGCCAGCGCCGAGCCGCCCGAGAGCGCGCAGGGACGGCGCACCGGGAGACCGTGATGCGCGCCATCGTGCGCGCCATCGTGATCTGCCTGGCGCTGGTGGCGGGAGCCGCTCGCGCCGCGGAGCCTGCGGCCGGGGCGCCGGCGCAGCCGCCGCGGATCGTCGTCGCCTTCGCCAACGAGCCGCACAGCGCTCCGGGTCCTGCGGGCACCACCGGCAGCCGCTACGGCGGCGACGGTTACCGCGTCGGACAGAGCGCGCAACAGCAGGCACACCGCGTAGCGCTCGCCTACTCCCTTCGTGAAGTGGCGAGCTGGCCGATCAAGGCGCTCGCGATGCACTGCGTGGTATACGAGATCACCGATGGCCGCCGGGTGGCGGAGGTGCTGGCTGCGCTCTCGAAGGATGCGCGCGTCGTGCTGGCGCAGCCGCTCAACGAGTTTCATACCCTCACGGGAGCGGCCGCGCCGGCCGCTCCCTACAACGATCCGCTCTACGACCTGCAGAGCAATCTCGTGACGCTCGGCATCGCCCGCGCTCACGCGCGCGCCCAGGGGGCGGGCGTGCGCATCGCGCTCATCGACACCGGCGTCGACGCCCGGCATCCCGATCTCGCCGGACGGATCCGTGGCACCCATTCTTTCTTAGGCAAGCTCGGGACGCCGCGCGCGGGCGAGCCCGCGGCGCCGCTCCTGCGCCATGGAACCGCGATGGCCGGCCTGATCGCCGCCGTCGCCAACAACCACATCGGCATCGTGGGCATCGCTCCGCAGGCGGAGCTCGAGGTATTCGAGGCTTGCTGGCAGCTCGCGCCCGACAGCGACGCAGCCGCCTGCAACACCTTCACGCTGGCCCGGGCGCTCGCGGCCGCTCTCGCCTCCGGCGCGCCGCTGGTCAATCTGAGCCTGGCGGGCCCCTCCGATCCGCTGCTGACCGCTCTCATCGAGAGGGGCATGGCGCGCGGCATCACGTTCGTCGGCGCCACCGGCGGAGCCGGCGAGGGCTTTCCCGCGGCGGTCCCCGGCGTGCTCGCCGCCGCCGCCAGCGAGCAGCCGCTGCCGGCCGGCGCATTCGGCGCTCCGGGGCAGCACGTACTGACGCTCCGGCCGGGAGCGCAGTACGACTTCGAGTCCGGGGCGTCGGTGGCCGCCGCCGAGCTGACGGGCGTGATTGCGTTGCTGATGTCGGCATCGTCCACGCGGCTCACCTCGGGCTTCATCGCCTCGCTCCTCGGCGGGGCCGCGACCGACCGCTCGGCCGCGATCTCCGATCCGCCGGTGGTGGACGTGAGCGCCGCGCTCGCGCGGCTCGACACCGTTGCGCGCGGCGGCGCGGCGGGCACCGCGCACGCGCTACACTGAAGGGGTGCCGGACACCTCTACAGGCCTCACCTGGAGCCTCGTCCAGGAGGCGCGCGAGCGCATCGCCGGCAAGGTGAGCCTGACGCCGACGCTCACCAGCTCGACGCTCGATGCGGAGGCCGGCGCGCACCTCTACTTCAAGTGCGAGAGCTTCCAGAAGAGCGGCTCATTCAAGGCGCGCGGCGCGACCAACGCCGTGTTTGCGCTCTCCCCCGAGCAGGCGCGCTCGGGCGTCGCGACCCATTCCTCGGGCAATCATGCAGCGGCGCTCGCGCGCGCCGCGCGGCTGCGCGGAGTTCCCGCCTATATCGTGATGCCCGATAACAGCCCGCAGGCCAAGCGCGCCGCGGTCGCCCGCTACGGCGGCGAGATCACTTACTGCCAGGCAACGCTCGCGGCGCGCGAGAGCGCGGCGCGCGAGCTCCTCGCCGCTACCGGCGCGACCCTCATTCATCCCTACGACGACCTCGCCGTGATGGCCGGCCAGGCCACCGCGGCGGCGGAGCTCCTGGCGCAGGTCCCCGATCTCGACATGATCCTCTGCCCCGTGGGCGGCGGGGGGCTCCTCGGCGGCACTGCGGTCGCCGCGAGGGCACTCGAGCCCGCGGTGCGCGTGATCGGCGTCGAGCCTTCCGGCGCCGACGATGCCGCGCGCTCGCTCCGGGCCGGCCGGATCATCGCGAGCGTCAAGCCCGACACCATCGCCGACGGCCTGCGCGCCACGCTCGGCGAGCGGCCGTTCGCCGTGATCCGGAATCTGGTCGATGACATCACGACGGTCTCAGACGAGCTGATCGTGCGCGCGATGCGCCGGCTCTTCGAGGTGATGAAGATCGTCGTGGAGCCCTCGGGCGCGGTGCCCTACGCGGCGCTCCTCGGCGAGCGCCCGGCGCTGCGCGGCCGGCGCATCGGACTCATCGTCAGCGGCGGGAATCTCGATCTCGAGCGCCTGCCGTGGACGGTGGCGCCCTAGCGACGTACGTGCGGGCCGCCGACGCCGGTCCGCCCGGCCTCACACCCGCTCGAGGATGAGCGCGATGCCCTGGCCCACGCCGATGCACATGGTGCACAGCGCGTAGCGGCCGCGCACCGCGGCCAGCTGCCACATGGCGGTCGTGGCGAGCCGCGCTCCCGACATGCCGAGCGGATGGCCGAGCGCGATGGCGCCGCCGTTCGGATTGACGTGATCCGCATCATCGGCAAGCCCGAGCTCGCGCAGCACCGCGAGCGCCTGGCTCGCAAACGCTTCGTTCAGCTCGATCACCTCGAGCTCCTCGAGAGCGAGCCGCGCGACGGCGAGCACCCTGCGCGTAGCCGGCACCGGGCCCATCCCCATGATGCGCGGCTCCACCCCCGCGGTGGCCGCGGCGACGATGCGCGCGCGCGGTGTCAGATTCAGCCGCCGGGCCGCGCTCTCGGACGCGATCAGCAGCGCCGCCGCGCCGTCGTTCACTCCGGAGGCGTTGCCGGCGGTGACGGTCCCGTCGGCGCGAAACGGCGTCGGGAGCGACGCGAGCTGCTCGAGGGTGGTCTCGGGCCGAGGATGCTCGTCGCGCGTCACGGCGAGGGGCTTGCCCTTGGCTCTCGGGATCTCGACCGGCACGAGCTCGGCCTCATAGAAGCCGCGCGCGTAGGCGGCGGCGGTGCGCTGCTGGCTGCGCAGCGCAAAGCGGTCCTGGTCGGCGCGCGCGATGTGGAACTCGGCGGCGACGTTCTCCCCGGTCTCGGGCATCGAGTCGAGCCCAAAGCGCTCGCGCATGCGCGGATTCACGAAGCGCCAGCCGATGGTCGTGTCATGAATCTCCGCGTGGCGGCTGAAGGGGGCGTCGGCCTTCGGGATCACGAAGGGCGCCCGCGACATCGACTCCACCCCGCCCGCCACGATGATCTCGGCCTCGCCGGTGCGGATCACCCGTGCCGCCATCGCCACCGCATCGAGTCCCGAGCCGCAGAGGCGATTGATCGTCGCACCCGGCACCGACACCGGCAGCCCCGCGAGCAGCGAAGCCATGCGCGCGACGTTGCGATTGTCCTCGCCCGCCTGGTTGGCGCACCCGAGCAGCACCTCCTCGATCGCGGCCGGATCGAGCGAGGGGTTGCGCCGGAGCAGCGCCACGATCGGCACCGCCGCGAGATCGTCGGTCCGCACCGCGGCGAGCGCGCCGCCGTAGCGGCCGATCGGGGTGCGCACCGCGTCGCAGATAAAGGCGTCAGCCATGACGCCCAATCATAGCCCCGCTCGCCCCGTACCGGTCCACAACCGGCACAGTGCGCGCAATGCGGCGTCACGCTGTATCTGCCCCTGCGCCCCGCGATTGCGCAGTCTCGAGACTCCCGAGTCTCGATGGAATGCGCGCACATGGTCGACCCGCTGCCTTTCATTACCTATACCTTCGTCATGTCGATCACGCCGGGGCCCAACAACGTGATGCTGACGGCGTCGGGGGCGAACTTCGGCTTTCGGCGTACCGTGCCGCACATTCTCGGGATCGTCTGCGGATTCACCGTGCAGCTGCTCGCGGTGTGCGCGGGACTCTCCGCGCTCTTCAATCGCTGGCCGGCGCTGCAGAGCGCGCTCGCCTGGGTGGGCGCTGCGTACCTCGTGTATCTCGGCTTCACGCTGCTCGGCCTCAAGGGCGCGGAGGCGCGCGCCGGCAGCCGCCCGGTGAGCTTCCTTGAGGCGGCGATGTTCCAGTTTCTGAACCCCAAGGCGTGGGTGATGACCGTGACCGCAGCCACCCTGTTTCTCCCCCGCGAGCTCGGGCCGGTGGCGAGCGGCGTCTACATGGTCGTGGTCGCGGAGGGGATCGGTGCGCCGTGCATGGCGGTGTGGGCGCTGTTCGGCAGCTCGCTCAGGAGTCTCATCACAGCGCCGCGCGGCCGTCGAGTATTCAATGGCACCATGGCTCTTGCGCTCGCCACCACCGCGGTCATGATGGTCAGGTAGCGCGCCGCCGCCCCCACGAGACACCGATGTTCGAGCTCGCCCGGGATTCCACCGTACCGCTGGTCGACCAGATCTGCGAGCGCGTGACGCAGCTCGTGCGTCACGGCCAGCTGCCGGCGGGCGTGCGGCTGCCCTCGATCCGCAAGCTCGCGCGCCAGGTCCGCGCGAGCCCCTTCACCGTGGTCGACGCCTACGACCGCCTGGTCGCCCGCGGAGTGATCGAGTCGCGCGCCGGCCGCGGGTTCTTCGTGATGCGCCGGCCCCCCTCGGCCCCGCTCGCCGCCATCGAGGCCCTGCCCGATCTCGGCTCGGACGCGCTCGCGCTCGCGCAGTTCTGCCTGACGCAGCGCGCCGACGTCATCCCGGCGGGCTCCGGCTTCCTGCCGGAGAACTGGCTGCTGGAGGCGGCGCCCGGCGGCGTGCTGGCGCGCCTCGTGCGCGGGCGGCGCACGCAGCCGTGGTTGCCCTGCGAGCCTCAGGGCCTCCCCGAGCTGCGCGAGCAGATCGCCTCGAGGCTGGTGCAGAACGGGATCGCGGCCGGTCCCGCCAACATCGTGACCACCTACGGGGCGTCGCAGGCCTTCGACCTGCTCGCGCGGATCCTGCTCGCCCCGGGCGATGCGGTCCTCGTGGAAGACCCCGGCTACTTCGTGCTGTTCGAGCAGCTGCGGGCCCATCACGTACGCCTCATTCCCGTGCCGCGGCACGCCGACGGGCCGGACCTCGAGGCGCTCGAAGCCGCCTGCCGCGCGCACCGGCCGCGCGCCTTCTTCATGCAGACCCTGCTGCACAACCCCACCGGCTCGAGCGCGGATGCGGCCCACTGCCACCGCATTCTGTCGCTCGCCGAGCAGTACGGTTTCGCCGTGGTGGAGGACGATGTGTACGGGGACCTGCACGAGGGGCCGGCGGTGCGCCTCGCGCAGATCGATGGTCTCCGCCACGTCATCTACGTGGGCAGCTACACCAAGCTCATAGGCCCCGCGCTGCGCGTCGGCTACGTGGCCGCCGAGGGCGCGCTCGTCATGCAACTGATCGAGCGCAAGGTGCTCACCGTGCTCTCGGGCTCGACGCTGCTCGAGTGCTTCGTGTCCGAGGTGCTCGACGGCGGGCGCTACAAGAAGCACGTGGAGCGGCTGCGCCTGCGCCTGGCGCGCATGCGGCGGGATGCCCGCGCCGGGCTCGAGTCCGCCGGCATCGAGTTCGACAGCGCGCCGGGTGAAGGCATCTTCCTGTGGGGCCGCGTGCCCGATGCCGTGCCGGTCGATGGGCTCGCGCGCCGCGCGCGCGATCACTCGATCCTGCTGGCGCGCGGCGCGCTGTTCTCCGCGGCCGAGAGCTGCAACCAGTGGCTGCGCTTCAACGTCGCTCACAGCGCGAGCCCGCCGCTGGTCGAGTTCCTGCGCGAATCCCTGCGCGCGGCCTGAAGCGTTCCGGACCCGTGGCGGAGGCGGTGCAGGTCAGGGAGGCGCGCGAGGGCGACCTCGAAGGTCTCGTCGCCATCTACAACGACGTGCTCGCGACCTCGACGGCAATCTTCTCCCACGTGCCGGTGACGCTCGAGGAGCGCACGCAGTGGTGGCGCGCACGCGCGAGCCAAGGCTACCCGGTGCTGGTGGCGCGTGATGCGCGCGGTGTGCTCGGGTACGCGAGCTTCGGCGACTTCCGCGCCTGGCCGGGCTACCGCTTCACGGTCGAGCACTCGGTGCACGTGCGCTTGGGGTGCCGCGGTCGCGGCGTCGGTACGGTCCTGCTGACCGAGCTGCTGGCGCGGGCCGCCGCGCTCGGCAAGCACGTCATGATCGGCGGAGTCGATGCGGACAACACCGCCTCGATCCGCTTTCACGAGCGTCTCGGTTTCGAGCAGGTGGCGAGGCTGCGCGAGGTGGGCTACAAGTTCGGGCGCTGGCTCGATCTCGTTTTCCTGCAGCGGCGCCTCTGAGACGCAAGTAAAATGGTGCGATGTTCCCCTCGCCGCCGCCCGCCACGCGGGCGCTGATCCTCATCAACATCGCGGTGTCGCTGCTGCAGCAGCTGCTCCCGAATCTGATGGCGGGGCTGTTCGCGCTCTGGCCGCCCCGCAGCGGTCTGTTCGAGCCGTGGCAGCTCATTACCTACGCGTTCCTGCACGCGCAGTGGGCGCACGGCGGCTGGGCACACCTCTTCTTCAACATGTTCGCGCTCTTCATGTTCGGCAGCGCGCTCGAGCGGCGCTGGGGGGGCCGGCGCTTCGTGATCTACTACCTCCTGTGCGCGCTCGCCGCGGCGCTGACGCAGCTCGCGGTGCAGGGCTCCGCCGGCTCCGCGGAGCCGGTCATCGGCGCCTCGGGCGGGGTTTTCGGGGTGCTGCTCGCCTTCGCCTGGTACTTTCCGCGCCAGAAGCTCATCGTCGTGCCGATACCGATCCCCGTGCCCGCGTGGCTGTTGGTGACCGGGTATGCGCTGCTCGAGCTGCTCTTCGGCGTGACGGGCGCGCAGCCGGGCGTGGCCCACTTCGCGCACCTGGGAGGGATGCTCGGCGGGGCGCTGTGCATCCTCTACTGGCGCTCGCGCCGCGGGCTCACGTGGTAACCGGGGCCGCTCGGGCGCCTCACCGGCGCCACCATCGATATTACTTCATATATTAGATATAACTACCAGATATTACACATGAATTAAGTCCCAAGTTGAATTCGGCGCGGTGCCGCAGCCACAATCGCGCCCTTTGACGGTGCCGGGAACTTTTCAACCAGCGTACGTCTCTAGAACCATCCCATGATCAAGACCGAGCAGCTGACCAAACGCTACGACTCGCTGACCGCGGTGGACGATGTCAGCTTCCACGTCGGTCCCGGGGAGGTGCTGGGGTTCCTCGGTCCCAACGGCGCGGGTAAGACCACCACCATGCGCATGCTGGCCGGATTCGTCACACCGACCTCGGGTCGCGCCAACATCTGCGGCCACGACGTCGAGAGCGAGCCGCTCAAGGCCAAGGCGGCCCTCGGCTACCTCCCCGAGGGCGCACCGCTCTACGGCGAGATGACGGTGCGGCGCTTCCTCGAGTTCATCGCCGACCTGCGCTCGCTCACCGGCGCACGGCGCTCGCAGCGCCTCGGGCACGTCATCGAGCACCTGCAGCTCGGCGGCGTGCTCGATCAGACGATCGAGACGCTCTCGAAGGGCTTCCGTCGCCGCGTCGGGCTGGCGCAGGCCATCATGCACGACCCGCCGGTGCTGATTCTCGATGAGCCCACCGACGGGCTCGATCCGAACCAGAAGCATGAGGTGCGCACGCTCATCAACGACATGGCGCGCGACAAGATCATCGTGATCTCGACCCACATCCTCGAGGAGGTCGACGCGGTGTGCACCCGCGCGATCATCATCTCGCGCGGCCGCATCGTGGCCGACGACACGCCGACCGGGCTCGCCGCACGCTCGCGCTACCACAATGCGGTGTCCATGCAGCTCGAGCAGCCGGCGCAGCTCGCCGCAGCGCGCGCTGCGGTGGCCGCGCTCCCGGCGGTCGCCGAGGTCGAGGTGAGCGAGCGCGATGCGCGGCTCACCGCGCTTCCCAGGGCCGGCGCCACCATCCTGCCGGCAGTCTCCGAGCTCGCCGTGCGGGCGGGGCTCAAGCTCAAGGAGCTGCACCTCGAGTCGGGACGCCTCGACGAAGTGTTCCGGACCATCACCGCCTGAGGACCCGCCGCGTCATGCGCAACGTGGGCATCATCATGCGCCGCGAGCTCGCGAGCTACTTCGCGACGCCGCTCGCGTACGTTTTCATCGTCATCTTCCTGTTCCTCGCCAACGTCTTCACGTTCTATCTCGGACACCTCTACGAGAGCGGCCAGGCCGACCTCTATCCGTTCTTCACCTTCCATCCATGGCTGTATCTTTTCCTCATCCCGGCGATCTCGATGAAGCTGTGGTCCGAGGAGCGCAAGTCCGGCAGCATCGAGCTCCTGATGACCCAGCCGGTGGAGCTCTCGGAGGCGGTGCTCGGCAAGTTCCTCGCCGCCTGGATCTTCACCGCGCTGGCGCTGGCGCTCACCTTCCCGCTGTGGATCACGGTCAACTACCTCGGTCACCCTGACAACGGCGCGATTCTCACCGCCTACCTCGGGAGCATCATGCTCGCGGGGGGCTTTCTCGCCATCGGCTCGTGCATGTCGGCGCTGACCCGCAATCAGGTGGTGGCGTTCATCCTCGCCGTGGTGGCGTGCTTCATGTTCCTGCTGGCGGGCTTTCCGCTCGTGCTCGATGTGTTCCGCAGCTGGGCTCCGCAGCCGCTCATCGATGCGGTCGCCTCGCTCTCGTTCCTCACCCATTTCGAGTCCATCCAGAAGGGCGTCATCGACTTACGCGACCTGCTGTACTTCGCGATGCTGATCGCGCTCTTCCTGCTGGCGACCGCGATCGCGCTCGAGCTGCGCAAGGCGGACTGAACCCCATGAACAAACGCTCGACACTCGGCGGCGGCACGCTCCTCGCGCTCGCGCTGCTGTTCATCGGACTCACCATCCTCTTCAACTACGCGCTGCGCGGCTGGCGGCTGGATCTGACGCAGAACCGCCTCTACACCATCGCGCCCGGAACCGACCGTATCCTCGCCAGCGTCAAAGAGCCCATCAACCTGTACTTCTTCTTCTCGGAGAAGACCGCAGGACAGCTGCCGGAGTTCAAGACCTACGGCACGCGGGTGCGCGATTTCCTCGAGGAGCTGAGCGCCCGCTCGGGCGGCAAGCTGCGGCTGCACGCGATCGATCCGCAGCCCTTCTCCGAGGAGGAGGACCGGGCCTCCGAGTTCGGTGTGCGCGCCACTCCGGTCGGACCCGCAGGGACGCCGTTCTACTTCGGCCTGGCCGGCACCAACTCCACCGACGGCCGCGCAGCCATCGAGTGGTTCGATGACCACAAGGAGCAGTTCCTCGAGTACGACGTCGTCAAGCTCGTTTATCAGCTCGCCAACCCCAGGAAACCGGTGGTGGCCTGGCTGTCGTCGCTGCCGATGGGCCCGGGCTTCGATCCGCAGACCGGCCAGATGCGCCAGCCCTGGACGGTGTACAGCGAGGCGCAGCAGCTCTTCGACCTCCGGCCGCTCGATCAGACGGCGCCCAAGATCGATCCCGACGTGAGCGTGCTGGTGCTGGTGCACCCGAAGGACCTGTCGCCGGCGACGCAGTTCGCGATCGACCAGTACGCGCTGCGCGGCGGACATCTCCTGGTGTTCGTCGACCCGCTCGCCCAGGCCGATCAGTCGGGCGAAGAGGGACGCAATCCGATGGCGGCGATGGGGGCGGACAAGTCATCGCACTTGAAGTCGCTGCTCGAGGCCTGGGGCGTGCAGTTCGATCCCGGTGAGGTGATCGCCGACCGCGGTTACGCACTCACCGTGAGCACGCGTTCCGGGGAACCGGTCGAGCACCTGGGGTTTCTCGGGCTCGGTAAGGACGCCTTCACGGCCGACGATGTGATCACGGCGGGACTCTCGAACGTCAACGTCGCCAGCGCAGGCTACCTCGAGCCGCTCAAGGACGCGAAGGTCCGCTTCGAGCCGCTGCTGCAATCGAGCGCCGACGCCGAGCCACTGCCGGTCACGCGCTTCCGCATGCTGTTCGACCCGGCGACGCTGCGCGACGGCTTCAAGCCGACCGGCCGCCGCTACACCATTGCCGCGCGTGTCAGTGGCAACGTCCACAGTGCCTTCCCCGCGGGTCCGCCGGCCGGCGTGACGCTGCCGCCGGGGCAGGCGGCCCTGAAGGCGTCGCAGAAGCCCCTCAGCCTCGTGGTGTTTGCCGACTCCGACCTGCTGTCCGACTATCTGTGGGTGCGCGAGCAGAATTTCTTCGGCCAGCGTCTGATCCGCGCCCTGGCGAGCAACGGCGACCTGGTGCAGAACGCGCTCGACAATCTCGCCGGCAGCAACGACCTCATCAGCGTGCGCGGACGAGCCTCGTACCGGCGCCCCTTCGAGCGCGTCGAAAAACTGCAGCGCGCCGCGCAGGATCGCTTCCGGGTGAAGGAACAGGAGCTCGAGCAGCAGTTGCGCGACACGGAGGACAAGCTCACCGCGCTGCGCTCGAAGGGCGGCAAGCAGGCCTCGCTCATCATCACTCCCGAGCAGGAGCGCGAGATCGAGCACTTCCAGACCGAGAAGCTGCGCATCCGCAAGGAGCTGCGCGCCGTGCGCGCCGGGCTGGACGCGGACATCGAGCGCCTGGGCACCGAGCTCAAGCTCCTCAACATCGTCGTGGCGCCCCTTCTGTTCACTGCGGTCGCGCTGCTCGTGGCGGCCTGGCGTCGGCGGCGGCGCGGGGCGCGGCCCGCCCCCGCCGCGAGCGAGCCCGAAGCCGTGCGGGGTGCCCCATGAACGCGCGGCGCGTCGGCGTGCTGCTGGTCGCCGGGCTGGCCATCATTGGCTTCGCCATGTGGATCGCCTCTCAGCGCCACCTGGAGCGCGCCACTCTCACGGGCGACCTGGTGCTGGCGGATCTCGAGCGCAGCGTCAACGCCGTGACCGCGATCGCGCTCCGCAAGGGCGATGGCACCCACGTCACGCTGAAGAAGGAGGCCGCCGGCTGGAGCGTCGGCGAGCGCGAGTGGCCGGCCGACGCCAGCAAGGTGCGCAAGCTCCTGCTCGACCTCGGCGCCTTGAATATCGTCGAGGAGAAGACGCGGCTCGCGGCGAACTTCCCGCAGCTCGGCGTCGAGGACGTGAGCTCGCCTCAGGCGAGCGGCACGCGCGTCGAGATCGTGAGCCCCGCACGAACCTGGGCGCTCATCGTCGGCAAATCCTCGAGCGCCAAATCCGGCTACGTGCGCGTCGCCGGCGCGGCGCAGTCGCTCCTGGCGGCGCCGCTCCTCACCGTCGACGCCGACCCCAAGGGCTGGCTCGATCGCTCGCTCATCGATCTCGCGCCCGATCGAGTGCGGCAGGTCGAGGAGAAACCTGCAACGGGACCCTCGTTCAACCTCACCCGGGATAAGAAAGAGCAGACCGACTTCAGCGTGAGCCCTCTGCCCAAGGGTCGCGAGCTGAGCTCGGCGGGGGTTGCCAACCCGATCGCGAGCGCGCTCAGCTCGCTCACGCTCGATGATGTCGCCAGGGCGGGGAGCTCCCCGGATCCGAAGGCGGCGCACGCGCTCTATCGCACGTTCGACGGCCTCGAGGTCGAGGTCGCGGGGCGCAAGGTCGGGACGCGCTCCCTCGCGAGCCTGAGGGCGCGTTCCACCGCGAAGGAGACCGAAGCCGAGGCTGGAAAGCTCAACGCGCGCCTCGGTGGCTGGGAGTTCGAGATCCCGGACTACAAGTACGGCGCCATCTTCCGGCCGCTGGACGAGCTACTCAAGAAGCCAGCCGAGCCGGAAAAGAAGGCCGCCAGGGCGGCCGCGCCGCGGAAAGCCGCTACACCCGGGAAAGCCGGCAAGGCCGGCGCATCCAACAAAGCGACACCGGACAAGGACACGGCGAGGCCGCAATGACCGTCAGGGCTTCACCGCCGACATGATCGCGAGCGGGCGTCCCTCCGGATCGTTGAAGTGCGCCAGCCACTCCTCGGTTCCGTCCGGATGGCGGTGAATCATGTGCGGCGCCTGACTGAATTGCACACCGCGCGAGCGCAGCTCCTCGTAGGCCGAGCGGATGTCCGCGACACGCAGATAAAGAATGGACTCCGGGGCGGGCCGCTCCTGCGCGGTCAGATAGAGCCGCGTCCCGCCGCAATCGAAAAAAGCGAATGAGCCGAAGCTGTAGAGGTGCGGCAGACCGAGCGCCGTGCCGTAGAAGGCCTCGGACTCCTTGATGTCACGAACCGTGCGGGAGATCTGGGCCAGCGGCCCGAGCGTCGTGGTCGTCATGGCGGGTTGATCCCTGTGGCGGAGCGCGCTCGTTGCTGGCACACGAAACCAGCGCCGCAGCGCCTCGCGGTGAGTGCGGATCGTAAGCCTCAGGCGGTGGAATTACCCTCCCCCGGCCCGGTTATTGCACCACAATATGTCAGGCGTGTACCCCAGGCTCGAGGGGGGAACAGCGCATGGGGTGCCGAACTCGGCGGGCGTAGAATTTTTTCCAGTCGGTCCACCACTTACCTGGTGGACTTGCACAGGAGACTGCCATGAGTGCTGTGCTGCTCGCGGTGTTCAACGAATACGACGTCGCAGACCGGGTGCGCACCAAGCTGGTGTGCGACGGCTTTCCGACTGACCGGGTGGAGCTGACCGCGTCCTGCGAGCCGGGACGCGCGGGGCTGCATCCCGCGCCCTCGCCGCGCGGCAAGTTCGTCCAGTACTTCCTCACGCTCCTCTGCGAGGAGGACGAGCGGGCCTTCGTCGAGGCGCTGGCCGAGCGCATCGAAGGCGGCGCGGCCGCCATCGCCGTGCACCCGCGGGGGATGATCGAGACGGCGCGCGCGGCCGAGATCCTCGAGACCGAGGGCGCGCTGGAAGTGGTCGGGCACGACCTCGAGAACCAGACCTTCGAGCACGCCGCTTCGCGCGGCGAGGGCTACTGGGTGCGCCACTTCATGCTCGACAACCCGACCGGCGCCGACTGCATCTACTGCCGGCTGTTCCCGACTCAACAGCACAAGCACTGAGAACCGAGCCGGCGGCGCTCGCCGGCCTCTTACTAACGCACAGGTCCGCCGGAAGCCTGCCCTGTGAGGCAGGCTTCCGGCACGTGGCAGCGCGCTACTGCTGCTTCTCGAGCGTGTACGTCGTCGTCTGCCCGTGCGCCAGGTCCTTGTCGGTCACCTCGACTGTCTTGCCGTCCTTCGCCGCCGCAAGACGAATCTCGTCGACGACCTTGCCCTGACGATGGTCGATTTCTTCGACCGTGTTGGGGTCGATCCTCTTCACCGTCACGACGGTGTGTCCCGGATCACCC
>Ga0209577_10000340_pt1 | contig 47730 bp, 52 predicted proteins | sample GraSoiAngelo_109_FD_185874 | JGI IMG/M metagenome (GOLD analysis project Ga0209577, IMG submission 185874) | Grasslands soil microbial communities from the Angelo Coastal Reserve, California, USA - 14_0903_12_20cm (SPAdes) (version 2) | ecosystem: Environmental > Terrestrial > Soil > Grasslands... | reverse complement strand
GGGCGGATCCACCTTTCGAACTGCTTAACCGGCTCAGTTGTCATCGGCCAGGCCGAGCGGCATCGTCGCGGACGTGCCGCCCCGACCGGTCATTCCGCCGGAACTGACGAAAGGTCCCTTCACGCTTGAGGCGGCCCGCCGGTCAGGCCTGTCCGGGAGGCAGCTTCAGGGTGCCAGCTGGCGACGCTTGGGCGCCGGAGTCTACGCGTGGACAGGGCTTCTTCAGACTCCCCAGCTGAGACTGTCCGCGATTCAGCACCGCCTTCCGGCCGCGGCGGCTTTCTCCGGCCGCACCGCGGCCTGGCTCCACGGCCTCGGTCTATCTCCAGGAGACGACCCGTACGAGGTCACCGTCCCCAGCGCCTCCGGGGTCTCAGCCCGCGTCGGCGTGTCCGTTCGTAGGTCTCACCTCACGGAGGGGGACGTCCTCGTCAAAGACGAGCTGCGAATCACATCGATCCCACGCACCCTGGCAGACCTGAGCCACCGTCTCGATCTCGTCGAAGCGGTGGTGGCCGTCGACCGGGCGCTCCAGATGCACCTGATCACCCTGGCCCAGCTGAATTCCTGGATAGCCGCCCGGAAGGGCTCAAAGGGAATTGTCAGTTTCCGGCGAGTGGCCGAGCTTGCGGAGCCGGCTGCCGAGTCACCTATGGAGACCCGACTGCGCTTACTGCTCATCTTCGCGGGTCTGCCACGTCCGGAGGCCCAAGCACGGTTGTACGGCAAGCGCGGCGAGTTCCTCGGTCGAGTCGATCTCTTCTATCGAAGCCCTCGCTTGGCGATCGAGTACGACGGCGGCACCCACCGCGACAGCCTCATCGAGGACAACCGCCGCCAGAACGGCCTCTTGAGTGCGGGATTCAGGCTCCTGCGCTTCACCGGCCCTGACGTCCTGCGCTCTCCGGACTCCGTTGTCGCCCAGGTGCGGGCGGCCCTTTCGTAAAGCTCGGCCGTTCCGCTCGGAACTGGATCAGCCGACGGCGGCGCCGGCCTTGATCAGGTCCCGCATCGAGAGCATGCCGACGACCTTGCGGCCGGCTACCACCGGCAGGTGGCGAAAGTGGCCGCTCCGCATCAGCTCGAGCGCCGCTTCGTGCGCCGTGTCCGCGTCGATCGTCGTCGGCTCCCTTGTCATCCAGTGCGAGACCTCGTCCTGGGGTGCGTGGATGTCGTGCGAGATCGCCCGCACCACGTCACGCTCGGTAAAGATCCCGGCCAGTTCCTCGCCGGTCATGACCAGAACCGACCCGACCTTGCGCCGAGCCATCACCGTCGCCGCTTCGGCGACCGTAGCGTCGGGACCGATGACCACGAGCCTGGTGCTCATCAACTCGCCTACCCGAGCCATCTTCAAGCACCTCCTCGGCCCGGTATAGCACTTCCCGGCTGCAGGTGAATGAAAAACATCGAGACGTAGCGGAGTTGGCCGCGCGGCCTCACACTTACGCGGTTCACAATGGGGCAGGCCCCAGATCTCGACCCGAAGACCCAGTTCCGCGAGCTATACGTCCGGGAGTACCCGTCGGTCTTCCGGAGCGTTCGGGCGATGGTGCTCGACTCGGCGACCGCGGAAGACCTGACGCAGGAGGCGTTCGTGCGCGCCTACCGGGCGCGCGAGAAGTACCGGCCGAGCGGGCCGCCCGGCGCCTGGCTGCACCGGATCGCCGTCAACGTCGCGATCTCTTACCTGCGGCGCCAGAAGCTAAGCCGCATCATCGCTCCCAAGCTCCTCGCCGGCCCCTACCTCGGGGACTACGGGCGGGTGGAGGCGAAGACGGTTCTCGAACGGGCGCTCGCCCGTTTGAGCCCCAAGGTGCGGGCGGCGGTGGTCCTGCACTACTACCACGGCTATACGCGCGATGAGGTGGCCAAGGCCCTCGGCATCCCCTCGGGTACGGTGGCCTCGCGAATCGCAAAGGCCATGGCCGTCATGCGGGTCGAGCTGGTTGGGAGCGAGCAAAAGCTGGAGGCGGCGCGTTCGGAGAGATGAAGGTGTACGGGAAAGGTGATCCCTTGGACCACGAGGTCCAGGCGATCCAAACCGAGGTGTCGTCGTGGGTCCCGGGCCGCGGTCCAGACTGGGCCGATCTCCAGGCTCGGGTCGTGCGTGAGCCTTTCGTGCGCCTCCGCGTCTATCTCGTCTCGGCTGCCACTCTGACCGTGATCGTCGCCGCCGCCTACTTCGTCATGGCGACGTTCGACCTGGGCAGCCTCTCGACGCAGACGGTCGTGGAGCACACGAACTCGGCCACTCGCTGACCCAGCCGGCGACCAGACGTAGGGCGTAGGGCGTAGGGCGTAGGGCTCTCGCCAGGTCAGACGTGGTCCCCGAAAAGGTCCACGACCTGGCCGAGGCGAGCCTCGCGGGCGCGCTTCAATACGAGGGCGCCCGCCGCAACGTCCCAGAGTGCCAGGCCGTGCGACTCGAAGAGCACGGTCCCGCCCGGCGAGCGGCGGCCGGGCGCCTTCCCGGCCAGGACCGCCCCCAGCTCCTGCACCTGCTCCCAGTCGAAGCCTCCGCTGGCTTCGGCATTGAGCAGGTCGCCGCTCTCCAGCTTGGCGCTCTCCAGCTGGTCGACCACGACCGCCTCGCAGGCGTTGACGAGGTCGGGCGGCAGCTCGGCTTTGCTCGGTAGGTTGATGCCCGCGCCGACCACGAGGGCGCCTTTCTCCACCCAGCCGGCTTCGATCACGGGCGTGGCGCTGTTGGTCATGCAGACCACGACCGGGGCGCCGCGGACCGCCTCCTCGGCGGTCTCGGCGGCCACCGCCGCGACTTTCAAGCGCTCCGCGACCTCATGGACGAAGGCGTCCTTGTGGTCGGCGTTGCGACTGAACACGCGGAACTTGGTGACCGGGATCGCGCGCGACAGGGCGAGTGCCTGGGTGCGGGCCTGGAACCCGGTGCCGATCAAGGCGACCTCGACCGGCCCGGGCGGCGCCAGGGCCGCGGCGGCCACGCCGGTGGCGGCGCCGGTCCGGTAAGCGCCGAGCAAGTTCGCCTCGATCAGGGCCTCTACGCTGCCGGGCCGATCTCCCTCGATTGAGTAGAGGATCACGAGAAAGCGAGCCCGGCCGCCGCCGATGCTGTAGGTCTTGAGCCCGTAGTGCCCGCAGCCCGGGTGGGAGGCGAACATCACGTTGAGGACGCCGCCCGGCGGATAGACGCGCCGCCGGGGCTGGTTCTGGGCGACGCCTTCGCCGAACTCGATCATGGCCGCCCGCACGGCGCCGATCACTGCGTCCATATCGATGACCCGCTCGACGTCCTCCTCCCGTAGGAGCAGACCCACGAACCGTGAGAATACCGGTGTGCAACTCAACGTTGGGCTGCTGGGCCTCGGCACGGTGGGCAGCCAGGTCGCCGAACGCCTCCTCCAGAAGCGGGACAGCCTGGCTCGGCGAACCGGCGTGGTCCTCAACCTGCGGCGGGTCCTGGTCCGGGATGCGGAGCGTCCCCGGTCGATCCCGAGCGAGCTCATCACAGACGCGCCGGATGTGGTGCTCAACGACCCCGAGATCCAGGTCCTGGTGGAGCTGATGGGGGGCGAGGAGCCCGCCCGAACTTACATCGAGCGCGGCCTCCGCGCGGGCAAGCACGTCGTCACCGCCAACAAGGTCGTGATGGCCAAGCACGGCCCCGAGCTGCTGGAGCTGGCCGGCGAGATGGACGTCGACATCTACTTCGAGGCCGCGGTCGGTGGCGGCATCCCGCTGATCAGCACCTTCAAGGTCGACCTGATCGCCAACGACATCGAGCGGATCGCCGCGGTCATCAACGGCACGACCAACTACATGCTCGGGCGGATGGGCGCGGACGGGCTCGACTACGCGGCGGCGCTGCTCGAAGCTCAGGCCGCCGGCTTTGCCGAGGAGGACCCGACAGCGGACGTCGCCGGCTTCGACGCCGTCTACAAGCTGTCCATCCTGGCCTCCATCGCTTTCGGCGCCCGCGTCCACCCGGACCAGGTCTTCCGGGAAGGCATCGAAGGCATCGACCCGCTCGATTTCCGCTACGCGAAGGAGCTCGGCTACGAGATCAAGCTGCTCGCTTACGCCGCCCGGCCCAACGGCAAGATCGAGGCCCGGGTCCACCCTGCGTTGGTTCCTGTGAGCCACCCGCTGGCTCAGGTCGAGGGCGCCTTCAACGCCGTCTATATCGAGGGCGACCTGGTGGGCCCGGTGCTGCTCCGCGGCCAGGGCGCCGGCGGGCGGCCGACCGCCTCGGCGGTGGTCGGCGACCTTCTCGACCTCGTCTTCACGATCCGGAAGAAGGCGGCCAACCGGGTGCTGATGACTTTCGACCCGGATCCGCCGATGCTGCCGATGGCGGACGTGGTGACCAAGGCCTACTACCGCCTCCGCGCCGAGGACCGCACGGGCGTGCTGGCGCAGGTCGGCCGCGTCTTCGGCGAGGAGGACGTCTCGATCGCCAGCATGATCCAGAAGGATTCGATCGAGGAGGGCACGGCCGAGCTCGTCTTCACCACCCATCCAGCCCGCGACGCTGCCCTGGCTCGAGCCCGGGAGCGGATCGCCGAGCTGGAGCCGATCCGCCGGGTCGGCGCCTTCTTCAGGGTCATCTAAGCCGCTCATGGGGGTGATTGCGCGCTACCGGGAGCGCCTCCCGGTCACCGACGCCACGCCGATGGTCGACCTCGACGAAGGCTCGACGCCGCTCGTGGAGAGCCGGAACATCGCCGCCTCGCTCGGCCTGCGACGGCTCTTCTTCAAGTACGAAGGCTTGAACCCGACCGGATCTTTCAAGGACCGCGGCATGTGCGTGGCGGTGGCCAAAGCTCTGGAGGCGGGATCGAAGGTGCTGGTCTGCGCCTCGACCGGCAACACCTCGGCGTCCGCCGCGGCCTATGCCGCGCGTTGCCGGATGCGGGCGGTGGTGTTCATCCCCTCGGGTGAGATCGCGCTCAACAAGCTCTCGCAGGCCCTCATGTATGGGGCCAAGGTGGTCGCCTTGAAGGGCAACTTCGACCGGGCCCTGGCCACGGTGCGCGAGCTGGCCGACTCCTACCCGGTGGCGCTCGTCAACTCGGTCAACCCTTACCGGATCGAAGGCCAGAAGACCGCCGCCTTCGAGATCGTGGACGCCCTCGGCGAAGCGCCCGACTACCTCCTCCTGCCGGTCGGCAACGCCGGCAACATCACCGCGTACTGGAGGGGTTTCCGCGAATACCACGAGGCCGGCAAGTCGGCCAACCTGCCGCGCATGGTCGGCGCCCAGGCGGAGGGGGCGGCCCCGATCGTGCTCGGGCGGCCGGTCGAGAATCCGAAGACCGTCGCGACCGCGATCAAGATCGGCAACCCGGCGTCCTGGGAGGGTGCCACCAGCGCCCGCGACGAGTCGGGCGGGCTGATCGAGGCGGTCTCCGACACGGAGATCCTGCAGGCCCAGATCCGGCTTGCCTCGACCGAGGGCCTCTTCGCCGAGCCCGCCTCGGTGGCGCCGCTGGCGCTCCTCTATCGACTCGTGCGCGAGGGTCGGCTGGAGAAGGACGCAACCACCGTGGTAGTGCTGACCGGATCCGGTCTCAAAGACCCCGACGTCGCGATCGCCAACGTCGAGCCGCCGGTCGAGCTCGACGGCGACGCTCGCTCCCTGGCCAAGGCCTTGAAGCTTTGACCTCGATTCGGGTGCCGGCCACGATCGCCAACCTCGGGCCGGGGTTCGACGTGCTGGCGATGGCCGTGGACCTCTGGCTGGAGGCGGAGGCCGAACCGGCGCAAGCGCCGGCCTGGACCTTCGTCGGCGTCGAGCCGCCGCCCGGCCACCCTTTCGAGGGCCTCCGGATGCGCGGACAGGTGCGCAGCGAGATCCCGCTCGGGGTCGGCCTCGGAAGCAGCGCCGCCGCCAGGGTGGCGGTGCTCGCGCTCGAAGGAGTGCCGGCGGGGGAGCTGTTCGCGCGGGCGGTGAGGGTGGAGGGCCACCCGGACAACGTCGCCGCCGCCATCCATCACGGTGTCGTGGCCTGCGTCGCCGACCGGGTGGTGCGGCTGCCGGTTCCGGACGACCTCGAGGTCGCGCTCTTCGTGGCGGCGGAGCCGTCGCCGACCGAGCAGGCGCGGGCCATCCTGCCTGCGACAGTCTCCCGCGCCGACGCCGTCTACAACGCAGGGCGCAATGCGCTCCTGGTCCACGCCCTCCACGCTCGCGACTGGAGCCTGCTCGGCATCGCGATGGAGGACCGGCTCCACCAGCCCGCCCGCTCGTCCATTTATCCGTGGCTGCCGGAGACCATCGCGGCCGCCCGAGCCGCGGGCGCCCACGGCGCCGCCTTGGCAGGCGCCGGCCCGAGCGTCTTCGCGTTCGCGCCGCCCGGAGCGGGCAAGCAGGTGGCCGAGGCGATGACCGCCGCGGCCGGCGCTCCGGGTCGACCCCTGGTCACCCGAATCGTTTCGTGACCGCGCGGGTGATCATCCAGAAGTACGGCGGCACCTCGGTGGGCACGCCGGCGCGGATCAGGAAGGTGGCGGCTCGTATCGCCGAGACCGTGCGGGAAGGGGAGCGCGTGGTCGTGGTCGTCTCGGCCATGGGCCAGACGACGGATCAGCTGATCGCCCTCGCCCACCGGGTCACCGCGTCACCACCGGCCCGCGAGCTGGACATGCTCGTGGCCAACGGCGAGACGATCAGCGCGCCGCTGCTGGCGATGTGCCTCGCCGCCCTGGGCGTTCCCGCCATCTCATTGACCGGCCTCCAGGCAGGGGTCCGCACGAGCGGCCATCACTCGAAGGCGCGCATCCGCGCCGTGGAGACCGACCGGCTCCGGGCCGAGCTCGAGGCGGGCCGGGTCTGCGTGGTCGCCGGCTTTCAGGGCGTCACCGAAGACCTGGAGATTACGACGCTCGGGCGGGGCGGCTCCGACACGACCGCGGTCGCCCTGGCGGCAGCACTCAACGCCAGCGTCTGCGAGATCTACACCGACGTCGATGCCATCTACAGCGCCGACCCACGAGTGGTCAAGAGGGCGCGGCGGATCGAGCACATCTCTTATGAGGAGATGCTGGAGATGGCGGCGGTCGGCGCCCGGGTCCTTCATCCCCGCGCGGTCGAGATCGGCCAGCTCTACAGGATCCCGATTCATGTCCGGAGCTCGTTCAAGAAGCGCCCCGGTACGATGATCGTCGCCGAGCTACCCATGGAGGAACGCAGCCGGGTCCGCGGCGTGGCCCACGAGACCGACATCGCCAAGGTGACCATCGTCGGCGTGCCCGACCGGCCTGGCGTAGCCGCCACCATCTTCGAGCCGCTCGGCGAGGCGGCCATCTCGGTGGACGTGATCGTCCAAAGCGTCTCTGAAACGCGGGAGACCGACATCACCTTCACGATCGCCGAATCCGACCTGAAGCAGGCCGTACCGCTGGTCCGGCGCGCGGCCGAGACGGTGGGCGCCAAGGATGTCAAGGCCTCGGGCGGGCTGGCCAAGCTCTCCATTGTCGGCACCGGGATGCTTGGCACCCCAGGAGTGGCCGGCCGCATGTTCCGGACCCTCGCCGAGGGTGGCATCAACATCGAGGGGATCAGCACCTCCGAGATCCGGATCACCTGCCTCGTGTCGAACGCGCAGGCGGAGGCCGGCGTGCGGGCCCTCCACACCGCCTTCGAGCTGGATTCCCTGATCACTCGCGGAAAGCGCTAGCCCGTGCCCTTCCTGGCGCTTCCCGCCGGCCGGCTCTATTACGAGGTCGCCGGTAGCGGGCCGGCCCTGCTCTTCGCCCACGGACTGGGCGGCAACCACCTCTCCTGGTGGCAGCAGGTCCCGTACTTCTCCGAGAGATTCACGTGCGTCACCTTCGCGCACCGCGGGTTCGCCCCGTCCAGCGGGGAGCCGGACAAGGACCGCTTCGCGGAAGACCTGGCCGACCTCGTCGACCATCTGGAGCTGGAAGATGTGGCCCTGGTCGCCCAGTCGCTGGGCGGCCTGACCTGCCTGCAGTACACGCTCCGCCACCCCGAACGGGTGCGGGCGCTGGTGATGAGCGGGACCACGGGCTGGATCGACTTCGGCGAGGACCTGGAGCAGGTCAGGCGGGAGACCGTGCCCCTGGCGACCGAGTTCATGAAGAAGGGCATCCACCTGGCGGCGGGCGAGCGGATGGCGGAGGAGCAGCCCGCCCTCTACTACCTCTACGGCGGGCTGGACCGGCTCAGCGTGGACCTGGACAAGCAGGCTGTGCTGGCGAGCCTGCCCTCGGTGCGCCCCTCGGTGGAGGAAGTCGCGGAGCTCGAGGTTCCGATCTTCTGGATCTTCGGGACCGAGGACATCATCGTGGCTCCCGGGATCCCTGGCGACCGGGCGGCGGCGCTCGTCAAGAAGCACTTCCCGAAGACCCGGCTCCAGATGGTCGCGGAGAGCGGGCACTCGCCGTACTTCGAGCGGGCTTCGCTTTTCAACCAGCTAGTCGATTCATTCCTTCGCTAAGTGCCTGTTTCAGTAGCCATCGTCGGCCCGCCTGGCGTGGGCAAGACGACCCTTTTCAACGCCCTCACCGGCGGGCGCGGCTCCGGCGGGGTGGGGATGGTGGACGTTCCCGATGAGCGGCTCGACCGCCTGGTTGCCGCCGTCCGCCCGAAGAAGGTCGTTCACGCCCAGGTCCGCATCGCTGACGCCCCGCCCGGCAGCCGGGCCCAGCAGGTTGCCGCCGCCCGGGAGGCGGACGTCGTGCTGCAGGTCGCCCGCTGCTTCGGGCCCGAGCCCGACCCGCTGGCGGACATCACGGGTACCACGCTCGACATGGTCCTGGCCGACCTGGCGACAGTCGAGAGGAGGCTCGAGATCGCGGCCAAGGAGGCGCAAACCGGCCGGGCGTCCGCCGGGGAGCTGGAGGTTTTGGAGCGCGCACGGGCTCAGCTGGACGCGGGCGCGCCGCTGCGCAAGCTGGAGCTTGACGGCGCCGACCGTGCCGCCCTGGCGCCCCTTTTCCCGGTCACGCTGAAGCCGGTCGTCTGGGTCGCCAACGTCGCGGACAACCCCGCGGCCGGCGAGCCGGTAGTGCGGGCAGCCCGCGAGGAAGGGACCGCTGCCGCGATCGTTGCCGCCGCCCTGGAGGCGGAGCTGGCGGAGCTGGACCCCGCCGAGGCACGGGAGTACCGGCGCAGCTACGGGCTGGAGTCCTCCGGGCTCGACGAGATCGTGCGCGCGGTCTGGCGCGCCGGCGGGCTGATCACCTTCTTCACGGCGGGCGAGCCGGAGGCGCGAGCCTGGCACTGCGAGGAGGGGGCCCCGGCGCCGGTGGCGGCCGGCAAGATCCATTCGGACTTCGAGAAGAAGTTCATCCGCGCCGAGGTCACCTCGGTCGACGAGCTGGTCGCAGCAGGGTCGATGGATGCGCTGCGCGCGGCGGGCAAGCTCCGCGTCGAAGGCCGCGACTACCGCGTCAAAGACGGCGACGTGGTGCTCTTCAGGGTCGGCTCCTGACTGAGCACGAAGCGCACTCTTTGAGCGACATTACTCGCCATGGATTCTGAGTTGAGACAGCAGCTGATCGAGAAGTACAAGGCCGGCCCGGACGTGCTCGCAGAGGCGCTCGCGGGCGCCTCGGAGGCGGAGCTCGACCACCGCCCTGGCCCGCAGGATTGGACTGCGCGCGAGGTGGTTCACCACACCGCCGACAGCGAGATGACCTCGGCCATCCGGCTGCGCAAGCTGCTGGCCGAGGACGGCGCCCAGATCCAGGGCTACGACGAGCAGGAGTTCGCCCGCCGGCTTCATTACGACCGGCCGATCGAGGGCTCGCTGGCCGCTGTCCGCGGCGCCCGGGCCGCGAGCGCAGCTCTGCTCGAGCGGCTGACGCCGGAAGAGTGGGGACGTGAGGGGACGCACTCCGAGAGCGGTCGCTACACGGTCGAAGGCTGGCTGGAGATCTACGCCGCCCACTGCCACGACCACGCCGAGCAGATCCGCCGGGCGCGCGGCGCGTCCTAGTCCGCTAAGAAAACCCGAACGCCTGCCGCGTGTCACGGCGCAGCAGGAGGACGAGGAATGGGATGCCGATCACGAGCAGGGACCAGCCGCCGGCCAGGATCACCGCGACCGCCCAGCCCGCCCGGCGGCGGCGCCGGAGGCCGTAGAAGGCCAGCGCGTGCAGCGCGGCGGCCAGCAGCAGGACCACCGTCAGAAGTACCGCGTAGGTGACCAGGAGCGGGTCGATCATCCCCTTCGTGACGCCCGGCGAGGTGGCGATCACCTGCCGCATCTGGCCCCGGCCGACCGGGTTCAGGAACACCGCCGCGGTCTGGGTCACGACGATCAGCCAGAACACCGCTCCGGCGGCGCTGGTGAAGGCGACCAGGCTGATCCGCTGCCTGACGACTTCGGGGTTGGCCGGTGGGCGCTCCGGTGGCTGCGGAGGCCGGGCGGGGAGTTGGCGGGGCGCTCCGCAGTTCCAGCAGAACGCGTGGTGCTCCTCGAGGCGGCTCCCACAGCGGCTGCAGTAACTCAGATGGATGGACATTGTAAAGACGACGGGGACTTACGCGAATTGGGCTTGACAGGCCCAACATCCTGAGGTACAAATTACCTGGGACACAACATTTCGTAGCAGACGACCCAGCACGTTGAGTCCCAGGCCCATCCGGTAGCAGGCAGGCGAACAATCCCCAAAACGTCCCCCCTCACGCCCCACCCCGAGCCCCTCAAGCGCCTGCCTGCTCCGTTTCGACCCCGCGCTAGACTTGCCGTTCGTGGCTCGAAAGCAGAAGCGTCGCAAGCAGCGACCCGCGCGCGCACCTCAGCCTCCCGCGGGGACCGCGGCCGCGCCGCGCACAGCCATCCCCGCGACCTCGTCGCGGCCGGCGTCGCCAAGCGCCCGGGTGGGCGGCGACCAGGCGCTGGTCCGCGCCGTCGAGATGTCGCTCGGCGGCTCCGCCCGGATGGGCGGCAAGGGACGCGGCCGCTTCGTGATCGACGGCGGCGATCCCGGCATCCCGCTCGACCGCGTGCCTTACTTCCTGACCGACCTCCGGCAGATCGCCATCGTGGGGGCCCTGATGGTCGTCCTGCTCGTGGTGGCCGCCTACTTCGTCATCCCGCAAGTCCTGAAGTAGTCCCGTGAGCGTCGTCGACGGGGCGGTGGCCCTCGGACTGCTGGCGCTGGTCGTCGCCATCCTCACCTTCCAGCAGGTGCGGTCGCTCGGCCGGCGTCTCGAGCGCCGGCCGGCACTCCCGACCGTGGAGGAGCCTGGATCCGGTGCCCTGCAGCACGTGGGCCTGGTGCGGTTCCAGGCCTTCCATGACACAGGCGGCGACCATTCCTTCGCACTCGCCTTACTCGACTCGAATGGATCCGGGGTGGTCGTGACGAGCCTCTACCACCGGGAGCGCTGCCGCGTTTATGCGAAGCCGGTCGAGCAGTGGCAGTCGTCGCTTCAGGTGACCGACGAGGAGACGGAGGCGATCAAACGCGCCCGGGAGGACGACCGCGCTGTAGACATGGCGCCTGGCGGCGTCTAAATTGGCGCGGCTATGGCAACCGACGCGATAAATCCGTCAGCTTCACTCCGACAGAAGAAGGCCAGGACCGCCCGCGGCATCACGCACGGACATCCGGTGAATGTCCTCCACCACGACGAGGCGTCGTTCGGCGAGCGCCTTGCCGACCAGATTGCAGCGAGCATCGGGTCATGGACCTTCCTGATCGTCCAGAGCATTGCAGTCACGGTCTGGGTAACGCTCAACGTCGTCGGTCTTGTCAAGCACTGGGACATCTATCCTTTCGTGCTCTTGAATTTGCTTTTCAGTGTTCAGGCCGCATACACAGGACCTGTGCTATTGCTGGCTGGAAACCGCCAGGCGCAGAAGGACCGCCTGACGCTCGAGCACGCCGCTGACGAGGCCGAGACGACCGAGCAGCGAACGCTCACGATTCTGAAAGAGATCCAGGACAACACCGAGATCACCGTCAAGATCCTGACCCACCTGCAGGAGCAGCAGTCCACCATCGTCGAGACGCACCAGCGGATGGCGGCCGTGCACGAGCAGATGGCCAAGGAGCAGCACCCCGGCGCCTGAGACGGGCGTCCTTATACTCACCCGGTGAGGGTCGTTCTCTACACGGGCAAGGGGGGCGTCGGGAAGACCTCGGTAGCCGCCGCCAGCGCATTGCTCTGTGCCCAGCGCGGATACAAGACGCTCGTCATGAGCACCGACCCTGCCCACTCGCTCGGCGATTCCTTCGACGTCGAGCTGGGGCCGCGGCCGGCCAAGGTGGCCGACAACCTCTGGGCCCACGAAGTGTCGGCGCTGCACGAGCTGGAGAGCCACTGGAAACGCATCCACGACTACGTGGCCGACGTCTTCGCGACGCAAGGGCTCGACGAAGTCATGGCCGAGGAGGTCGCTACGCCGCCCGGAATGGATGAGGTCGCCTCGCTGATGTGGATCCGTCACCACGCCGAGCGAGCCGAGCACGACGTCCTCATCGTCGACTGCGCGCCGACCGGCGAGACCCTCCAGCTGCTCACCTTCCCTGACGCCGCCAAATGGTGGCTGGACAAGATCTACCCGTGGGAGCGCAAGGCGATGAAGGTGGCGCGGCCGATGCTGCAGCCGCTGATCAAGGTGCCGCTGCCGAGCGACGAGGTCTACGCCTCTTTGAAGGACCTGCTCCTCGACCTGGAAGGGATGAAGAAGCTGCTCACGGATCCCCAGGTCACCAGCGTGCGCATCGTGCTGAACCTCGAGAAGATGGTCATCAAAGAAGCCAAGCGCGCGTTCACCTACCTGAACCTCTTCGGCTACCTGACTGACGCCGTGATCGTCAACCGGGTACTGCCCGAAGGCCTCCACGACGACTTCTTCAAGAACTGGCATCGCATCCATGAGCGCTACCAGGCGGAGGTCGAGAAGTCGTTCGAGCCGCTTCCAATCCTGACGGTCCCGCTCTTCGACACAGAAGTGGTCGGGACCCGCATGCTGACGAAGATGGCAGAGGCCATCTACGGCGACATCGACCCCGCCGATCGCCTTTACCTCGGCAGCCCGCAGCGCGTCGAGAAGTCCGGCGCCGAGTACATCCTCGCGCTGAAGATTCCGTTCCTTGACAAAGCTGACATCGACCTCGCGCGCCAGGACGGCGAGCTGCTCGTAACTGTCGGCAACTACCGGCGGGAAGTCGCGCTGCCGCGCGTGCTCGTCAACCGGCCTACGATCGGGGCGACGATGGATGGCGACGAGCTCAAGGTCCGGTTCGGAAAGGCGGGCGGTTGAGCCGGCGTCCAGCCTCTGACACCGAGCGGCTGATCCACTTCGCGATCGACGTCGGCGGCCGTCTCTCGCATGCGCTGGGCGAGCGCATCCCGGACGACGCCAAGAGCCACCTTCTGAACGCTCAGCGCGAGCTGATCACGGCGCTCGTGATCATGTATGAGCAGCAGGCAGGCATGCGACGTCGCGCGATGCGAGACGGCAACGGCGCCCGCGGCGGCAGCCGCAAGGCCGCGCAGTCTCGGCGCGCCCGCACGACCAGGATCCGGGTCGACTAGTGGACCGGGATCGCCACTAACCCGACCGAGTGATCCTCAGCGATCCGTTCGCCTTCCTGGTCTCGACTCTCTTCTTGATCCCGGGTGCTCTGATCGCGGTCCCCGTCCACGAGCTGGCTCACGGTTTCGCCGCCTTGCGGATGGGCGACGCCACGCCGCGCAACCGGGGGTTCTTGAGCCCGACCGAGCCCCGCAAGTTCTTCAGCCTCTACGGCACCTTGGCGCTGCTCTTCTGGCGCGTCGGCTGGGGCCAATCCGTCCCGATCAACGAGTCACGCCTCAATAGCCTCGGCCAGAAGGTCATCTACGCGCTCGCGGGCCCAATCGCCAACCTGGCTCTGGCTGTGGTCTTCGGACTTGCGCTGCGAACCCTGGTGGCGAGCGGATCCCAGCCCAGTCCGATCAAGCTCGTTCAGCCCCCGATCGATCTGCTTGGTGTCGTGGTCTGGGCAGCCTTCTTCGTAAACCTGGCGATGTTCGCCTTCAACCTACTGCCGATCCCGGGCCTGGATGGCTGGCGCATCATCGACGCTCTCTTCCGGCGTCGCAGTCCGCGCTTCTTCTTCGAAGCCGATATGAACCGCTACCGCATCGTCCAGTTCGTGATCATCGGCTTCGTGATCATCTCCTTCGTACCGGGCATCAACCTCCTCAATGTCGCGCTGTTGCCCATCTACGCGCCCGCCTCATACCTCATTCTTGGCCAGTGCGTCGCGTATCCCGGGCTCAGCCCCTGCCCGCAGTTGGGCGGCTCCTGAACGAGCCGGGGTACGCCCGGCTCAAGGAGCGCTACTCGCACGAGCTCGTTGCAGTCGCTCTGCGCGAGCAGCTTGCCGCTGAGCGGGCGACCCGCGCGGCGGGAGCTGAGGAGCGCCTCGCCCAGGTCGAGGCCAAGCTGCGCGAGCTGGTCGCCCCCCGGCTCCAGCGGGTGATCAACGGAACCGGCGTCGTCCTCCACACGAACCTCGGCCGGGCGCCCCTCTCAGCCACCGCCCGGGCGGCCGTCGCCGCCGTCGCCGGCGGGTACTCGAACCTGGAGCTGGACCTGGCCGGCGGGAAGCGGGGCGAGCGCGCGGCGCACGTCAAGGAGCTCCTCACGCGACTGACCGGGGCGGAGTCGGCCCTCGTCGTCAACAACAACGCCGGCGCGGTGCTGCTCGCCCTCAGCGCGCTCTGCAAAGGACGCGAGGTCATCGTGTCGCGCGGCCAGCAGGTCGAGATCGGCGGGTCCTTCCGGATGCCCGACGTGATGCGGCTCTCAGGTGCCAGGATGGTCGAAGTCGGCACCACCAACCGCACGCGCGCGGCCGACTATGAGGAGGCTGTGACCGCCCGGACCGCCGCCCTCCTCCGGGTCCACACCTCCAACTTCCTGGTCACCGGATTCACCGAGTCGGCTCCACTGGTGGAGCTGGCCGAGGTCGCCCACCGCCACCAGCTGCTGCTGATCGACGACCTCGGGTCCGGCGCCCTGCTGGAGGAGGCGGGCGAGCCTTCGGTTCGCGAATCGGTGCAGCTGGCCGCAGTGAGCTGCTTCTCCGGCGACAAGCTCCTGGGCGGCCCCCAGGCCGGCGTCCTGCTCGGCCGCGAGGAGCTCGTCAGGAAGCTGGCCCGGCACCCGCTTGCCAGGGCCCTGCGGGCCGACAAGCTGACCTTGGCCGCGCTCGAGGGCACGCTTCGCGACCGTCTCCTCGACCGCGAGCTCCCGGTCGACCGGATGCTGCAGCAGACGCCGGCCGAGCTGCGCCGGCGGGCCGCCTGGTGGACGGTCAAGCTCGGCGACCGGGAGATCCGGAGCCGGCTCCTGGAGGCGGAGTCGGCGGCCGGTGGCGGCAGCCGGCCCGGACGCGGGTTGCCGACCGTGCTCCTGGCGATCGAGGGGCCGGCTTCACGGCTGGCCGAGGCCCTCCGGCGGGGCGATCCGCCGGTCATCGCCCGGATCGACCGGGACTTCTGCTGCATCGACCCCCGCACGGTCCTGACGGGTGAGGACGAGCCTCTCTTCGACGCAGTCGAGCGCGCCTTCCGAACACTGCCATCCTCTTGACATGAATTTCGTCGTTGGCACCGCCGGCCACATCGACCACGGGAAGTCGACCCTGATCCGCGCATTGACCGGCATCGACCCCGACCGCCTGGCGGAGGAGAAGCGACGCGGGATGACCATCGACCTCGGCTTCGCCTACCTCACCCTTCCCAGCGGACGGCTGGTCGGCATCGTCGACGTGCCCGGCCACGCGCGCTTCATCCGCAACATGCTCGCCGGGGTGCACGGGCTCGACGCGGTGCTGCTCGTGGTCGCGGCCGACGAGGGCGTCAGGCCGCAGACGGTCGAGCACCTGGAGATCGTTCACCTCCTCGAGGTCGCCCGCGGACTCGTCGTGCTGACCAAGACCGACCTGGTCGAGCCGGACTGGCTGGAGCTCGTCAGCGCCGAAGTCTCGGACCGTCTCGCGGGCACCTCGCTCGGAGGAGCCGAGATCGTGCCGGTCTCCGCCCAGACCGGCGCGGGGCTCGACCTCCTGCCAGACAGGCTCGACGCCCTGCTGGACACGACGCCGGCCCGGCCCGATCTGGGCCGCCCGCGGCTGCCGATCGATCGGGTTTTCACCATCGGCGGGTTTGGCACAGTCGTGACCGGCACCCTGGTCGACGGGCCGCTCCGCGTTGGCGAGGAGCTGGAGGTTGTCCCGGGCGGGCGCAAGGTGCGAGTGCGGGGCCTCCAGCAGCACAACCAGAAGGTCGAGGTCGCCGCGCCGGGCAGCCGGGTGGCCGCCAACCTGGCCGGGGTGGAGAAAGACGACCTGCACCGGGGCGACGTGATCGTCCGGCCTGGAACCCTCGCCGCCACCCGTCGGGTCGACGCCCGGGTCAGCGTTCTGGCCGGCGCGGGTAGGCCCCTGCGTCATGGCTCCCGCCTCCAGCTCCACACCGGGACAGCCGAGGTCGCCGCCCGAGCGATCGTCCTCGAGTCGGACCAGATCGCCGCCGGCGAGGAGGGTTGGGTGCAGCTCTACCTGGCGGCGCCGATCGCCGCGGCGGCCGGGGATCGCTACGTGCTGCGCATGCCGTCGCCCTCACTCACGCTGGCTGGCGGCCGGTTCGCCGACGTGACCCCGCGCCGGCACCCGCGCCACGACGCCCAGGTGCCGGCCTCACTCGAGCGGCGACTCCAGGGCGGCGTGCTCCAGGAGGAGCTGGCCAAGTACCCCCGCGGCGTCACCGAGGCGGCGCTCCTGAAAGCGACGCTGGCCTCGCCAGCCGGCCTCGCCAAGCTCGAGGCGAGGCGGGCCGGCACCTGGCTCTTTGCCCCCGGCGCCTGGCGGACGCTGGCCGAGCGCACAGCCGGCCATCTGGCCGGCTATCACCAGGCCCACCCGCTCCGAGCTGGAATGCCGCGCGAGGAGCTGAAGAGCAAGCTCGGCCTGCCCACGGCCACCTTTGGCCCGGTCCTGGCCGAGCTGGTGCGGGAGGGCGGGGTGGCCGAGCGCGGGGGCGACCTCGCGCTCCCCGAGCACAACGCCAGCCTCGATGGCGGCGCCCCGGCGCGGGCTCTGCTCGAGGTGGTGGCCGCGGAGCCCTTTTCGCCGCCCTCACTGCCCGAGGCCATGAAGCAGGCCGGCGCCGGGCCAGAGGTGCTCCGGTCGCTCGTGCGCAGCGGCGACTTGGTCCGGCTTTCGCCGGACGTCGCTTTCACGAAGTTGGCCTATGAGCAGGCACTGGCTATGGTGCGGGAGATCATCGCTGCGGAGGGCGAGGTAACGGTGGCGCGGCTCCGCGATCAGATGGCGGCGAGCCGCCGGCCGGTGCTGGCGCTGCTCGAGTACCTCGACACCCAGAAGATCACGCGCCGCCAGGGGGACACCCGAACCCTCCGCTAGACGCGCGCGCAGAATGGGGGGGCCGCCATGGCCTCCACCCCGAATCCAACTGGCCCGTCACAGCGGACCGGCTCCAAACCGCCGCCCCAGCCGCCCAGCCCCTGGGCCCAGTTCCGCAGCGCCCGCTTCTGGATCTGGCTGCTGGTCCTCCTCGCCTTCAACATCTGGATCACGAACCTCCTCTTCGCCCCGGCTCAGCCGCCCACGCTGACGCTCCCTTACAACGTCTTCAAGCAGCAGGTCGTGGCGGGCAACGTCCTCAGCATCACCAGCACGGGCGACTCCATCACCGGGACGACCAAGACGCCCGTCCAGGTCGGCTCCGAGAAGGGGACGCACTTTTTCACGCAGCGACCCGCCTTCGCCGACAGCGACCTCGAGGCGCTTCTGGAGCAGCACAACGTCACCATCAACGCCAAGCCCGACAACCCCGGCCTGCCGTTCTGGGAGCAGGCGATCCTGAGCTTTGGCCCGACGATCCTCATCATCCTGGGCGTCCTCTACTTCAGCCGGCGGCTGGCGATGAACGCCGGCGGCGGAGCGGGCGGAATCCTCGGCGCCTTCGGCCAGAGCCGGGCACGCGTGTACGACGCCGAGCGGCCGCAGACCACCTTCGCCGACGTGGCCGGAATCGACGACGCCAAGCAGGATCTGCAGGAGGTGGTCGACTTCTTGAAACAGCCCGAGAAGTACCAGCGCCTGGGCGGCACCGTGCCCAAAGGCGTTCTCCTGATCGGACCGCCCGGAACGGGCAAGACGCTGCTGGCCCGGGCCGTCGCGGGGGAGGCCGGGGTGCCCTTCTTCAGCCAGTCCGCTTCCGAGTTCGTGGAGGCGATCGTCGGTGTCGGCGCGGCGCGGGTGCGCGACCTCTTCGCCAAGGCCCGGGCGGCGGCTCCCGCGATCATCTTCATCGACGAGCTCGACGCCATCGGCCGCAGCCGCAGCGCCGCGCTTCGCGTCGGCGGCAACGACGAGCAGGAGCAGACGTTGAACCAGATCCTGACCGAGATGGACGGGTTCGACTCGCGGGAGGGTGTGATCGTGCTGTCGGCCACCAACCGGGCAGACGTTCTTGACGCAGCGCTGCTGCGTCCAGGGCGATTCGACCGCCGCGTCACGGTGCAGCCGCCCGACCGGCGCGGCCGCGCGGCAATTCTCAGAATCCACACGAAGGGTGTCCCCCTCGCGCCAGACGTCGACCTTGACGCGGTGGCGGGTCAGACGCCCGGCCTGGTGGGGGCCGACCTCCGTAACCTGGTCAACGAAGCGGCTCTCTTAGCCGCTCGCAGGAGCGAGGAGAAGGTCTCGATGACCGACTTTTCCGATGCGCTCGAGAAGATCCTGCTGGGCAGCGAGCGCAACATCATGTTGAGCCCGGTCGACCGCGAGCGCATCGCCTACCACGAGTCGGGCCACGCCATCTTGGGACTGATCGTCCCGGGCGCCGACCCGGTCCGGCGCGTCACGATCATCCCTCGCGGCCAGTCGCTGGGCGTCACCGTTCAGAGTCCGGTCGACGACCGCTTCAACTACGGAGAGGACTACCTGCGGGCGCGCATCACGGGCGCTCTGGGCGGGCGCGCCGCGGAGTCGATCGTCTACGGCGTGGTCACGACGGGCGCTGAGAACGATCTCCAGCAGGTCACCCGGATCGCCCACGAAATGGTGGTGCGCTGGGGGATGAGCGATAAGGTCGGACCGCTCAACTACTCGCAGAACGGTTCGGAGGGCGCGTTCGTGACGCAGCGGCCATACAGCGAGGCGACCGCGAAGCAGATCGACGACGAGGTGAAGCGGATCGCGCAGGAGTGTTTCGAACAAGCTGTCGGGCTGCTGACGGCTAACCGGGCCAAGCTCGACACCCTGGCCAAGGCGCTCCTCGAGCACGACAGCCTGGACGAGCCGGAGATCCTGGAGGTGACCGGCTTGCGATCGAACAACGCACGAGATGGAGCGCAGACCGCCGCCGCGACCTCGACGACGACCGTCAAGCCGTAGCCTTAGCCCGCCATGCTTGGCGGCATCGACCTTGGCGGCACCCAGGTGCGGGTGGCGGTGGCACGTTCCGACTGCCGGATCGAAGCCGGCCTGCGCACGCAGACGCACAACTTCAAGCGACCTGAGGAATTCGTCGAATGGTGCGCCCGCGCGTTCGACCGCCTGACCCACGGGCGGCGCCTCGACGGGGTCGGGATCGGCGCTCCCGGGCCGTGCGATCCGACCCGCGGCATGCTGCTGAATCCGCCCAACCTCGGGTTCTGGAAGGAGAACCTGCCGCTCGGGCCGATGCTGGCGGCCCGCATCGAAGCGCCGGTGTACCTCGAGAACGACGCCAACCTGGCGGCGCTCGGCGAACATCGCCGGGGCGCCGGGCGGGGGGTCCGCAACCTGGTCTACATCACCTGGAGCACCGGGATCGGCAGCGGGATCATCATCGAGGGCCGGCTCTACAGCGGCAGCCACGGGACAGCCGGCGAGCTCGGCCACACGATAGTGGTGCCGGACGGGCCCCTCTGCGGCTGCGGGCAGCACGGCTGCCTGGAGGCGGTGGCCGCCGGTTCGGGGATCGAGCGGACGACGGGCCGGCCGGCAGTCGAGGTTTTCCAGGCCGCGGCGCAGGGCGACCGTCAAGCCCGGGCTCAGGTCGCCGGAGCCGCCCGGACGATGGGCGTGGCGCTCGTCAACCTGGCCAATCTCCTCGACCCGGACGTGATCGTGATCGGCGGAGGCCTGACCAAGAGCTGGCGCTTGGTGCTGCCGGATCTTGTCGCCCCGCTCAAGGAGTCGCCATTTGTCAAGCCCTACCGGCGGCCAAAAGTAGTTCGCGCCCGCCTGGGCCAGCGGGTCGGCCTGGTGGGGGCGGTCGAGTGGGCGCGCGAAAACCTCTAGACGAGCTCGATCCCGCCTTTCCACTTCTCGAGCAGGCCGCCGGCAAGGTCGGCGCCCAGGCCTGGGCCGTGGGCGGTTACGTCCGCGACCGCCTCCTCGGGCGTGACCACCCGGACCTCGACATCGTGGTCGCCGGCGAGAAGGGAACCGAGCTCGCCCAGGCGTTCGCGGAGCTGGCGGGAGCCCCGCCGCCAGTGCTCTTCGAGCGCTTCGGCACCGCCCAGGTGAACTGGCAGGGTCGGCTGATCGAGTTCGCCTCGACTCGCGCCGAGAGCTACGCGCCCGACTCCCGCAAGCCTGACGTGACGCCGGCGACTCTCGACGAGGACCTCCGCCGCCGGGATTTCACCGTCAACACGCTGCTGATGGACTTCCAGGGCCAGGTCGAAGACCGGCTCGGGACGGGGCTTCGTGACCTCGAGGCCAGAGTGCTGCGAACCCCGCGCGAACCCGAAGCCACCTTCGCAGACGATCCCTTGCGCATGCTCCGCGCCGCACGGCTGGCGGCCCAGCTCGGTTTCGAGCTGGCCCCTGACCTGCTGCCCGCCATGCGCAAGGCGCGCGAGCGCCTGCGGCCGCCTGTCCTCTCCGTTGAGCGGACCGCTGACGAGCTGCGCAAGATGCTGCTCTCGGAACGGCCGAAGCTCGCCCTCCAGCTCTTGGACGAGGGGGGCCTCCTCGAGATGGTGCTGCCCGAGGTCTGGAGGTGCCACGGTGTGCAGCAGGGCGGCTGGCACCGGTTCGACGTCTACGAGCACACGCTGGAGGCCTTGGCGCTGGCGCCGCCCGACCTGCTGACCCGGCTCGCCGCGCTCTTCCACGACGTGGGCAAGCCGGTCACCGCCACGCCCGACGGCTACTTCCTCGGCCACGACAAGGTAGGCGCTGGGCTCGCCCGCGAGGCACTGGCGCGGCTCCGTTTCTCGAAGGAGGTGGGGGATCGGGTAGCCCGCCTGGTCGAGCTGCACCTCCGCCCGGCGTTCTACCAGCGTGAGGAGTGGGGCGACGGAGCCGTCCGCAAGCTCGCTCGCGATGCCGGCGACGACGTCTGGCGACTGCTCGACCTGGCCCGGGCCGATATCAGGGCTTCGGCCTTCCCGGACCCCGCGAAGATCGACGAGCTGGAAAACCGGCTGCGCGAGGTCCTGGCCGAGAAGCCGAGCCGTTTCAGCCTGCCGATAAGCGGCGAGGACATCATGCATGAGCTCAAGCTGCCGCCCGGCAAGGACGTGGGCCGCGTCAAGAGCCGGCTCCAGGAGCTGGTGCTGGACGGCCAGCTGCCTCCCGAACGAGAGGCACTGCTGGAGTACCTTAGGGCCCATCCGAACGAGCGCTGACCGGCTGGCGGCCTGGGCAGCCGGGTTCGAACCAACCGAGGACGACCTGGCTCTGGCGCACCGCTCCCTCGTCGACACGGTGGCGGTCGCAGTGGCCGGTCGGGGCGAAGCCGTGACGCGCATCGCGGCAGCTGACGGTGAGGCCACTCACTGGGCGGCCGCCGGCCACGCACTCGACTACGACGACCTCCACCTGGAATCGACCGCGCATATCTCGGTTGTCTGCCTCGTGGCTGCCCTCACCGCCGGCGGTGGCGCCGAGGCCTATCTGGCCGGCGCCGGGGTGATGGCGAGGCTGGGCACTGCCCTTGGCTGGGAGCACTACCGGCGGGGCTGGCACGCGACCTGTGCGGCGGGCGCACCGGCGGCGGCGGTGGCGGCCGGCCTCGCCTTCGGCCTGGATGCCCAAGCGCTGGCGCGGGCGCTAGCTCTGGCCGTGCCGGCGGCAGGCGGGGTGCAGCGGGCCTTCGGCACGATGGCGAAGCCGCTCCAGGTCGGCTTCGCCGTTTCCGCAGGCGTCCGGGCGGCGCGGCTCGCGCGGGCCGGGGCGACCGCCGACCCGGCCGCCTTGGACGACTGGATCGAACTCCTCGGGGGCAGCCTCCGCCGGGTCGAGACCGAGGCTGCCGGACCGGCTGTGCCCGGCGGTTTGGCTGTCAAGCTCTACCCGTGCTGCTACGCGCTGCAGCGGCCGATCGCCGCGGCGGCCACCATGAGAGTGGATCCGGAGACGGTCGAGGCGATCAAGGTGCGCACGCCTGAGGCCAGCCTGCAGCCGCTCAACCGGCACCGCCCGAAGACCGGCCTGGAGGGGAAGTTCAGCCTCGAATACGGCCTGGCGGCCGCTCTGCTCGACCACCCGGTCGGCTTTGCCAGCTTCAGCGACGACTGCATCGCCCGGCCTCAGGCCCAGCGGCTCCTGGAGCTGGTCGAGGCCGAGGCCCGGCCTGGCGGCTCGGGCCTCCTAGACGGCCACTGTGAGGTCGAGATCAAGACTCCCGTGGCGACGCGGGTGGCTCGGGTCGACCTCCCGCCGGGCGCTCCCGGCCGGCCCGCGACAGGCGACGATCTGAAAGCGAAGGTGGCCGACTGCTGCGGGGAGCTGGCCGAAGAGGTGCTCGCGCTCGACTGGCCGGAAGCGGCCGGATTCCTGCGCCGGGTGCTGCCCGTGGGGCCTTAGACTCCGGGGCAATCAAACGTTCACTCGGGAGGAAGAAAGCATGGGAAGGATCCGATTCGTAAGCGGCCTCGTCGCGGCCGCTTTGATGGTGGCGGCCTGCGGCGGGACCACCGGTGGCACCAGCAGCAGCTGCTCCAAAACTTTCAAGGTCGGCCAGGTGACCGACATCGGCAAGCTGTCCGACAAGTCGTTCAACTTCGACGCCAATGTCGGTCTCAAGGCGGCTCAGTCTGACCCCAGCCTTTGCGTCAAGGGCGCGGTCATCGAATCGACTTCCGAGGACGACTACGCGAAGAACATCCAGACCTTCCTCGACCAGAAGTACGACATGATCGTCACCGTCGGCTTCAAGCTGGGCGACGCGACGCTGAAGGCGGCCCAGGACAACCCTGGCGTGAAGTTCGCCATCGTCGACTACACCTACAAGACCTACCCGTCAAATCTCGCCGGGTTGGTCTTCAGCGAAGACCAGCCTGGGTTCCTGGCCGGCGCGCTGGCCGGGCTGCTGACGAAGACCAACGTGATCGGAGAAGTCGCCGGGCTGGAGTCGGTTCCACCAGTGGTCCACTACGTGCAGGGCTTTGAGAACGGTGCCAAGTTCACGAACCCCAAGGTCCATCCCCTGCACATCTACCAACCCGAGAGCGGGGCCAAGGACTTCAACGACCCGGATTGGGGCAAGCAGCAGGCCCTCACGTTCATCGGCCAGGGCGCCGACATCATCTTCGGCGTTGGCGGCAACACCGGCAACGGCGGGCTGATCGGGGCCAATGAGCAGGGCAAGATGTGCGTCGGCGTCGACGTCGACCAGTACCTCTTCTTCCCAGAGCTCCGGCGCTGCTTCATCACCAGCGCGGAAAAGCTCGTGCACAACGGCGTGAAGACGGCGATCACGAACCTCGTCAAGGGCACCTGGGTTTCCGGGACGGTCTCCTACAACCTCAAGAACAACGGAGTCGCGTTGGGGCCCTATCACGACTTCGACTCCAAGATTTCGGCCAGCTCGAAGGCCAAGATCAAGGACATCATGACCAAGCTCAAGGACGGTTCTCTGAGCACTGGAGTCACCGCGTAACCGCCTCGGGCACGGCCCTTCACCTCCGGGGCATCGTCAAGGCCTTCGGAAATGTGAGGGCCAACGATGGTGTGGACCTGGCCGTCGAGTGGGGCCAGGTCCACGCCCTGCTGGGCGAGAACGGGGCCGGCAAGTCGACGCTCATGAACGTCGTCTACGGCCTCGTCAGCCCAGACTCTGGCGAGATCGACTTCGACGGCAACCCGGTCAAGATCGGCGGCCCTCAGGACGCGATCCGGCTCGGCATCGGCATGGTGCACCAGCACTTCATGCTGATCCCGCCACTCACCGTCGCCGAGAACATAGTGCTGGGACGCGAGATCGCCAGCGCGGGCGTGGTGAACCTCGACCGCTCCTATCGGACGGTGAACGACCTCTCGGCACGCTACGGGCTCGAGGTCGATCCCCGGCAGCGGGTCCAGGACCTCTCGGTTGGCGTCCAGCAGCGCGTGGAGATCCTGAAAGCCCTCTACCGCGGCGCCCGCCTGCTCATCCTCGACGAGCCCACGGCGGTGCTGACGCCGCAGGAGATCGAGGGCCTGTTCGAGATCGTCCGCACGCTGACCGCGGCCGGCAACGCGGTCATTTTCATCACCCACAAGCTCGCCGAAGTGATGGAGATCGCCGACCAGATCACCGTCATGCGGCGCGGCCAGGTTGTCGGTGTGACGACACCCGCGGAGTCCAAGCCGGCCGACCTGGCCAGGATGATGGTCGGCCGGCCGGTCCTCTTGCGAGTCGAGAAGCAGCCCGCAAAGCCCGGCTCCGAGGTGTTGCGGGTCGACGACCTGGTCGTACACGACGATCGCCGCCAGCTCGCCGTCGACCACGTCGGTCTCGCGGTGCGGGCGGGCGAGATCCTCGGGATCGCCGGCGTCGAAGGAAATGGCCAGAACGAGCTGGTGGAGGCGATCGTGGGGCTCCGACCAGCGCGGTCGGGCAAGGTGCTGCTCGAAGGCAAGGACATCACCAGACGGCCCACCCGCGACCGGCTGCGGCGCGGAGTCGGGCTGATCCCGGCGGACCGCCAGCGGCAGGGCATCATCCTCGAGCTCCCCATCGCCGACAACCTGATCCTCAGTGACTACGACCGGCCGCCTTACGAGCGCTGGCTCGTGCGGCAGTTCAACACGATTCGGTCAGCGGCGGAGCGGCTGGTCGAGACCTTCGACATTCGAATCCGGAGCGTCGACGATCCGGCCGGCTCGCTCTCCGGCGGCAACCAGCAGAAGCTGGTGGTCGCGCGTGAGCTGGGCACGGCGCCCAAGGTCTTGGTGGCGAGCCAGCCGACCCGCGGCGTCGACGTCGGGTCGATCGAGTTCATCCACCGGCGCCTCGTCACCGAGCGCGACGCCGGCCTGGCGGTGCTCCTGGTCTCCTCGGAGCTCGACGAGATTCTCTCCTTGGCGGACCGCGTTGCGGTTCTCTACCGGGGCCGGATCGTAGCGGTCCTGGATGCGGCCGAAGCCGAGCGCGAGCACATCGGACTTCTGATGGCCGGCGCCGCCGCCTGATGCGCCGGTTTCGCGCCGGCTGGCTGGTCTCCTCGCTCCTCGTCCCGCTGGCCTCGGTGGTTGCCGGTTTTCTCGTCGGCGCACTCGCGATAGTCGCGGCCGGAGCCGACCCCTTGCAGGCTTACGGCGCGCTCTTTGCGGGAGCTTTCACCAACCGCAACGCGTTTGCCGAAACCCTTGTCAGCACCGTCCCCTACGTGCTGCTCGGCCTGGGCCTGGCGCTCGGATTTCGGGCCGGTCTCTTCAACATCGGCGCCGAAGGGCAGTTCTACATCGGCGCCCTCACCGGTGTCTTTGTCGGTTACAGCATCCACGGCTTGCCCTTGCTCATCGAAATTCCGGCGGCGCTGCTCGCAGGCATGGCAGGGGGGTTTGCCTGGGCCGCGATCGCCGGGTTCTTGAAGGCGTGGACCGGGGCACACGAGGTGATCACCAGCATCATGCTCAACTACGTCGCGTTCCTGGTCGCCAATTACCTGATCGATGGCGCCAACGGCAAGCCCGGTGTGATGGTCGCGCCCAACGTCTCCACGCCGCGCACGCCCGACGTCGATCCGGGCGCGATGCTGCCCATCATCGTGCCCGGCAGCCGCCTCCATCTGGGCCTCTTGCTGGCGCTCATCGCGGTGCCGCTGGTCTGGTTCCTGATCGAGCGGACGACCGTCGGCTTCCGCCTCCGTGCGGTCGGATTCAACCAGGGCACGGCGCGTGCGGCGGGCATCTCGGTGGCCCAAACCATCGTGTTGACGATGGGTATCTCGGGAGCGCTGGCGGGCGCGGCGGGAATCGTGCAAGTGCTCGGGTTGAGCCACCACATGACCGATACGGTGGCGGCCGGCTACGGGTTCGACGCCATCGCCATCGCGCTGCTGGCGCGCAGCAATCCGTGGGGCGTGCTCCCCGCCGCTCTGCTCTTTGGGGCGCTTCACAACGGGGCGGGCTTCATGCAGCTGGAGACGCAGGTCTCCTCCGACCTGATCTCGATCGTGCAGGCCTCGCTGATCATCTTCGTGGCGGCGCCGGCGATCGTGCGCTGGCTGCTGCGGCTCCGAGAGCAGCCGGTCGAGACCGTGCAGATCACTCAGCGAGAGGTCGAAACACCGGTCGGATGACCGCCTTCCTGCAACAGCTGGACCCGGTCAGCCTGGTCAGCATCATGCTGATCACGGCCACGCCACTCGTGCTCGCCGCGCTCGGCGGCATGATGTGCGAGCGCTCGGGTGTGGTGAACATAGCCCTCGAGGGCATCATGCTGACGGGCGCCTTCATTGGTTATTTCGTGGCCTTCTTGACGCAGAACCTCTGGCTCGGTCTGCTCGCCGCGATCGTTTCCGGGATGCTGATCGCCACCCTCCACGCGGTCCTCTCCGTCTCCTTCCTGGTGGACCAGATCGTGAGCGGGACGGTCATCAACATCCTGGCGGTGGGGGTAACCGGCGTCTTCTACCGGACCTATCTGGAGACCGCTACCACCGCCGGGCCAGGCACGCTGCCGCACTGGAACCTGCCGCTGCTCTCGAGCATCCCGGTTCTGGGTCCGATCCTGTTCCAGAACCAGCTCGTGACCTACGCCATGCTCGTCCTCATCTTCGTGGTGCATTTCGTCCTCTTCAACACCGTCTGGGGGCTGCGCACGCGAGCCTGCGGCGAGAACCCGCGCGCGGCCGAGACCGCAGGTATCAACGTCTACTTCGTGCGCTACGTGAACGTCATCGCGTCAGGCGCCCTGGCCGGCCTCGGTGGTGCCTATTTCAGCCTCCAGCAGATCGGAACTTTCCTGCCGAACATGACAGGTGGACGCGGCTTCATCGCGCTTGCCGCGATGATCTTTGGCAAGTGGACACCCGGCGGCGCGTTCCTCGCGTCATTGCTTTTCACGGGGTCGGATCAGCTCGGCAGCAGGCTGCAAAGTGTCTTCCAGGTGCACGTACCTCTTCAATTTCTCGGCATGTTGCCGTATGTTCTTACCATCGTCGTCGTCGCTGGGGCTATGGGGCGGGCGATTGCGCCGGCCGCGGTGGGGAGGCCGTACAAGAAAACATGAGCACCGGAACTGATGCGTCAAAACTGCGCGTGCAATCGGCGGCGGACGTCCAAGAGGGTCTCGGTCCTCGCCTTTTAGACATCGACCCGAGCGTCAGTGTTCTGGCGCGGGACGACTCCTTCAGCGGGCGCTGGATCATCACTGGGGAGGGCCAGGTCCTGGGTGATTTCGAAGGTCGGATCGAATGCGCCGGCGACCTTTTGATCGGCGTCGGGTCACAGGTCAATGCGACCATTAAAGGCAACGACATCACCATCTCCGGTGCTGTGCACGGCAACGTGACCGCGTTCGGCCGTCTCAAGATCACGTCCAGCGGTCGCCTGGAGGGCGACGCCACGGCCGCCGCGCTGATCGTCCAGGAGGGCGGCGTGCACCATGGGACGACCCGCGTTTTTCCAGAGGGCGTGCCCGACGAGCAGGAACCGGCGCCGCCCGTGGAGGTCGCGGGGGCCCCGCGGGGGCCCGTCCCGACCCGCGTTGATCGGGTCCGCAGGTTCTGGGGCGAGTTTTTTTAGCAGGCTACCCAAAAACCCCCTGGTCGGCTATCAACAAAGGGGGTATATTCGCCTTCAATAACCGGGCCTCGCGCAGAGGCTTATTGGAGCGGAATGGCGAGGGTTCCCTTAAGCAAGATCGACCTCGACGAGGACGAGATGATCGTCGAGGGCTTCCAGGCCGAGCTGGTGAGCGGGATGAAGGTCTGGGTGACCGCGGTGCTCGAGCGCACCTGCGTCTACGAGACCCCGGACCTGGAGCGGCGCCTCGTGCCCAAGGACCAGGTGATCGTCGAGCGTGGCCAGGTTCCGATCCGCCGGCGGAAGCTGACCGGGCCCCCTGGGGCGGCCGGCAAAGGCCGCCGGGCGGGCGCCAAGGCTAAGGCAGCCGAAGACTCCGTGAACTCGTGAGCGGCGAGGTCGCCGCCTCGAGCCGGCGTGGGTTAACTTCTCAGGCGATGCCGCGAGCGACGTCGATGAACCGCAACCTGGCCCTCGAGCTGCTACGAGTTACCGAGGGGGCCGCGCTCGCCGCCGCGCCGCTCCAGGGCCGTGGCAACAAGGAGGCGGCTGACCAGCGCGCGGTCGACGCCATGCGCGAGCGGCTCGCCTCGGTCGACATGAAAGGCACGATCGTGATCGGCGAGGGGGAGAAGGACCAGGCGCCGATGCTCTATTTCGGCGAGCAGATCGGCAACGGGCTCGAGCCGGAGGTGGACGTCGCCGTCGATCCCATCGACGGCACCGAGTTCACCGCCAACATGCTGCCGGGCGCGATGTCGGTGGTGGCGCTGGCGGAGCGCGGGAGCATGTTCACGACCCACGTCCACTACATGGAGAAGCTCGTTGTCGGCCGCCGAGCGCGCGGCGTCATCGACATCGACATGCCGGTGGAGTGGAACCTGCGCCGGATCGGCAAGGCGGAAGGCCTGCACCCGCGCGACCTCACGGTCATCGTGCTGGACCGGCCGCGCAACCGCGAGATCATCGACCAGGTCCGCGACGTGGGGCCGCGCATCTCGCTCATCTCGGGTGGTGACGTCGCCGGCGCGATCACCGCCGCGTCCGAGCAGATCAGCGGCAAGCACGTGCTGATGGGCAGCGGCGGCGCCACCGAAGGCGTGCTGGCGGCCTGCGCGGTCAAGTGCCTGCACGGCGACATGCAGGCCAAGCTCTATTTCCGCGATGACGAGGAGCTCGCGCTCGCCCGCAAGGAGGGCTACAAAGAAGGCCGCGTGCTGGCGATCGACGACCTCTGCTCGGCCGAGAACATCTTCTTCGCGGCGACCGGGATCACATCAGGCGACGTTCTGAAAGGCGTGCGCTACGAGGAGTTCTACGCGTACACGCACTCGATGGTGCTGCGTTCGGCCACCGGCACCATGCGCTACGTGGAGGCCTATCACGAGATGTCGAAGCTGCGGGCCCAGGGACTGCTGCCGGAGCAGCTGAACGGGTTCAAGTGAACAGGAGCTAGCGCCGGCAGTTGGGGGAGGTCACCCGGAGCATCACCATCCACCGGCCTCCGGCGGCGGTGTTCACCTTCCTTTCGAACCCCGAGAACGACCCGACCTGGGTTTCAGCCTCGATCGAGCACCACCGCACTTCCAAAGGTCCGAAAGGCCTCGGTTCGACCAGCCGGGAGATGGTCCGGGCGCCCTGGGGTGGCAGGCTCTGGGTTGAATGGCGAGTTTCCGGCTGGGAACGGGACAGCTTGATCTCCTACGAGGCCACCTCGCAGCGGCGCCTCGGCTCGACCGAGCTCGACCTCATGCTGAAGGAGGTGCCGGCCGGCACTCGCGTGGTCCTGCGCTGCCGGTTCGCCGCACGCGGCCCGCTCCGGCTTCTGGAGCCGCTCTTCCTGGGCCACCTGGCCAGGACCTGGAGCCGCCGGGATCTGCCTGCCTTGAAGCAGCAGCTGGAGGAATCCCCCCGACCGGTTGCATCCCGCTAAAGGGCCCGGATCCGCCACTCCGAGACAAGGGGAAAACCGGTGGCCTCCAGCATCCGCCGCTTCGGCTCGTCATGGTGGCCGCAGACGACGACTGCCTGGACGGCGCCGCGTTCGCGGGCGAGCGCCATGACCTCGGTCAGGAGGTTCCGGCCGATCCCGTTCCACAGCTCCGGCTGGGCGACGGCGAAGTCGTCGATGACGCAGATGAGCCCGCCCGGGTCGTAGACGGGAGGCGGCGGGCGCAGGTCGGCGACCAGGAAGCCATCGATGCGGCCCCCGTCTTCGTGCACCAGGCAGATCTTCAACGTGCTCGCGATGATGGATTCGAAGTACGCCTTCTGGACAGTGCGCGAGTCGACGCCCATGCGCCAGAACTGGGGACGGACCCGCTCGTACTCGCGGCGCTTACGCTCCGAAAGCTGGACCATGCCGAGGACGTCATCAGCCTCGGCAGCGCGGATCAACCTTCTGGGGGCTCCGCCCCCCGCAACCCCGTCGAGTCGGCGTGTGTCAACACGCCGATCCCCCTTCGGCGCCACTGCACGGGTCCCCGCTTGCGGGGGAGACGGCCCGCCCCTGGCCTGCGGCCGGGGCCCCAGAAGAGCCTCCGATCAAGCGGTGGAGATCGCGGCCGCCGCCTCCAGGCCGAGCTCTTTCACGGACACGTCCCGCATCTCGACTTTGCGGACCTTGCCGGTCACGGTCATCGGGAACTCGTCGACGAACTTCCAGTGGCGAGGGACCTTGTAGCTCGCGATCTTTCCCTTGCAGAAAGCGGCCAGGTCGTCGCCGGTCAGGCTGGCTCCGGGCTTGAGCTTGACCCAGGCCATGACCTCCTCGCCGTACTTCTCGCTCGGAATGCCGATCACCTGGGCGTCGGAGACATCGGCGTGCGTGTACAGGAACTCTTCGATCTCGCGCGGATAGATGTTCTCGCCGCCCCGGATGATCATGTCCTTCAAGCGGCCGACGATCTTCACGTAGCCTTCCTCATCCATCTCCGCCAGGTCGCCCGTGTGCATCCAGCGGGCGGCGTCGATCGCCTGGCGCGTCGCCTCCTCGTTGTTCCAGTACCCGAGCATCACCGAGTACCCCCGCGTGCAGAGCTCACCCGGCTCGCCGCGCGGCAGGATCTCGCCGCTCGCCTGGTCGACGATCTTGATCTCGACGTGCGGGTAAACGCGGCCGACGGTTCCGACCTGCTTCTCGAGCGGGTCGCCGATCGCGCTCTGGGTGGAGACCGGCGAGGTCTCCGTCATGCCGTACATGATCGTGACCTCGGGCATGTGCATCGTCGACTTGACCTTCTTCATGACCTCGACCGGGCAGGGTGCGCCGGCCATGATGCCGGTGCGCAGGCTGGAGAAGTCGAACTCGCTAAAACGCGGGTGGTCGAGCTCGCCGATGAACATCGTCGGCACGCCATAGAGCGACGTGCATTTTTCTTCCTGCACGCACTCCATCACGGCCACTGGGTCGAAAGCCTCGGCCGGGATCACCATCGTGGAGCCGTGACTCGTGCAGGCCAGGTTGCCGAGGACCATGCCAAAGCAGTGATAAAAGGGAACGGGGATGCAGACCCGGTCGTGCTCCGTGTAGTGGACTCCCTCGCCGATGAAATAGCCGTTGTTGAGGATCATGTGGTGCGAGAGCGTGGCCCCCTTCGGAAACCCGGTCGTGCCCGACGTGTACTGGATGTTGATCGCGTCATCGAACTGGAGGTGTGACTCGCGCTCGGCCAGGTCCGACTCGGCCACCTTGTCGCCGTCGCGCAGCAGGGCCTCCCAATCGTCCTCTAACACAAGCGTTGCCCGGAGATTCGGACAGCGGCCCCGCACCTCCGCCAGCATCCCCATGTAGTCGGCGTTCCGGAACCCTTTGGCCAGGATCAGGAAACCGGTCCCCGACTGGTTGAGCGCGTACTCGAGCTCGCTGGTCCGGTAATTGGGATTGATGTTGACGAGGATGGCTCCGATCCGCGCCGTCGCGTACTGGACCACGACCCACTCGTATCGGTTCGGAGCCCAGATGCCGACCCGATCGCCCCTGCCCACGCCGCGGCCCAAGAGCCCGCGAGCAGCGCGCCCGCTCAGCTCCCAGAGCTCTTTGTAAGTACATCTAAAGCCCTGTTGACGCACGACCAACGCTTCGCCGTCACCGAACTTCTCAACGGTCCGGCGGAGGTTCTCGCCGATCGTCTCGCCCAGGAGCGGGATCGAGCTGGCGCCGTGCGAGTAGGAAGGAACGGCCATCGGAATTCCCACCTCCGGAATCGGAGCTATTGTCCTCGAAAGTACAGCAAGGCGCCGTCCAGCTTCTGCTCCCACTTCGCGAAGCCGGCGCGCTTGGCGAGGGCCGCAAGCTGGGCGGCCGCAGGGGGCACAAAGAAGCCGGCCAGTTGGGCAAGGCCGATCACCCTGCGGTGGAAGCCAGGCGGGTCGCTGATGAGGGACGTGCCGAGCAGCTCTCCGCCGGGCTTCAGGACCCGCCGGAACTCGGCCAGGGCGGCGCTCTTGCCGGGGATGACGTGGAGGCCGTTGAAGCAGGCGATCCGGTCGACGGCCCCCGCCACCAGCGGCAGGCGCGTGGCGTCGCCGCGAGCGAGCAGGACGTGCTCCTCAAGGCCCAGGATCCGCCGGCGCCGAGCTGCCCGCGCCAGCATGGCCTGGCTCAGGTCGATCCCGACCAGCAGGCCGCCCAGCTTGGGCGCGCCGCGCGAGAAGAGCGTCCCGCCGCCGGCCGGCACGTCGAGCACGATCTGTCCGGGCGGGCAGTCGAGCACCTCCGCCATCCATTCATACATGCGTGCGACGTCGGCTCCGTACTCGATCCTGGCCGCCACGCGGGCGAGGGCCGGCCGGTTCACGCCGAAGTCGTACGCCGCCCCGAAGGGCGTCGCGTAGGCGTCCAGCCGAGGCGCTCGCTCTTCGGGCGGCCAGAGGTCGAAGATGCCCTCCGCGGCGAGCACCCGGCTGTCCCTTCGCGGGCACTCCAGGCGGTCCCGGCGGTCCCCTCGGAGCGCGAGCTGCGAGCCACAAACCCAGCACCTGAGCGGCGTGGATCGGCTGGATTTCGTAGCCTGGCGGCGCACAACAGTTTGGGACTTGCGCCTGGCCATTCCCTAACCGTAAAGTCTGCCGCGGCCCCGATCGACGGCGGGCCGTTCGGAAAGCGCCGCAAGGCGAGGTCCGGATGGTACGAAGTTGGTTGGGGTCACTTCTTTTCAACAGGTTTTCCACACTGGCGCGGTGGTTGTGGCAACGATTCGTAGCCTGGCAGCGCACAACAGTTCGGAGTTGCGACTTTAGCTATCCCGCGAGTACAGTTCGCGGCGGCTCCGATCGACGGCGGGCCGTTCGGAAAGCGCCGCAAGGCGAGGTCCGGATGGGACGAAGTCGGTTGGGGTCATTGCTTTTTCCAGGGGTTTTCCACCGCCCCCTGAGGACCTTCTGGTGTGCCCTTGATCTTTCTCCGCAGAGGGTTAAAGTAGTGGCCAAGAACTTATAGCGGACGTATCAAAAGTTCCCGCTTTGCGTCCCAGCTCGGCGACCAGCCAGAGGTCCCCGTTTCATAACCGAGCGTGATTGCCGCATCCGTTCAACGAAAACGCCGCGCAAGGGTGGGCCTCCATAAGAGGCGACGGCCCTGAGGGGCGCCGGTCAAGACCTGTGTTGCGCGAGACGGACGGAGCGGCCGAGGCGGTGCCGTTCTGGGCGCCGCCTCGTTTTTATTGGCGCTAGCCAGATACTCTCGACTGATTTCTAGCGTCTGCTAGGCTTCCAAGAGTGAAAGCTGGCGCATCTTACCGAATGGGCCAGGCGGCCGAGCTGCTCGGCACGAGCGTCGACTCGGTGCGGCGCCTCGCTGACGCGGGCCGGCTCAAGACGGTGCGTTCGGCCGGCGGCCACCGTCACATCGACGCCGCTGATCTGGCCCGCTACCTGGCGGCCCAGCCACCGCCGGCCGAGCCACCGCCGATCGTCGGCCAGTCGGCTCGCAACCGCTTCCCCGGCATCGTCACGCGCGTCCTGAAGGACACGGTGATGGCGCAGGTAGAGATGCAGGCCGGCCCCTTCCGGGTCGTGTCCTTGATGTCGCGCGAGGCCGCTGACGAGCTCGGCCTGGCGCCCGGCGTCCGCGCGGTCGCCGCGGTCAAGGCGACCAACGTGGTTGTGGAGCTGCCGGGCGAGCGGTGAGGCGGTTCTTCCTTCTCGCCCTGGCCGCAGTCAGCGCGTGTGGGTCGGTCCCCGCGCCCGTATCGCCAGACAAGGCCGGAGGAGACCTCAGCGTCTTCGCCGCCGCCTCGCTCACAGAGGCTTTCAAAGCGGCCGGAACTGGGTTCAAAGCGGCTCACCCGGGCAGCAATCCGACCTTCAACTTCGCGGGCACGCCGACTCTGCTGACGCAGCTCCTGCAGGGCGCGGGCGCCGACGTGTTCGCCTCCGCCGACCAGCCCAACATGCAGAAGGCGGTCGACGCCAAGCTGGTTGCCGGGGCGCCGCGGGTTTTCGCCACCAACAAGCTGGAGATCGTGGTCGGGGCCGGCAACCCCAAGCACATCAGCGGGCTGGCCGACCTGGCCCGCGCCGACGTCCTCTATATCACCGAGGCGCCGGACGTCCCGGCTGCGAAGTACGCAGCGCAGGCGCTCGCGGCGGCGGGCGTCAAGCCCGCGCCGCGCAGCCTGGAGGCGGATGTGAAGGGGGTCGTCAGCAAGGTTGCGCTGGGCGAGGCCGACGCGGGCATCGTCTACGTGACGGATGTTCGCGCGGCCCGCGGCAGGGTCAGCGGCGTCGCGATTCCCGATGCCCAGAATCCGCGTGCCGGCTACCTGGTCGCGGAGGTGCGGGCGGCGCACAATCCTTACGGCGCCCGGGCATTCGTCGACTACTTGCTTTCGGCAGGCGGCCAGCAGGCGCTCCAGGGCTTCGGCTTCACACCGCCATGACGCGGCCTCGCCGGGAGCGGGTGCCTGCCGCCCTCGGCATGCTGGCCGGGCTGGGCGCCGCTTTCTTCATCCTGCCCCTGGCCGGCCTCCTGGCGCGGGCGCCCTGGGGCGATGCGCTGACTGCCCTCAGCGCGCCCGAGACTCTCGAGGCCCTGAGGCTGTCGCTGGTCGCCTCGCTCACGGCGACCGCCGTCTCGCTACTACTTGGCGTGCCCCTGGCCTGGGTTTACGCGCGCGTCGAGTTCCCGGGCCGAAACCTGCTCCGCGCCTTGACAACGCTCCCCATGGTTCTGCCACCGGTCGTGGGCGGCATCGCCCTCCTCCTCGCTTTCGGCCGCCGGGGCCTCCTCGGGATGCTGTTGGAGAGAGGCTTCGGGATCACGCTGCCTTTCACCACGGCCGGGGTGGTGATGGCCGAGACCTTCGTGTCGATGCCGTTCCTGGTGCTCACGGTCGAGGCAGGCCTGCGCTCGCTGGACTCGCGGTACGAGGAGGCGGCGCGCACGCTGGGCGCCGGCCGCTGGACTGTGCTCGGCCGGGTGACCCTGCCGCTCATCGCTCCGTCGCTCTTCGCAGGCGCCGTCCTCTCCTGGGCTCGCGCGCTGGGCGAGTTCGGCGCCACCATCACCTTCGCCGGCAACTTCCCCGGCCGCACGCAGACCATGCCGCTGGCGGTCTACCTCCTCCTCGAGTCGCGGCCGGAGGCCTCCTTCATCCTGAGCTTGGTGCTACTGGCGGTCTCGCTGGCCGTGCTGGTCGGCCTGCGCGACCGCTGGCTGGGCTCGCCATGAGCCTTGCGGCCGAGGTCGGCCTCCAGCTCGGCCGGCTGCGGCTCGATGTGTCGCTGGCAGCCGGCGGTGCCGAAGTCGTGGCACTGCTCGGGCCCAACGGCGCCGGCAAGACGACGTTCCTCCGAGCCCTGGCAGGGCTGGTGCCCCTCGACGCCGGGCGGGTGGAGCTCGACGGCGTCACCTTCGAGGACCCGGTGCGACGGGTGTTCGTCCCGACCGAGCGGCGGCCGATCGGCGTCGTCTTTCAGGATTACCTGCTCTTCCCGCACCTGAGCGTGCTGGACAACGTGGCTTTCGGGCTGCGCTCCCGGGGGACCGGGCGGAAAACCGCCGACGGGCGGGCTCGGGATTGGTTGGAACGCCTCGACCTCGCCGCCTACGCCACGGCCCGGCCGGACTCGCTTTCGGGCGGCCAGCGGCAGCGGGTCGCGCTGGCCCGGGCGCTGGCCACGGACCCCCGCCTGCTGCTGCTGGACGAGCCGCTCGCCGCGCTCGACGCCAGCACCCGCGCCGAGGTGCGGCGTGACCTGAAACGGCACCTGGCCTCCTTTGAGGGCATCCGCCTGCTGGTCACCCACGACCCGCTGGAGGCGATCGCCCTCGCCGATCGCCTGGTGGTACTCGAAAGCGGCACCGTCACGCAGTCCGGCACTCCGGCCGAGGTGACCGCCAGGCCCCGTTCCCAGTACGTGGCCGACCTGGTCGGCGTGAACCTCTTCCGTGGCGCCGCGGCGGGCGGCGTCCTCAGCCTGGCTGGGGGAGGTCTACTGGCCGTTGCGGACGCGGCCGCCGGCGACGTCTTCGCGGTGGTCCATCCACGGGCAGTGGCGGTGCACCGCCAGCGTCCCGAAGGCAGTCCCCGCAACGTCTGGCGCGGCCGGGCTGAGGGTGTGGAGCTGGCCGGAGACCGGGCACGAGTGCGCGTCAGCGGCGAGATCTCCCTGGTGGCGGAGGTCACCCCCGCGGCCGTGGCCGAGCTGGCGCTGGCGGCGGGCGGCGAGGTCTGGATCTCGGTCAAGGCGACCGAGGTCGCCGTCTACCCGGCTTAGCGCACTGACTTGATGCGGCTCACGAACACCGTCCCCAGGATGTAGAAGACGATGGCGACCGAGAAGACGACCCGGTAGCCGGAGTTGGGCGACTGCCGGTTGAAGAGGTCGAGAACGAACCCGAGGACAGAGCCGAGGAGCACCTGCGGCAGGGTGTAGGCAACATGGAACAGCCCCATGTCCTTCGCCGGCCGGTCGCGGTCCGGTAGCGTGTCGCAGGCGAGCGCCCAATCGACCGAGTAATAGAGGCCGTACCCGAGCCCGTAGATGACCCCGAGCAAGAAGAAGAGGCTCGTTTGGGACGGGTAGAAGACGACGAAGACAAGCACCACCAGTCCCTGCGCGGCGCCACTCAGATACACGAAGATCTTCCGTCCGAGGCGATCGGAGAGCCAGCCGCCGGCGAGGCCGAACGGGGTGGCGGCCAGGAGCACCACCAGCAGGTAGAGGCTGGTGAACTTGTCTGCGCCCGGTATGCGGGCGACGTCGTGGAAGAAGAACTGGAGGAAAGGAAACACGCTCCAGATCCCGCCTGTGATCATGAGTCGGGTGAAGATCACCCAGGCGAAGTCGCCATGCGCGAGGGGGCTCAAGAAGTCCTTGATCGCCTCGACCGGAGGCTTCGCCGGCCGCCGTTCGACGGGGGTCATGCCCTCACCCTTTGCAGCCAGCAACGTCGGAACCAGGGTGAGCAGGAGCACGACTGAGATCCCGGCGTACGTGAGCAGGGGCCGACCGATCGCCGAGAAGAGGTAGAAGTAGCTGGCCAGGCTGGTCACGACGCCTAGCTGGACCATTGCGCCCAGAATTCCGCTCTGCTTGCCGAACTCATCGCCGGGGACGATGTCCGGCACGATGCCGTTGAACGCAGCGCCCGCCACATTGTTGGTGATCTGGACCAGCAGGTAGGCGACCAGAAGCCAGCCGTAGTTCGGCGCCACCATCAGAAGGAGGAGCGCGCCCGCATTGAGGACGGTCCCGACCAGCATGATCGGGCGGCGCCTCCCCCAACGCGTGCTGAGGCTGTCAGACCAGTAGCCGACCAGGGGCGGTAGGACCATCGCAAAGAAGGCGCCTGCGCCGAGTGCGATCCCGAGGGCGCTGCCTCGCTGTTCGCTGGGGACCAGATGGCTGATCTGGTAAGGAATCAGCACCGGCAGGATCACGCCCCAGTGGTAGTTGCCGCCGAACCAGAAGGCGGCCAGGGCGATGTGGCGACGCAGGCCAAAGGCCTGCTTCACCCCCCCTGCCGCCGCAGCCGTGGCCATGTGCTGGAGGCAGGTTAAGGCGCTTCCGGGCGGCCGTCAAAACCGGTAGGCTGTACCGGCCTAAAGATGAAGCTCTCGTTCAGCCACGCCCGGAGGATCCTGACCGAGGTGCCGCGCAACGCCAAGCTGGCTTACTGCCTGCTGCGCGACCCGCGGGTGCCCACGGCGCCGAAGGCGGCCCTGTTGACCGCGCTCGGGCTGATCGTGAGCCCCGTCGACCTCCCGGCCTGGATCCCGGTCGTGGGCGAGCTCGACGTGCTGGCGCTCGGCATCCTGGCGGTGAAGGTCTTCATCGACGCCTGTCCCGACGAGCTCCAGGCCGAGCACCGGGCCGCGCTCGAGCGGCGGGAGAGCGTCTGGGATGACGATCGCCGGCTGCTCGTGGGGACGGCGCGTCGCCAGGTGTCGCGGACTGTAGGAAGCTGGCGGGCGCGGCTGCCAAAAGCCGGTTAGTTCAAGGGGAGCTGCTGCTTGCCGTGAAAGTGATGCTGACGAAGGACGTCAAGGACGTCGGCCAGGCCGGCGAGGTGAAGGAGGTGGCTGATGGGTTCGGCCGCAACTTCCTGATCCCCCGCAAGCTGGCCGTGCTGGCCCGCAAGGGGGTCGAGGAGGAGGCCAGGCGCGTCAGGGCCGCCACCGCCAAGCGCGAGGCCAAGGACATCGACGAGGCGCGCGAGCTGGCGGAGGAGATCGGAAACAAGACGGTGGTCGTCCGGCTCCGGGTGGGCGAGGAGGGAAAGGCCTTCGGCGCGATTACCAACGCCGACATCGCCGAGGCTCTTCGTGCCCAGCACAAGGTCGAGGTCGACCGGCACCGGATCGACTTGAAAGAGCCGATCAAGACCCTTGGTGAGCACCAGGTCTCGCTCCATCTCCACCGTGACGTCGAGGCGACCATCAACGTGGTGGTGACGCAGGACCGGTGATGTCCTTGGTGATGCCCTAGGTGATGTCCTAGGTGGCGCAGGCGCCACCGATCGACGGCAGGACCGCCGGCCGGGTTCCACCGCACGACCTCGAGGCCGAGCAGTCGGTCCTGGGGGCGATCCTTCTCGACGAGCTGGCGGTCGTCAAGGTCTCCGAGTTCCTGGAGCCGAAGGACTTCTATCGCAAGAACCACGCCGACGTCTATCAGGCGTCGCTCGAGCTGCTCCAGCACGGCGAGCCCATCGACATCGTCACCGTCGGCTCGGAGCTGGAGAAGATGGGCGTCCTGGAGCGCGTGGGCGGCCGCACCTATCTGGCCCAGCTGGAGCAGTCGGTGCCGACGGCGGCCAACGTCGAGTACTACGGCCGGATCGTCAAGGAGAAGGCGACCAAACGCTCGCTGATCACGACGGGCGGCGAGATCGCCGGCCTCGGCTACGACGAAGCGGTCGACTCAGGCGACGCGCTCAACCAGGCCCAGGCCCGCGTGTTCGCGATCTCCGAGTCGCGGTCGATGTCCGACTTCGAGCACCTCTTCCCGCTGCTGCGTTCGACGATGGACCGGGTCGACGCGCTGCAGGCGTCCGGGGGGCGGGTGATCGGAGTCCCCTCCGGCTTCTACGACCTCGACTCCAAGACCAACGGCTTCAAGGCGTCCGAGCTCACGATCGTGGCGGGCCGCCCGGGCATCGGGAAGACCTCGCTCGCGCTCAACATCTCACTTGAGGCGGCGGTCGAGCATCGGGTCCCGGTAGCCATCTTCTCGCTCGAGATGTCGAAGGACCAGCTCGCCGAGCGCCTGCTTTGCGAGTACGCGCGAGTGGACGCCCAGCGCCTGCATCGAGGCCTCCTCGGCGAGTCCGAGCACGAGCGGCTGGCCCGCGCCCTCGGTCCGCTCGGTGACGCGCCAATTTACATCGACGATTCGCCGATGCTCGACGAGCTGATGCTGATGACCAAGGCGCGGCGGATCAAGCTCCAGGCGGGGATCGGGCTCGTGGTGGTCGACTACCTGCAGCTCATGCGGAGCCGCCACGGGGGGGCCGACGACAACCGGGTGCAGGAGGTGTCCTCGATCTCCCGCTCGATGAAGGGTCTGGCCCGGGAGCTGAACGTGCCGGTGATGGCGCTCTCGCAGCTGTCCAGGGCTCCCGAGCAGCGAACCGACAAGCGCCCGATGCTCTCCGATTTGAGAGAGAGCGGTAGCATCGAACAGGATGCCGACGTTGTAATCTTTCTTTATAGGGAGGGCTACTACAACAAGACCGACACGACCGGCCTCTCCGAGATCATCGTGGCCAAGAACCGGAACGGCCCGACCGGCACCATCAACCTCCGGTTCCGCCCCGAGCTGACGCGCTTCGAGAACCTGGAGGCGCGGCGCCGCGGGCCCGACGAGCCGCCCGCCCCCGAGCCCAGCTAACAGTCCACTCCCGATGGTCATCATCCTGGTCGGTGGGCAGTGGGGCGACGAGGGCAAGGGCAAGGTCATCGACCTCCTCGCCGAGCGCGCCAACCTGGTCATCCGCTCTCAGGGCGGCAACAACGCCGGCCACACCGTGGTCACCGAGCACGGCGAGTACAAGTTCCAGCTCATCCCTTCCGGCGTGCTCTACCCCGAGTGCACCTGCGTCATCGGCAACGGCGTCGTGGTCGATCCACGCGTCCTGATCAAGGAGATCGAGCAGCTCCGCGAGCGCGGCATCGAGCCGAAGAACCTGGTGGTCAGCGAGCGAGCCCACATGGTCATGAGCTACCACCCCGTCTTCGACCAGCTCGAAGAGGAAGCCCGGGGTGACGACCGGCTGGGCACCACCTGGCGCGGCATCGGCCCCGCCTACGCCGACAAGATCCGGCGGATCGGCTTCCGCGTCGGCGACCTCCAGAAGGAGGCCTTCATGCGCAAGAAGCTGGGCTTCGTCGTGGGCCAGATCAAGAACCAGGTCATGACCCGGCTCTACGATGCCGAGCCCTTCAAGTGGGAGGCGCTCCTGGAGGAGTACCTCGGCTACGCCCGCACCCTCGACCCCTATATCAAGGACACCTTCCCGCTCGTGCAGGCAGCTCTCGATCGGGGCGACAACATCCTTCTGGAGGGCGCCCAGGCGACGATGCTCGATCTCGACTTCGGCACCTACCCGTACGTCACCAGCTCCAACCCGACGGCGGGCGGCGCCCTGACGGGCTCCGGCATCGCACCAACCTCGGTCGACCTCACGATCGCGGTCTTCAAGGCCTATACGACGCGCGTCGGTTACGGGCCCTTCCCGACCGAGCTCTTCGACTCCCTCAGCGAGCGGATCCGAGAGCGCGGCGTCGAGTACGGCACGGTCACCGGCCGGCCCCGTCGCGTCGGCTGGTTCGACGCCTGCGTCGGCCGCTATTCGACCCGGCTCAACGGCGCAGGCTCGATCGCCCTGATGAAGATCGACGTCCTCAACGAGGTCGACACAGTCAAGGTCTGCACCGGGTACGAGTTCCGCGGGGTGGTGCACGGCCACCCGATGGCCAACATCTCGCATCTGAAGCACTGCACCCCGGTCTACGAAGAGATGCCGGGCTGGCGCGCGGACATCAGCTCGGCCCGGCGCTGGGAGGACCTGCCTCGCGAATGCCGGGACTACGTCGAGCGGCTGGGGGAGCTCTGCGGCGCGCCGGTCGACATCGTCGGCGTCGGTCCGCGGCGGGACCAGTACGTCATGCGGAAGCAGGTTCTCTTCGCCGAGACTGCCCGCGCTTGAAGAGGCGGGGCAACCGGGGCGTCAGCCAGCGGGTGCCCAGCTCTAGCAGGGCGAACGCCACCTGCAGCGCGGCGACGCTCAAGAACACGCCTTCGATGTAGAGGGGCACAGCTCGCACCCCGACCGCGAAAACTCCGGCGGCGAACGCCAGCGTGGGCCGCAGGACCGGCTCCTCGGGTAGCAGCCTGCGGTCAGCCAGGGCGAGCGCGGCGACAAACCAGGTGGGCCCGCTGTCCAGCTGGAAGACCGGGTCCCAGCGGAGCATGACCGAGATCAGCAAGCCGCCCAGTAAGAAGCCGATCAGCGCCGCCAGGCTGACGCGGCGCGCGTACCAGAGCCAGGCGATCGAGATCACGACCGCCAGGAGGCTCGTGCAGAGGATTGGTCCGGCGACGTTCCCGACGTAGAGCGTGGTCGGGTCGATGAAGCGCGCATCCCCGCCGTAGAAGCGTGACCACTGCTGGATTGGCTCCGGAAACGGGACCAGGACCACCGGTTTCAGGTAGGTGGCGACTGTTCCGCTCGAGGTCCAGTAGGCGAACGCATAAGCGATGAGGCCCGTATGGATGCCGGCTCGAGGCCAGAAGCGGCCTCTCAGCAGCTCCAGCAAGCTGGCCAGGACCGCGATCAGGAGCGACCAGACGATGTGCGCGCCGGCGCCGACCAGGGCCACCCCAATGAAGGCGGTGATCGCCGGGCTGGAGCGCAGTGGGATCTTGGCCCGCCGCGCCAGGAGGTGGAAGGCGCCCCCCATGGCGAGGGCCAGGACCGCCGACACGAAGGCGATCAGGCCGTAGAGGGTCAGGCCCGCCACAAGCGGCGGTATGAGGGCGATGCCCAGCGCCATGTCGGCGGGCAGGGAGTAGGGCCTGAACGCCGCCCGGTCGAGGGCCCGGCCCAGCTTGCCGAACACCGAGCGATTCTATTTCAGCGCCGCACAGGCCCGCCCAAAGGGCGATAATTCGCCGCTGGCGGTGTCGCGGCCCCTTTCACGTCTTCTTGCGGCAGCCTTGCTCAGCGCGATGGCGCTGATAGCCTCACCCGCCTGGGCGGCGCCCGCTGACAACACCTGGACGCAGCTCACCTCCCTGCCTGAGAAGCTCGACGCGCCGGTCCTGGCCATCGCGGTCAGCCCCAGCAACCCTTTGCAGGTCCTGCTCGGCACCGGGTCCGGCAGCGTCTACAAGAGCGGCGACGCCGGCGTCACCTGGACGCTCACCGGCCACGCCATGGGGCGCGGGGTGGTCTCGCTCGCCTTCAGCCCGTTCAAGGCCGGTCTGGTCTTCGCCGGGACGCGAGGGCAGGGCATCTGGCGGAGCACCGACAGTGGCGCGACCTGGGCGCGCCAGCAGCCCTCCGGACCGATGACAATCCGAAGCTTCGCCTTCGCCAAGTCGCAGAGCCTGGCGGGCGGCGACTCCGGCCTCTTCACCTCGCGAGACGGCATCGCCTGGGCTCCGATCCCGGCGCTCAAGGACCTGAGCCTGGTGGCCCTGGCCGCGCCGGCGGTGAACGACCCGGCCCGCTTCCTGGCCGGCGGTGACGCCAGCCGGGGGGTCGAGGCGCTACCGCTCTACCAGAGCCAGGACGGAGGATCGACCTGGACCCTGCTCAAGGCCGGGCTCGGCTCCAGCTCGATGGTGGCCGCGGCCGCGGCCGGCCCGCTGCCGGCGAAGGGTGACGTCCGGCCGCTGGTGGTGGGGACCAACGTGGGCGCCTACCTCTCGGTAGACAACGGCGCCACCTGGACGCAGGCCGCCGGCTTACCTGCGGTCGACTACAACGCCGTCGGCTTTGTCAGCAACCACCCGGAGCGGTTCTACCTGGCCAGCGACGGGGGCGGCTCGGTATCTGGAGGGCTCTGGTCCACGGCCGACGCGGGCCAGACTTTCCGCACACTGCAGCCTCCAGTGCCCAGCGTGACCGCCCTGGCGCTCTCCGCCGAAGACACACCGACCCTCTACGTGGCGACGTTCAGGCCGATCGACCATGCGGTCCACCTCTGGACCTACCGCGACGCCGGCGGGCCACCGGCTGTCAGCGCCGCCCTGCCCGCGCCGGCGCGTTCAGTCGCTCCCAAAGCCGTCCGCGTCACCGGGAGCGGCTGGTTGAGCGACCCGGCGGTTCCCTATGTCGCACTCTCGGTGCTGGCGCTCGCGGTGCTCTTCCTGGCTGTCGTCTTCTACCTGCGGAGCGGGAAAGAGCGCTAGCTACCTCGCCGGAGCCTGGCCCGATTCGCTGGCCAGGAGCTTGCGGCTCGGATCCGCCGGTGGGGCCAGCCGCCAGGGGTCGAGCCCGGCCCGTTCGAGCATCGCCTTGGCCAGGCGGTCGTAGTCGCGGTTCGCGATGTCGCCGACCGGGTCCTTGCTGGCCTTCATGAGCTGCGTGAAGTTCAGGGTGGCCAGCGCCCGGTAGGCCAGCAGGGCCTTGGCCTCCTGGACCCGCCCCGACCGCTGCGCCACACGCACGAAAGCCAAGGCTGAACCCATCTCACGGGCGTCTTTGTAGCGCCAAACGCCATAGGTGAGGACGACATAGAGGATGGGGGGCAGGGCTACGAAAAGGGCGAGCGCGATCGCCAGCTCGAAGATGTCCTGGCGCACCGTGGCGCTCAAGCTGATGAGCGAGTCGCCTGTGTGCCGCTGGAGATCGCCGGCGGTGCGCAGCAGCCAGTCGGACAGGTAAGGCACGTTGCGAGGGACGCTGTTGCGGAAGGCGGCGAGCCAGTCGTTGAAGGTGCGGCCGGTGTCGCGGAGCCCGTCCGCGATCACTTCCAGCGCCATCACTGTCTGGTAGGTGATCCAGCCAGCGAAGGCCCAGAACGCGATCCAGACGATAGCGAGTGTGTCCTGCACGATCCGGCGCAGCTGCGGCAGCCGGCGGTCCGGGTAGAACTTCAGCATCTGGCTATAGGGCCAATGTAGGAGAAATCGGGCGCGCTAAACTGCCCGTTCGTGGCCCAACCAAGGGAGCGGTTGCGCCAGCTGGGTCTCCAGCTGCCGACGCCGCCCGCGCCGCTCGCCTCTTACGTGCCCACCAGGACCGTCCCGATGGGTGGCGGCAAGGCGCTGGTCTTCGTGGCCGGCCAGGTCCCCCTGGAAGACGGTCAGCTGCGCTTCATCGGGCGGGTGCCCACCGAGGTGTCCCTGGAGGACGCGCAGGCGGCGGCCCGGCTCTGCGCCCTCAACATCCTGGCCCAGGTCGAGGCGGCCGCCGGGCTCGACAAGGTCGACGTGGTTGCTTCGGTGACCGGTTTCGTGCGCTCCGCCGAGGGCTTCGGCGAACAGCCGCAGGTCATCAATGCCGCGTCCGACCTCCTCGCTGACGTCTTGGGCGACGCCGGTCGTCACTCGCGCGCCGCGGTCGGCGTCAGCGAGCTCCCGCGCGGCGTCTCGGTTGAGATCGCGGCGGTATTTGTCGTCCGCACCTGAGGTTGACCGGGCGGCTCTGAACCGGCGGCGGCTGCTGCCGATCGGGGTGGCGGTCTACCTCGCCGTCATCTTCGCGGTGATGCTCTGGCGCGGCGTCTCGATCGAGCCGCAGTGGGTGGCGCTGGCGCTCCTCCTGGTCGCCGTCGCGCTCGGCCGCGGCAAGGCTTTTATCTTCGACTGGCTGCCTTTCCTGGTCCTCTTCTTCGCCTACGAAGTCATGCGCGGCTTTGCCGCCAAGACGGGCTTCGCGGCGCACGACATCACCGGCCTGGAGCGCTTCCTCTTCTTCGGCTCGCTACCGACCGTGACGCTGCAGCACTGGTTCTACAACCCGAACCTGATCGGCGTCCAGGACTGGGCGGCGATGGTCCTCTACTTCCTGCACTTCCCGGTTCCGCTGCTCGTCGGATTCGTGTTCTGGTGGAACCGCCGCGAGCACTACTGGCGGTTCGTGGCGGCGCTGCTCCTGATGTGCTTCCTGGCTTTCATCACCTACCTCTTCTGGCCGAGCGACCCACCCTGGTACATCAATAAGCAGGACGGCGTCGTCAAGATCATCGACGAGACGATCCGGAAGTGGGGCGTGCAGTACTTCGTCTCGCCCGTCTACACGAACTTGAACCCGAACAAGTTCGCCGCCTTTCCTTCACTGCACGCGGCCTTTCCCGCGCTCGGCGCGATGTACGCGTGGAGCCGCTACCGCTGGCTGGCGCTGATCCTGATCCCGTACACCGCGTGCGTCTGGATCGCGATCGTCTACCTGGGCGAGCACTACTTCATTGACGCGCTGGCGGGGCTGGTTTACGCGGTGGTCGCCACGCTCCTGGTGGAGGCCTTTGTCAGGCGCGCCAGACCTTCTTCATGATCGTCCGCGCCAGCTTGTCGGTGTCGTGGTGCGAGGGGATCCGGCGGTTGACGACGTCGGTCAGGATGAAGTGCGGTCCTTCGCGGCCCAGCGTCATCCGCTGCATGTCGAAGAGGACCTTGGACTGGCCGCCCGTCGGCGTGTAGTTGTGGTTGGAGTTCACGATCACGAAGTCGAAGATGTTGGAACCGACGTGGTCCTCCAGCACCCGCAAAAAGTCGGAGACTCCGAAGTTGTCGGTCTCGCCTTTCTCTGAGGCGACGTTGCAGACGAAAACCTTGAGCGCGGGGGAGGCTTTGATCGCCTCGACCATGCCGTGCACGAGCAGGTTCGGCAGGATGCTCGTATAGAGGCTGCCCGGCCCGACCGTGACGATGTCGGCGTTGAGGATCGCGAGCGCCGCTTCCGGGTTGATCTCGACGTTGTCGGGCCGCAGGAAGACCCTGGTGATCGGGTGCTCTTGCATGGGGATTTTCGACTCGCCGACCACCGTGCCGCCGTTGACGCTGGCGCAGAGCACGACGTCCTGGAGCGTGCTCGGCAGGACCTCGCCGCGCACCGCGAGCACCCGGCCTGACTCGCGCACCGCATGCTCGATGTCGCCGGTGACCTCGGCCATGGCCATGATGAAAAGGTTCCCGAAGGAGTGGCCTTCGAGCGTGCCGTCCTTGAAGCGGTGGTCGAAGAGCTCCTTCACCAGCGGCTCGGCGTCGGCAAGCGCCACCAGGCACTGGCGGATATCACCGGGAGGCAAGATCCGGTACTCGTCCCGCAGGCGGCCGCTCGACCCGCCGTCGTCGGCGACGGTCACGATCGCGTGGAGGTTGCCCGTGAACTCCTTCAGCCCACGCAGCAGCGTGCTCAGCCCGTGGCCGCCGCCGATGCTGACGATGCGCGGACCACGGCTGCGGACGCGGCTCGAGTAGAGAAGCTCGGCGACACTGCGGTCGCCGCCCGGGATGAATGGGCCCAGGATCGAGCGCTGGAGCATGTAGAAACTGAAGACCAGGAGGCCGACACCCAGCCCGCCGAAGAGGAACGCCCGGACGGGTCGGGGCAGGAACTGGAGCGTGCCGTAATACGCCAGGACGCCAGGGCTGCCGGTGATCCGCGTCTCGGCGTAGATGTCCTTCAGGAAGTAGGCGATGCCAAGGTCGACCATCAGGATGCTGAACATCAGCAGCAGCAGCCACCGCTTGACGTAGAGTCCAGGGGTCAACCAGCGCAGCCATCGCGCCGGGGTGCGCAGCATAAGGGGCATCTAGAGTATGGACCTGAAACGTGGCCCCGCTGCCTTGGTTTCGGTCTGGCGACCGTGGATTGGATAATGGTGCTGTAATGAAATTGATGCGACGGATGAGGCGTTTGGCCAAGATCGCAGGGTTTGGGCTTTTCATCGCCGCCATCACGCAGGAGATGAGCAAGCCAGAGGCCGAGCGGACCTGGAACGGCAAGGTCCTCGGCCTGGTCCCATACGACTTCCGGCCGCCGACCTGGAAGCGGCTCGAGGAGGCCTACTGGAACCCGGAGGACCCGCGGCTGTTCACCGACCGCCCGTTCGGCATCGGCTGGGCGATCAACTTCTACCGGGCCCGCCAGCTCCTCCAGGACTCCTTCGAAGCGCTCATGGGCCCGGTCGCGCCGCCCGCTTACAAGCGCTGGGAGGCGCGCACCTCAGGTGGCTCCTCCTCCGCCTCCAGTCCGTCCAAGAAAGCCTCCTCCGAATAACCGGAGCGCCCTCCTTGAACGGCTGGCCCAGCCGTCGCCAGGCTACTTATCCCAAGTGTGTGCGAAACCTTGTGGATAAATGAGGCGGAGCTGTGGCCAACCTGACCGGTTGG
>Ga0209577_10000338_pt1 | contig 47834 bp, 46 predicted proteins | sample GraSoiAngelo_109_FD_185874 | JGI IMG/M metagenome (GOLD analysis project Ga0209577, IMG submission 185874) | Grasslands soil microbial communities from the Angelo Coastal Reserve, California, USA - 14_0903_12_20cm (SPAdes) (version 2) | ecosystem: Environmental > Terrestrial > Soil > Grasslands... | reverse complement strand
GATGTTCTGGACAGTTCGGGGTGCGAACGCGATTCTCGCCCTCCGCTGCTCCTATTCAAATGGCCGCTTCGAGGATTACTGGGAGGAGCGCCGGGCGGCGTGATTCCCACTTCTATGTCGTGCACCCCACTCGCAGGGAATTTCGATTTAGCAGCGTGGGCCGTAAAGCCTCGGCGTTTTAGACCGGGGGATATAAGGCCCTCGCGGTTGTGGGAGGAACCCACCGAAGAGACCGGACCAACATCCGGCTCCGTAGGAATCCTCGCCGCTTGCGGCGGGGAGGATGTCAAATTTTGGAGAAGGCTACGGCTGACGTGAAGATCGGATGAAATCGCGCAGAACGGTGACGTTAGGGCCGTAAGCGCCGATGCGCCCGGCATCCACGGGCAGACCAAGACGCTCGGCAAGGTCAAGATCCACACCCGCGTCGTCCAGCTCCGACAAGCTGAAACCTTGCGCGGGCAGCACGCGATTTAGGCCAGTCGGGTAGACTGGTCGCGGCGGCCGGCGATGCCGCCAGGGACGGCGCGCCAGCTCGTAAAACTTTTCCCAGTCGCGTTTGTGCCAAGTCGTCATTCCATGCTTGACCGTGAAACAAGCAACCTGCTCGGTAATACCTTTGCCTCATCCCCTTGGATGCGCGCCCTGCCGATAAGGTTCACCAGTCTCCTCCCGCGCAACTCTTCTCCAAGGAACGGCACCGATGTTCGCCAGCCTATTCATATACTTCATAAACCAGCGGGCAACGCGTTTTCCTTGCCTGTTGTTTCAAATACGTTACCGGACGAATGGTTTCCTGGAACAGGCCGGGGGACGGAGCGGGGAGCGTCTAGATCGAGGACCACCGTCCGGTTGTGTTCCTGCTGACGAATCACAAAGTGGGTTACATGCCACGGGACACTACATACCTTCGCGCATATTGACCAGTGCGATGTCCCGCTCGCGAAGCCTTGTCCGCGGGCAGTAATTCTTCGCCGGCTTCCCCCCCAAAAATGATTAGACGAGCTGAACCGGCGGAGGTGAGAGAACCGCAACGAGGAATGATTGACGCAGAGCTACCGCTGAAGATTCTCTGAGAGGGACTGAGGCGCCCAGACTCGGAGTGCTTGCTTACCAGCGATTGCCACGGTCGCCACGATCACCGCCGCGCCCGCCACCGCCACCATGGCCGCCACGCCCACCGCCGCCACCGCTGCGTCCGCCGCCGTACCCGCCGCGCCCGCCGCCACCACCACCGCCGCGCTCTGCCTGGGGACGTGCTTCATTTACCACGAGGTTTCGCCCGCCGAAATTCTGACCGTTCAGGGAGTTCACCGCACGATCTGCGTCTTCGTCATTGGTCACTTCAACGAAGGCGAACCCGCGCGACTGTCCCGTAAAGCGATCGCGAATTAGATTGACGCCCGAGGGAGTTACACCGATCTGCGAGAACCACTCGTTGAGCTGGTCTTCCGTCGCGGAAAACGGAAGGTTACCGATATAGAGCTTCTTCACCTCTTACTCCTTCTGCCCGGAACCTAAAATGCGAGTCGCGGAGCGCGCTGAAGAGACAACTATCCTGTACCGACAGTCCGGAAAGCCGGGCCAGCGCAGGCGCGAGACCGTTGCTTCAGCGGTCTGTTGCATGGTCTCGGAAATTAACCCCTTTTGCAACTGAAATTGTCCCGAAGCAGCGCGCAAAATTGCGCAGGAGCGGCCTTGCCGTGTCTTTCCCCCTTTGCGAGAATTAGTGATAGGATGCGGCCAATTTGGTTCCTATCCGAGAGGGCTCATGCGCGGCACGATGATGGATTATCCCCTGACGCTGCCCACGATTCTGGAGCGCGCGGGCAAGATCTTTCCGCGCGTCGAGATCGTCTCCCGCAAACCGGACAAGTCCATCGTGCGCACCTGCTATGGCGAATTCTATCGGCGCGCGCGCCGGCTCGCGGCGGCATTGGCGAAACTCGGATTGCAGCCGGGCGACCGGGTAGCCTCCATGATGTGGAACCACTCCGGACATCTCGAAGCCTTCTTCGGTGTTCCGTGTGCCGGCGGTATTCTGCATACCTTGAATCTTCGGCTCCATCCGCATGAAATTGCTGGCATCGCCAGGCATGCCGGCGACCGCTTCCTCCTGATCGACGACTTCCTTCTTCCCGTTTACGAAAAGTTCCGTGGCGACGCGCCCTTCGAAAAAGTGATTGTCGTTCCGTATGGCTGCGACCGAGTGCACCAAGGGTTTTTAGATTACGAACTCCTCCTCGCCAAAGCCGACGATCATTTCCGCTACCCGCAGATCGATGAAAACGAAGGCGCAGCCATGTGTTTCACCTCCGGCACCACCGGCTTTTCGAAAGGAGTCATCTATTCCCACCGCGCGCTGGTGCTGCACTCCTTTGCGTGTGGCCTCGGCGAAGTCTTTGGCATGAGCCATTTCGACACGGTCCTGCCTGTCGCTCCTATGTTCCATGCCAACGCCTGGGGCCTGCCTTTCGCCTGCACCATGCTCGGCGCACGCTTGGTTCTCCCCGGCCCGAATGTCGATCCGGAAAGCATTCTTGGCCTGATGGTCAGCGAGCGCGTGACCATCGCCTGCGGTGTCCCTACGGTCTGGATCGCTGTCCTCGAAGCATTGGAGAAAAATCCGGGCCGCTGGAAATTGGACTCCCCGGTCCGCATCGTCTGTGGAGGCACCGCTCCGCCGCTCGAGCTGATCCGGCGCCTCGACCGTTACGGTCTCGAGATCAAGCATCTCTGGGGCATGACCGAGACCACGCCCATCGGCACTTCCGGCGGACTCCGGCCTCACATGCGCGGCTGGCCCGAAGACAAAAAGTATGAAGTCCGCGCCAAACAGGGCTGGCCGGCGCCATTCGTTGAGATCCGATTGATGCGCCCGGAAGGTCCCGAAGGCAAGCCAGGTGAAGTTCCCTGGGATGGCGTCTCCTCCGGTGAGATCGAAATCCGCGGCCCGTGGGTTGCCGCCAGTTACCACGAATCGCCCGACCAGGCGCATCGCTGGACCGCCGACGGCTGGTTCCGCACCGGAGATGTCGCCACCATGGATGAAGAAGGCTACGTCAAGATCGTGGACCGCGCCAAAGACCTCGTAAAGTCTGGCGGCGAATGGATCAGCTCCGTCGATCTCGAAAACACATTAATGGGTCATCCCGCCGTCAAAGAAGCCTGCGTGGTTGGCATCTCGCATCCCAAATGGCAGGAGCGCCCGCTCGCCGCAGTGGTATTAAGAGATGGCGCTCAAGCCACCCCGGAAGAGTTGCGCGCCTTCCTCGCAAAATCCTTCGCCAAGTGGCAACTCCCCGACGCCTTCGTCTTCATTGACGCCATTCCCCGCACTTCCGTCGGCAAATTCAAGAAACTCGCCCTCCGCGAGCAATTCGCCAACTGGAAGTGGGAGAGCTGACTAGTGCTTAGTTGGCGAACTCCGGTCTGGCGGCCCAAGCCCGGACCGGCTAGGTCCGATAACTTGCGTTGATGCGCACGTACTCCGCCGTGAAGTCACAGGTCCAGTAGCGGGCCATGGCTTTGCCCGCATGCAGATCCACGACGAGAGGAACGTGTTCGGAAAGAAGTTTGTTACTGGCGGCGCGTTCGTTGAAGTCGAGCGGCTGGCCGCGCCGCAGGACGGGGATGCCCGCCATCTTGATATCCACGCGCGAGGTGTCGAAGAAAACACCGGAACGCCCGGCGGCGGCGAAGATGCGGCCCCAGTTGGGGTCGCCCCCAGCGAAAGCCGTTTTCACCAGCGGCGAAGTGGCGATTGTTTCCGCAATGCGGCGCGCAGCGGCTTCGTTCTTTGCGTTGCGCACTTCGATTTCGATGACGCGCTGCGCGCCTTCGCCGTCGGCGACGATTTGCAGCGCAAGCGACTGGCAAACTTCTTCAAGCGCCGCCGTGAACGCGCGATACGCCGAGGTACCTGCTTTGATCGAAGGCGCGCCCGCTTCGCCGTTGGCGAGAACCAGCAAAGTATCATTCGTCGAAGTGTCGCCATCTACGCTGATCGCATTGAACGTGCGTGCCGTGACATGGAGCAGGGTTTTTTGCAAAAGGGAAGGAGCAATCGCCGCGTCCGTCGCGACAAACGCCAGCATCGTCGCCATGTTCGGATGAATCATTCCCGCGCCTTTCGCGCAGCCCACGAAATGAATCCGTTTCCCGGCCATCTTGAACGAAGCCGCAGCGGTTTTCGGGCGGGTATCTGTGGTGCAAATTGCGAGCGAAGTTTCCGCGAAGGAGCGCGCCGAAGGGCGGCGATGACGCGCGATGACCGGCAGCGCGCGCAGAATTTTTTCCAGCGGCAGCGGAACGCCGATGACGCCGGTGGAGCAGACAAACAATTCCTGTGGGCTGCAGCCAAGCCGTTTCGCGGCTTCGGCAACGGTGCGCTCGGCGGCCGTATGGCCCGCGGCGCCGGTGGCGCAGTTCGCGTTGCCGGCGTTCACCACCACGGCGCGCATGCGGCCTTTCGAGACCCGCAGGTGTTCCTTGGAGATGAGAACAGGTGCGGCGACGACAAGATTTTGCGTGAAGACGGCGGCCGCCGAAGCCGGCACGTCGCTCGAAAGAATGGCGAGATCGAGCGCCCCGGTTTTCTTCAAGCCGCAAGCGGTCGCGGCGAAGCGAAACCCGCGCGGCAAAGAGGCTTCCGAAGGTGCGTGCTTTATCAACGGAACGTCCGTGTGCCTAGCGCGCCGTTCCCGGAAGGGACCTCCGATCCTCCGCAACCGCAGCGAGGGAGGATTGGTGTTTCATTGCTTGGTTTGCGTTCATGGTTTGGCTCCTGTTTTGGTGGCTTTTTTGTTGAGCTGTCTTTCCAAATTGGCGATGGCGTCGCGTACCCTTTCTGGTGCGGTGCCGCCGGGAACTTTTTTCGCGGCAAGGGCAGCCTCAACGCTGAGGCTCTTTGCGAAATCAATTTCAAAGGCGGGCGAGATTTTCTTGAGACCCTCTAGGGGCAGCGCCGTCCACAAAATATTTTGTTTCTCGGCTTCGCGCAGCACTTTGCCGACGATGTCGTGAGCCGGGCGGAAGGGAATGCCTTTGTGTACGAGATAGTCCGCGGCTTCGGTGGCCAGCAACGCTGGATTGGACGCCGCAGATTTCAATCGCTCAGCGTTGAATTTCGTCGCCGCCACGGCGCCGGTTGCAACCGCAATCATGTCCGTGACCTGATCGCGCGCGGCAAACAACGCTTCTTTGTCTTCTTGCAGATCCCGCTGATAACTCGTCGGCAAGCCCTTCAGCGTCGTGAGCAAGCCGAGCAGAGCACCGCTGATACGCCCGGTTTTGCCGCGCATCAATTCCCAGGCGTCAGGATTTTTTTTCTGCGGCATCAGGCTGCTGCCGGTGGAAAATTCGTCGGGAAGAATCACGTAGGAAAATTCCTGCGAAGCGAAGATTACGAAATCTTCGGCGAGCCGGGAAAGATGCGTCGCGATGCCCGTGAGCGCAAAGAGATAATCGAGCGCAAAATCGCGGTCGCTGACGGCGTCGAGACTGTTTGCGGTGATCCGAGAAAAGCCAAGTTCACGCGCGATGGCGTGGCGGTCGATTGCAAACGAATTTCCGGCAAGAGCGCCGGAGCCCATCGGACATGCGTCCGCACTCTCCTTGGCATGCTGCAATCGCGTGATGTCCCGGGTGAAGGCTTCGGCGTGCGCGAGGAGGAAATGCGAAAGCAAAATCGGCTGGGCGTGCTGCATGTGCGTCATGCCGGCCATGGGCACGCTAAGATGGGCTTTTGCTTGCGAGAGAAATGCATTCAACAAAGCTTCCAAGCCTCGCTGCATTTCGGCGGCAGCGTCGATGACCAACAGTCGGAAATCGGTGGCGACAAGCTCGTTGCGGCTGCGGCCGGTGTGCAATTTCCAGCCGAGCGGCCCGAGTTCTTCGACCAGCGCTTTTTCGACGAAGTGGTGGACGTCTTCGGCGTTGGCCCCGAAAGAATCGACCCATGCGGAATCGGTTTTGGCGCGATCGGAAATTTTGTCGAGCACAGCGAGCGTTTGCTTTACTTCCGTGGCCGTGAAAATGCCGATAGGCTCCAAAGCTTTGGCCCAGGCACGGTCCACGGCGATCTCATACGGCAAGAGACGGCGATCGAACGCAAACGAGCGCTGGAACGCGTCGAAGTGAGCATTTGGCGGACGTTCGAAGCGTCCTCCCCACAGCCGGTCGTCTTTGCGTTGGGTCATAAGGCAAAGGCTTCCTACGTCGCTGATATATCAGCTGACAGTCACATCCGTGCAAGTTGTACTCACGAATTTGTCTCAGCCTTGGCTTTGGGGCGCACCGTGACGGGCAGCGCGAACAAATTGATGAAGCCCTCCGCGTCCTTGGGGTTGTAGCGGCCCATGGTGAAGCTGGCAAGATCAGTACGGTACAGGGAGAAGGGCGAAACGCGCTTCGTGACGTTGAGCGTGCCTTTCCATAGTTTCAGGCCGACCGCGCCGGTGACACGCCGCTGCGCGAGGTTGAAAAACCCGTCGAGCGCTTCGCGCAGCGGGGCGAACCACAAACCGTAGTAGACCAGCTCGGCATAGCGCAGCGATAGAGCCTGCTGAAAATGTGCGGTCTCGCGGTCAACGGTTAGCCGCTCCAGTTCCTGATGTGCTTTGACGAGAAGAGTTCCGCCGGGAGTTTCGTAGGCACCGCGGGATTTCATCCCGACGAGGCGATTTTCGACAAGATCGGTGCGGCCGATGCCATGCTTGGCGGCGACTTCGTTGAGGGTGTTAAGAAGGTCGACCGGGTCGAGCTTTCGGCCGTTCACGGAGACTGGTGTGCCGGCTTCAAAACCGATTTGGACTTCTTCGGCTTTGTCCGGGGCTTTTTCCGGAGAGACGACCCACTGCCACATCGCTTCGTTTGGTGCGTTGGCAGGATCTTCGAGCTCGCCGCCTTCGTGACTGAGATGCCAGATGTTGCGATCGCGGCTGTAGATGTTTTTCTTGCTCTGCTCGACGGGAACGTTGTGCTTCTCGGCGTAGGCAATGGCATCTTCGCGCGAATCGATGTTCCATTCGCGCCAGGGAGCAATGATCCGGAGATTGGGCGCGATTGCTTTGTAAGCCAATTCAAAACGGACCTGATCGTTGCCCTTACCAGTGCAGCCGTGCGAGAGGCCATCGGCGCCGAGCTTCAGCGCAATTTCCGCCTGGCGCTTGGCGATGACGGGTCGCGCCATGGAAGTGCCTAGAAGATAAGTGTGCTCGTAGACGGCACCGGCGCGGAGAGTCGGCCAAATGTAGTCGCGGACAAATTCCTGGCGTAAATCTTCGACGTGCGCGGAAGAAGCGCCAGTAGCGAGCGCCTTCTTGCGCGCGGCTTCCAGGTCCTCCTGTTGGCCGACGTCACCGATTACGGCGATGACCTCGCAGCCGTAGTTTTCCTTGAGCCACGGAATGATGATGGAGGTATCCAGTCCTCCGGAGTAGGCGAGTACCACTCTGTTGGGCTTGATCAATTCTGTTTTCACAATTCCTCTCTTACATTTAGGTGTTGCCAAGCTGGAGCGCAGCGGTGCTGCGCCCCTACAAAGAAAGTTCGATGCGACGCGATGAAGAGCATCGCCGGACTAGAACAGAGTATGCAGGATCGCTTTTTGCACGTACATGCGGTTTTCGGATTGATCGAGGACGACCGACTGCGGGCCGTCGAGGATTTCCGGCGTGACTTCCAGGCCGCGGTGCGCCGGAAGGCAGTGCATGAACACGGCGTCCGGCGCAGCGAGGGACATCAGCGCAGGGTTCACCTGATAAGGCTGGAACACAGTGTTTCGCACTTGCCCCTCGGCCTCAAAGCCCATGCTGGTCCACGCGTCGGTGTAAACGGCTTGCGCACCACGGACGGCTTCGCGCGGATCGGTCAAGAATTCGATTTTGGCTTTTGTTTCGCGGGCCACACGCTTGCCGTCGGCGACAACTTCCGGCAGCGCCGCGTATTGCGGCGGTGTCGCCACGCGCAAGTGAACGCCAAGGCGGGCAGCAAGGTAAATCAGAGAATGGCAAACGTTGTTGCCGTCGCCGACGTAGGCGAGCTTGAACCCGCGCAGCGCGCCGAATTTTTCTTCGAGCGTGAAAAAATCCGCCAGCGCCTGGCACGGGTGAAATTTGTCGGAAAGTGCGTTGATCACCGGGATGCTGGCGTTGGCGGCCATTTCTTCGAGGACGCGCTGCTGATAGACGCGCGCGACGATGCCCTGCACCCAGCGCTCGAGGTTGCGAGCGACATCGGCAATGGACTCTCGCGCGCCGAGCGATGCGGACGCCTGGGTGTGATCCAGGAACACGACGGAACCACCCATGCTCTGGATGCCGACATCGAAGGTGACACGCGTGCGGAGTGAGGGCTTTTCAAAAATCAGCGCGATGAATTTTCCGTGGAGCGTGGAGGCGTAACGCACCGGGCGCGCCTTGATGTCCGCCGAAAGTTGGAGCAATTCGCGCGTGTGCGCAGGGCTCCACTCCGCTCCGGTGAGGAGATCATTCGACAAAGAAATAGGCGCAACGAGAGTCGTCGTGGTCATGTTTTCACCTTACCGCGGCAAGCGCAACGCGCTCCGGGTTCGCGGACTTGCCAGAATCTGAAGCAGAGGCCTGCTGTGGGGTTGTTGCAAGAACGAGTTCAAAGAGTCTGAGAAATTCGCGCACCTGCGCGCGGGTGATGATGAAGGGCGGCAGCAGGCGCAGGGTAAAATCGTGGGTGCAGTTGATCAGCAAACCGCGCTCGATGGCTCCGCTGACAAAAGGCGCGCCTTCGACGGAGAGTTCGACACCGATCATCAGGCCTTCGCCGCGGATTTCGCGGATGAAGCCGAATTTGGCGGCAAGCTTGGTGAGGCCCTCGCGCAGCTCCGCGCCTAGCGTGCAAATATTTTCGAGCAGTTTCTCGTCCTCAACGATCTTGAGGAACTCGAGGGCCACGGCACAAGCCAGCGGGCCGCCGCCAAACGTGGTGCCATGAATCCCGGGAGAGACGCGCAAGGCAACCTCCTCGGTGGTGAGAATGGCGCCGAGCGGAAGACCGGCGGCGAGCGGCTTGGCAATCAAGACAATGTCCGGCTTCGAGGAAAATTTCTGATAGGCGAAGAAGCGGCCGGTGCGGCCGAGTCCGCATTGAATCTCATCGGCGATCAAAACAGCGCGGTGCTCGGTAGCGAGTGAGCGAGCGCGATTCCAGAATACTTCGCTGACGGGATAGATCCCGCCTTCGCCCTGGATCGTTTCTAGCAAGATGCCGCAGACGGTGTCGTCAAATTTGGCCTCGAGGTCGGCCACGTCGTTGAAACGCACGAACTCCGCGCCGGGGACGACGGGCGCGAAGGGCAACCGATACTTTTCCGTGGAGGTGACGCTAATGGCGCCGAACGTGCGTCCATGAAAAGAATTCTCCAGGGCCAAAAAACGATGCTTCTTCACTGTTGTCCCGGCAGCCTCGTTCGCCTGGCGCCCAAAGAGGCGTGCGAGCTTCATCGCGCCGTCAATGGCTTCCGTGCCGCTGTTCGAGAAAAAAACGCGGTCCATCCCGGACCACGCTGCCAGTTTACGCGCCAGCGGGCCTTGGTAGGCGTTATGAAAAAGATTCGAGAGGTGAATGGCGCAGGCAGCTTCGCGGCGGATTACTTTCACGATGCGCGCATGGGCGTGCCCCAGCGCATTCACGGCGATGCCGCCCAGAAAATCTAGATACTTCTTGCCAGCGGCGTCGTAGACGTAAGCGCCGCGCCCGTGGGTCATGACCACAGACGGGCGCTTGTAGGTAGGCAGAAGGAACTTTTCGGCATCAAGCAGGCGCGAGTCTGATTTGGCGGTTTTCGCAGGGCCCTGTTTGGGCTTGCGCACGGAACGCGACAAGGACTTCTTTTTGGACAAAGCGCCCATCATGCCGCCGAAAGAGCCGCTCGGGCGGCGGACAAAGGTACACGGAGGACGCGCGTTCCAGGGATCGACGCCACTCGGTCATTGGCGGATGCTTCCGCCGCGTGCGACGCCAGCAACAAGGCGCCCGGCGAAGTGCCGCCGACGATGCGGACTTCACGGACGCCGCCTTCGATGGCACGCTTGGCGGCTTCGAGCTTGAGAACCATGCCGCCAGAAACCACGCGGCACTGGACCAAGCGCTCAATTTCCTCGCAAGTGACGACCGAGAGAACTCTCTCGCCATCGAGAACGCCGGCGACATCTGTGAGATAGATCAACTGCTCGGCGCTGAGATATTCCGCGCAGGCCGCGGCCATGTGGTCGGCGTTGATGTTGTATAACTCATTGTTCGGACCCAGGCCGAGGCACGGCGCAATGGGCAGAAGCCTTTCGTGCCAGAGAGATTCGATGAATTGCGCGTTCAATCCGGTGAGGTAACCGACGAAGCCGAGGCCGCCTTCGACTTCGTTGTGCACCATTGGCTCGGCGACGAAACAGCGAGCGTCCGCGGCAGAGACGCCGACGGCGGGCTGCCCTTCGGCAGAGATTGCCGCGGTCAACTTCTTATTCAACAAACCGGCGAACACCATGACGGCCACATCGCGCGTTTCGCGGTTGGTAACGCGCAAGCCCGCGATGAACTTGCTTTCGATGGCCATGCGCTTAAGCGTGGCGGTAAAAAGGCGGCCCCCGCCGTGCACGACGAGAATTTTGTGGCCCTCCTCGGCGAGCGTCGCGACCTGCCGCGCGAGAGAGCGCACCGTGGCGTCGTCTTCGAACAATGCACCTGCGAATTTGATTACGATTCTCATTGAAGTGAGGTCTGCTCCTCTATTCCCAACATGTGGTTGAAATTCTGTACCGCCTGACCGGCAGCGCCTTTTCCAAGATTGTCGAGACACGAGACGATAACCAGGCGGCGTCCAGACTTGTCCAGTGCGAATCCGATGTCACAAAAATTCGTGTGCGCAACGTGTTGCAGCTCGGGCAGCGTGTCGGCAGGCCAGATGCGAACCATTCGGCGGCCGGCATAAAACCGCCGGTAGAGCGACTCGACTTCCGCAGCGGTTTGCGGCTCGCCGAGGGTGACGTAGATGGTCGAAAGAATGCCACGGGCGAGCGGCAGCAGGTGCGTCGAGAAAACAACTTGCGACTCGCCGAGACCGGTGTGTTCGAGGATTTCCGGCGTGTGGCGATGCGAGAAAAGGCCGTAGGCCTTGAAATTTCCATCCACTTCGACGAAGTGGAGATCGCGTCGAGGGTCTTTGCCCGCGCCGCTGGCGCCGGACTTGCAATCGCAAACGACCCCGGTACCGGGAGCGATCCAGCCTGCCTGGGTAAGAGGCCTAAGGCCAAGAATCACGCTGGTCGCATAACATCCAGGATTGGCAACCAAACGAGCCTTGGCAATCTCGCTCGAGTAAAGCTCAGGAATACCGTAGACCGCTTCCGTGAGCCATTCGGCATGGGGCGCAGCCAGCTTGTACCAGGTTGTAAAGGTTTCGGCTTCGCGAAAGCGGAACGCTCCGCTCAAATCCACGACGCGGAGACCCGCCTTGAGCAAGGCCGGCGCCAGTTCCGCGGAAACTTCGTGGGGAGTCGCAAGAAACGCCGCACCCGCGCTGCTTGAAGTGATGGCGTCAACCGAAAGAGGCCGGAGCGGCGCTTCACCCCAGCCGCGGAACTGTGGGAAGAGTTCGGCGAGGCATTTCGCACCGTTTGTTTCGCGGACGTAGAACAGCGGCGGCTGAAGCGCGGGATGGCCGAGAAGAATCCGCGCCAGCTCGAGACCGGTGTAGCCGGTGACGCCCACAACCGCGACTTGGCGGAAATTTCTCATGTCACCAGGGCTTCGATCTTTTTCTGGAGGGACTCACGGGACTTCTTGTTGGGGGTGATGATCAGGACGGTGTCGTCACCGGCGATGGTTCCCGCGATTTCTGTGAATTTGGCGCCATCGACGGCGGCAGCCAGGGGCTGTGCGCCGCTGGGAGGCGTTTTCAAAACCAGGAGATTTTCTGCAGGCCGGATATCGAGAAGAAATTCGCCGAGGGCCCGGGCGAGCGGGGGCAGAGGGGTGGGCTCTTCGGGTAGTTCGGTGGCGGGCTTGTAGCCTTCGTGCGTCTTAATCAGCCGGAGTTCCTGTATGTCGCGCGAAAGAGTGGCCTGAGTTACGCGGAGTTTTTGCGTAGCCAGCCGGCGCCGCAGCTCTTCCTGATTGGCAATCCGCTGATCCGACACCAAGCGGAGGATTTGACCGTGACGAAATGTCTTGTGCGTGCTCATGGCGTAACGCCGATACTGGTCTCTGTATTTTTATACACATGACTGCATATCCCTGTCAATGGATTTCGCAAACTTTTGCAGGCCAGGCTGCCGTCCAGTAGCGCGAGACACGGAAGAAGCGAGTCATGTAAGATTCGCACCATTGGCGCGATGTATACTGGTTTTTCCGCGCCGGGGATGTAACCTAGCGTTCAGCGCCATCGGCCCATGGGAACGTCTTGCCAAATTGCGGGATGCAAGAGCGATACGCCACCGGCACTCGCCGAGCGGCGGTTCTGCGTCCTGCACTTCACCCTCACGCTGGAGACCAGGTGCTCGGAGATGCGGCGGGAGACGGCCCTGGGCAACGCCCCGCAGGAACGCCAGCGTGAAATCATGAAGTTCATCACCGAGAACGGGGAATGCCTGGCGCGCGTAGCGACCAGCGGGCTGCACCTCACGGACGACCTGAAGGCGCGAATATTGAGCACTTTCCTTACGCTGATGAATCTGCGTGAAAACCTCGACCGTTCGAATATGCGGAGTTCGTTCGGACGCTCCGGGCAGATTCGATAGGCCCATAAGAGTTCTAAGCTTTTAGCAAGAAAAGATGAAGTGGCTGTATTTTCTTGACGTTGGTCTCCTCTTGTTTTCTCTGCTTCTCAAGTTCTTAGTTTCTCGGTAGCAAAGTTTTGGCGGCACTCTTTACGGCACATATCATTCAGAACCCCCAACCGGAGGCCGTTTTTGAATCAGCTTTAGCCCGGTTGTGAACAGCAAGGGTCAGGCCCCGATGTACCTGGCGTAGAGGGAGCGCGCCACGGCGGGATCCTTGGTGCCCTTGAGGATGGCGCGTCCGTCAGCGAAGACGGTCATTTCATAAGGCGCAATTCGGAAGCGAAGCAGAAAATCGTTCTGGTGCAGGTTGTCGACGAGGGGCCGCAATCGGACTCCCAGAACACCGAGGTCGAGAGTGCGGGCGCGTTCGTGAATCTGGACGGAATCACGTCCGCACATAGTGATGCGGGGCTGGGCTTCTCCTCCAAGATAGGTGAAATCCCGCCTGGCGCAGGCGCGGCATTCGGGATTGCGCGCCACACCGATGGATTGCATGCGGCCTGTCCAGACGTCGCAAGAGAGCAAGCGCCCATGAAGAACTTCGGGGTGGCCGGAGAGGAGTTTCAAGGCTTCGGCGACTTCCAGCGAGGCGATCAGATTGACGATCGGCCCGAGAACACCGATCGTGTCGCAGGTCTCCTCGAGGCCCTGGGGGGCAGCGCCGGATTCGAGAAGACAAGCAAGGCAGGGCGTTCGGCCGGGACAAATGGTCATGGTCAGCCCGTAACTGGCGACCCCGGCCGCGTAGATCCAAGGCCGGCCGGATGCCACGGCAATATCGTTGATCAAGAAGCGAGTTTCGAAATTGTCGGTGCCATCAAGGAGCAGATCGACTTCACCGAGAAGTGCTTCCGCGTTGCGCGGGTTGAGATCGGCGACGACACCTTCGACGGCCACGGATGAATTGATCGAGCGCAGTTTGCGCTCCGCGGCGACGGCCTTGGGAAGGACGTTGAGAGCGTCGGACTCATCAAAGAGGGTCTGACGCTGCAGGTTTGAGGGCTCAACGAAATCGCGATCGATGATTCTTACGTAGCCGACACCGGCGCGAACCAGAAGATTGGCTGCGGCAGCACCGATTGCGCCGCAGCCGACGATGGCCGCCCGTGAGACCAGCAGCCGTTGCTGCCCTTCCGGGCCGATCCCGGCGAAAAGCGTCTGGCGCGAGTATTTTTCCTGGAGAGAATCGTTCACGAAAGTTGCGGTCCCGGCAGGCACTGCGGATGCGCCTGCCAAGCTACATGATAGCGCCAAAGTGGACGGGGCAGGCAACGCCGCTGTGCTACCCTTCGTCTGAGCGAATGGAAGCATGAAATCGGGCTGGGCCAATGAATGGCGAGGCATTTTCGCGCTTGCGCTCTTGACGGGAGCCGCGCCAACGCGCGCGCAGGCACCGCGAGTCACGTCCGTGACCGGTGTCGCGGAGGAAGAACCGAAGATAGTGGCGATCCGCATCGTCAAAGAAGATGGCCAAATTCTGTCCGACTGGCCCTCCGGAATCGCTGTAGAAACCGGCAAAACGCTGGACCGGGGAAAAATCGCGGATAGTTTGCGCGCGCTTTACCGAACGGGCGACTACGCCGATCTACGCGCGGTCGTGACACCGGTGGCGGATGGAGTGCGACTGGATTTCCTGGTGCGGGAGAATCTGTTTTTCAACCAGGTGCGCATCGAGGGTCTCACCGCGCCACCCAGCGACGCCTCAGCGGCGGCGGCGATGCAGCTCACTCTTGGGCAAGCCTACCGGCAGGCTGCTGTTAACGAGGGGCTGGAGCGGCTGCGAGAGACACTTCGTGAAGAGGGCTTGTATCAGGCAGAAGTCTCCGCGGAAACGGTGCCGCACCTGGAGGCGCATCAGATGGACATTGTCGTGCGCGTGAAGCCCGGGCCCCGCGCACGCGTTGGAATCATCCAGTTGAAGAACGGCACCGAGTATCGCGACACCGAGATCCTCTCGCGATTGAAAATGAAAGCGGGAGGCGAGATCACCTCGGCCAAGCTACAGCGCGGGACCGACCGCATCCGGAAATTTCTGGTCAAGAAGGGGCATCTCAGCGGGCGAGCGGCAGCGCGCCGAGGCAACTATGATGCCGCGAAGAACACGATTCCTCTCGACCTGGACGTAACCGAAGGACCGCGCGTGCAGGTGACCTTGAAAGGCGCGAAATTTTCCAAAGGCGAGCTGAAAAAACTGATCCCCATCTATCAGGAGGGCGCGATTGACGCGGATCTTCTGGAAGAGGGAAAACGCAATATTCGCGAGCGGCTCGAACGTCAAGCGTATTTCGACGCCGAGGTGAATTACACAACCGAGACGCATGAGGTGAAGTCCGATCATGGCGCGGTACGAGGCACGGAAGAGATCATCACCTACACGGTCGAGCGGGGCGATCGGCACAAACTGGTCGGGATAAAAATCACCGGGAACAGGTACTTCGACACCGAACTGCTGCGAAGCCGCTTGCAAGTTTTCGGCGGCGCCTTCGGTTCGGCGGGCCGCTTTAGCCGAAGGCTGGTTGATTCCGACGTGCAATCCATGCGCACGCTTTATCAGGCGAACGGTTTTCTCGATGCCACGGTCGAGCAGCAAACCGAAGACAACTACAAAGGCAAAGAGGGCGATTTGTTTATCCGCTTCGTGATTCAGGAAGGAAAGCAGACGCGCGTCGCTTCCCTCGCGATCCAAGGCAATCAGGCCTTCAAGGAAGATGAACTACTCGGGGTTGTCGGCTCGACGCCGGGGCAGCCGTATTCCGACTTCGGCGTGACGACCGACCGGGACAACATTCTGGCGCTCTATTTTAACGAAGGGTTTCCCGAGGCGAGCTTTACGGCAACCGCGGAACGGGTCACTCTTGATCCAGCGGCACAGAAAGCGGATGCCGGCAGGAACACGGTTTCCCCCCAGAAAAAGGAAAAAAAAGAGCCGGCGGAAAAAGAGTCCACCCCTGCCATTGAGCAGGCCGAGGCGGTTCGCCTTGTGTATCACATCCGCGAAGGTCCGCAAACCCGCGTGCGGCGCATCCTAATCGGTGGCTATAAGCACACGCGACCGGGAGTGATCCGCCGAGAGGTGCACATCAAAGCCAAACAACCGCTTCGTGAAGGCGACGTTGTTGAATCGCAAAGACGTCTGTATAACCTCGGGGTCTTCAATCGTGTCACCATCGAGCCCCAGAATCCCAGCGGAACAAATCCCGAGAAGGACATCGCCGTTCTTGTTGAGGAAGCCAAGCGTTACACAGTAGCGTACGGCGGCGGATTCGAAGTGCAGAGGCTGGCCAGCACCACGAGCCCGACCGGGGCACAGATCCAGGCCGCTCCTCGGGGAATTCTTGAGGTCAGCAAACTGAATCTTACCGGGCGCGGGGACTCGCTCTCCTTCAAACTGCGTGGCAGCACCTTGCAGGGGCGCGCTTTGCTGGGGTATTCGGCGCCGAATACTTTCGCTAATCCGCACTTCAGCTTTCAAGCGACAGCGTTTGCGGAGAAAACACGCGACATCAATACGTTTACGGAAGACCGCTATGAGGGCTCGGTGCAATTGACCGATCAAGTCACGCCGCTGACGACGGTGCTCTATCGCTACGCCTTCCGCCGTGTGGGTGTCTCCAATCTGAAAATTCTGAGCGAGGAAATCCCGCTCTTTAACCAGCCAACACTGGTTTCACAATTCGGAGTGACTTGGTTCCGCGATTCTCGCGACAATCCCGCCGATGCCTCGAAGGGTAGTGTTAACAGCACCGACTTCAGCGATGCCGATACGAATTTTGGTTCCAGTGCCAGCTTCTTGCGGTTTTTCTTTCAAAATTCCACCTACTACCCGATCAAACGCCGATTCAGTTTTGCGCGTTCCATGCGATTGGGCTTCCTGGTGCCGTATCGCGACACCGTTTCCCTAAGTTTCCCGGCCCCCGCGCCCGGGCAGTGCACCGTGGGTACGGCGCCTTCTGGTCCGACGCCAACGATCATCCCCCTACCGGAGCGTTTCTTTGCGGGCGGCGGGACGTCCCTGCGCGGCTTTGCGCTCAATCAAGCAGGACCGCGCGATGCCTGCACCGGCTTCCCGGTTGGTGGCCAGGCTATGCTGGTGCTCAATCAGGAATTCCGCTTTCCGATGCGCTTGCCGTTCGTCGGGACGTCACTTGGCGGTGCCATTTTCTATGACGGCGGCAACGTGTACAGCCGGCTGAGCCGGATCTCTTTCCGCACGATGCTGCCGCAGCCCAAATTTGCGCTGCAAAATCCGGCATCACCTGCGGGACCAACGAACGTGCCGGTGTGCGCCACGAATTGCACAAACGAACTCAATTATTTTGCTCACACCATGGGTTTGGGCGTGAGATATAAGACCCCGGTGGGTCCGATTCGCATCGATTTCGGCTATCAGCTCAATCGCCCGTCGTTTGTTATTCCGATTCCGTGTCCGAGCAATGCCGCGAATTGCCAGCTTGGCTCGCTGGGCCAGCAAGGCACAAGACTCCCCGGTTTCCAAATCTTTTTCAATCTGGGGTCGACCTTCTAATGCGGGGCCTGGCGAGTCGCGTTTTTCTGGTCTCGCTGCTCATCGTGAGTGCCGCGGGATTGCTGGTGGCGCAGCAGATCGTGGACCGCATTGCCGCGCGGGTTGAAAACGACATCATCTTATTGAGTGACATCCGGGTGCTCAGCCGCTACCAGCAATTCCTTGACGGAAAATCGGAGAGCGATGCCCAGATTCTCGACCGGCTGATCGATCAGTGGATGGTGCGAACCGAGGCCGATGTATCGCGTTTCCCGCACCCATCCGACACCGAGATTGACGGCAGCCTGGAGCGTCTGAGGAAGTCGTTCACCTCGGCGGAACAATACGAAGCAAGGAGAAAGCAGAGCGGGTTGAGCGAAGGGGAATTGCGGGGAATCGTAGCTGCGCAACTGTACTTGAACAGCTATCTCGACTCGCGGTTTCGCCCCGCCGTGCAAGTCGATCCCAAGGCCATAGAAGACTTCTATGAAAACACAATCCGGCCGCAGGCGAAGGGTCGCGGGCAGGAACCACCGTCGCTGGATGCCGCGCACGACCCCGTTCAGGAAGCGCTCGTCGAGCGAGGAATCAACGAGCAAGCAGAGAAGTGGCTGAAGGAGAGCAGGGCGCGCCTGCACATCGAGATTCTTCTGGATGGGGGGTCGAAATGACGCGCGAGACCCGCCGCCGGAAGTGGCGCTGGCTGCGTCACGTCGTCTGGATTCTCGGGGCAAAGATCTTTCTGATCGTCACGGGCCTGGTGATTTTCTTGGGCAGCGGCGCGGGCAACCCCTTGTTGAGCCGGCTGCTCATAAGCCGTTTGGAACAGATGACCGGCGGCAAGGTTGAGTTGCGCGCTCTATCAATTCAATGGCTCGCCGCGCGGGCAACCATAAAAGGTCTGGTGATCCACGGGAGGGAGTCCGCAGGGACGGAACCTCTTTTTGCCGCCGAGCAAGTGCAGGCGGGTCTGCAGATCGATTCCTTCTGGGGCCGCAGAATTTCGCTGAATGAACTCTTCATCGAGAAGCCACACGTGCACATCCGAGTTGAAAAAAGCGGCGCGACAAACCTGCCCGCGCCGGCGCGGCCTGCTTCTATAAATAAGCCATGGCCCGACACGCTATTCCAATTGCGCATCCGGCGCCTTCTGCTCGCCGACGGGTGGGTGCTCTACAACGACACAAAGACACCGATCACGGTACAGGGAGTAGATCTGCGGCTTGGGCTAGACGCCGCAGGCACGCGGGACCATCCTTTGTACCTCGGCAACCTTGACTGGCAGACCACGCAATTGACATCCAAGCGCTACGCACCCCTGCCGGTGAGTTTATCGGCGAAGTTCACGCTTTGGCGCGATGGCTTTGCGCTCGAGCAAGGGGTACTCAGCGCAGGGCACTCGCATCTCGATGCACAAGCGGAAATGAATAGTTTCTCGAATCCGCAGTGGAGTTTCCGGTACCGCGGCTGGATCGATCTTCTGGATTTTCGGGAAACCCTGCGTGAACCCATGGTGCCGACGGGGCGGGTCGATGTAGGCGGAGAAGGCCAGTTCGCCGGCGGACAATACCACGGGAGCGGAAGTTATTCCGGACAGAACATCGCGCTGCCGTATGTGGACTTTCATGCCACTGGGCTCACTAGCCGAGGCAGCTATCGAATTGACAACCGTGGCCTCGAGGTGCCGGATTTTTTTGCGGGCGCTTTCGGCGGCCGGGTAACCGGGCGCGTGACCATGCGTTTCGACGGGCTGCAATTTAAGGCCGACACTCATGTGCAAGATGTGAGGCTCGCGGGGGTCCTCCCGTCCATCGAGCATCGCAACTTCCCGATCGACGAACTGCACTGGGATGGACAGATTACTGCAGACACGGTTGAAACCTGGAGCGGTCCCTTCCAGCACTTCGAAATCTCCGCGAAGACGGTGTGGGAAAATCCAGAACAACCGGCGGAGCACCATCAACCCGTGACGGCTGACTGGAAGTTCCGCTATCGTTACGATCCCAACATCCTGACAATCGATTCGGGGGAATTCGAAACGCCGTCGTCGCGAGGCAGCATCGACGGAATTCTTGCTCCGCGCAACTCCGCGCTGAATGTGCGATTCCAAACGGGAGCGATTGAAACCTACAAGGATTTCATTAATGCCCTCAGAGGCGCTGGGCCTCACTCTCCCGAGGCCGCAAAGCCGATCTCGGGCAGCGTAGGATGGGATGGCAAAATCGCCGGGGCCTCCGGGGGCCCTGCATTTCTAGGCCACCTACGCGGGGAGCGCGTGCGCTATGACGGCGTCTTCCTGGACTACCTCGACGGCGATCTTACCTACGCGCCTTTGGAATTCACTTTGGTGCGTGGTCACGTCAGACGCGGTGAGATGGAAACAGATATTGAGGCCAATCTTTCCCTGGCCAACTGGAGTTTTCTGCCGGAGAGCAACTGGACAGCCGAAATCAATTTCGAAAGAGTTCCGGTCGAAAGTATCGAGCCGTTGCTCGGGTTATGGTATCCCGTGAATGGATCGTTGACGGGCCAGTTTCACGGGCGGGGCACCCGGCGAAAACCCAGTGTCACGGGGCTCTTCGATCTCGCCGATGGCAAAGTGTATGGACTTTCCTTCAATCGCCTGCGTGGACAACTGAATGTCTCGCCGGATGAGGTGCGCATCGCGGACGCGGAGCTGCGATTCTTCCCGCCAGGAAAAGAAAACGGGCGCGGCGCGGGAATTATCACCGGATCGGCTGGTTACCGTCACGAGGACCAGACCATTTCCGCTGACCTCGTAGGTGCGGCGCTGCCGCTGGAAAATTTTGAGAAACTACAGTCGACGCGCCTGCCTGTGGGAGGGCAGGTGAGTTTCCGGCTGAAGGCCAATGGCCCGGTGAGAACACCGCTCGGCGATGGCACCTTTCGGGTCGTGGACCTCCGAATTGGCCAGGTGATTGTCGGCAGCTTCGACGGCAAACTGACGTCGGATAGCCGCCAGGCACAGCTCGAATTGGGCTCCGCCATGACCACGGGAGAGGTTAGAGGAGGCTGCACCCTCGGACTTGCCGATCCGTACCCGCTGAGCGGGAAGGTTTCGATCAAAAACATTAACCTGGACCCTTTCCTGCTCACCGCTTTGCACCTGAAAGAATTCAGCGGCCATGCCAACGCGGATGGCGATATTTCGCTAAATGGTTCGCTGAAGCAGCCCGAGAGCATCATCGTGGATGCCAATCTCTCGCGCCTCGCAATGAACTATGCAAACGTGCGGCTGGAAAACACGGGTCCCGTCCATTTCCGATCGACGAAAGACAGCCTGGAGATCGACCCAGTCACGCTGCATGGAGTGGACACGAATTTGCAGATTGCCGGTTCGGTTCAGTTTGCCGGGCGCCGCGGCGTCGGATTGCGCCTCAATGGCGCTCTGGATCTGCGGCTCATCAGTGGTTTTGCGCCGAATCTCGACGCACGGGGCCCGGCGCAAATCAACGCTTCCTTCGAAGGGACGCTGGACCGCCCGCGCATCACCGGCCGCGTGCACATCGAAAACGCCTCTGCCCGCGCTGCGGATTTTCCCACGGGGCTCAGCGCGATCAAGGGTGACGTGGTATTCGATGCCACGCGCCTGTACTTCGAGAATATGAACGCAGAATCCGGCGGAGGGGCGCTGCATCTTTCCGGCAGCGTGAATTACGCGGAGAGCCCGCTTCGCTACGACGTCAGCGTTTACACCGAACGCGTACGGATTCGCTATCCGGAGGGCATGAGTTGGCTCGTCGGGGGCTCGCTCCGGCTGACGGGCACGCCCACCGCCGGGTTGCTCTCCGGGCGTGTAACCATCGAGCGCGTCACTCTCACACAAGGACTGGAAGTCGCGGGCATGTTGGTCCAAGCCAAGGAAGGAATCAGCAGCCCGGCCACCAGTTCACCGTACCTGCGCAACCTGCAATTTGACCTCGAAGCGCTCTCGGCGCCCGATGCGCGCATGGAATGGCCCGGCGCGGAACTCCACGCCGATGCGAATCTCCGCGTGCGTGGGACCTGGGAGCATCCCATTCTCCTCGGACACATCCACATCCTCTCTGGTGATTTGTATTTCGCGGGCAACCGCTACCGTGTTACGCGCGGAGATTTGAATTTCTCCAATCCCTTCCGCCTTGACCCGGTTTTGAACGTGGAGGCAACAACCACGATTCAGCAATATGAGATCACACTGAATTTCAATGGTCCGGCCAGCAAGCTCACACTGGCATATCGCTCCGATCCTCCCCTACCGGCCAACGACATCATCACATTGCTTGCTCTGGGGCAAACCAGCTCTGAAGCGACGGCGCGCAGCGGGGGTACATCACAGAGCGGAACCGCGGGGGCCTCGGCGATTCTCTCGGAGGCGATTTCCAGCCAATTAGGCGGACGGCTGGAGCGCTTGTTTGGGATAACCCGGTTTCGCGTTGATCCGGGCCTCGCAGGAGTAGGCTCGACGGGCTCGGAACAGAACGCCGCGGCACGCATTACCGTCGAGCAACAGATTGCTCGTAACCTCACCATCACCTATGTTTCGAATGTGAGTTCGACGCAGCAACAGGTCATTCAAGTGGAATACAACGTGGACCGAAACGTCTCCATTGTCGGGCTGCGCGATCAGAACGGAACGTTTGGTATCGACATAAAAATCAAGAAACGCTTTCCGTAGCCGGCAAGAGTTTCTCGAATGGCGATTCGCCCTATTGCGGATCCTGTTGTTGCGCGGTTTGTTGCTGGGTTTGTTGTCCCTGTCCTCGCAGTTGTCCACGGCGCTGCTGCCAGCGGCCCTGACCATTCCCGAGCCGTGCCGACTGACCCATCTCCGGATTCTGCTGCTTCAATTCCGCCAGCGCATCTTTGGCGGCTTTGGCGCTCGCTCCGCGGGTGGCCGCCTGGATCTCGCGGCTGATCTTGGGCATCTCCGCGGCGACTTTCGGCCCCAGGGGCGAGCCGTAAAACTGCAGCAACCCTTTGATTTCGTCATCCGTGAAGTGCTGGTCATAAACGGCTACGAGTTGAGCGGTTACCTCGTCGACGTCGAATTTCTTCTGGTAGCTGGCGGCGAACACATTCACGAACGCCCGGCCTTTGTCGTTGTTGGGCACGGAGGCGAGTAGCTTTTCCCGGGACTGTTCGATGGCAGTGTTCGCGCCATCCTGCACGAGGTCCCGCACGCCGACAAGCTCCATCAGCGAACGAATGTCTGCTTCTTTCGCCGGGTCAATGGAGGAATTTGCTTGTGGAGTCGCCGCGCTGCCCTCGACCGGGGTCGCGCCTTGTGGCGCTGCTTGTACGGGGTTCGGCGCCGCTCCCTGAATCACGAGGAAAAAAGTACCAACATAAATAATGACAAGTGCAAGGACCGCTTTCATGACCGCCTCCGTGGCGGCTTCGCCGGTGTTTGCGCCACGCATCCGATTTTAGGGAGAGCCGTGGAGTGGTGCGAGCAGTTCCGAGGACAGTCGTGCCGCGTCGTTTACCGGCCAAACGTTCAGGTCCGGGAACAGGTAATAAATTTCTGTTAGGATGCCTCGCCATGAACAAAACGGAAACGTCCGGAGGCCCATCCTTGGGAGGGCTTGCAGCGGCGAAGGTTGTGGAGCGAGAAGCGGGTCTCGAGCGCAACCTGACGCCGGGGCAGCTTGCCATGATAGGCCTCGGGAGCACGATCGGGACGGGCCTCTTTCTAGGAAGCGCTATCTCCGTGAAACTTGCGGGGCCAGCGGTGATTCTGAGCTTTGTAGGCGGGGCGTGTCTCGCGGTAACAATGATGTGGGCGCTGGCGGAGATGGCCGCAGCGCATCCGGCGGCAGGATCGTTTGGACTCTACGCAGAGATGTACTTGCATCCGTGGGCAGGATTTGCGGTTCGCTTGACCTATTGGTTCTCGATGATGGTAGTGGTGGGCAGTGAAGTTGTGGCCGCTTCTATTTATTGCACCTTCTGGTTTCCTACTACTCCGTCGTGGGTTTGGATTGGCGTGTTCTCTCTAGTGATTCTGTATGTCAACACCATGAGTATAGGAAATCTGGGAACTTTCGAGTACATCCTCTCCATGTTCAAGGTGTTAACGATTGTGGTTTTTTTGATTTTGGGCACCGCCCTGCTAACTGGCGTGGGCTTTCCCAGGCTAGGTCTTAGGAACTATACGGCGCACGGTGGATTTCTACCGAATGGATGGAAAGGTGTGGGGCTGGGTGTCATTTTGGGGCTCTTCAGTTTCTTTGGAATCGAAGTGGTGGGAAGCACGGCCGGTGAAGCAGCGGATCCGAAGGCCGCAGTACCGAAGGCTTTGCGGAGAACGCTCTTCGCTCTGGTGCTGTTTTATGTGGCAGGACTCGCGCTGGTGGTGGGAATTGTCCCTTGGCAACAGATCGGGCTGGGCGAGAGCCCTTTCGTTCGCGTTTTCAAAAGCGTTGGCATTCCCGGTGCCAGCCACATCATGAATCTAGCGGTGCTGACGGCGGCGCTTTCCAGCGCGGTGGCCAACTTGTACTTCGGGGCGCGGCTTGCGTTCTCGCTGGCGCGCGGCGGTTATCTGCCGGCGATTCTGGGACGATTGAGCAGGAAAGGCATCCCGGCGTTTGCCGTGCTGGCCTCGGCAGGGGGAATGGCCGCGGCACTCGCTCTGTCAGAGTACTTTAAGGATTCACTTTTCGTTTTCATGATAGGGCTCAGCACGTTTGGGGCCCTGTTGGCGTGGCTGATGACGTTATTGACTCACCTTGCGTTCCGTCGCTTTCACAAACAGCAGGCGAGACCATACCTTCAGTTGGGGCCGCCTGGGCCATGGGCGTCGCTCATTGGGGTAGCAGGGGTATCGGCAGTCTTGGTGTCAACCTGGTGGGTTCCCGGATTTCGCATTACCCTGCTGGCTGGCGCCCCATGGCTGGGGTTCATCACGGTGTGCTACTTTGTTTGGAGAAGGGCCCGATCCCGCACGCCGGTCCAGAGAGGAGCGCTCGATGGATGAACTCCTGAAGTGGCGCGGCGAATTTCCCATCTTGGACCGCGCCACCTACATGATCAGCAATTCTCTCGGCGCGATGCCTCGTCGCGTGTACAACGAGGTGCGCGCCTACGCCGATTCCTGGGCGGAACGCGGAGTTCGCGCATGGGAGGAGGGCTGGTGGGACATGGCCGTAGGCGTGGGTGACCGGATCGCACCGCTGATCGGAGCGGGCCGGGGCGAGATTTCACTTCATCAGAACGTTACGCTCACGCAGGCCGTGATTTCTTCCTGCTTCGACTTTCGCGGCCCGCGCAACAAAGTTGTAATGGTCGAGTTGGAGTTTCCCTCGATTCAATACTTTTACCACGAGCAACGCCGGCTCGGCATCCGCGTCGAAGTAGTTCCGACTCCGGACCACATTCGCATTGATCTGGATAAGCTGCTCGCAGCTATCGACGAAACCACGCTGCTCGTGCCGATTTCGCAGGTTCTTTTCCGCAGTTCCTCGATAGTAGACGCGCGTGCCATTATTGAGCGGGCTCACCGCGTGGGCGCGCACGTGATTCTCGATGTTTTTCAGGCCGCGGGATCGATCCCCGTCGACGTGCGCAGCATGGGTGTTGATTTTGCGGTGGGCGGAGTCCTCAAATGGCTTTGTGGGGGACCGGGTGTCGCGTACCTGTACGTCCGCGAAGATTTGCGCGCCAAGCTGCGCCCCGCGCTGACGGGGTGGATGGCGCACCGCCGCCCATTTGCTTTCGAAACCGGCGCCATCGATCCGCGCGACGACTCCTTCCGCTATTTGAACGGCACTCCGCACATTCCCGCACTCTATGCCTGCCAGCCCGGACTAGACATTGTTAACAAGGTCGGCATCGGAGCCATTCGGGACAAGTCCATGCGTATGACCGCGCGCCTCATCGACGGCGCTAGAACTCGCAGCTGGAGCGTGAACACCCCGGAAAGCCCCGCGGAGCGCGCCGGTACGGTTTCGGTTGAATGCCCGCATGCCTATGAGGTTTGCCGGGAACTCCTCGCCCGGGACATCATCGTCGACTACCGTCCCAAAGCCGGCGTGCGCGTCTCGCCACACTTTTACAACCGAGAGGATGAATGCGACTTTACCCTCGCGCAGATGGAAGAGATCCTGAAAACAGGCGCATGGGAAAAACATGCCGCAGCGACAACGCATGCTTGAAAACAAAGATTACGCAACCCAGTGCGCGGAAATGATCGAAAAGCAATTGCGCCGGCGCGGCATCAGCGATGCCGCCGTGCTTGCGGCGATGGCGGCAGTGCCGCGGCACGAATTCGTGCGGGAGGAGCTGCGATCACACGCGTATGATGACCTCCCCTTGCCCATCGGCAGCGGTCAAACCATTTCGCAACCCTATATAGTTGCAGCCATGACCGCGGCGCTGCATTTACAGCCAGGCGAGCGGGTTCTGGAAATTGGCACGGGCTGTGGCTATCACGCTGCCGTGCTCTCACGTTTGGCCAAGGAAGTTTTCACCATCGAGCGGCGCCCGGAGCTTGCTTCCGCTGCTTCCTCCGCGCTTGCTCGGCTCGGCTGCCCCAACGCGCATGTGCACTGCGGCGACGGCACACTCGGCCTGCCGGAACTCGCTCCTTTCGACGCCATCCTTGTTGCTGCCGCCGCTCCTGCAGTTCCGAAGCCGCTCCTTGCCCAACTTGCCGAGGGCGGCCGCATGATTCTCCCCGTGGGAGATGCGGAACATCAGGAATTGCGGCTCATCGAAAAGCGCGGTGATGCCTTTCCCACTAAGATGCTGGAAGGCTGCCGATTTGTGCCGCTCGTCGGCTACCATGGTTGGCAGGAACCTTCGTAACGATGAGCCCAACGGTCCCCGATCTTTCCATTATCATTCCCTCATACAATGAGGAATCGCGCCTTCCGGCCACGCTGGAGCGGATTGCGGCGTACCTTTCGACCCATGGGCGTGAAACGGAAGTCCTGGTCGTGGACGACGGCTCGAAAGATGGCACGGCTGCGGTGGCGGAAAGCTTGCGCGACAAGATTCCGTCGCTGCGCGTGATTTCGAACGGTGTCAACCGAGGCAAAGGTTACAGCGTGCGGCGCGGCATACAGGAAGCGCGCGGCCGCATCGCACTTTTCACGGACGCAGATCTCTCCGCGCCGATTGAGGAAGCCGGCAAGCTCATTGACGGTCTGGAGACCAATGACCTGGCCATCGGTTCTCGGGCCATGGACCGCAGCCTGATCACCGTGCACGAATCCCCCTTCCGCGAATTCGCCGGAATCATTTTCAACAAGCTTGTGCGAAGCATTTTGTGGCTGCCGTTCGTCGATACACAGTGCGGTTTCAAAGCCTTCCGGCGCGAGCGTTGCGGCGTCATCTTCGAGCAGCAGACGATTGAGCGATTCGGGTTCGATCCCGAGTTATTGTACCTGGCGCGGCGTCATGGCTTGCGCGCGGTTGAAATTCCCGTGCGCTGGGGGCATTCGCCGGCCACGAAAGTGAGCATGCTGCGCGACAGCGTTCAGATGTTCATCGACATATTCACGATCCGATGGAATTCGCTCTCGGGACGTTACCCGCGGAAAGCTTGACGCGCACCTTACTTTGTATCATAAAGTACTTGACACACAGGAGTCCATGCGCTAGTCTGGTTTCTATGGCGACCACCGGTCCGCTTCGCTCTCCGCAACTCGCGCCCATCCCCATCGATGCTCGCGCCGCCGATCATCTTCGCTACATCCGCGAAACGATGGAGAGCGCCGCCGAATTTACCGCTGTGCCCGGCTGGGGCGGCGTGGCCATGGGGGTCACCGCGCTAGTGGCCGCGTTTGCGGCCTCGCGGCAGACCACGCCTCGCGCCTGGCTGGCCGTCTGGCTGATCGAAGCCTTTGTCGCCGTGGCCATCGCGGCACCCGCTGCGGCTACAAAAGCGCACCGCGCCAACTCCGCGCTTTTCTCCGGGCCCGGGCGCAAATTCGTTCTTAGTTTTGCACCACCGATTGTCGTTGGCGGCCTTTTGACCTTCGCTCTCTATCACGCCGACATCCTTGCCGCCCTCCCGGGTGTTTGGCTCTTGTTGTATGGGACCGCCATCGTTACCGGTGGGGCGTTTTCCGTTCGCGTTGTGCCGGTGATGGGTTTGTGCCTGATGTTGCTCGGCGGCGCAGCGCTTTTCGCTCCGGCAGTTTGGGGAGATGCGTTTATGGCTGCGGGCTTTGGGGTCGTGCAGATCGGCTTCGGCTGGTGGATCGCCCGGCATTATGGAGGCTAGCAGGAAATCGCATGGCTAAGTCGTCTACAGCGCATCAAGAACGTCTACAGCGGTCTCGCGAGCGCGGCGCTCCTCTGGAAGCCATTCGCACTCCGGCGCGGGAAACCGTGCCGGTGGATCTGGACCGCCTGATTCACGAGCGCATCCGCCTGGGTATCGTCAGCGCGCTGGCGGTCAACCGTTCGCTGACCTTCAACGAACTGAAAGCGCTGTTGAAAACCACGGACGGCAATCTAAGCGTTCACGCCCGCAAGCTGGAAGAGGCCGATTACATCGTGTGCACGAAATCTTTCGCTGGGCGCTTGCCGAAGACGGAATATCGCCTGACGGCGGCGGGGCGGGGGGCCCTGGAGCGTTACCTGAATCACATGGAAGCGCTGATCCGCGCGACGCGCGAAGGCTGAGCGACAAAAAATTTTGACTTTTCACTTTGTAATGCAGAGTAGTTTATGATGATTCCTCCGCGGCGGAGAAAGAACATGCTCATGCCTCATCTCACTTTACGGCAGATTCCCGCGGCGCAGCCGGCCATCGCCCAGGCTCCGCGGCTCCACGTAGGGATCATTTCGGACGGCAATGGCCGCTGGGCCACTTCACGAGGTTTGCCCCGCTCCGCAGGTCATCGCGCGGGAGCGGAGGCTGCACGCCGCGTCATCGAGGCTGCGCCCCGCATCGGCATTCATACCCTGACGCTTTTTGCGCTTTCCTCCGCGAATTGGAAGCGTCCCGCTGCCGAGGTCCATGCGATCTTGCGGCTGCTTCACGAATACCTTCTTACCGAAACGACGCACTGCATCGACGAAGGTGTGCGGCTCAGCGTCATCGGGCGCCGCGATCGCTTGCCCGCCACGCTCCGCCAGGCCATCGCGGATTCGGAGGCCGCCACGGCAAAGGGCCCGCGACTGCACCTTCGGCTGGCGATGGATTATTCCGCCCGCGAAGCCATCTATCAAGCGGCCTGCCGTTTTTACAAAGTCACCGAACTCTCGCCCGAGTCTTTCAGCACCGTGCTTCAAGAAGTCCACCGCGGGGGTTCGACGGAAGTCGATTTGCTGATTCGCACCGGCGGCGAGCAGCGGCTTTCCGATTTTCTCTTGTGGGAATGCGCCTTCGCGGAGTTCGTGTTTCTGCAAAAACGCTGGCCAGACTTTACCGCTGCGGATCTGGATGCGGCGGTGAAGGAATTCAGCAGACGCGAACGCACTCGCGGCGCGTTGCCGGATGCCATCGCGGGTTAGTTTGAATCAAGCCAGGGAGGAGATCGGAATTCATGCCGCACTTTGCCCCGTTCGTGGTGCTCCTCTTCCTTGGCAGCTTCTTGTTGATGGGTACCAGTTTGCTCGTACTGTTCTACGGGGGCGTTCGCCGCTCTTCGCTCTTCACAAGGCTCGGTGTCAGACAGCCTTTGCCCGCCTCCGTGGCAACTCACCGAGCCGCTCCGGCCTGGAGAGTCCCACACGACGGATTTCGTCTTTGAGGCCCCCAGGGATGCTCACGGACTCCGACTTTTGATCACCGAGGACGACCCCGAAACCCGGCTGGTCATCGGTCATGAAACCAGCCTCGGGCACAAGAAGATTTACTTTGACGTCGATTCGGCCCAGCGGCTGACCGGAACTGCCCGATAAATTACTCACAATAATCAGGTTCGAGTGCCTCCCGCATCCCTTCCCTGACATTTCACCCGGCTCGGTCGTCTATATTCCAGGAGCCAGGAATGGGAACTATGGGACTTGCGCTGCCCTGGAAGGCTAGAATCTCTTCCACGCCGCGCGAACGGGGGAAGCGAGTGGAACCTTCCGAGCACTTTGCCGGCGGCCCCAGTCCGGCCGCCGTGGATGCCCTCAGCGAGGATGCCGCTCTGGCCGCTGCCTGCCGGTCCGGCGATCTGCGCGCCTACGAGCGTCTCTACACCGTGCATGGCGCGCGCATGAAAAATCTTGCGCGGAATGTTCTTGGCAACCCCATGGACGCCGAAGATGCCGTGCAGGAGACGTTCCTGAAAGTGCAACGCAGCATCGCCAGCTTTCGCGGCCAATCGAGTTTCGTCACCTGGACCTACCGGATCCTGATCAACACCTGTTACGACGCACGGCGCAGCCGGCTGCGCAAGAAGGAAGTCGCGAACGATGATTCCGAACAGACGCCAGGTCTCGAGCCCCGCGCGCCTGGAGCACATCCTTCCCTCCGCATGGCGCTCGAACGCGCGCTAGCCAAGCTCACGAAACACCAGCGCGATGTTTTTCTTTTGTACGAGGTCGAGGGTTTCCGTCATGCGGAGATCGCCGGCATGCTGGAGATGACCGAGACGGCTTCGAAGAACACACTTTTTCAGGCCAAGAAGAATCTTCGCCTGATGCTTGAGCCTCCGCGCAGCAGCGCCGCAGAGGTACGGTGAAAATCATGAATGTCACCTGTAACGATCGCGATCGGATTTTCGAAGATGGCACGCCCGCGGAATGGGCGGCGCTGGAAGCACATACCGCTTTCTGCCCGCTGTGCGCGGAGGAGGTTCGCGCCTGGAAATCGCTGAGCGTCGCGGCGAAAGAGCTGCGCGACTACTCGGACAGCCCTTCCTTCTGGCCGCGGATCGAGCGTGTACTCGCCAAAGAGGCGGCGCGAAATGCGCCGCGCGCCGAGCGCAAGGGTTGGTTCTCGTTCCTGCTAGACCTTTCGCCGGCATGGCAAACGGCCCTGGCGGGCGCATTGGTTCTGATTCTGACCCTCTCCGCAGGCCGGATCTATCTTCGCCGTCCATTCCACGGGGGCGGTACGGTAGATCCGTCGCTTTTAAAGAGCCAGGCTCTTAAGGAAGTGGAAAGCGCGGAAACGGCGTACGAACGTGCGATCGACAAACTTGCAGCGGAGGCCAAGCCGCACCTTGAGAGCCCCGCGACTCCGCTGCTCGCCAACTATCAAGAGAAATTACTCCTTTTGGATAGTGCCATCGCGGAACTGCGCGTGCAGGCGGGAATGAATCCATCGAATGCGCAACTGCGCTACCAGTTGCTTGCCATGTATCAGGAAAAGCAGCACACGCTGGAGGAAGTTTTGGAGGCTAAACGACAATGATTCGTATTCCATCCATTTTCCGGAGAGAGCCGTTGCGTTTCGCAGCCGTTGCTGTACTGCTCTCCGTGATGCTGCTCTCTACGGCGAAGCCCATGCGCGCCGCGACTGCCGCGCAGGAACAAGTTTCGAGAGATTTTCAGCAGACCGTGACGCTCGGCGCAGGCCAATCCGTGCGCGTCGAGCATAAGTTCGGTAGCGTCAGGCTCCACGGTGAGTCCGGCCGCGAGGTCAAGATTTCTGCCACCATCCGCGCGCAAGCCAGTTCGCACGAGGAAGCAGAATCCTTCGCGCAAAAGATCAAAATCGAAGTTCAGCAGACTGGCGAAGGAGTGCGCATCAAGACCAGCTATCCCGAGGAAGAAAGGAAATGGTTTCACTCCTCCAAGAACTCTTCGTGGTCCGTCAGTTATGACATTGGGATGCCGGCTGACGCGCCGATTACCGTGCGCAACAGTTTCGGAAGCGTTGATATAACAGGCGTTCACGGGGCTGCAGACGTTGAGAACGGCTACGGCACGCTTACTGTCCGTGACGCCGGCGCCGGCCGGTGGAACAATGCTTTTGGCAGCATCGAGCTCGCCGCCGCCGGGGGAGATGTCTCCGTCAACGACAACAACGGCTCCGTGCAAGTCTCTGACGTAAAGGGGACTCTCGAGGTACGCAATCGTTTCGGCAGCATCACCACGCGAAATATTCAGGGCGCGGCAACCATTACGGGCGGCAATGGCGCAGTTACTCTGACGGACGCCGCCTCCGCAAACATCACAACTTCGTTTGGCAGTGTCGATGCACGGAATATCCGTGGCGATCTTTCGGTCCGCGACAACAACGGAAACGTCGAGATTTTGAGTATCGGCGGTGCTGCTGACATTACCAATAGTTTCGGCAACGTGATCTTTAGCGATGTTCGTGGGCGCGTGAATTGCACCACCAACAATGGCCGGGTCAAGGGTAGCTCGGCGACGGGCGGCTCTGTGACCATTCGCGATTCCTTCGGCAACATCGAGTTGGATACCGTCAGTGGCGCTCTCGACGCCGAAACTTCCAATGGAAGAATCACGGTGCGCGACGCACGCGGAAGCGTCACTTTGAAATCCTCCTTTGGCGCCATCGAAGCCGCGAACGTCCCGAAGGGAATTCGCGCCATCACGGGGAACGGGGGCATCACGCTTACCGACATCGGCGGAGATGCTTTTGCTAAGACCAGTTTCGGAAGTGTCTCTACGGAACGGATCGGCGGCAATTTAACGGTGGAGAACAGCAATGGTTCAGTCAGCGCAAGAAACGTAAAGGGCGACGCCGGCGTAACGACATCTTTTGCGGGTGTCACACTGGAATCCATTGGCGGGCGGATCACGGTGAACAATCAGAACGGGGCGATCTCGGTGACGGCCATGCGTCCGGCCAGCGCTTGCCGCGACATTTTCCTCAAGACATCGTTCTCATCCATCCGCGTGCGCATTCCGGAGGGCTTGGGCTATAACCTCACGGCCAGGACTTCATTCGGCCGGATTTCCTCCGAATTGCCGGTCACTTCAACGGGCAGCATCGGGGGCGATACACTAAGCGGCACCATCGGTTCGGGCGGCTGCCAGCTTCAGCTCACTGATTCCAACGGAAGCATCGAAATCGCCAAGGCTCCCTAATCGTGGGTCTCATTATTTTACGGCCTGCCGCGCGCGGTCCATCGCGAACGCTTTCTTCAGGACGCGTGTCGCGGTCTCCGTGAGATGAAATCGGGCGAGTTCCTCTTCCCGCGCGAATGCGACATCGGTTACATCGCTTCCCGCGCGAGGCTCTCCGCCGAGGCGTTCGCAAAGATAGTCCACAATGACAAAGTGAAATCGTGGACTGCGGTTCCCCCCTCGGCCGGTGGACCCATCTTCCAAGTAGATCCGGTCGAACACCTCGATCAGCTCGAGGACGCGAACCTCCATTCCCGTTTCTTCCAGCAATTCGCGAGCGACGCCTTTCTCCAAACTCTCGCCGATCTCCAGTGTGCCTCCCGGAATTGACCATTCACCGAGCAACGGCTCGCTTCCGCGGCAGATCAGCAGCGCGCGGCACTGATCGATAATCACGCCCCCGATACCAACCACTGGCCGTTCGGGGTACTCCCTGGATGAGGTCATTCCTAAGGTCCTTCTACCCCCGATGCGATGTCGTTCAAAGCAGCGCCACCACGCCCGGGAGTTGACTTCATACCCCGCGGTATATAATACGCTGCACAGTGGCGGGCACGGTCCTCGTACCCCCACTTTGCAAACAACTGTACGGAGGGTGGAGCCGTGATCCGTTGCCCTGAATGTTCCGCCGAAATCGATGTCGACGAAGACGAAGTCGAAGAAGGCGAGATCCTGAGTTGTCCCGAGTGCGAATCCGAACTCGAGGTCTCGCAAACGCATCCCGTCCACCTGAACCTCATCGCCGATGATTCGGACGAAGAGGACGACGAGGAAGAGGAAGGCAAGACCGGGGAAAATGGCGACCTCATCGACGATGATGATGACGAAGAAGACGACGAAGAAGAAGAGGAGTAAAAGGTACGCCCCACCCCGCCTGGCATCCTCCTGTGCTCGTGCCGCCATCTAAACTTCGAAGGAGCAACATAATGCACCGCCCGCAGTGGATCACGATTCTCTGCACGGCAGCGCTTGTCGCTTCGTTTCGCGCGGCATTTGGACAGGCCCCGGAACCTGTGCCGCCGCCTAGTTCCGCCGCTACTCCGCAAGCTCCTGCGGTCACGCCAACTAAACCGGCCAAGAAAAAATACAGCCACGCAAATGATTTCTTGATTCGCGGAACAATCTTTACGGACAAAGACCTTTCCTTTCCGGGCGTGCAACTCCGCATCCGGCGGGCAGGAGAAAAGAAATTCCGTTGGGAGAGCTACACGAATTCCCGCGGGGAATTTGCAGTCCGCGTGCCTCAAGGCTCAGACTATGAGCTGGTGGTTCGCGTAAAGGGTTTTACCGAGCAGACGCGCATCATCGATGCGAAAACCGGCGGGAACCAGGAAAGCATGGTGTTCCGAATGCAGCCGGCTGCAGGAGGCAAGGGATGAACGTGCGGCGACGTATTTGCGGTCTAGCGGTGGTTCTCTCGCTGGTTGCCGCCGTTGCTGTGGCCCAGGACAAGAAGCGCGAAGCCCAGCTCCGCACGGTGCGCGGCGTGGTGACGGACAAGTCCGATAGCCCTCTTTCCGGCAGCGTAGTTTTTTTGAAAAACGTACGCACCAATTCCGTCCGCAGCAGTTACACCGATGACACCGGCAACTACCGTTTCAGCGGCCTGGATCCCAATGCCGATTACGAATTGCATGCGGAAAAAGAGGGTGCCAAATCCCCAACCCGTACCGTCTCCAGCTTCGACAGTCGCAAGGACATCGTTCTGAATCTCAAAATTGACAAGAAAAAGAGCTGACGAAACCACTGGTGATTCGGGCCAAATCCCGGCTTGTGGCTGACATACAGGTAAAACCCTTTCTCCATGAAGCGAATCTAAGTTGGAACCTGGCATTATGGAAACGGGGTCATCCCTTTTGTTGCTGGAATGCAAGTCCTCCAGGAGATAATTGGAATTGTCTATGGTCAGACAAAATGGGATGCAGGGTCATGTCGTGCTTTCACTTCTCGTCGGACTATTGACCGTCGTTGCCCCTGCGTTGGCACAGCAGCCAGCCCCGACCCCCCCAGATTCGCAAAAAACGAATAGGAAAGACGGGAAGGAAGATAAGGACAAAGACAAACCCGGGCAGACGGTTGGGAAGAGCCAGCTCGAGAAAGAAACCGGAACCATCAATGATCGTATCTTCGAGGTTCTGCCGAACTATGGAACGGTCGAAAACGCGAAAGATCTTCCGCCGCTCACAACCGGCCAGAAATTCAGATTGGCAACTGCCGGCGCTTTTGATTGGGGGGCTTATCCCTTTAACGGCATCCTTTCGGGAATGGCACAAGCAAAGAATGATCCAAAAGAGTGGGGACAAGGATGGGACGCCTACGGGAAACGTTATGGCGCATCCTTCGCTGACAACAGCATCGGCACCTATATGACGACAGCAATCTTCCCCAGCTTGCTCCATGAAGATCCCAGGTACTACCAGTTGGGAAGAGGTCGCTTTGGTCACCGTGCCTACCACGCAGTCAACCGGCTCTTTGTCACCCGGGCCGATTCCGGACACGACCGATTCAACTACTCCGAATCCATCGGCAATGCCGTAGCTTCGGCAATCTCCAATGTCTACCATGTTCCAGAGGATCGCACCGCCTCTCGAAGTGCCAGCACTTTCGCTTTTCTGATTCTGTATGACGGCATGAACAACGAATTAAAGGAATTCTGGCCGGATATCCGGCGCAAGGTGTTTCATAAGAATACGCCGTAGTTCAGCGCGGCGGGCAGCTGAAAAGAGCGCAGGCTGCGGTGCCATGGTAGGCAATTCGGCATACCGGCGAAACTATGGCGCAACTCTAGCGGGGCTTGGGGCGTCGAATCATCTGTCGAGGGTGGAAAATTAGTCTTGGTCTTCGAAGACGGGCCGCAACCACGATGAAAATGGCTCGAAGAGTAGCGTTCCTCGCTTGCTGCGCGATTTCTATCGCGTTGCTGCTGCTCACCCATCCGACTTTCGCTTGGCAGCCGCAGGGTGCAAACGTTCCCAAGGCTTCTCTTGCTGGCAGGATCACGGTAGTCTCTGGGGAGGGGACCACCAATAACCTTCTCGGAGTCATCGTGAGGTTGACGGGTCCGTCCGTGGGAACGGCACCCCAATCGACGGTTACCGATGCGGACGGCCGCTACGAGTTCACTCATCTTGCCACCGGAAGCTACACGCTAGAAGCGAGTGCCGAGGGCTTTAAACCCTGGTCCGCCACGATAACCCTAGGAGCGGACCAAGCGCTCGTCAGAGATGTTGTTCTGCAGATTAGTTCCGTCAATCAGCAGGTCGAAGTTCAAGGAGAGGCCGCCGAAATTGCCACGCAGAATGTGGCGATAACTGCCACGGTCAACACCGAGCAATTGGAGAGCCTGCCTTTGCCCACTCAGAAATTTACAGAGGCTTTGTCTTTGATACCGGGTGTCATTCGGGCTTCCACGGGCAAGCTGACGTTCAAAGGCCAAGCCGAAAGCCAGGGCATGCTCGTGGTTGACTCGGCGGAAAACGTGGATCCCGTCTCGGGAAGCTTCTCGATTCCCATTCCTGTCGACGTCATTCAATCCATGACGGTTTACAGTTTGCCCGAGAGTTCCGAGTACGGAGGTTTTACAGGGGGTCTCACAACCATCGAAACGAAGCCTCCTTCCGGCATATGGGATTACAAGCTGCGGGATTTTATCCCGGCATTCCGGGGAAAGAACGATCACCTCGTGGGGCTCGCCAACTGGACGCCACGATTTGAGTTCGATGGCCCGCTCATTAAGAATAAGATGAATTTCATCGAAGAGGTTGCCTACGAATTGCGCAGACAGCCTGTGCGGGGGTTGTCGTTTCCCGAGAATGAGATCAAGACGAGAAGTATCACGTCCTTCACGAATCTTCAGCTGATACTTTCCCCTCGGCACGTGCTCAACTTCAACGTCAATGTTTTCCCCCTGGAACTCGAATTCGCCAACATCAATGCGCTGATCCCGCAAAGCGCGTCTACGAACTATGGCCGCAACGGAGCATCCATCGGCTTCTCCGATTCCTATCAGTTCGTTTCGGGAGCGGTGTTGAACACCACGGTTCGGTACACGCGCTTCGACAGTAATGCCCACGGGCAAGGACCCACCGACATGGAAATCTCACCCGACGGGTGGAGCGGCAATTTTTTCAACAGTTGGAACCGTAAGGCCAACCAATTGGAAGTCTTGCTCGCGTATCAGCTCTCAGCGAAGTCCTGGCACGGTAGCCATGAAGTGAGGTTTGGGACGGACATCCTATATCGTGACTATGACGGGAGCAGCATTTCCCATCCCATCGAGCTGCTGGCGCAGGATGGCTCGGTTGCCGAACGGATCGACTTTCAAGGCCCAGGCCTATTGAGCGCATCGGATGCGGAGGTCGCGGAATTTATCCAGGATCACTGGAATCTGAACAGCCACTTGACGCTTAACTTCGGAGCACGTTTGACCAGTCAATCCATCGGTCGCGATGCCGCCTTCGCGCCGCGCATCGGCGCAGCCTATTCACTGAATGAAGGAAAGACCGTAATTCGTGCCGGTGCGGCCAAGGTTTACGGCCATGTCCCGTTGCTCGCAGCAGACTTTACCAGCAATCAGGCGCGTGTACTCAGCTTCTTCGATTCCTCCGGCGCGCTGATAGGCCAGCCCGCGGTGCTGGTAAATTCCTATCTTCTTTCGGGCACCTCCCAGGGTGCGTCTGGCGGGCCGCGCGAACCTGGATCAAGTCCCCGCACGTTTAGCTGGAATGTCGTGCTTGAGCACCAAGTGCGCAAGAATCTTAACCTCCGGGCCAGCTATCTTGACAGCCACAGCGTGGACCTTTTTCTTCTGGATCCGGTCCTCAATGCCGCCGGAGGAGACGGATTGCTGGCTCTCAAGAACACAGCAGTTTCACAGTATCGCCAGGCTGACATCACCGCTCACTATCGCCTGGGTGAGCGCGCCGATATGAGCCTGTCCTACACTTGGAGCCGCGGGCGCGGTGACCTCAACCCGCTCTCAGATACTCTTGTCCCTTTCCAGGTTCCGGTCATTCGACCGAACGTTACGGGTATCCTCTCCTCGGACGTTCCCCATCGTGTTGTAGCTTCGGGATTCTTCCGACTTCCTTGGAAAATGGTCATCAGCCCCGTAGCTGACGTACATTCGGGATTGCCATTTTCAAATGTGGACGTTCTGCAGAACTATGTCGGTGTGCCCAATGACGAGCGTTTTCCCATTTACTTCTCGCTTGACGTAAGACTTTACCGGGAGTTTGCCGTCCACATACCGCACACGGGGCGTTCTAAGACTCGCAAGGTTCGTCTCGGCGTATATTCGACCGACATCACGAATCGCCAAAACCCACATGACGTGTATAACAACATTGCGTCTCCCATTTTTGGCCAGTTTGCGGGCTTCCAGCGGCGTTACACTGGCCTGGTATTAGATCTGATTCAGTAAGGGCCCCGCAGTTGCCGCGGCAGTGTAATTGCCCCCCAAATCGCCTCAACCAAGTTTCTTCACGTGGAGCGACTGGGCAGCTTGGTGGCGGGCCGGGCCTGCGGCGCAACATCAAGACGTACATGAAGCGCGTCAACGACGCCTACGTGACAGACGCGTATCATTCGCTGTCGATCGAGGGCTATCGCGTCACGCCTGAACTGATTGACCGCGTCCGCAGCGGCGCGTGGAATCTGGAAGCCAATGCGGATGACCATGAACAGCGGAACGCCATAGCCGCGCGCGGCTACTGGCAGGCTTTTCAGTCCGTGCAGGAAGGCGTCCGGCGGGTCCTGCAGGGTGGAAATGCGGGCCGGGTTGCGGAAGACGATCATCGGAACTGGTATCGCGAACTGTTCGCGCCGAGTGTCACGTCCGGTCTGCTTAGACCCGCCGACCTCGCCGGTTATCGCAACGGGCAGGTTTACATCCGCGAGTCCATGCATGTGCCGCTGAACCGCGACGCAGTACGGGACGCCATGCCGGCTTTTTTCGAGTTGCTGTGCGTAGAAGCGGAGCCGTCCGTCCGCGTGGTGCACGGGCATTTCGTGTTCGTGTACATCCATCCTTATATGGATGGAAATGGAAGGATCGCGCGTTTTCTGATGAATGTGATGATGGCGTCGGGCGGGTACCCCTGGAGCGTCATCCCGGTCGGAGAGGAGCGATCGGCGGCGAGACGCTTCTCAATAAGGAAGGGACTACCGGATTCGCCGATCTTTCTGCCGTCAGTTGGCCATATGTCCCAGGTTTCGAAACGAACTAGCTTTAGGCCCGGCAGAACTCGACGAACTCGGGATCGCGCGTGAGCTGCTGAGCCCTTTTGTTTTCAAGACGAAAGAATGGTGCCGGCGGGGGGAATCGAACCCACGGCCTAGGGATTATGAGACCCTCGCTCTTCCACTGAGCTACGCCGGCATGACGCAGCTCTTTATGCTACGGATTCGCCTGCAAATGTGTCAAGACGTCGGACAGACGTCACAGACGTCGGCCCTGGCTGACGGGATCCCACAGGAATTCGTGGCCGACTTCTTGCGGGACTCAGTGGCACTGGTCCTATAATCTCTAGTACCACGGTACCGTTGACCAGCACAGTCCCAAAACCTATCCTGCACGGGATCGAACACTGTCCCACCCGCCGACGTAGGCGAAAGCTTATCGAAAGGATGGGATAGGAAGGTGTGTATCGATTCGAAACAGGCTCATAGCCCGAGCTGCTTGACATTGCTGACTTAAGGGATAGACTGTCTCCGGGGTTGTTTCTTATCTCGGAGGCACAATGTCAGGTAAACTCACGGTTATTCTCCTCGCCATGCTCGTACTGGTCGGGGCAATGAGTCTGAAGACGGTGGTCGTCACTCACGGTGATGGCTCCGTGATCATGGCGAATGGTGGTGCACCAGCACCGCCAACGCCGTGGAAAAATGGTGGCGCTCCTGCTCCCCCAACGCCGTGGAAGAACGGCGGGGCACCGGCACCACCAACGCCCTGGAAATAATTGCGCCACCTCCGTGACAACATAGTCGGGGGCGCGCAATGGCTAGGGCGTAGATAGGTGAAAACGTGCCTGGCCCATTCGAGTACTTCATCTGGCTCTCTTGCACTTTTCTTGAGATAGGTGTGGTAGTGTGCGCGCTTAAAAAGGGTGCAATTCGTAAATATTTTCTACTAAACCTCTACATGGCGGCCTCCGTCGTTGTGACGGCGGCGCGCTTCCGTGTATTGACGAGTCACGGGTTCACGTCTTCCGAATATATCTACCTCTACTACTATTCGGATGCCCTTCTTACGATCTTCCTATACCTGGCTCTGAGCAGTCTTTACACGCATGTTTTCGGGGAGTTGAAGGCCGAGCGTTATGTCAGGTTTGGCACTCTGCTTCTCCTTGCGGGGACGGCATTGTTTTCCTACGGCGTCGTCCATGAATCAACAACAAAGTTGATTTCACGGTTCGTGGTGGAGTTATCCCAAAACCTTTATTTTGTCGGCTTGGTCCTGACCTATGTCCTCTGGGCGGCCATTCTGAAACTGCGGGAAACCAGGACGCAGCTAATTCAGATCGTGCTTTCTCTCGGGGTTTATTTCAGCCTCTTTGCGGCTGACTATGCCCTGCGCAACCTGTACCCGTCATTCAGTTCACTTTTTATCTCCCTCCTACAAGTCTTCGGGTGCTTCCTTCCGCTGGCTTGGGCTTACACGTTCTGGCGTATCCCGGAAGATGCGCGTATCGTGCCCTCCCGCCTCGCCGTGGTGCCCCGATGATGGCCGGCGTCATTTTCGTTTTCTCGGCGGCGGCATTGCTGCAGTTTTTCATCTCTTATTGCCGCTCGCTCATCGCCGCGTCCTCGAAGCAGGTTCTCTCGGCCGAGGTAAAGGATGTTACGGGCATCCAGAGGATTGCTTCCGGCGATGATTTCAAACGTGTCATGCAGCTTCTGCAGCTTTGTCCGGAACGCCGGGAAGACCGCAATAGCGTCCAGGCGATCGGCGCCTATTTCAGCCTTTTGAATTTCCTGCGCTCGACGGTTGCTCGGATTGTTCCTTCCATGCAGGCCTGGACGGAATCGGAACGGGGACACTGCGCCTATTTCGCCGCGGTAGCCCTGGAGCGCCGCATCTCCTTCAGCAGGGATATGCTCGCGCAGCAAATGGACGCCTGAAACCTCGTTCCTTGGCATCCTGCCCTGACCTGCTGTCTTTTTCGTTACCACCCCTTTCCTTTGTCTGCTTGACATTTCAGATACATGCTATTCTGAGAGCGTTCCCTCCTCGCCGGAGTGGAAGCGTCCGCAGCGCAAAACTTACCGGTGACAAAAACTTGCTTGCAGTGTGGCGCGGTATTGCCGTCAACCGTATGCGCGTGTAATTTTTGTGATTCAGCTTTTTCGGTCGGTCCTTCTTCCTGGAATGAATCCTCGGACATTTCCGCCTGGGAGAACCTCGCGGTGAATGCGGGTCCCGGCACGGCTGAGATTGATCGTCCCAAGCAGCGCCTCGTCGACTCGCTACAGGTGGATCAAGACGCCGCCTGGCGGGGTGAACTCTCTCAGCGTCTCGAGGCTTATCGCGCTCGGCGGCGAAATCTCGCGCCAAAAACCACCCAGTCTCATTTTTCCTTCGATACCCCTTCTGTCAAGACGCCGCCGCATGCTTCCGCTGCAGTTGCAGAACCTCCTGGATCCGTCGAGGAAGATTTTTCTTTTACCGTCGCAATTGGCCGCCCATCAAAGAACTGTGTTCTCGAAGAATCACGCATGGTGATCGATGTCTCTGTGCCGCCGGATTCTGAGACTCCCCCGCAGACACAGCTCGTTCAAGAACACAGGAAATCTCAGCCGGGTCTTCATCTTGTGGCATCCATCGACGATCGACGCCTTGCGGCGCTTATCGATTTTGGCTGCTTGTTGTTTGCCTATGGTGGATTCCTGATGCTCTTCGGCTCACTCGGCGGGCAATTTACGCTGAGCAAAATAAACGCCGCGGTGTACGCTGCAACCTTTGCCATCGTCTATCTGCAATATTTCGCTCTCTTCACCATCTTCGGCGGCACAACTCCGGGCATGATGATGCGAGGCTTGCAGGTGGTCAGCTTTTCCGGCGAACCGCCCACGCCCAGGCAAATGCTTCTGCGTAGCGCGGGCTACATACTCTCCGCAGGAACTTTTTTTCTGGGCTTCCTTTGGGCGATGTGGGACGAAGACGAACTCACTTGGCACGACCGCCTTTCGCGCACTCATTTGAGTGTGGCGCAAACTTTTGCCGATCTCGAAAATTCAAACGTGGCGCACAGCCAGTAGTTTTTCCTGTTGTTTTCGTGTAGCCGAGGACGCCACCCCGCAGAAATCAGTTGGAGGCCATTCATCGTTCGGACCGTGTGCGATCGAATCTTCGCCCGGCCCTTTTGGCCTTGCGATGCGTTACGTCGCGCGGCATTCCTTCGCGATGCCAATGATCGCCTGTAGACTGTGTTCCACATCCGTCTCCGTGGTCGCCCAGGAAGACACGCTGATCCGCATTGCGGTCTTTCCTTGCCAGACTGTCCCCCCGCACCAGCAGGTTCCGTCCTCCTGAACGCGCCGGATCACTTCTCGTGTCAGTTCGGGGCGGCCGAAGGAGACCAACACCTGGTTGATCACTACATCGTTCAGCACTTCGAAGCCGGCCTCCCGGAGCCCCACGGCAAACCGCTGCGCGTGGGCACACGTGCGCTCGATCAGCGCGCACAGCCCCGACCTCCCGAGCGATTTCAGCGCCGCCCACAACTCCACACCCCGCGCGCGTCTTGACGCTTCTGGCGTGTGATGCATAGGCTCGCGACGCGAACCGGGTTCGAGGTACGCCGCCGTAATACCCATCGATGCCCGTAGCGCAGCGCCATCTCTGACAATGACCAGGCCGCTGTCATAGCCGACATTGGGCCACTTATGCGCGTCAGTGGCCCACGAATCAGCCTTCTCGAATCCCTGCGTCAAATGTTCGTACTCGCGCGACATCCGGGCCCACAAACCGAACGCGCCATCCACATGCACCCAGGCACCCTGCTCCGTTGCGGCTTGACAGATCTCCGCGGCGGGATCGAAAGCTCCCGTATTTACGTTCCCAGCTTGAATGCACACAATTGTCCGCTGCGATAGGCGTGGCAACTTATTGGCCCGCATCCGTCCCTGCTCATCTGCTTCCACGATGGTTACGCGTTTCCTTCCAAATCCCGCCAGACTCAACGCCTTCAGAATCGACGCATGCACTTCCGCGCCAACGACCACCTCGATCGGCGGCGCGCCAAACATTCCGTCGGCCGTGACGTCCCAACCCGCGCGTGCGAGCAGCGCATAACGCGCTGTGGCCAAAGCAGTGAAATTCGCCATGGTGGCGCAGGTAACCAGGCCTCCCGCGCATTCCGAAGGCAATCCCAATGCTTCACAAACCCAGCGAAGGGCTACTTCCTCCAATTCCGAAGCGATGGGAGACATCACGCGCAGCGCCGCATTCTGGTTCCACGCCGCCGCCAGCCAATTAGCAGCCAAGGCCGCGGGAACCATTCCGCCGTTCACGAAGCCGAAGTAACGCCCGCCGGTCGTCGCCACCGTGGCAGCGGAGCCGATTTCGTCGAGCCTTCCGATTACCTCACAAGGATCGCTCGGCGAAGAAGGAAAGGGTTCATGAAGTTCAGCAAGTGCGGTCACAGCTAATTGGGAAGGTCCCACGCTTCGCTCCGCCACATCTCGAACGTATTCCCGCGCGCGCTCTGCTGCCAGATTGAGTACCTCGTTGATTTGCGCTTGTCCTCTTGTTCCTGCCTCTTTTGTCATTCGGATTGGCCTTTCTGCTTCTGCGTGCTTCGTTCACACAATGACACCACGGCGCGGACGGGCTGTTTGCCCGCGCGGATACGTTACTCAGATTTTAGGAGGAGAGGAAGGAAAGAGCCGAATTGTCCGCTTACTTCTTCGCGACTGCCTCGTCGGAAGCGATCTTGCCGTCGCGGATGAAGATGCTGCGGTGCGCGTGCTGGGCAATGTCATGCTCGTGCGTCACGAGGATAATCGTGTTTCCTTGTTGGTACAGGTTCTCGAAAAGCGCCATGATCTCTTCGCCCGTTTTCGAATCGAGGTTTCCGGTGGGCTCGTCCGCCAGCACGATCGATGGGGAATTAACCAGCGCTCTCGCAATCGCCACGCGCTGCCTCTGGCCGCCGGAAAGCTCATTCGGCTTGTGGTTCATCCGGTCCATCAGGTCCACGCGTTCGAGCGCTTTCTTCGCTTTCTCAATGCGCTCTTCTGACGGGGTACCGTTGTAGATCAGCGGCAATTCCACGTTGTGGAGCGCCGTTGCGCGTGGTAGCAGGTTGAAGGTCTGAAACACGAAGCCAATTTCTTTGTTCCGGATATAAGCGAGCTCATCGTCATCCAAGTCGCTCACCAGCCGCCCCGCCAGCCAGTACTTCCCGGAACTTGGCGAATCCAGGCAGCCAATCAGATTCATCAGCGTGGACTTGCCCGATCCGGATGGCCCCATGATGGCCACGTATTCGCCTTTGCGGATCTCCACGTCCACACCACGCAACGCGTGCACCTGCTCCGCGCCCATTTCGTAGACCTTGGCCAGTGCTTCGGTCTTGATCACTACACCGGAGCTGACCAGGTCTTCCCGGTATGAATCTGTGGCTGGTGTCTCGACAGGCATTCGAATCTCCCTTGTCCTTGGCGGCGCCTCAGCTCTGCTGATCTTCCTGCTTCTTCGGCGCGCTGTTGTCCACCTTCACCTGGGACTCCGGCTTCAGGGTGCGCAGTGCCTTGTAGCTGCCGACGACGATCTCGTCACCGGGCTGCAAACCTTTCGTAACCTCGATGTCCGTGACGCCTGCGATGCCCGTCTCAACGGCTCGGAACAAAGCCTTTTTTCCGTTGATCACGAACACGCCTTGGACTTCGTCCTTCTTCGGATCGCCAGGCGCCGGAGGTGGCGGTGCTGCCAAGGTCACATTGGAACTGCCCTGTTTCTTTGCATTCTTGGCGGCCTCTTCCAAATCCTTGCGCGTCCGCACCGCTAGCGCTTGAATCGGAATGGCCACGACATTTTTTCGTTCCGCGGTCTTGATCTTGGCTGTCGTCGATAGACCGGGCCGCAAATTCTCCGGCGGATTCGCCAGCGTAACGACAACCTTAAAATCCTTGGCTTCCTGCGTACTTGTCGTGGTCTGCGTGGTTGTGAGACCCGAACTGCGCAGCACGGCCTGCGATCCAATTTCTGTCACTTTACCCTTGAAGATCTTTCCAGGCACCGCGTCGATGGTCACGTCGGCCTCTTGACCCATTTTCACGTTGACGATGTCCGTCTCGTCGACCTTCACTTCTGCCGTCACCACCGACATATCCGAAAGGGTCATCAGGAAGCTGCCGTTCGAGTTCTGAATGCCGGGTACGACATAGTCGCCCACGCGCTCCGGGAGATAGCTCACGATTCCATTGATTGGAGATGTGTAGGTGGTCTTCTGCAAAACATCCTTTAGGCGCAACCCTACCGCACGGCCTTGATTCACCTGTGACCGCGTCTGATCCAATTGCGCTTTTAGAGACTGCACGCGCGAGCGCGCTGATTCGACAGCGGCCGCCGCCCCATCATAAGTTGTTTTCCGCTGATCGAAATCCTGTTTGGGAATCAGACCATCCTTGTAGAGACCCTGTCCGCGGTCGTAGTCCAGCTTGGCTCTCTCCAGATTGGCTTGTTGCGAGATCAGGTCGGATTGCGCCGCCTTGAAACTGGCTTCCGCAGCCTGTACGCCGGACTCCGCTGAATTGATGGCCGCCGACTGCGCCTGCACGTCCGCAGTCGCCTGGACATTTTCTTGTAAGAGCAACTTGTCACCCTTCTTGACGTGATCGCCTTCCTTGACAAGGATCGCCGTGATTCTGCCGAATCCCTGGGCAGTGACGTTTGTATAGGTCGTCGGCTTGACTTCGCCTGAGGCCGTCACCAGCGATACCAAGCTCTCCTGATTGGCTACTTTGGCCGTTTGAACGGTGACCACGCCCTTGTTTGCCTGGTTCACGCTGAAAAGAACAATTCCGGCGAGCATCACCACGGCGCCCCCGCCAATCGCTACTTTATGCCACGTCTTCATTCGATTCCTCTTCGGAACACCACGCTGCCGTCGTAGTTCCAAACTACCGCCGCAGGGACCTTACCTTAAGCGATCGCAAGAACGATCAACCCCACGGCATACTGATGTGAGTCGAGCTGCTTCTACCCTACACATACGCCCATTCGGGTCGAAATGTTTCGCAGGAGATTTACTCCACTTTCGCGCTTCGGGCTTCAAAGCAGGGGACTTACTGGAGCCGGTATCTCTACCGGCGTCAGCCGTGCCGCTGGGGGAGCATAGCTAACCCCAGTGCCATTCTATGTTCAAATCGCCTGAAAGGAAAGAATCCCAGTCCCACCAAGGCGCGGGACCCTCGCTGACAACCGACCCAGTCTGTTTGACGCAAGAAACGTCAAATGGTCAGCCCAAAACGTAAACCTACCTGCCCTGTTTGTACTTTGCCGATTTTACCTTGTTTTGAGCATTTGCATTTGTTCTCAGTTGCCCTGAGACGGACTCATTGGCAGTTTAAAGTGCACCAAGAGTGCAAAACCGCGAACTTCCAACGGTTGGTTTCCGCCAGCCAATCCGTCACCTGTCATCACACGATCCTGAGCCCCTTGTAAAGTTTGAATTTCTCGTCAGAAGTCACACAACCGGGATCTTTTCGCACAGCGCCTGGACAATGATCTGGCGGTCGAACGGGTCGCTATGGTGCAGCGGCAGATCGAACAAATGCAAGGCATGATCAGCCGTGTAGGGCAAGACTCGAAGCCGGAGGTCGGCGATGCCCGTGAGTACTTCGTCTTTGCCAATTCTCAACTTTCCTATCGATTGCTTGATGGCAACTTCCGAGAGTGAAACCACACTGATTTCGCGAATTGCCGCCCCGGCGCGTGTCAACGACCCTGAGACAGGTGCTCACATAATTTAGTGAGTTTTTCATTGTTTGATTAGGGGCACCAGTTTCCACCAGAAATTTCGCTCCAGGATCGCCTAGCAACGACGATCGGCGACTCGGTCGACCCACAGCATCCCCACTTTTGTTGCTCCTCCGGTGCCACAGGCCGCGGTTCCGGAGTGGAAACCGGCTTGTTAATCCAGACTTCGCTGGGAAGAGCCGGTGGTTGGGGAGCGCTTCGTACGAAGCGCTCCGGGTGACGTTGGTAAGCAACATCGAGCACTTCCTGGCGTTGCCGCAAAACGTTTTCCGCTTGGCCATAGTGAACCGTGGCTGGCGTCAACAAGCCGATGCCAGAATGACGGTGCTCGTCGTTGTACCACGGAAAAAAACTCTGACAGAAAGCACGGCTGTCCTGGATGCACCCAAAGCGGTCCGGGAACTCCGGCCGATATTTCAGGGTTCGGAATTGGCTCTCGGAAAAAGGATTGTCGTCCGACACGTGCGGCCGGCTATGCGTTTTCGTGACACCCAGATCGGCGAGTAAAAGAGCTACCGGTTTGGACCTCATCGAGGTGCCACGATCGGCATGCAGGGTGAGTTGACCGGGCTGGATGTGTTGTTTCTTGCAGCTCTCCTCGATCAGTCGCTTGGCCAGCTCCGCGCTTTCGCGATAAGCGACCATCCAACCTGTGACGTACCGGCTGAACACATCGAGGAGTACGTACAAGTAGAAGTAAGTCCATTTCGCGGGCCCGAGTAGCTTGGTTATATCCCAGCTCCAGAGCTGATTCGGAGCCGTAGCCATGAGTTCGGGCTTCTGGTAGGGCGGATGCGTCAACTGATCGCGGCGCTCGCGAACCTCGCCTTGCTCGTCGAGCAAGCGATACATGGTGCGAATCGAGCAGTGATACTCGCCTTCATCGAGCAACGTCGCATAAACAGCGGCTGGCGAGCGATCTTGGAAACGTTCTTCGTGTAGACGAGACAAGATCACTTCCCGTTCCGCTGGGCGGAGTGCGCGTGCCGGCGAAGGCCGCGACGCGCTCACCGCCGGAGTAGAAGTCTTACGGCCATCCCGGTAGTAAGATGCCCGAGGCATACACAGAACCTGGCAAGCCGCACTGGTGCCGACGTCGTTCGCTAGTTCGGCGACAGCGGCCATCAGGATTTCTCCTCCGGGTCCTGCTCCGGAATCGGATGACCCAACAGCGCAGCCACTTTTTTTTGGACGTCGATGATGATGTGCGCCTTACGCAGATCTTCGGTCAAGCGAGCGTTTTGTCGGCGAAGTTTCTGGACTTCTTCTTCCATCGGGTTGCGCTTGGACTTCGGCCCGCGTTTCTGTGGGGTCAGAGCCTCGAGGATTCCCTGGGCCCGTTCTCGCCGCCAGTAGGTCAGCAGAGACGAGTACAGACCTTCGCGGCGGAGAAGGGCGCCAAGGCCACCTCGCGTCGTTGCAGCGACTTCGGCTTCTTGTAAGATGCGTTGTTTGTACTCCGCTGTGTAGGTCCGCCGCTTCGCTTTGGCAACTACTTCGGGATCCGGCCGCGAAGCCGGCACCGGATCGGCGCCCGCTTTGGCTG
>Ga0209577_10000337_pt1 | contig 47836 bp, 38 predicted proteins | sample GraSoiAngelo_109_FD_185874 | JGI IMG/M metagenome (GOLD analysis project Ga0209577, IMG submission 185874) | Grasslands soil microbial communities from the Angelo Coastal Reserve, California, USA - 14_0903_12_20cm (SPAdes) (version 2) | ecosystem: Environmental > Terrestrial > Soil > Grasslands... | reverse complement strand
GTGGATGTGTTCGTCATTCCGGCGGAAGGGGGCGAGCCGCGCCGGCTCACATGGCATCCGGCTGTGGATGTCTCTGCGGGATGGACTCCGGACGGTAAGCGAGTGCTTTTTTATTCGGGGCGCGAAGCTTATGCGGACTTCGACCGCCTCTACACCGTTCCTGTCGATGGCGGCCCGGCAGATGTTCTGCCGATGTGGAGGGCAGAAGAAGCGTGGTTTTCTCCGGACGGCACGCGGATTGCCTACGTGCCAAACTTGCTCTGGCAGACCTCCTGGAAGCGCTATCGCGGAGGGCAGACGACGCCCATCTACATCGTGCGGTTGAGCGACCTAGCGCTGGAAAAAGTGCCGCGCGAGAATTCGAATGACTCGCATCCTGTCTGGTTCAACGACACCGTCTATTTCCTTTCCGACCGCAACGGGGCGGTGACACTGTTCGCCTACGACACGAAGACCAAGGCGGTGAAACAGGTGGTCGAGAACAAAGGGCTCGATTTCAAGTCGCTTTCCGCTGGACCTGACGTGCTGGTCTACGAACAGTTCGGGGGGATTTATCTATTTGATCCGGCGAGCGGCAAATCGAATAATGTAAGCGTTCGAATCGCCGGCGACCTGCCGGCAACGCGGCCGCACTACGAGAAGGTGGGCGACAAGATTCAGAATGCGGCGATTTCGCCCACGGGCGCGCGCGCGGTGTTCGAAGCCCACGGAGAAATTCTCACGGTCCCTGGCGAAAAGGGCGATATCCGTAATTTGACGCGCACGACGGCGGTGGCCGAGCGCGATCCGGCGTGGTCGCCGGACGGGAAATCGATCGCCTATTTTTCGGATGAGTCCGGCGAGTACGCACTGCACATCGCCGATCAAGCAGGCTCCAAAACCGTGAAGAAGATCCATCTTGGCAATCCTCCGTCGTATTTCTACACGCCGTCGTGGTCGCCGGACAGCAAGAAGATTGCTTACACGGACAAGCGGCTGAACTTGTGGTACGTCGACGTGGGCAAGGGGACGCCGGTGAAAGTGACGACGGATCGCTACGATGATCCCACGTCCGGTTTCAATGAGACATGGTCGCCGGACAGCAAATGGCTGACGTACGCCAAGCTGCTCGAGAATCATTTGCGGACCGTTTTTGTGTACTCGGTGGAAACCGAAAAAGAATCGCAAATCACAGACGGGATCAGCGACGCGCGATATCCGGTATTTGATAAGGGTGGAAAATCTCTGTTTTTTGTGGTGAGCACGAATGTGGGACTTTCCGCGGGCTGGCTGGATTTGTCGAGCTTCCAGCACCCGGTTCTGAGAAGTGTTTACGCGGCGGTGCTCAAGAAGCGCGACCCTTCGCCGGTGGAGCCGCAAAGCGACGAAGAAAAAGCGGCTGACGAAAAGAAAGACGCGGCCGGTGGAGACAAAGGCAAGGAAGCTGACAAAAACAAAGAGGGAGAGAAGGACAAGGAGGGCGAAAAGGGTAAAGAAGGCCAGAAGAAGGAGGAGCCCGTCCGGGTCACTATCGACCTGGAGGGCATCGGACAGCGCATCGTCTCTCTGCCGATCAAGACCGCCAATTTCGTAAGCCTTGATGTTGGCAAGGCGGGGACGCTGTTCCTTTCCGAGATCGTCGATGTGCCGCGATTCGACGGACCGGCCCAGGTAAGCGTCTCAAAGTTTGATCTGAAGACGCGGAAGACCGAGCCGTTCGTAGGCGGGATCAGCGGATTTGCGGTTTCCGCCAATGGCGAAAAAGCCTTGTACCGCCAGGGGCCTGGATGGTTCATCACGGGCACGGCCGTAGTCGTAAAGCCCGGCGACGGCGCCCTGAAGCTGGACGAAATGGAGGTTTACGTTGACCCGCGCGCCGAATGGAACCAGATGTATCACGAGGTGTGGCGCATCGAGCGCTACTTTCTCTACGATCCGCGTCATCACGGACTGGACATTAGTGGCGCGGAGAAGAAATATGCTCCCTATTTGAAGGGTTTGGCAGGACGCGCGGACCTGAACTACCTCTTCGACGAAATGCTGGGAGAGATCAGCATCGGTCACATGTTCATCGGCGGCGGCGATGTTCCCAAACCGAGGGAGGTGAAAGGCGGATTGCTCGGTGCGGATTACAAGATCGAGCACGGGCTCTACCGCTTTGCCCGCGTTTACAACGGCGAGAACTGGAACCCCGATCTGCGCGCGCCGCTGACGCAGCCAGGTGTGGACGTGAACCCGGGCGAATATTTGCTTGAAGTGGAAGGGCGCGAGGTTCGGCCACCGGCAGAGGTCTACAGCTTCTTCGAGAATACCGCTGGGAAGCAAATCAGAATCAAGGTAGGCCCCCATGCCGACGGCAAGGACGCGAGGGAGGTCACGGTGGTGCCGCTGCCAAGCGAATTCACGCTGCGCAACCGCGCTTGGGAAGAAGACAGCCGCCGCAAGGTGGACGAACTAAGCGGGGGAAAGCTGGCCTACGTGCACGTTCCGGACACGGCGGTCGGCGGTTACTTGAATTTCAACCGGTTCTACTTTGCGCAAGTTGGCAAGCAAGGCGCGGTCATCGACGAGCGCTACAACCATGGCGGCGAAGTAGCGGATTACATCGTCGACATGCTGAAGCGCCCGCTGCGGAACTGTGCGATTTCCCGGGAAGGGGAAGCGTTCTGTTCGCCGCTCGCGCAAATCTATGGTCCGAAAACGATGGTCATCAATGAAATGTCGGGATCGGGGGGCGATGCGTTGCCGTGGATGTTCAGGCAGGACCAGATTGGGCCGCTAGTCGGCACGCGCACCTGGGGCGGATTGGTGGGGATTTATGGCTATCCGCGGCTGCTCGACGGAGGTTTCGTCACGGCGCCGCGCGTGGCCATCTATGGCCTAAAAGGTGAATGGGAAGTGGAGAACCACGGAATCGCGCCGGATATCGAAGTGGAAAACGATCCGGCGTCGGTTGCGGCGGGGCACGACCGGCAACTGGAGAGGGCCGTGGAAGTCACGCTGGAGGCGCTGAAGAAGAATCCGGTGGTGATCCCGGAGCATCCGCCCTATCCGAATTACCACAAGAACTAGCTGAGGCGAGAGTACCGGTGTAGGGCGCCTGCCGCGGCAGGCGCCCCTACGATCCTGATTCCCACTTACCGTTTTTTCATTCGTTGATTTCCGGCACAGTTTTAGAACAAACTTCGCCCTGTGCTACGAGGCTTGGCCCCCTTCCCCGAAGAGCATTAGAAGTGGCGCTGTGCTATTTTGAGGTTCTCTCTTCCTTATGCCGGAACTTCCCGAAGTCGAAACGGTAGCGCGAGGATTGCGGCACGCGATTGTCGGGCGGCGGATCATCTCCGTCTCGCTGGGTAAGACGGATTTTATCGACGATCCTGCCGCGCTGGAGCAACACTTGCCGGGACGCCGTATCGAGGCGGTGGAGCGCTATGGAAAATTCATGTTGCTGCGGCTGTCCGCGGTGAACGGAGAGACTCGCATTGCCGTTAATGGCGATGCGTCGTCGTCACTCCTCGTACATCTGGGAATGACCGGACAGATCGTGCCGAGTCGGGCGGGCCAGCCTCGGGAGAAGCACACTCACGTTTGCATGCTTCTGGATGATGGGCGCGAGCTGCGCTATACCGATGCGCGGCGTTTCGGACGCATCGCCTATCTGACGAAAGCGTTGCTTGCTGCAGAGCTGACCAAATTCGGCGCCGATCCCCTCGAAGTGAGCAAAGAGCAATTCGCGGACAGGATTTGCGGGCGGCGCGCGCGCATTAAGTCGCTGCTGCTGGACCAGCGCGTGCTGCGCGGTGTCGGTAATATCTATGCGGATGAGAGCCTGTGGAAAGCGAAGATCCATCCAGCGCGGCTAGGAGCCATGCTGAGCAGGAAACAAGCGAATAAATTGCGTCTTGCTCTGCAAGGCATTTTGCAGAAAGCGATTGTGTTGCGCGGATCCTCGATTTCCGATTTCCTTGACGCCGAAGGCCAGCCGGGAGAATATCAGCGGCACCATCGGGTGTACGGACGCGAGGGGAAAGGCTGTTATCGGTGTAAAACACCGATCCGGCGCGCGATTGTAGCGGGGCGAAGCAGCTATTTTTGTCCAAGGTGCCAGCATTCACCGCGTGGCTTCGCGGTATTGTCGCTGCCCGGGAAAAAGGGAAGAAAGACTAAACGCAGACGCGCCCCGACCGGGTCGGGGCGGGCGCCGCACGATGAGAAATCGCAGGGAAGAAAAGGGAAATCACCGTGAGAGCCGAGAGTCGCGGAAAAACCACGAAACGAAGAGACAGGTTTGGCGGGTCTATTAAGACAAGTCGCAGACCGCAGGCCACGACGGGAACAGTGTGGAATTGGCTGCGCGGGATGATGAAATTCTGGCAGTGAAATCTTCTTGAAGACTTCGAGGGAGATCGAATGAGCTCACGTCGAGTGACAATTCCTGTGTGTGTTGCGGTGCTTGTCCTGGCCGGAGTGCGAGTGGGGTCGGCGAAGCCCGCGGCGGATGATGCCAGTGCGTTCGCTGCGGCGGACGCGCAGATATTAAGTGAAATCCGCGAACACAGTCAGGCCATGGATAACTTGGAATACCTGTCGGACGAGATCGGGCCGCGGCTGACAGGTTCTCCGCAACTGAAGCAGGCGAATGATTGGACGGCGGCCAAGTTCCGCCAATACGGCCTGACCAACGTACACCTGGAGCCATGGACGATTACGCATTCCTGGACGCGCGGCACCGCCCATGCGCGTATCGTGACTCCAACCGAGCATCCGTTGACAATTGCCGCGACCGGATGGTCCCCGAGCACGGCAGGAGTGGTGCGCGGGCCGGTGGTGTACTTCGATGCCAAGACGAAAGAGGATTTTGAGAAGTTTCGCGGAAAGCTGAAGGGCGCGATCGTCATCTATCAGGAGCCGGCGAGTCTTTCTCCGCCCAAGCTGGAAACTCCAAACGCGGAGTTGGTTCGCCCGATGCAGGCGCCGCCGCCGGTGAAGGGACAGCCGCCGGCACCGTCGCCGTTTGCGGCGTTTCAAGAGGTGGCACGAGCGAGAAACGAGTTTTTCAAGCAAGAAGGCGTTGCTGTGGTGCTGCGCGATTCAAACAAGCCGCACGGCCTGCTGAACATGACCGGCATCGGCGGGGAGAAGTTCGATGTCGGCGTGATCCCGACGGCGTTCATCACCGGTGAAGGATACCGGATGCTGTTCCGTATGCAGAAGCACGGGAAAGTGGAAGTCGAGATCGAGATCACGAACTCGTTCGGCGATAAGCCCATGGATGTGTACAACACGGTCGCGGAGATCAGGGGAAGCGAAAAGCCAGATGAAGCCGTGATTCTTGGCGCGCACTTGGATTCGTGGGACTTGGGAACAGGCTCAACAGACAACGGCACGGGCTCGATGGCGGTGCTGGAAGCGGCGAGAACGCTGGCGAAATTGAACTTGAAACCGAAGCGGACCATCCGGTTTGTGCTGTTCACGGGGGAAGAAGAGGGACTTGTGGGCTCTGTGAAGTATGTGGACGCCCACAAGGACGAGTTGGAGAAGATCTCGGGCGTGCTGGTGCACGATTCCGGCACCGGCCGCGTGCTGACCCTGGGATTGCACGATAACTATCAGGACCGCGAAATTGTGGACCAAGTGCTTGCGCCGCTGAAGGAACTGAAGCTGCTTGAGCCGACCATGCGAAGGTCATTCGGAACGGACCATGCGTCGTTTGACGACGTAGGCGTGCCGGGGTTCTTTGTGGTTCAGGACGGTGCGGAATACAACCAGACGCATCACAGCCAGTCGGACACGTTCGACAAAGTGTGGAAAGACGAGCTCAACCAAGGTGCGCAGGTACTCGCGGTGTGGGCGTACAACACGGCGCAACTGCCGGCAATGTTGCCGCGACGTCCGCTGCCCTACCGGCCTTCGACGGATGCGGCCAAAGCGGAAGCGCCCAAGCCCGATCCGATCGTGGAGATGGATACGAAAATTCTGGAGCAAGTGAAGGCCGACCAGGGCGAACTGAAAGCTGACTTGCAATATCTGGCGGATCGCATCGGGCCGCGCCTTACCGGATCGCCACAACTCGATCAGGCGAGTCATTGGACCATAGAACGCTTCAAAGAACTTGGCCTTGCAATCGCGAAGCTGGAGCCATGGATCATTGCAAATAGCTGGGCGCGCGGCTCTGCCACGGGACAGATCACCTCTCCAACGCACCACATGCTGACGCTGGAGACGGCAGGTTGGTCAGCCGGCACGAAAGGTGCTGTTCGCGGCCCGGTAATCGGTATTGCCGCGGAGAAACCTGAGAATTTGCAGCAGTACAAAGGCAAGTTGAAGGGGGCCATTGTCATCGTCGGGCGCCCGAGGGAAATGGGTTCGCCGGGACATCCTTTGCTGACGCCGTGGGGAGAAGAGACCATCCCTGTAGCGAGGCCGAAAATGGATGATCGCAAGCCATTTGATTTCGAGGCGTACATGAAATTGCGGCAGGCGCAAACGAAGTTCTTTGCAGAAGAAGGAGTGGGCGCGGTGCTGCAAGGTTCGGAAAAATGGTACGGGCTGTTGAACATGAGTGCCATCGGACGAGAATACGCGCCCAGCGCGATTCCGACCGCTTACATGACACGAGAGAACTACACCCTGCTGTGGAGACTGCTGGACGCGGGAGCAGTGGAAGCGGAAGTGAACATCGCGAGCAGTTTCAGCGGAAAGCCGGTGGAGGTGTACAACACGGTCGCAGAAATATCGGGCACGGAGAAACCGGATGAGTTCGTGATCGTCGGCGGACATCTCGATTCGTGGGATTTGGGAACCGGCGCGACGGACAATGGCACGGGCTCGATGGCCGTGCTGGAAGCGGCCCGGGCGCTGCAAAAGCTAGGCGTGAAACCGAAGCGGACGATCCGATTCGTGCTCTTCACTGGCGAAGAGCAGGGCTTGAACGGTTCGAAAGCTTATGTGAAGACGCATCAGAAAGAACTGGAGAAAATTTCTGGTGTGCTGGTGCACGACAGCGGCACAGGAAAGGTTCTGACCATCGGATTGATGGGAAACTACGCGGTGAGAGAGATGATCGATCGCGCGCTTTATCCGCTGGCTCAAGCGAAGGATGTCGGATTGGCCGAGCCCACGCTGCGGTCCGAAGGCGGGAGCGATCACGTGCCGTTTGACGGTGCGGGAGTGCCGGGATTCTGGTGCGTGCAACAGAACGTGGATTACGACAAGACCCACCATTCCCAGGCGGACACGTTGGACCGCGTGCGTTGGGATGACCTGACGGAAGGTGCGCAAGTGCTGGCGGTGTTTGCCTACAACGTCGCGCAACTGCCGGAAATGCTGCCGCGAAAGCCAGCAAAACAGGGCGGCGACTGAGCCGACTGCATGCGAGCGGTTCTCCAGAGAGTCAGCCGCGCGAAAGTGACCGTCGAAGGACGCTTGACAGGCGAGGTCGGCGGCGGGCTGATGATCCTGCTTGGCGTCGGCCGCGAGGATACGTCGGCGGTCGCCGCAACGATGGCGGAAAAGTGCGCGAACCTGCGCATCTTCGAAGACCATCAGGGTAAGATGAACCGGTCGCTGCTAGACGTAAAAGGCAGCGCGCTGGTGGTCTCGCAGTTCACGCTCTACGGCGATGCGCGCGGGCAGCGGCGGCCAAGCTTCATCGCGGCGGCGCCGCCGGAACATGCCAAAGCTCTCTACCAAGAATTCTGCGAAGCGCTTGGCAAGCTGGGCGTGAGCGTTGCAACCGGTATTTTCCAGGCGATGATGTCCGTGGAGCTGGTCAATGAAGGTCCGGTCACGATCCTCCTCGATTCCGACAAAACGTTCTAAGGCGAAATTCGCCCCAAAAAATGCGCGAGCGCAGTGGAATTGTGCGCGCGCATTGCGCGAACTGCGCGCCTTGGGCGAACAGCGGAATATTGATGGAATGGCGAGGTTTGGCATTCACGCAAAAGTGGTATACGGCGTGGCGAAGCCAAAGATGGACGAACTCGCACGCCGAATCGGCAAGAATCACGATCTGGCATTGGAATTGTGGGCCACCGGCGTGCACGACGCGCGGATCCTAGCAGGGATGATCGACGAACCAGGGTCAGTGAGTGCATCGCAGATGGAATGCTGGGTGCGCGATTTCGATAACTGGGATGTGTGCGATGGTACCTGCTGTCACCTATTTGTTTTTGCGGCGCCCGCATGGGCGAAAGCAGTTGAGTGGAGCTGTCGCAAGAAAGAATTCGAAAAGCGGGCAGGATTTGCCCTGATGGCATACCTGGCTTATCGCGATAAATCCGCTCCGGACGCAAAGTATCAGCGGTTGCTTTCGATCATCCGGCAAGAGGCGCACGACGAGCGAAATTTTGTAAGAAAGGCCGTGAACTGGGCTTTGCGACAGATCGGAAAGAGAAACCTGAAACTGAACCGGATCGCGATTCAGGAAGCGGCGCGAATTTGCAAGATCGATTCGCGGGCGGCGCGGTGGATTGCGGGGGATGCGTTGCGGGAATTGAAGAGTGACGCGGTGCAGGCGCGGCTACGGCGGAAAGCAGCTTGAAGATGGTCGAGAGCGCGGGAAAAAAAGGAGAGCTGAAGATTCGGCGAGCGAGGAGCGCCGATGCGCTGCGGATCGCGGCGCTCTCCGGGCAGCTGGGGTATCCGGCGACGGCGGCGCAGATGCGAAAAAGGCTGCAAGAAATCAAGCCCGCCTCGCAACATGCGGTATTCGTGGCTGACTCTCCGGAAGATGGAGTTGTCGGCTGGACGCACGTGAGCAAGCAGCCGCTGTTGGAGGTTGAGATTCGCGCGGAAGTGAACGGGCTGGTTGTCGCCGAAGGGCAGCGCAGCCTGGGAGCGGGCGCGCGGCTGCTGGCCGCCGCCGAAGATTGGGCACGCAAACACGGCTGCAAGAGCATGTCGGTCCGTTCGAACGTAATTCGCGAGCGCGCGCACAAGTTTTACGAACGCAACGGCTACGAGCACTACAAAACACAGAAATCCTTCCGCAAACCGCTGTAACTCCGGCAATTCTCCATCTCCGGTTACTTCTGTGAATGGCCTGATGCGCTTGAGTAGAAATATATATCGCATTGCGATATAGTTATTTCATGGCAAAAGAGATCACCGCTGCGGAGTACCAGGCGCTCGCCGAGCTGCGCCACCGCCTTCGCAAGTTCGTCGGTGAAGGAGACGCGGTGGCGCGCGCCGCGGGCCTCGAGCCGCAGCAGTATCTGCTCTTGCTGGCGGTTCGCGGCCTCCCGGAGGGCGTGGAGGCGACGATCCGCACACTGGCGGACCGACTGGCGCTAAAGCATCACAGCGCGGTCGAACTGATCGACAGACTGGAGGCCCATGGCTACGTGCGCCGGAGCCGCAGCCGGGAGGACCGCAGGCGCGTCCTGGTGGCGCTGCTGCCGCGGGGAGAAAAACTGCTCGAACAGGTGGCGCGAGACCGCATCGGCGAGTTGCGCGCGAGTGGCGCGGCGCTCGTGAATGCCATCAGCGCTTTGCTGGAAAACGGCGGCTCTTCACGGCACGGGAAACAAGCGGTGAATTCGTCCAAGAGAGGATCGGGCAAAAAAGGTGGGTAGCGTCCAAAAAGCAGACTTCCGAAGAAACACGGGAAACACCCGGAACATCGATCGTCACGAAGAGTTGGGAGATTTCTCGACTACTTCGCGGACTCTTCCAGTCTCCGCGCTGGCGATCTTAATCGGCGCGCTCTGCGCATTCGTCGCCCTTGCACTGTTGCGATTGATCGCGTTGTTCACGAACCTATTTTACTTTGGTAGATGGAGTACGGCGATGGTTTCTCCGGTGGGCAACCATCTCGGTGTCTACAGCGTTTTCGTCCCCATCGCTGGCGCCCTGGTCATCGGGGTTATGGCGCGATACGGTTCGGAACGAATTCGAGGCCACGGAATACCGGAGGCCATCGAGGCGATTCTGATCAATGGCAGCCGCGTAGAGCCAAAAGTTGCGTTCCTCAAACCGCTCTCTTCGGCGATCTCCATCGGTTCAGGCGGGCCGTTCGGCGCAGAGGGCCCGATCATCATGACCGGCGGGGCCTTTGGATCGATGATCGCCCAGCTTTTTCACCTTACCAGCGCGGAGCGAAAGACGCTGCTCGTGGCGGGTGCAGCGGGGGGGATGTCCGCGACGTTTGCTTCGCCAGTTGCGGCTGTTTTGCTCGCGGTTGAATTGTTGCTCTTCGAATGGAAGCCGCGAAGTTTGATCCCCGTTGCGCTGGCCAGTGCCGTGGCCGCAGTGGTACGCCGGTACATTCTGGGATTCGGGCCGTTGTTCCCGGTGCTTGCACATCCTCTGTTCATCGGCCCCAAAGGATTGCTTGGTTGCGCGTTGGTCGGTCTCCTAGCGGGGGTCCTTTCGGCGCTGCTTACGTTTTCCGTGTACGCGGCCGAGGACGCCTTTCAAAAGTTGCCGATCCACTGGATGTGGTGGCCGGCGATTGGCGGACTAGCGATCGGTTTGGGAGGCCTGATCTTTCCGCGGGCGCTGGGCGTCGGCTACGACACCATCGGCGCGCTGTTGCAAGGAAGCGTGACGACGAAAGTGGTCCTGGGCGTGTTGCTAGTCAAATGGTTCATCTGGGCCGTGTCTCTCGGGTCGGGGACCTCGGGCGGCGTTCTGGCGCCGCTGCTGATGATGGGGGGCGCGCTCGGCGGCCTTGAAGCCATGTTTCTGCCCAACGAAGGCGCGGGCTTCTGGCCGCTGATCAGCATGGGAGCGATCCTCGGGGGCACGATGCGTTCTCCGTTTACGAGCATCGTATTTGCATTTGAGCTGACGCACGACGCCAACGTGTTTTTGCCGCTACTCGTCGGGAGCGTGATTGCACACGCGTTCACTGTGTTGACGCTCAAGCGGTCGATCTTGACGGAAAAGGTCGCCAGGCGGGGATATCATCTAAGCCGTGAATATGCCGTTGATCCTCTTGAAATCTTGTTTGTGCGCGAAGTCATGCGTACGAATATCGTGGTGCTGCCGGCGGCGGGCGCGCTTCGGGAATTCCAGCACTCCCTCCGCGCCGATCGCCCGCAAAGCCAGCGGCTGCTCCCTGTGGCAAACGCCGAGGGCCGGTTCGTTGGGGTACTGACGCGCGGCGACATTCTCCAGCGCATAGAGCAAGAGGGAGAAGCCGTATTGCGCTGGACTCTCGGTGAACTGGTGCGCCAGGAGACAGTAAAGGCGCTCCCGGATGAGCCATTACGCGCGGTGGTATATCGCATGGCGGAGAAGGGGATTACGCGAATGCCGGTGGTGGAGCCCTCATCCGGGAGATTACTTGGGCTTATCTCCTTGACTGACTTATTGAAGGCACGCACACGGCATCTCGAAGAAGAGCGCCGACGCGAGCAGGTGCTGAGTTTGAGATTCTTTCTGCCAGGCGGCCAAGTGAAAGGCGAGACGGGAACCCCAGCGGCGCCGTAAATATTCCATGTAGCCAGTGAAGGATCCCGAATATTAAGAGGAACCTCCAGAATGAAAAGTGCCGGTGGGCAAGCCGGAAAAACATGGCGGGATGCATCGTCGCAGCAATGGAAATCATTCTTGCGCGAGCGGGAGGAACACGTTTTCCTAATTCTGACGCTGCTTATCGGCGCCCTCGTGGGTACTGTCGTTGTTGCCTTTATCCTGTTGACGGAGCGATTCGGGGCCAGGCTCTGCCCCGCGGGGGGAGCGGCATGGCGGAGGCTGCTCGTTCCCGTGGCTGGTTCAGCCGTCATGGGCTATTTTTTGTATCGTTTCTTTCCCGACGCTCGCGGAAGCGGCGTTCCGCAAACGAAGGCCGCCCTGTATGCGCGGGGCGGACGAATTTCACTTGGGACGGTCTTTGGAAAGTTTTTCTGCACTTCTGCGACGCTCGCCAGCGGGATTCCGCTCGGCCGCGAAGGTCCGGCGGTTCAAGTGGGCGCGGGGATCGCTTCGGTGCTGGGCAGAAAACTTGGGCTGCGTCCCCAGAACGTGAAGTCGCTCGTGCCCGCAGGGGCGGCAGCGGCGGTCGCAGCAGCGTTCAATACTCCGCTCGCCGCAGTACTGTTCTCGCTCGAGGAAGTGGTCGGAGATTTACACGCCCCGGTGCTCGGATCGGTGGTGCTGGCTTCGGCAACCTCCTGGGCGATGCTTCGATTGCTACTGGGAAATGATCCGCTGTTCCAGGTGCCACAATATCAATTGGTTCATCCGGGGGAATTCGGAATTTACGCGGTACTGGGAGTTGTCGGCGGCTTCGTCTCGGTGGCATTTACGAAGCTCCTGCTTGGGATGCGGGCACGCTTTCTGCGTTCCCCGAGAAAGACCGTGTGTCTCCAACCCGTGGCGGGCGGGCTGACAGTGGGAATAATGGGCTGGTTCGTGCCGCAACTCCTGGGCGTGGGATACAAGCATGTCGGCGAAGTCCTGAACGGAGGGATGGCGCTCCGGCTGATGATTCTGCTCCTGGTGCTGAAGCTTGTCGCAGTCACGACAAGCTACGCTTCGGGCAACGCCGGCGGCATTTTTGGACCGAGCTTGTTTCTAGGAGCCATGCTCGGCGGCATCGTTGGAAACGTGGCGCAGGGTCTATTTCCAACTTACGTCGCGACACCGGGGGCTTACGCGCTGGTGGGGATGGGTACGGCATTTGCCGGGATCGTGCGCGCGCCGATGACCTCAGTCGTGATGATCTTCGAAATTACGAGAGACTATGCCGTAATCGTGCCGCTGATGATTTCCAATCTGGTGAGTTTTTTCATTTCCTCGCGATTCCAGAAGCAGCCCATCTACGAGGTCCTGGCGCATCAGGATGGCATCCACCTGCCGAGGGCGGAAACGCGGCAGCAGGGAGGGCAGCGCCAGGTCGTTCATGCCATGCGCAACGCCACGGAAGTATTGAGCGCGGAGACGACCGTTCTGGAGGCCCTGGAGAAATCGAAGTCCAGTGAATTCCGTGCATGGCCCATCGGCGATGAACGTGGGGTGATTGGTGTCAGTAACTTGCAAGACCTGAAGCGTGGCAACAACGATGGTCTTGGTAGCAAGCGGCTGAGTGAGATTGTCGACGCGGGCGATTTTCCGCATGTCCATCCAGACCACTCTCTCCACGTGGCCCTGGACCGCATGGGCGCTTGCCAGTTGGACCTCTTGCCGGTCGTAAGCCGCGCCAACGTGCATCACCTCGAAGGTATTGTGACTTTGCCGGATGTTCTGGCGCTTTATGGCGTGGGGCCGAAGGAATCCAAGTAGACCGTGGGTCCGATCGGAATGGAGGAATCCATCCAGACGACACGCATTCATAGCGTGGCGGGCGTGCTGGAGGACAACCGCGGGTTGCTAGGCACGCGGCCGTACCGTTCGCCTCACCACACCATCAGTGAGGCAGGCTTGATTGGCGGAGGCACCGTGCCGCGACCGGAGGAAGTGTCGCGGGGACACAACGGCGAGCTCTTTTTGGATGAACTACCGAATTTCAGCAAAATGTCCTGGAAGTCATGCGCCTGCCGCGGTTGCCTTCTTGCCGCACAAAGCATCTTAACTACATAGGAGGTGGCCGTTCTGCTCCATTGACTCCCTTTCCGCTGCTATGTTACCCATAAGGCGCTCACACTGGAGATACCAGGGGCGGCAGCAACATAAAAGATGGCTTCCGACACCAAGCACCTCGAAATTATGCTGGAGACGCAAGTCGAAAGCGTCAATCTCGCCGAGGAAATGTGTCTCCGCGTGGCGGAAGCGGCGGGGTTTGGCGAGGACGATTGCTACCGCATCGGGATGAGCGTGCGCGAGGGCGTGATCAATGCCTTTCACTATGGGAACATGGAGCGCCCCGACAAGAAAATTCATCTTGCCGTGGACCTCACCGCCGACAAGATGACTATTCACGTGCTGGACGAGGGCGCGGGTTTCAAGCTTTCCGACGTTCCGGACCCGCTCGCCGAGGAAAATCTGCTCAGTACTTCCGGTCGTGGGATCTTCTTGATGCGTGCTTTCATGGACGAGTTCGATGTGATTTCCGGCAGAACGGGCGGCGCGGAAATCGTGATGTCAAAGAAACTGCCCGCCCCGGGGAGTGCCTCCCCGAATGGCCAAGGCGGGCAAAACGCCACACCCCAACAGGAAGCGTAAGGGAATAGATGTCACTACATGCGACGCATCGCGATGCCGGGCAAGTCACTGTTGTGGATCTGAGCGGCCGGATCACTCTCGGGGACGGCAGCGCGCTGTTGCGAAAGACGATCCGGGGGCTGCTGGATGATCAGAGAAAAAAGATTCTTCTGAATCTCGCCGACGTCGACTACATCGACAGTTCAGGAATCGGCGAATTGGTCAGCGGGTTCACGGCGGTGAAGAATCAGAGCGGGGACCTGAAGTTACTGCACCTAACGAAGAAAGTCCGCGATCTTCTTCAGATCACCAAGCTGTATACTGTCTTCGATGTGTTTACCGACGAGAACACTGCTCTTCGGAGTTTTGGCTGAGCTCACCCGGCCGGTTGTCCCGAGCATAACATGGGAATCGTCCTCCTGCTGGCGCACTCCCACAAGCCCGAACACGGTCTGGCCACGCCCGCCAGCGAGCCCTCCAGTCTGAGGCTCGCCTGGGTTCGCTCGACTGCGGCACAATCTCTTTCATGATGCCGCTCGCCGATACCTTGTGGATTGTTAACGAGGCGAAATCTCTGGGTTTCGACCTCTGCGGCGTAGTGCGCGCGGAAAAATTTCCCGAACTGAATCGCATGCCCGAGTGGCTTGCCCGGGGTTACGCCGGCGAAATGAAGTATCTCGCTGATCCCCGGCGATGCGATCCCCAAACTGCCATGCCGGGGATCCAGAGCGCCATCGTCGGCTTGCTCAACTACAACACCGCGCAGCCGCTTTCCACAGATCCTGTGCGGCCCGGCGAAGATGGCAAGTCGAGTGGCTGGATTTCCCGCTATGCCTGGGGCGACGACTACCACGATGTGCTGCAGGAGAGACTGAACGCGCTCATGGAATCTCTGCGCGAACGCTTTACCGGTCCATTTGACGCGCGCGCTTACGTGGACACGGGACCGGTCCAGGAGCGAGTGCTCGCGAAATACGCTGGTTTGGGATGGCTCGGGAAAAACACCCTGCTGCTGAACCAGATACTCGGTTCCTTCTTCTTTCTCGGTGTCGTTCTCACTACTCTCGATCTTGAACCGACACTCGCGGCGAACGAGTTGCCGCCGGATTTATGCGGAACCTGCCGGCGTTGCCTCGACGCCTGTCCGACGCAAGCATTCGTCGAGCCCTACGTCATGGATGCCAGAAAATGCATTTCCTATCTGACCATTGAACTTCGTGGCCCCATTCCGAAAGAGTTCCGCGAGCCGATGGGAAATCATGTTTTCGGCTGCGACATCTGTCAGGACGTTTGCCCGTGGAATCGGCGCGCACCGATCACCGCGACACCGCAGTTTCAGCCAAGAGTTTTTCCCCCGCAAGACGAATCGCTCTACCTCCCGAGATTGGAATGGCTCCTCGGACTGGGCGAAGCTGATTTCCGCGAACTCTTCCGCGGAAGCCCCGTTAAGCGTACCAAATGGCGTGGTCTGATCCGCAATGTCTGCATCGCGCTCGGGAACTCCGGCGTACGGCCGGGTACGGCGGAGCACGGTCGAATCAGCGATCTGTTAAATCGGCTCGCGGATTCGGGGGATCTGGTCCTCGCCGAATCTGCCCGATGGGCACTTTCGCGCATCCAATAAGTGTGCAAGGGAAAAGTAGCTCATAAGCAAGACACCGGTAAGTGTGCCGGCAAACCGATGACACCTGGCGGAATCGGGTTTTCTGGAGACCGCGTTACCATCCCCCGGCCACTAGCGGTATAATCTCGGCTGCAGGTCGACTCACCCTCCGCGCTGCTGAGGTTCCTATGAATCGTCGTAACTTCTTGTTGAATACGGGTATCGTCGGCGCAGGATTACTTGGAGCAGGAAATGCTGCACCTGGTCTTTTGCGCGCCGGCACCGCGAGCAATTCGGATTCAAATCTTACTCTGGAGGAAAAACCCGTGGCTTTTACCGTGCCCCCGTTGCCGTATTCGTTCGACGCACTCGAGCCTTACATCGACGCCAAGACGATGGAGATCCATCATGACAAACATCATGGCGCCTACGTCACCAACCTCAACAAGGCTTTGGAAGGTCAAGCCGGCCTGCAAGCCAAGTCGCTCGATGATCTTCTAAAAGGTCTCGATTCGATCCCGGAGAATATCCGCAACGCCGTCCGCAACAACGGTGGCGGTCACTGGAACCACTCACTGTTCTGGACGCTGATGAAGAAGGGTGGAGGCGGGGAGCCCAAGGGAAACCTGGCCGCTGCGATCAACTCTACGTTTGGGTCGCTCGCCGGATTTCAGGAAAAATTTGGAGCCGCGGGTCTGGGCCGCTTCGGTTCCGGCTGGGCTTGGCTGGTTGTTCGAGATGGGAAACTGGCCATCGACTCCACACCGAATCAGGACACCCCCTATCTGCTCGCCGGAGGCGGCAAGGCCGTCCTTGGCCTGGACGTCTGGGAACATGCCTACTACCTGAAGTATCAAAATTTGCGCGGTGATTACATCAAGGCTTGGTGGAACGTTGTCAATTGGGACAAAGCCGCCGAGCTTTACGATGCGGCGAAGAAGTAGTTGCTCCTCGTTCGTTTTCAGAAAGAAAAGGCCCCCGATTGGGGGCCTTTCTGTTGTTTCAAGAACTGGTATTGAACCCGAATTAGGCCATCAGTTGCCGTTTAGCCAGCGGAACCATTGATACTGCCCGCCGCGCCGGGGGATAGTCTTTTGCCACTGGCGCATAATCGCGCGCATCCCGTGTCGCTACCGGCATGGGCACTGGCATGGCGCCGGCGGTCTGCCGCGAAGCCTCACGAACCAGCTCCATGCGACCGCGCACACGAAACTTCGCGAGCAGCGATGAAACATGGAATTTTACGGTGCGCTCGGACAAATTCAGGTTGGCAGCGATTTCCTTGTTCGCGAGGCTCTTCATTAGGCCGGAGAGAACTTCCTCTTCCCGGCGTGTCAACTTCACTTGGCTGCGGACCGACTTTCCCGCCTCCAGGAGCTTGTCTGCTTTCTCTTTGAGGCCTTCGAGGGCTTCTTCTTCGGCCTGGACCATCACAATGTAATCGCTGGTTAACTGGCCCCGCACCATGCAATGCATCGCCAGCAGCCCGGCCGCCTGGTCTACAGGAAACCTGCCGTCTGGTCCAGCGTCCACATGAAAGTGGGCTACTCCAGTGCTCTTTTCATAGAAAAAGAAAACATCGCGGAGAAAAGCTGGCTGGGAATTTGTCAATTGCTGCGGATGTTCACTTCTGCGAATGACCTTCACATGCACCCCCTCCGAATGCAGCCTCGTGACGGAATCGAAGCCTATTGAGTTTTCTCTTCTTCGCCCCTCGAAGAGGCGTATCGCCCCCTGGGGGTAGACAGTCAGGCAAGAAGTCAAAAAGGGCCTGCGCCTCGACAACCCTTACCTATTGAACGGCAACGACCAGGCGGGACGGGGACTCCCTGAAAGTCCACCTGTGACCATTATGCCGTATCCTCCTTCCCTGCACCCATTCTTCCGAATGGAAGGATATGCAACTTACTCAAAAATTGAGTGCTTACGCGAGCTTTTGTACATCTCCGGTATTCATTTGATGGTAGGAATTGCACGGTGGGCGAAATTTTTCCCTTTACCGACCTAGGGTCTTCACCACCGGGAGTGTCCATGATAACCAGTAAATTGCTCTAGGCCTTGTGGAAAAAGGGGCGAGGCTCAGCGCGCCGCAATTGAGGATCTCACAATGGAACTATTCGCGTTTGTTCCGGGCTGATCAATTCGTATGCCATACTGCGCCAGCGGATTTTGCGTGTGGCCAGAGAGTTCACAAAATTTACGGCGTAGAGGAAAGGGACGAGGACAGTTAAAAGGACGTAAATCCAGGCTTGCCCGGTTATCTGGGATCGCCCGGCAGGGAGGGCCTCTGTCACACCGATGAGCCGGATGGAACTCCGGATCGCGGAAAGCAGTACAGGAAGAAAAGTCAGCGTCGCGATGTGAAAAGCGGGTCTCTGCTCGAAAAAATCGCTCAGAATCAGAATCACGCCGAGCAAAAGCGTTATGCAGTAGAGAAGATGCGTGACGGCCGCAGGAGTCCACACCTTCTCAGCGTAAACGCGAGTGATCAGGATTTGGCGGTTCGTGAATTCGAGCAACCCACGGAAGTCGGTTTCGACGTAAGAAAGCGTCAAGCACTCCGGTAGGAAAACAATCGAGCGATTGTTGCGTTCCAGCACCCGCGTCAAGGAATAATCGTCGCTGACCGAGTTTTTCCACTCGTCCATGACACCCGATTGTTCGAAGATGCTCCGGCGAATCGCGGTGCCGCCGCCCCAACAGAAATTTCTCCCTTTTTCGCTCAGCATGGTGACCACGGGCGCGTTCCACGCGGCAAGGAGCGCGGTCGGGAGATTGCTCCGATTGGGAATCAGCCAGCGCATGGTGGTCGTCGCGCCGATCCTTACATCACCCAGCGGCGCCACGAGGTGATGCAGCCAGCTCTTACCGGGACGCCCGTCAGAATCGCTGAAGACCAGTACTTCAAATTCCGGCGGCAGTTGTTCTACGGCAACCCGCAAATTGTTCACTTTCTCGCCGGAGTTGCTCGGAATCCCGGCGATGATCACATGGGCTTTCACTCTCGAATTCGCGGCTATGCGCTCGACGATGCTGCGCGCCGGATCGGAGCCCGAAGCGAGAATGAAAAATATCTCGTAATTCTGGCGGTCGAATTCGGTAAGCGACATAAGATTCCGCTCGAGGCCGGGCTCGATTCCTTTACAGGGACAAAGCACGGCCGCACGCGGCGCGTAGAATCCTGGATCCGTGTGCAGGCGCCGCCGCAAGTAGGCGAGCCATTCGAAACCCTGCCAGATGAGGTAAACCCCAAGCAGGGTCTGCCAAAACGCCAATAAATAGAACAGTGTCTCCACGTTCTCTGAGAATAACAGAGGAAGTTTGTTCGCAGAGCGCCGTTTGAAAGGTTAGAATCGCAGCGGTAAACGTCCGTTCTAAGGAGAACAAAAATGCCACGAGTGGATTTTGGAATGGTGACTTCAGCGCTCGAACTGCCCGGCTATCGGATTGTCCGGAATTTCGGAATCGTTCGCGGAATTATCGTGCGCTCGCGGAGCGTGATCGGGAATCTCGGCGCGGCGCTGCAGACCATTGTCGGCGGGAACATCACCATTCTCACGAACCTCTGCGAGAAAACACGCGAGGATGCTTTTGAACTTCTATTGCAGCACGCCGGCGAACACGGAGGCAACGCCGTGATCGGAATGCGCTATGACGCCACCGAAGTGATGCAAGGTGTCACCGAAGTGCTCGCCTATGGCACGGCTGTCCAGGTTGAGCGTATCTCGTGATTTTCACGGTTCTTCAGTGGAGACGTGAATTTGACGCTGACTGTCCTTGAGCCGCGGCAATTTGCGTCGCCAGTTCCTCGATGCGCGTCAGCGCGCGGCTCGCCGCCAGCCGCGCATTCTCCATGAACGACGAATCCAGCAAGAAGGCGCAACGGTCGACGAAGGGATGGTCTGCCGCTCCAAAGGGCTTGCGGCGCCGTCGCGTCGCGGCGGCATGCGCCAGCAGCTCTTCATACATTTGCAGGTCCCGCTGAAAATCGAGCGCGTCGCCCGCGGTCCAGCCCTGCTGCCGCGTCAGTGACGCCAGATATTTTCTGCGGAACACCGTGGCATCTCGCCGCAGCATGGGACGCGGTTTGGATTTGCCCGCGGGCTGCGGCTCGTTGCAAACGATCGCCAGTGCCCGCACCGTCAAAGCCAGCAGCGCCTCTCGTTGCAACAGCGCCAGAAGATCGCGGTAGAGCGAAGCGTGAACCTGCAGTGCGTGGCGGCCGTTCTCGACAACGTAAGAATCCACAAAGCGCGGCACCAGGCGTTCCTCGAGCAGAGCCTCCGTAATGCGCCGAGAGAGTTCCCCGGGCGCATCTGTGGAATTTTGTTTTTCGCGCGGCATGTTCCCGGAAACATGTTAGCAGGAGTTTGTTTGCGGGCCGCGCGCGACGTCGCTTGAAATGAAAAAAAAGGCCCCCGACCAGATCGGAGGCCTGCGTTCATGCGTAGGGGCGGCTTTCCCTCAGGCTCTATCTGATTTCAGTGAATCGCCCTCGGGCTCTCCGGGCCAACGCGCTTCTGTTTTGGCTCAGGCTGCGGCACGATCGGCGGTGGCATAGCTTCCTTTTGGAGCGCATGCTCCAGGACTTCGTCCAGCGTGCGCACGTAGGTAATCTTAATGTCGCCGAGAATCTCCGGAGCGAGATCCGCCACGACATTCGGCTCGTTGTCTGCAGGCAGCAGGACTTCCGTGATTCCCGCCCGCTTCGCTCCGAGCACTTTTTCCTTCACGCCGCCGATAGGCAATACCACGCCCGAAAGCGTCATCTCTCCGGTCATCGCCAAGCGGTCCTTCACCGGACGCCCGCTCAGCAAGCTCACCAGAGCGGTGACCATCGCCGCACCCGCGGACGGGCCGTCCTTCGGCACCGCGCCCGACGGCACGTGGATGTGAATGTCCTGCTTGCGGAAGAAGTCCGGATCGATGCCGTAACGCTCGCCATTAGCGCGCGTCCACGTCAGTGCCGCGGTCATCGATTCCTGCATGACTTCACCCAAATGCCCGGTCATGGTGAATTGCTTGCCGCCACGCATGCGGGTCGCTTCGATGAAGATGATGTCGCCTCCCACCGGCGTCCAGACCAGTCCGACGGCTACGCCGGGCCTCTTGACGCGCTCCTCGACTTCCTTCTCCGTGCGGAATTTCGGCACGCCCAGAAATTCGCGAACGATTTCCGGGGTCACGACCATCTTCTCGGCCTTGCCTTCGGCGATGCGCCGCGCCTGTTTGCGCGTGATCGTCGCGATCTCGCGCTCCAGGTTACGCACGCCCGCTTCCCGCGTGAAGCTGTGAATGATTTCCCGCAGCCCGTCGTCGGTAAAGTCGATTTGCTCGCCGACTTTCAAGCCGTGCTCCGAGGCCTGCTTCGGGATCAGGTACTTGTGCGCGATGTGCAGTTTCTCCTCGCCCGTGTAGCCAGGCAATTCGATGATCTCCATGCGGTCGCGCAGAGGCTCGGGGATAGGATCCATCCAGTTCGCCGTGGCGATGAACAGCACCTTCGAGAGATCGAACGGCACGTCGAGATAATGATCACGAAACGCGTTGTTTTGCTCCGGGTCGAGGACTTCCATCAGCGCCGAGGACGGATCGCCGCGGAAATCACGCCCGAGTTTGTCGACCTCGTCGAGCATCATGACCGGGTCGTTCGTTTCCCCGCGTTTCAGTCCCTGAATAATTTGTCCGGGCAACGCGCCGATGTAGGTGCGCCGGTGGCCGCGGATTTCGGCTTCATCGTGCATTCCCCCAAGAGCGATGCGCACGAACTTGCGTCCCAGCGAACGCGCGATGGACTTGCCAAGCGAAGTCTTGCCCACGCCTGGCGGCCCGACGAAGCAAAGAATCGGCCCTTTCATGCCTGGCTGCAATTTCTTCACCGCCAGGTAATCCAGGATGCGCTCCTTCACCTTCTGCAGATCGTAGTGGTCTTCGTCGAGAATCTCGTGCGCCTTCAGAATGTCAATTTCCGAGCTGCCCGAGGACTTGCTCCACGGCAGCGAGGTCATCCACTCCAGATAGGTCCGCGAAACCATGTATTCCGCCGACGCCGGCGTCATTTTTGACAGCCGCTTCAGCTCGCGGTCGCATTCTTTCTTCGCTTCCGCGGTCATGCCGGCTTCCTCGACCTTCTTGCGGAGCTCGTCGATTTCCTGCATCGAATCATCGGATTCGCCAAGTTCCTTTTGGATGGCCTTCATCTGTTCGCGCAGCAGGTATTCGCGCTGGTTCTGGCTGACCTGCTCCTGAACCTGCTCATGTATTTTCGAACGCAGTTCCAGGACTTCCATCTCTTTCGAGAGTTCGCGGATCAACGATTCCAGCCGTTTCCGCACGCTGGGAGTTTCGATTAATTCCTGCCGCAGCAGGGTAGAAAGTGACGGCAACGTTCCGGCGATGAAATCGGTCAGCCGGCCGGGGTCGTCAATATTCATGGCCACTGATTGCAGATCGTCGGAAAGTTGCGGCGAATGGCTGACTACATCTCGGAAGAGATCCTGCACGTTACGCTGCAGCGCTTCGAGTTCGGTATCGGCTTCGCCGATGATGTCCGGTTCCGCTTCGACGCGAGCACGCAGATACGGACGCAAGCCGACCAGGTCAACCACCTGGATGCGTTGCAGCCCTTCCAGAAAGATGACCACGTTGCCATTCGGCATTTTGACGGTCTTGTGTACTCTTGCCAGGGTGCCAACCTTGTGCAGGTCAGCCGCCGCTGGATCCTCTATGCGCGGATCGAGCTGCGCAACCACTCCGAGCATCTTCTCTTCGCCTTGTAGAGCATTCACCAGCGCCAAAGAGCTCTCCCGGCCCACCGTCAGTGGCAGGACAGCGCCCGGAAACAGGACGGTATCCCGAACCGGCAGGATCGGTAGAATCTCTGGAACTAGAAACTTTTTCTCAGCCATTGGCTCCCCCAGAGTCGAGCGCGCCTAAACGCCTCGCGCTCCTTCATTTTAGATGCTGCCAGACCGCAAAGGGTGCAAAAAAGTATCGTTGTTGCTAGCATAAAATCTTAGCACAATATACTCATATTCCAAACGCCTTTCAAATCGCCTCAAATCTAATAATAAACATCGTATTTTTAATATGTTAGGCGCTACCTTCGGGCTCCATCCGCTCAATTCACCTGCTCTTCTAGTGGCCGACAGTTCCATTCCTTCAAGCGTGCCGTCCTTTCGGCCGATACTTCCCCTGCACGAGCCTTTCCGCTTCTGCACGAGTCTTGATCTCGCCCTCCAACTGCGCTTCCTCCAGCATTCCTAGGATCTCGCTGAAAAGCGGGCCCGGCCTGAAACCCATATTCTGCAAATCGTCTCCCGTGAGCAAGCGCTCTGGCCGAACTTGCTCCGGCGGGGTCTCGGCCAGGAATCGTTGGATGAATTCATAGGAATCGAGGTGCCCGTGGCTGGAAAGGCAATCGAGACGGTGCAAGGCCAGGTGTTCCTCAAAGTGCCGGAGCCGCACAAACTTCTTCAGCCGGGAAGTGCGCATCTCTTTGACGGCCGCGAACTTCATGTGATTGTCCACCAGGGCAAGGATCTGCTCGGTGTCCTCGCCAGAGAAGCGCAATCGCCTGCAGATGGCCTCGGTCATCCGTACGCCGACTTCGACGTGATTGTTGAAACGAATGCGGTCCCCGGTTTCCTGAGCGGATTGGAATGTCGGAGGCTTGCCGACGTCGTGTAGAAGGACGCCCCAAGCTAGCGTCGGCCGAGTGCCGGCTGGAAGCGCTTCCAGCATCCGGAGAGTGTGAATCCATACATCCCCTTCCGGATGATATTGCGGAGGCTGCTCGATGCCTTTCATCGCCCCGATTTCTGGAAGAACTCGCTGGAGAAGCCAAGTTTCATCCAGTAGTTCGAAGGCCCGCCGAGCTGCTCCCTCGGTGAGAAGTTTGGTGAGTTCTTCGCGAAGGCGCTCCGGAGAGACTTGGTGGATCTCGCCGACCTGGCGGCGTACCGCCCGAAACGTTTCAGCTTCGATTTCAAATCCGAAACGCGCCGCGAATCGCACCGCGCGCATCATGCGCAGTTTGTCTTCTGCGAAACGGCGGTCGGGCTCGCCGATGGCTCGAATGACTTTTGCTTCGAGGTCGGCCTGTCCGCCCACGAAATCGAGCACTTCTCGCGTGTCGTGCCGCATCAGCAAGCCGTTGATCGTAAAGTCGCGGCGCTGCACATCTTCCCGCGGGGCCTTTGCGTAGACGACCCTGTCCGGGTGGCGGCCGTCACTGTAGCCCACGTCTGAGCGGAACGTGGCAACTTCAACTTTCAGTCCATCCCTTGGAATCAGGATCACCCCGAATTGCGCGCCCACCGCAATGCTCTCTGAAAAAAGTGTCATCACCTGCTCGGGCGTGGCATCGGTAGTTACGTCGTAATCGATGGGCTCACGGCCGAGAAGTAAGTCACGCACACATCCGCCCACAAGCAGCGCCTGATAACCGCTGCGGCGAAGGGTGTCGCAGATCGAGTTGGCCAGTTCGCGTGGCGTCACGCTGTGATTATGCGACAGTCGGGGCCGCGAGGGGAGGTCCGTATGTTAGAGAGTTTCGGCCGAGGACTACCGGCTGCGAAAGACCAGGCAGGTAATGTCGTCCGACTGGCGCGTGGCCCCCACGAATTCATCCACGCGCTTCATCAGGAAATGCAGCGTTTCCTGAGCTCCCCAATCGGGCAAGTTGCGGATGACGCTGAGCCAGCGAGCGTTCCCAAACTCTTCTCCCGCTTCATTGAAGGCCTCGACAACGCCATCGGTAAAAAAAATCAAAGCGTCACCCGGTTTGAGCTCCAGGGATGCGGTCTCGTAATTGGCGGCTGATCGAATACCCAGCGGCAGGCCGCCGGCTTCCAGCGTTTCGAGTGTGCCGTTGGCGCGGCGGAGAATCGGAGCATTGTGGCCGGCATTCACATAGACAAGACGGCGCGAAATGGGGTGGTAGTCAGAGAGGACCCCCGTTGTGAAGCGCAGCCCGTTCAGACTGTGCGCGCAGGCATAGTGATTCAGCCGCGCCACGAGATCCACTAGCGGAACATTTTCCCCCGCGATCGTCCTGAGGCTGGCTTGCAGAGTGGCCATGAGCAGCGCGGCAGGAACGCTCTTGCCGGCAACGTCGGCGATAACCACCATCAACCTGTCCAGTTCGGCCGGATTCGGATAAAAGGCGTCGTAGTAGTCGCCGGCCACGGAATTTTGCGGGCGTGTCGCGAAAGCGATGTCCGCGCCCGCGACCTCCGGTGGTTCTGAGGGTACCAGCCAAGTCTGAATCTCCCGTGCGATCTCCAGGTCACGCTTCATGGTGACCTTGTCGGCCAGTTCCAGGGAAAGAAGCAGCAAAAAGAGAATCGCAGCGAGGATCTCGAAATTCGCGTCAAACACAAAATCCTTTCCAAACTGGAATTTGAAACCGGACATCACCAACATCACGAACGCGACCAACAGCAGCACGCGCCGGGCAGGCGTCAGCTTCATGACCAGGGACCAGAAGAGCGCTTTGGCAATGCCGAACCAGCGGCGGAGCCCCCGCTGGCTTTCCAGACCTTCGGCCTCCGCCTCTTTCATGTAGAAGCCGTAGCTCGCGCGCGCATCGGCCGTGAATTGCGACCACAACTCGTCCAGCTGGCGGCCTTCGCTGATGCGCTGCCAGAAATGGCGAACGCGGTCCAGCAGGCTCTCGCTCGAACGGGAAGATGACACACCGGAAGTAGGAGGGGCGCTCATGGGACGGCTAGCAAGGAAGATAGATTATAGGGCATTCAGGAGACGTTTCGTCTTTGCTTAGGAATCTTCGCCGTCGTGCCCCAATTCATCGCGTCGAAGCGATCCGCCAAATTGCAACTTTCCAAAACCGAAGCGGTCGCGGAGGTGGTCCGCGGCGCTCGTGAGTTTTTGCTGTTTGGCGCGGCGCTCCGCATCCAGCAAATCAAGTTGCTCGCCGCCGTGCGTGAGGCCGCTGAGGCTGACGCCCAGCAGCCGGACTTTTCTTTTTGTATCGCGATGCCTTCGAAACAGTCCTTGAAACACCGCAAAAATGTCGGCATCCAGCCGCACCGGTTCCGCCAGCGTTTTCGAACCGGTGCGTGTTTCGAATCCGGCATAACGGATGGTCAGCGTGAGTGTCCGCGCTGCCACGCCCGCTTCGCGGAGCCGCTTGCATGCTTTTTGTGATAAGTGGCTGAGCATCGCGGACATTGCGTTCGAATCATCCGTGTCTTCGCCGAAAGTGTGATTGTGCGAAATTGATTTCGACTCTGCGTCAATCACGAATTCGTAGGAATCGCCGCCGCGCGCTTTGCGGTAAAGCGCCGTTCCCCACTGGCCGAAAATGTTTTCAAGTTTTTCCTGCGGAACGGCAGCAATCTGCCCGACGGTTTCAATTCCCAGTGCCCGGAGCGCTCTCTCCGTGACTTCGCCAATGCCGGGAATCCTTCGAACGGGAAGCGGCGCAAGAAACCGTTCTTCGCGGCCAGGCGCAACCCAGACCAAACCGCGGGGCTTGGCTTGATCCGATGCAACTTTCGCAACTAGCCGCGTTGTGGCGAGTCCGCCGGAACAAGGGAGCGCCGTCGTACGCGTGATCGCTCGAAGCAACTTGTCGGCAGCGGCGAGGGGCGGACCGTGCAAGCGCTCGGTGCCTGCGAAATCGAGATAGGCCTCGTCAATCGAAACCATTTCAACGATCGGAGAAAATTTTCCGAGGATGGTCGCAACCCGGTCGCTCCACTCTGAATATTTTTCGCGGTGGCCGTCTAGGAAAATGGCGTGCGGACACAGCCGCCCCGCCGTTCGAAGAGGCATCGCGGAGTGGATGCCGTACTTGCGCGCTTCGTAGCTCGCGGCGGAGACAACGCCGCGCTGATCCGGGCGGCCGCCGACGACCACGGGCTTGCCGCGAAGTTCCGGCCGCTCCAGCAATTCCACCGACACGAAAAACGCGTCCATGTCCACGTGCAGAATGCATGATGGCCCCTCATTCGAAGCCCATTCGAACGGGCCGTGCTTGGCTCGAAAGCGCGCGAGATCCCGCATGCCCCTAGCCTACGCCGCGGTTTTGCCCGCTACAACCGTTCCGCGGCGATGACGCGGGGGATTCCGGCGAGGTCGTTGGTTACCCCCACGTTTGTCCAGGTGCGTGCGTCCAGGAGGGGTTGGACGGCGGGCAGACTGTTATGGCCGAGTTCGAGGACGAGAATGCCGCTGGGCTTGAGTTGAGCGGCGGCTTGGGTGATGAGATCGGCGTAGAGTTCGTAACCTTCTTCGCCGCCGTAGAGAGCTATCTCCGGTTCGTGATCGCGGACTTCACGCATAAGCGTTTCGGCTTCGCGGCGGCCGATGTAGGGAGGGTTGCTGGCGATCAGATCGTACGAACGTGACTCGTGAGTCCTGACTGGTGATTCATAGCGTGCCTCCTCGCTGAGCAAGGGCGCTGCAGGCTGCGCCGCTAGAACGAACACTCGGTCGAGTAGGTTGGACTCGATGAATTGGATTTGATCGGAGACGGAATGATGCCCGGCGTTGCGTTGCGCAACGGCCAGGGCTGCGGATGAAATGTCGGTGGCATGAATGGTTGCACCGGGCAATTCTTTCGCGAGGGCCACGGCGATGCAGCCGGAGCCGGTGCCGATGTCAGCGATTTGCAAGCCTTCGCCGGTGAGCGTCTGTTTGCGACCAGCGCGGAGTTCACGAACCGCGAGGCGGTCGAGGGCCACTTCAACAATGTGCTCGGTTTCAGGGCGGGGAATCAGAACGTCGGGTGTAACTTCAAACTCGAGGCCCCAGAATTCCTGTTTGCCGGTGAGGTGCTGCGTCGGCTCGCCGTTCACGCGGCGCCCAATGAGTGCAAAGAAGCACTCGGCATCTGCGCTGCAGACCTCCTGTTCGGGATGCGCATAGAGCCAAGTGCGGTCGCGCCCGAGAACGTGGAGCAGCAAAAGTTCCGCTGCGTGCGTGTAGGAGGGAACATGCGCATCACGCAGCTGGGAGAGTGCTTGCTTCAGAGCGGTGCGAACATCAGACATTCTTTCACCCCAGCCGATTAAGCGTTCGGCAAGACAACCCGAAGAAAATCCAACGCAGAGACGCAATGGCCGCCGAGTCTCGCGGAGAAGATTACCGGCGGGACCGCCATTATCTCGTTCCGGTTCTTTCAGCAAAGACCAAGAAAGACGGACAGGAGTGCCTGCCCTACTCACGCACTGGCGAGCTCCTGCTGGAGGCGTTCCGATTCATAGTGCGAGACAAGGCCATCCACGAGGGGCGCGAGTTTTCCATCCATCACGTCGGTTAGCTGGTGGAGCGTCAGACCGATGCGGTGATCGGTGACGCGGTTTTGCGGGAAATTGTAGGTGCGAATTTTTTCAGAGCGGTCACCGGTTTTGATCTGCCCACGGCGTTCGGCGGACAGCGCGGCCTGTCGCTTCTCCTGCTCCTGTTCGTACAGGCGAGCGCGGAGAACGCGCATGGCTTTCGCGCGATTTTTGATTTGTGATTTTTCATCCTGCTGCGAAACGACGAGGCCGCTGGGGATGTGGGTGATGCGCACGGCGGAATATGTGGTGTTGACCGACTGTCCGCCGGGGCCGGAAGAGCAGAAGGTATCGATGCGCAAGTCTTTCGCTTCGATCTTTATGTCGATTTCGTCGGCTTCGGGGAGAACCGCGACAGTCGCAGCCGAGGTGTGAATGCGGCCCTGCGTTTCCGTGGTGGGAACGCGCTGGACACGGTGTACGCCGCTTTCGTACTTCAGTTTGGAATAGACCTGTTGCCCTTGGATGGCGGCGACGACATCCTTGAGGCCGCCGAGGGAGGACGGAGAGCTTTCGAGCACTTCGACTTTCCAGCCCTGCGTTTCTGCGTAGCGGGAATACATGCGGAAAAGCTCGGCGGCAAAGAGAGCTGCTTCATCGCCGCCGGTGCCGGCGCGGATTTCGACAATAACGCTCTTTTCGTCGTTCGGATCTTTCGGAAGAAGCAGGAGTTTTAGCTCGCGCTCGACCGCTTCCTTGTGCGCGGTGAGTTCTTTTTCTTCTTCGTGCGCCATCTGTTTCATCTCCGCGTCTTCTGCTTCGATGAACATCTGGTGCGCGCCCGCCAGATCCTTTTCGATCTGCTTGTACTCGCGATGTTTTTCGACGATCTCCTCGAGCTCGGCGTGCTGCTTGGCGACCTTCTGGTAGCGCGCGGAATCGGAGGCAACTTCCGAAGTAGAAAGCTGCTGCGTCAGTTCATCATAGCGCGTGCCAAGCTGGTTCAATTTTTCAGTAAGCGAAAGAACGGCCATTCGGATACCTCGTAAAGAATTGTGACTGGCGATTGGTGATTCGTGACTGGTGAAAACCGCGAGCGGCGCTCCGGTAAGGAGCGATAGGAGAGTCAGCTAATAGAAAGCGGCGTACATCGTGTTGCTCTTTTGTAATAATACCGCCGAATTCCAGATCGTGCAAGTCGGACCTCGGAATCGAGCAATTTCCCGTGATCACACTACTTGAGCCTGTTGCGGTAAACTGCGGGCCGTGACTGTTCGCGAATTCTTCTTGGAGAACTTCGCCGGTGACTTGGAATACCATCCTTGTCGTGTCGCGCTTTATTTTAGCCTTGGCGCTGCAGTTATATGTTTTTGGATCTTCTCTCCTCCTGAGGCGAAATGCAGCGCCCTTCCGCTGGTCTTCTTCCTCGGCAGCCTCGCGCTTCTATTTACGGGCCTCATCCTTCTCCGGAAATCTTCGGAGGGACTCGGCCTCTCGCCAGCTGAGATGGCTGTTATTTCGAGTCCCTCGAACCGCAAAAGTCTGCCGTCCATCACCAGCCAAGCTTCCCAGATTGCTCAGGATTTCGGCCGCCACGCCTTTCCGTCTTTCTCGCTGGCGCCGCTCTGTTCTTCCTGGGCTGGCACATTCGCCGCCTCACTTCGCCCCCGGATTGACATCAGTAAAATTAGAGTCAGCGAAGTGTCCAATTACAGAGCGATGCGACCTCACCCTGGTTGCCGCCACGTGAAGCTGTATACTACGATGCGACGGGGTTTCGGCGAGCCGCCTCAGAAGCGCGGCCCTTACAAAACCCGGCAGCGATTCGACCATGAGCGAAGCGGTGCGAAGCATATTGCGGCCGGATGCCAGACCGACTCGGGAGGACGCGCAGGAGGCTGCGCCGGCGACTGATCCCGGGTTTCTGTGGGATTTCTGGTATCCGGCCGTGCGGAGCACGGCGATTCGCGGGCGGAACCTGGTGACGGCGATGCTGCTCGAAGTGCCCCTGGTGCTGGGACGCACCTCCGACGGAAAAGTGTTTGCGATGCGGGATTCCTGCCCGCACCGCGGGATTCCGCTGTCGTACGGCCGGCTTGACGGGAAAGTGGTGGAATGCTGCTACCACGGATGGCGTTTCGATGCGTGCAGCGGGCAGTGCGTCGAGATTCCGTCGCTTTCCAGCCAGGACAAGTTGAAGGTGCAGCGGATTTTTGCGGGACATTATCCCTGCGAGGAACAGGACGGCTACGTCTGGGTCTATATGAATTCGCCGGGGACGAAGCTGCCGGAGACCATGCCGCCGGCGCCGGCGCTTAGTGTTTTCAGCGATAAATATAAGATCACGCATCTTTTCTGCGAGCTGCCTTCGCACATTGACCACGGGATCATCGGATTGATGGATCCGGCGCACGGGCCGTTCGTGCACCAATCGTGGTTCTGGCGGAAACGAGGGAGCATTCACGAGAAAGCCAAGCAATTCGAGCCGATTCCTAACGGTTTCCGGATGAGCCCGCATTCTCCGAGCACCAACAGCGCGCCCTACCAGTTGCTCAAGAAAATCGCTGGCGAGCCAGTGACCACCACGATCGATTTCGTGCTGCCGAATATTCGTACGGAGGAGGATCGCAGCGGGAAGCTGTGGTTTTCCAGCCGCGCAACGGTGACACCGGTGCGGCGGGATTTGTGCCGGATCGATTTCGTGGCAGCGTGGAACCTGTTCTTTCTGCCCGTTTCGATTTTCCGGTTCTTCGGAAAGATTTTTCTCCGACAGGATCAGCAAACGATGATCCGGCAAGCGGAAGGTTTGAAGCACAACCCGCGGCTAATGCTGATTGATGATGCGGACCGGCCGGCAAAATGGTATTTCGCACTGAAGGCCAACCTGATCGAATCGCGGCGAACGGGCGCGCCGATGGTGCATCCGATGAACGGGCCGGAAACGCTGCGGTGGCGGTCTTAAGTAGTTATCGGGTTTCAGTCGTCAGGAAAATCTTGCCTTGGGATGCGCATCCGACCTGAGCAGATTCATCCCCGGCGTGGACTAACGACGAAAGTACCCCCGCGTTTCAGCAGCCCTCACTGCTGAAAGTTTAACGAAACAACTAGACCTCACGAACGGCTTCCTCGGATAGATTGGTTTCAAACGCGGAAGCGGGGGAAAGCGACAGCTTAAGGGACAGGAGCAAGCCGAGGAAGGTGCTCGGGAAAGGATGCATGGAGGGAACCTCGAAGGAAGTATAGAACAGAAACAGATTGCGCGAATAGAAGGAGGCCAGGGGATAACGCAGAAAGCGCGGAGCTGTCACGGAGCGCACAGAGTAGAGCGTTTAGCGGAGTGAGGTGAGGTCGAAATCGACGGAAATGGGCTCGCCCTGGGGTGGAAGAACTTCGATAGTGGCGGAGTCAGAGGCGAAAGCTTTGGCGGGGAATTCCAAATCGATGGCAGCGCCCCTGGGTCGGCAGGGGCCAAAGCGCCCGCAACGATAGAGCGGGTGGCCGCCAGAATCCGAGGGCGAAAGAAGCTGGTGACCGTTATAGACCTGGACGTGGAAGTCTCTCCAGAAATCATAAAGGCGCGGTATGAGAGCAGAAGCGGAGCGGGATCGTGAGGTGGCTGGATTGGCGATCAGAGCGCCATGGGAAGCAGTCAGATAGATCTCGACGGTAATCTTGACGGTTTCCTCTTGGCCGCGGTGATCGAGCAGGGCTTGCTGTGCGCTGTAGTTGCCGACGTAGCTGCCGGAGAACTGTGTGAATTGCGCGAAAGGGGTGAGAAATACGACGGAAGAAATGTGCGGACCGGATTTGGGCGGTGGGAGATGCCTGGCATATCCTTCGAAGAAATGCACAACCGACTCATCATGGCGCTGACCGAGGAAATAAGCTTCGCGGACGGCTTGGTCGGAGAGAGGCGTATCAAAGGTAAAAGCGGGAGGAGTCATACAAAGAACCATGAGCAGGCAGGTGAAGAGTCGAATGACGTGACGCATTAAGACCTTCTCAAGAGAAGTATAGCGCTGATTCGGGCGCCGGCCACCGTGAAAGGTAGCAAAGAGGCGAACAGGTCAGCGGAGGTGGTCGAGGTCGAAGTCGAGGGTGACGGGATCACCCTCCGGGGGAAGCACGTCAACGGTGGCGGAGCCGGAGGCAAAGGCTTCGGCGGAGAAATCGAACTGGAGAGTGGCGCCGGTGAGGGTGCAGCCGCCTTCCTCGGAGCAGCTGAAATTGGGCCGGCCGTAAGAAGAGAAGGGCCGGAGCTTCTGATCCTCGCTGGAGACCTGAACGTCGAAATCTTTCCAGAAATCATAGGGGCGCGGGACGAAGCCTCTTGGAGAACCGGAGCGGGAACCGGTGGGGCGAATGACGTAGGGAGCATACGAATCAGTGAGCTGGATCTGAACGACGATTCTTACAAATTCGGGCTGATCGCGATGATCAAGGGCGGCTTGCTGGGCGCTGTACTCGGAGCGCTGGCTGGATTGCTGGACGAGAAGAGCGAAAGGGGTGAAGAAAGTAACAGAGGCGATGTCCGGACCGGATTTCGGCGGCGGAAGGAGTTTTGTGTATTTGTTGATTAAATTGGCCACGGTTTCGTCACGGCGCTGGCCAAGGAAATAGGCTTCCCGAACGGCCTGATCGGACAGGGGAGTATCGAAGGCGAAAGAGGAAGGCGTCAAGAGCATAGCCGCCACGAGGACTGAGGCGATGGGGCGGGCCGAGAAGAACATCGAAGATTGCCTCCCTGGTATTAGACGCGGAAATGGCATTCGGTGGTTACGGGTCGAAGGACGCCAGATGCCGAATCAGTCCTCGTTCCAGCCTTGTCGGTCAGGGCGATGCTAGTGATCCCCGAGTCGAATGCCACCAGCTTGTCGTTCGCAGTGCTGGTCAGAAGCACGATAACCTTGGTGCTGCCAGGTGGCGAGGGCGGTGGAATAGTCATCTGTATGCTTCCGCAACCCGCAGCGAAGACAGCGAGGAGCAAACATGCAATGCACCCAGCGGTAAGTTCGAACACATGCCTAAATCGAATGGGACGAGAGTTCGGAACAAACCCTCGAAGGAGGGAATAAGCATTCACGAAGGTGTTTCAGATGCGGCGGGTGATGTTGGGGAAGTCCAGCCAGACTTTGATGCCGCAGAAGTGGGTGCCTTCGGTACAGATGGGGGTGGTGATGCCGGCGCGGATGTGGCAGGGCGGGCCGATGTAGCGAGAGAGTTCGGGGTGGACTTCGCGGAGCTGGGCGAGTTCGTCCATAGAGGCCCGGTAGATTTCTTCCTGGGCGTTGAAGCAGGTGCGCATGGTCCATTTGTGGAGGAGATGGAGGAGTGAGCCGGATTCGTAGAGACGGATGGATTTGGCGTTGGGGAGGAGATAGAGCGCGATTTCGGGAGGAACGCCGCGATCGAGGAGTTCGTTTTTTGAAGACCAGGCGTCGCGCATGGCGCGGTCGTAGACTTCCTTGGCGCGTGGATTGTTGGCTAGCAGCATGGGGATGATGTAGTCGGGTTCGTAGCTGTCGGCGAGAGTGAGTATTGGGCGGGAGCCGGGGACCATGCGATGGCGCTGGTCCTGGCTGTCGGCGGTGTGACTGATTTTCTTCGCGAAAGTGTAGTTGCCATGCTGAAGAGCACGCATGATCGGTGCGTGGACGCCCACGTTGAGGGTTTCCAGGCGGTAGAGATTGCGGGCCGGATTCAAGAGGCGATCGATGGCTTCGGCATCAGGGCATTGCGATGCGGTGAGGCCGGCGACGGCGCGATAGGATTCGGCCATCACGCGAATGGCGTTCGGTGAGTAATCGACGAGTATTGAAGTTTTGCCGTTGAGCTTGGCGTCAAATTCTCGGGCGAAGGCTTCGCCAGCGTTTACATTCGCCTGCGTGTTCTTCCATTCCGGCAATTCTTCGAGGGGCTCGGTAGCGAAGCGATCGAAGAACTGCACGTCGATTTCCTTTACACGCGCGACCATCGCGCCGATGACGGCGCGGGCTTCGCTGGGCGTGTCCGAGGCGCCGCTCATGCGCCACAAACGGTGGAGTACGATGCCGGAAATGGTGTGCACCATGGTGGTGAAGGCAGCCACGGGTAAGACGTAGCGGGCGATTTCAATGGCGCGCTTCTCAGCGGAGCGCTCGATTTTCTGGAGACGCTTTGGGTGGGACATCGGGCCGATGTGCCAGATGTCGTTCAGAATGGTGCGGGCGTCGGCGATCAGAAGAGAGCAAAGTTCGCGATAGTAATTCCAGGCGCGGGATATGGCGGCTTCGTAGAGTTCCTTACAGTTTTCGTCGAAGAAGAGCGACATGGGCGGAACGTAGGCCTGTGCGCGGTCGAGGCGAACGTAACGCTGGCTTTGCTGCTCGGAATTGTAAAAGGGATGCGCGTGGAGAAAAGACCAAACGAATTGGCGGCTGACGTTTTCGAGGCCAAATTCAAAATGAGCGTGCTGGTAGACGGTGTGATGGCCGCTGTAGAAGGTGGCGACGCCGATGTTGAGGCGCTGCTTATCGGTGATTTCTTCGGGGCCGATGAGGCGGGGGGCATAACAGGTGCGGGCGGCGGCAATGGCGGAATCAAAAGGGTGAGCGAAGGCGTTGCGGAGAGTGACGCGCGGCGGCGCGGTTTCGATTAGTTCTCCGGCGCGCGCGCCATCAAACATGTGGGATTGAGTAGCCACGATGGAACTTCATTGTACACGCGCGGAAGAGAGAGGGAAGTTGAAAGTCGAAAGTTAAGAGTTGAAAGTCGGGGAAGAAATAAAAATAACAGAGAGAAGCCTCGACTCGGTCGGGGCAGGCTCCGGACGTAGTGGGAGCGCGGAGAGACGGTCCCACAAGAGCTTGTGCGTACTTACTTCTTGGCGGCTTCGACCTTGGCTGCGGCGTCGGCGTATTTCTTGGTGAAGCGCTCGACGCGGCCAGCGGTGTCAATCAGCTTCTGCTTGCCGGTGAAGAAAGGGTGACAATTCGAGCAAATTTCGACATTCAGCCTGTCGCCCTTGATGGTTGAGCGAGTCGTGAAATTGTGGCCGCAGGCGCAATGCACGGTTACGGCGTGATAGTCGGGGTGAATACCGGGTTTCATGAGGCTCCATTCTTTCGCGTCCGGTCTGCACGGCTCTCAAGGCCAGAGGACTACAGCCGCGTCGCTAGGTCGCGAGGTAATTCTTAATCATACGCGAAGTGTCAAATTCTGCCAAATGGGGGGATGGAACAAAATTAGGGAATAGAGATCAGGCGGTGGTAGTTCGTTAGATTGAGCGGGGATGGATTTCGCAACGAAGGTACTTTTAAGGGCGTGTTTTGTTGCTTGCTGATGGCCGCGGTAGGAATGAAAGCCCGAACGACAGTGGACGCGGGCGAAAAGAAATTGCGGCGTTCAACATACGATTGGTGGAGTTGCACCTGAAGATGCATGCGGCGGGCGTTTTGGCGCTGTGGGCAGAAGACGGAGTCGATCTAATGCCGGGAGACGGCTCGGTGATCGGAAAGAAAAAAATTGTGGCATGAGTCGAAGACATTGTGGCCAAGATGCCGGGATACAAAGTGACAAAGCAGGAGATGGAGTTCCACGATATTCCAGTGTGTGGGGATTGGGCTTCGGAGCGGGTAACCGAACATCAAGTGGTGTAGCCACCCGAAGGGAAGCGACCGATTGAAAGCTACGGCAAGATTGCACCGGTGCTCCATCGTGGGGCCAACGGCCAATGGAAGGTTCGGCAAGAGATGTGGAACGCGGCGCCGAAAGCCTGAGAGTCGCTTAAAAGGAGGCGCGAAGGGATTAGAAGTGCCAGCGGGTGACGGCGTCCGTGAAGTTCTCGGCGTGTTCATCCTGACCGAAGGCGAGTTGCGGAGTAACTCGGAAGACGCAGCCATCGGAGGCCATGAGAAGTGGTTCGACGTCGCCGCCGTATTTGCAGTTATAGATTGGGACGAGTTGCTTCCAGATGGAACGATCTTTGATTTCTTCGGCGGTGCCTTCCAGGATGACGGCTTCGTCGGCTTTTTCGGTGCCGATCACAACATGAGGGTCGTGGACGATATTTTTTGCTTTACGCGTGCGTGGGCCGGTGCTGAACCAAAAGGCGTCCTGCCACCAGACTCCCCAAACAATCATGAGATGCGGGCGGCCATCGGGACGGGCGGTTGAAATCCAGTAGTTGTGTGATTTTTCCAGGCGCTCGAGAGCCCAGGGCCAAGGCTTGAGAGCAGTTAGGTCATTCGAGGGGTTTTGAACGGCGTCGGGCCAATGGGGACGGCTGGCCTTGGGTCCGATCATGGCGCCTCCTTTCCGAGCACGGAGATGCGGCGGAATTGTATCAGGTCGGGATGGATGGGGCTGAGAGGGTTTAGGCTCTTTTTTGAGGACAGGTCGAAACAGTCAGAATTTGCAGAGATGCTCAGGAAACGAAGGCGCATCCGACGCGGAAGCTACCCTGACTGATCTGTTGTTTCCACACGGGCTTCAGATTCACGCGAACGGGCGGAAGAATAGGCACGTGTAAGACCGCCAGAAGACTCTCCGGAAGATCCTCGGGTGAATCCAGTTCCATCGCAACTCCGCCAAAGCCAAGATCGAGGACCCGAGCGCGCCGGGCGCCTGGGTCGCCAAGAACAGCGTAGGCATTCGTACCGGTCATGGAGACCCGTTCGGCCTTGCGCTGGACGGCGAAGACCCGCGAAGGGGCAGCGGTGAGATCCCCGGAAATCGCGGCGGAGGTTGCGGAAGCAGCTGCCTCGATGGTTGTTTCGGTCTTTTCAGGTGCACGCCGGGTTTCGATCGAAATCGGTTGTGGCGCGGGAGCAGCGCGCTCTGGAGCAGGAGCGGCCGGCGCTTCGGGAGCTGAGGGAGTCTTGGCCTGCGCCGAGCCGTTGGTGGTCTTGCTGTGGTTTGCGTGTTTCAGCCGATAGAGACGCTCGTCGGCGACGCGAATCAATTGATCGGCCTGCTCAGCATCCTGGGGGAAAATGGCGACGCCGTGATCCATGCCTACGGTGACGCTAAGCTGCAGCGGTTGGAGCATCTCGGCAAATACCGTTTGGACGCGACGGCTCAACGCGAGCGCCTGCGGAGAATCCGTTTGCGGAAGCAATAAAGCGAACTCGTCGCCGCCGATACGGAAAGCCGAGTCGGAAGTGCGCAAGGCTTTCTTCAAGGTAGCCGCAGCGGCGCGCAATACATCATCACCGCGCGGATGGCCGTGCTTGTCATTTACTTCCTTGAAGCGGTGCAGGTCGACGGTAACCAGTCCCAGTGGCTGCCCATAGCGCCGCGCACGATTGAGTTCCTTTTCGAAGGTTTCAGCGAAAAGCCGGCGGTTGTGGAGACCTGTCAAGGGATCGGTCACGGCATTGAGTTCCAGCCTCTTCAGCTCGTCGTACTCGATGAGGATGGGTACACGAAGAAGACCGGCGGAGGAAAGGACATCGGTGAGCGCCGTTTTCAGAGAAACTTGACGACCCAGAAGATCGGTGAGCTCGCGGCGGCGCGAGAGCATCTCATCCCAAATTTCTACACTCTGAGTTTCGCGCAGATCGAGGTGAGCGATCGCGCGGAAGTATCGCTGGAGAAACTGGCCGCGCGCAGGCAGATCAAGGTTCTCGAGCGTATCGGCTAACAGCTCGAAATAAGAGTCCTCAATCGGCAAGCGCGAGGGCGCAGGGGTGCCGGGGCTGGGCATATCCGGTATAGACCTAACTTCTGCCTATCCCCGCGGGGTTTGGGGAAAGCGAATCAAGCTTTCTCTATGTGGAGCAAGCAAGAGTCCATTCACGCCGGACGCCAGCCAGTCCACTTGGAAATCTTGCCTCCCGAGTTGCGGGCGTATCCTATTACAAAATTGGGATATTAGGGTACAAAAATTGTAGCGCAATTGAGAGGGCAACGGCGATGTAACAAATCTACCCGGGCGAAAAGAAGGCGAGGCAAGAAATTGCCAGGATTTACTCAAGCGGACGGAGGAATTCCAAGCCAAATAAGCGCATCTCACCCGCTGACTCCTGCCGCAAAACCCTGGCTACTATCGGTGGAGTCTCGCTGGGAACAAGGCCGGAGGAGGCCGGAGCCGGTGCGGGGATAGTCAAATGGACGGTCTGATCAGGCCGAAGAATATGCGATGAAGTAATGCAGGCGCCAGTGGAACTGATATTGAGAGTCTTGGTGAGCTCGATGAACTCGGCACCGGACACATCAGTCCCCCTCAGGAAAACAGGCACCTGCAAGCGAATACGCGGTGAGCGTCGAGCTGATGAAAATTCCACGAGCTGCTTCTTCTTGAGAACGTCGGTATGCAATTGCACTCTCTGCCCTAGTACGAAGGAACTAGTACGGATACATGCATCTGGAGTGCCACAAGACACAACAGGCACCTACAATAAGCTGTTTGTTATAAGCTGATTGTAGGTACATACCGACGGCCACAATTCCCAAGGACAAGGACTTTGCTTGCGATAGTCACTTCCTTTCCTCAAATGTGCAAATGGAACGCTTTTACCATTGACTCTTCGAGTTCCCTCTGTAACGATGCCGAGGGAAAACTTTTACCACTCATACGAGGGGCGGGAAGAACTGATGGCAGGTCGGATTACAGTGCCTCCGATGTCGGAAGAAGGGAATCGGACGGTTCTCCCTCTTGGCTTTGTCAGTGGGCTGCTCGACACGATAGAAAAACCACTGATCGTGGCCGAGCGAAATGGGAATTTGCTAATGGCAAATTCGTGCGCCAAACAATGTCTGGAATCTCCGGGATACATGGCAATCCAAGGTATGAATCTGTTCAGCGATCTTCTCCGTGTGGAACCACGGAAGATCTTCGACAAGATCGAAAAGGGCGAGCACCAGGTGCACCTGGAGATACAGCGCGGGGAAACGAAATTCACCGTGCGGGTCCAGAGGATCTCCGAACCGGACTGGCTGGTGGTGGAGCTCGAGAACAAATCGGAAGCGCAGCCGTCGGCTGATCCTGCTACGCAACTCACCGTACAAGAGCTTCTGCAAGAACGCGAGATTACTTACCGAAATCTCCTGGCCGCCTATCTGAAATTGCAAGAAGTAAACCGCCAGAAGACGGTGTTCCTGGCGTCGGCGGCCCACGAGTTGAAAACGCCACTCGCGGTGATCAAGGGATACTACGATCTTCTCTTGGCCGGTTCGCTGGGCCGTTTGACGGACAAGCAGCGGGACATTCTTGAAGAGTCAAAAGACTGTTGCGAACGTCTGGTGCGTCTAGTGTCCATGTTCCTGAACTACTCGGCGTTGGAGAGCGGGAAACTGGTGCTGCAACTTCGAGAGAACGACCTGCGAGATTGTCTCGATGAGCTCTCCAAACGCTGGTCGGAAGCGTTTCAACGCAAAGGCGTCAAACTGGATGCGAGCTTTGACCCGTCAATCCCTACATTCCGATTCGATTACCAGAAGGTACAGCAGGTAGCCGCAAATCTGCTCGATAACGCATTGAAGCATACGCCGAGCGGGGGCAGCGTTACGCTGCGTGCCGTGCCGCATTTCTGGGAACGGCGTGTGGCGGCCATGGCTCCGGTGGAAGAGCGGCGCAGGTTTCGGTTGCCGCGCCCGAACAGCGTAGAAGTAAGCGTAACGGACTCGGGGCCCGGCATCGCAGCGGAACATCATCAAGAGATTTTTGAGGATTTTGTACGCGTGGACAGAAACACTTCTGGAATGGGGTTGGGGCTGGCCATCGCCAAGCGGCTCATCCAGGCGCATCGCGGAAAGGTGTGGGTGGAGAGCGAGTCGCGGACGGGAAGCAGATTTACATTTTTGTTGCCGATGGATCAGGGGTGAAGCACTCGAATTTTTGTGATTGAAAGGGAAAAATCAATGGCCGCGAAAGAGAAAATCCTCGTCGTGGATGACGAGCCCAGCATTCGAAAGTACCTGCAGACACTGCTCGAAGTCGACGGATTCGACGTGGAAACCGTCAGTTCAGGAAAGGATGCGCTCGAGAGAGTGAACAAGGGTGAGCGCCCCGACTTCATCATCCTGGATGTGTTGATGCCGCAGATGAACGGCCTCGAAACATTGAAGGAATTGATGCGGGTGGATCGCACCCTCAACGTCATCATGCTTTCCTGCTCGAACGAGGTAGGCACAGTCGTCGAAGCCATCCGAATCGGGGCCCACGATTATCTGACCAAACCTTTCGAGAAAACAGAGCTGGACGCGGCCATGCTGAAGTCGCGGCAGAAGAAGCAGTTGGCGACGGAGAATCAGGCTCTGCGCGATTACTGCGACCAAGTGACCGAGGATTTGAGCTTCCTGGCGGCCAGCCCTCAGATGGTACGGATCCGCCAGCAGATCCTGCAGATCGCGCCGGTGGATGTGCCCGTTTTTATTTGCGGGGAGAGCGGGGTAGGCAAAGAAGTTGTTTCGCGAATGATCCATCTGCGCTCGAAGCGACGCAACCAGCCGTTTGTGAAGGTGAATTGCGCTGCGTTGCCAGGCGAACTGCTGGAATCGGAGCTTTTCGGATTCGAACAGGGCGCGTTCACGGGCGCAGTGCGCAGCAAACCAGGAAAGTTTGAAATGGCCAACAAGGGCACGATCTTCCTGGATGAAATCGCGGAAATGAGCACACACCTGCAGGCAAAACTACTTCACGTCTTGCAGGATCACCAGTATTCGCGGCTGGGCGGGCGGCACCTGGTCGAGACCGATGTGCGCGTGCTGGCCGCAACAAACGTTGATGTTCACGAGGCGATGAAGACGGGGCGCTTCCGCGAAGATCTCTATTACCGGTTGAACGTTTTGTCCATCAACGTGCCGCCACTTCGGGAGCGGACCGCTGAGATTCCGCTTCTTTTCCGTCATTTCCTCCAGAAGTACAGCGAGAAATTCGGCAAAACGCCACCAGGACCTTCCAAGTATCTCCTGGATGCAGCAGTCAATTATCCATGGCCGGGCAACCTGCGCGAGCTGGAGAATTTCGTTAAGCGTTATGTGATTCTCGAGGACGATGAAGGCAGCTTGCGCGAATTGGTAGAGATGTCCTCGACGCGCCAGCGGACTTCGCCGCGGGAGGAGCCCGCGCCGCCCAAGGAGCAGGGGTTGAAGGCCCTGGTGCGCGGCTTAAAAGACGAGGCCGAGATGGAAGCCATCGCTGACGCGCTGGAAAAGACGCGCTGGTGCCGCAAGGATGCCGCAAAGATGCTGGGGATCAGCTATAAGGCGCTGCTTTACAAGATGCGACAATTCAACTTGGATACCCCCCGGACGCGGAAAGCAGCTTCAACGACGGCGGTAGAGGAATCGGCCTCGGCGGTAGGGACACGTCGTGACTAGCGCTACCGGGCATTGCCGTTTTTTGTGCCTTGGTGCACGAAGGGCTGTGGTAGGCGAAGCCCGGGGACATTTTTGTCAGCGCAATTCTCTTTGCTGGACGTAGGGACCGCCATGGAAGTACTGGATCTTGCCGCCTGGCCGGTCGGATCCGAGAAATGGCGCACACATCGCTTGTTCTTGTTGGATCGAGGGTGTGGCACGGTTTGCGAAAATCGAGTCAAAGGGCTCTTCGACGGAAGCGCGGGTAAGCCAAGATACCCGCGGCCGGAATGGGAGGATGAGGGAATGACGGAACGCCGCATAGCTCGAAGATATGACTTGTCCTTGCCGATCATCGTTCGCATCCCCGCCGAACGGACCCTAGATTCGCAGCAGGGCAAGACGCGCGATATCTCCACACGGGGCCTTTATTTTGTCGTGGATCAGAACCTGGAATCGGGCTCACAGTTGGACATCACACTGACGCTTCCCGCGGAGGTAACGCATGGTTCGGAGGTTTTTGTCCGAGCCCTGGGCAAAGTAGTGCGTGTCGAGCGCCGAATGGAAGACGGCAGTGCGCGGATGGGTGTGGCCGCGGTGATTGAGCGGTACGATATTGTCCGCCGGGAAGCCGCGCGAGCCTGAACGCGTTTCCTGAGCTGGCGCATATGCAATCCCCAGCCGGACAGTCTGGCAGAATCCCTCCTCTCTTTTCTCGTCCAACGTTTTATTCTGAGCGGGAATTGCAGGAATTCATCTTGCAATCGAGGCTGGGTTAGGCCTACTATCCGGCCAGAATGTCCCGCGGAGGGTCCAGTGAAAGTGTCGGATCTCATCGGGTCCCGGAAGGAAGTTTTCTCCATCGCCGAAGAGACGAGCGTGCATCAAGCCGCGCAATATCTGCGCGAGAAACAGGTTCGCTCGGTAGGGGTGATGGATGCAAACGGCAAGCTTAGCGGCGTGATCTCGCAGAGCGACGTGTCCGATAAGGTCGCCGCAGAGAACAAGTGTCCCGCCTGGATGAAGACCTCGGATATCATGACGCGCGAACTCGTCACCGTGACGACGGAAAAGACCGTCGACGACTGCTTGCGCCTGATGGAGCAGAACAGCATCTTTCACTTAATTGTGCTGGATGAACGGGGTGAGTTCCGGGGGATGCTTTCGATCAGCGACATCTTGCGAGTGGTGGCGTCGGACGAGAAGGCGCGCGCGGATTTGCTGGAAGCGTTCATATTCCCGCCAAGGTAGGTTCGCTTCAACAATTTGTTGACGCGAGCGTGTTCCCTGCTACTTAATTCCTTGGTAAGGGCCTAACGGGAAATAGTTTGTCCCCTTTGCGTAATCATTTTTCGCATCCCGCAGGGATCTCGACGCGGAAACCATCGCCCTCCTCGCCGATGAGCCCAGCATTAGTGTCCTTCCTTAAGACGCGTATATTCAGGAACTTACAATAGAAAGCGAGAAGGTCTCTGCTGCTTTTCCTTCCGAGCATGGAGAGTCCGAGTTTGGTTCCATGTTTGCAACGGTCGAAGGAGGGAAGTCCCCATCTGAATGACGAAGGGTCAACATGGCTGTTTCCGATCACACCAAGGGCGGATTACCTCCGAGAGCAGGTGGGTTGCCTCCTGAAGAAATTATCTTCGGCCGATCCGCGGCCATGATTTCTATTCGGCAAAAAGTGCAGAAGGTGCTGGCAACCGATGTCCCGATCCTGATTCAAGGCGAGAACGGAACAGGCAAGGGGCTGCTCGCGCAGTACATTCACTCCCGTTCGGCATTGTCCCCCGGTGCGTTTGTAAAAGTGAACTGCGCCGCAATCCCGGGAGCTCTGCTCGAGAGTGAATTGTTCGGTTACGAAAAGGGATCATTTACGGATGCGAATACATCAAAGCCGGGCTATGTGGAGATGGCCCACCGAGGAACTCTCTTTCTCGATGAGATCGCGGATCTGGATTTGAACCTGCAAGCCAAAGTCTTGCAGTTACTTCAAGATGGATATTTCAGCCGAATCGGAGATAAGCAAGAAAGAAGAGCCGAAACCCGCATCATCTGCGCCACCAACCGAGATTTGCAGACCGAGATCGAGGCCGGGCGGTTCCGGCAGGATTTGTTCTACCGGATTAACGTCATCAGCATCAATTTGCCGGGCCTGCGCGAACGGCGCGAGGACATCGCGTTGCTTGCGGCCTACTTCCTAAAACAATTGAACACGCGCTTCGAGCGCGATACACCAACCTTTTCCGAAGAGAACATCGAGAGCTTGTCGTGCCGGGAATGGCGAGGAAACATTCGCGAACTCGAGAATGTGGTTGCGCGGTATGCGATTCTGGGTTCGCTCGATACGGCGGAGCCGGCGCCGAGACGCTCCTCCGCAGCCCCTTTCCGAGTGGTTCTTGACGGTACCATTCCGCTAAAGCGAATTGCCAAGCAAGCGGTCCGCGAGATGGAAGGGAACCTGATACTCAACGCGCTGCGTGAAAACAAATGGAACCGCCGAAAGGCGGCGCTAGCGCTGAGCATCAGCTACCGGGCGCTGATTTACAAAATCCGGGAAGCTGGGCTTTCACCAAAAAACAGCCGCAAGGCGCCCCAAGAACAAGTCCCGCGCGACAAAGCAAGTCTAGCGTAGGAAAATGGCTGGAGGGCAGGATTCTCTGAAGGAGAGACGATCGGAGATAGCCCGGGCCTCTAATCGTCCCTCGTTTTTGATCCGCTGATTAGGGAGTCCTCTTTGCCACTCTCGATTATTTCTACAAGAACCTTGCGAGCATCTTGTGATCGCTACGGTAGCGGCTCTGAAACTCGCAGGCCGGCAGAAAATCCATTAGCTGGAAACAGGTCGTCCGGTATTCACACGCCGTTGTCAGCAGAATCCGACCAAGCCGGGAGAAGCCAAAACGCCCGTTTGCTTTTCAAATCGAAAAAAGTCGAAATGTCACTTAAGTTGCTGTGTTACAAACAGTTACGTCGATGCGAGAATTCGACAACCGGACAGTAGTGAGATTTGCTATCAAGGGGAAATTGTGATAGTCGCCGGGATATTTGGGATACGGCTTTGCCTAGCCCCACCCGAAGTCTTGCCACAGAGGGGGCATGGCGCCTTTCAACAATCAATAACGCCTAAAGAATGAACAAGATGCATGGTCCTTCAACTTGGGTGTCGTTCGCAATAATGGAATAACGCTTGCTTCTTACACCTTGTCTGAAATTTTTTGACCGGGCGGGGAAGCATTTGGAGGACGGTCTTGAACGAACAACCGGTCTTGACCATTTCTGGCGGCACAGCGCTTAACGTACAGATTCGAGAGTGCTTGGATCTGGTGCGGCGCCGCAAATCCTGGATCATCCTGATTTGTCTGGGGATTTCTGTTTGCATCGCCGTGGTCGCAATGCGTCTGCCAAACGTCTTTCGCGCGGAAACCACCATTCTCGTCAATCCGCAAAAGGTCAACGAAAATCTTGTGTCGACAACCGTGGGCGAAAGCATCGGCTACCGCCTCTCCACGATCTCTCGGGAGGTGATGTCGCCGAGCCAACTCGGTCAGCTTGTGGATGAGCTGAAAATGTATCCCGAGCTGCGCGGCAAAGTTCCTACGCAAGGGCTCGTTGCGCGCATGCAGCGCGCCACGGCCATCGAATTTCAGGATTCCGGCCGCCAGCGTTTGAGCTTAATTCACATTGCGTTTACCGATGCCGATCCAGGCCAGGCGGCGCGAGCCGCCAATCGAATCGCATCGTTGTTTATCGAGAGGAATATCAAGGCCAGAGAACAGAAGATCTACCGAACATCCCAGTTCCTGGAGACCGAACTCGGGGAGACAAAACAACAACTCGAAGCGAAAGAGGACACCCTCCAAGAGATTAAGAGCCGCAACATCATGGATCTTCCCGAGTCGAAGCAATACCACCTCAAGGCCGTGAATGCTTTGCGAGATCAACTGCGGATCAGCCAAGAAAGGGTCGAGCGCGATCGCCAGACCAAGGTCAACCTGCAATCCATGGCCGGCAAAGTTGCACCCGCCACTGATCTAGACGCTCAGTCTTCGGCCCCCAATTCACCCTCCCAGGCGCGCCTGCAGAAGCTTGAAGCGCAGATGAAGGACATGCTGGTTCGCTACGGTCCCAATTATCTGGACGTCCGGAAGCTGCGCAATGAAATCAACCAACTCAAGGTCAAAGTCGAGAGCGAAAAATCTGTGGGGGATGCGCCGGATCCTCAAGCGGGCACGCCAGCACCGCAGAAGCGCAATCCCGTCATCGAGGCAGAAGTAAATAAACTGGACCAGGATATCGAGGATCGGGTAAAGACTCAGGCGAAGCTTCAGAAGCAAATTCAATATCATGTCGGCAAGTTGCAGCAAGCGGCCGTTTTCGAGGAGCAAATTGCTGAACTCACGCGCGACTACGATTCGCTCCGCATTCACTACAATCAGTTGCAAGAAAAGAAACTTTCCGCCCAGATGGCGGGCGAACAGGAGATGCAGAGCGCCGGCGAACGGTTTGAGATTCTGGACGCTGCGGTTCCACCCGAAAGTCCCTACGGCCTCAAGAGAACCATCATGATTATTGGAGGCTTGTTGATAGGACTGCTCTGCGGCATTGGCGGTGCCTTCCTCGTTGAGATCAGCGACGAATCTGTCAGGCACGAACGCGAAGCAGCGCAAATTTTTGGAAAGGCGGTCCTTGCGGGAATTCCCAAGATCACCAGCTCGCGGGAACGGGCCTGGGCGCGCTTGCGCATGGCCAGCTTGACGGCCGGAACCGCTGCTGTGGCGTTGGCTTTTGGCTTGGTAATCTCGAAGCTCGTCGTCTAACTTCAAAATGTACACGACTTATTACAATCTTCGCGAGGAGCCCTTCCGGCTAACGTCGGACCCCAGGTTCTTTCATCTTGCGGAACCTCACGCAGCTGCGCTGGCCACACTCGTCGAGGCGGTCATGCGCCGCAAGGGATTCCTCCTGATGACCGGTCCGATTGGAACTGGAAAGACCACGGTTGTTCATACCGCCCTGCAGATCCTCACCGAAAGAGCTGCGACCGGACATCCAATTTCTTCGGCATTCATTCTCAATCCAACTCTCAGCCGCGAAGAATTCCTGGAGATGATTCTCACGGAATTTGAAATTCCCTGCACAGCGACGAGCAAGCCAGCGCGTCTCTCGGCACTCCAACGGATGCTTCTGGAAACCCAGAGAAAGGGCGGTACATCGCTCCTCCTCGTGGACGAAGCTCATCTCCTGACTCCCGAACTTCTGGAAGAGATTCGTCTGCTGAGCAATGCGGACACGTACCAGGAGAAGCTTCTCCAAATCGTTTTGTGCGGCCAGCCGGAACTCTTGGGCATCTTGCACAAGCCAGAACTGCGCGCGCTCCGGCAGCGGGTGGCCAGCACTTGCTCACTCCGGCCGCTCAGCTTTCCGGAAGTTCGCGCCTACATAGCCGAACGGCTGCATTCTGCAGGATTTCGCGGAGCAAATTCCCCGTTTCCGATCCCGGTCCTCGAGGAGATTTTCCGCCTTACCCAAGGCGTTCCCCGGTTGATCAACTTGCTTTGCGATGCTTGTCTGGCACTCGGCTGCAGGGCCCGTCGCCCGATTCTCGATCTGAGCATCTTGGAGGATGCTGCCACCGAGCTGGGTCTGAACGAAAAGCCCGTCGCACCGGTCGTAGCGCAAACAAGTGTGGTGGCGGGAAACGGTGCCGGAGAGCGAGAGGTCGCTGGAGACACGGTCATCGGTTCGGCACTGGATTTACTGGTCCAGGCCATGAAGAGGCGCCGCGCTCTGGTCCCCGAGGCAAATCAGATTCATCCCGATATGAGCGTCAAGGAACAGGTCGCCGTGACGGTGAATGCCATCCACGGGAAAGATCCTGACGGCGATCAGGTCATTCAATCCGCCGTCAACGTTTTGATTCAAGCGATGAAGCTGCGCCGCGGTTCCCCGATGGAGTTATAAGTGAGCAAGTTTTTCAATGAAACGCAAAAAGCCCATCAGTGGGCGCAGCAAAAGCTGGTGAACCAGGATCTGGACGTCAGGCAGATGTTGGAGTCACTCAAGCAAGGGCCGGCCATCGATGCGCCCCTCGCCGATGCGAGTCTTGCCCATTGCCGCCAAGTGACCTTGGGAAATGGAAATGCCGCGCGTCTGGTTCTCCGCGAGGACGGCTCTTTGAATGCTGCTTTAGAGGCCTACCGCGGATTGCGCACCAGGTTGATGCGCGCGCAGTCGAAATCCGGTTTGCACTCGATCGTAATCACCAGCTCTTTACCCGGTGAAGGCAAAACCCTCACCACCATGAACCTTGGATTGTGCTATGCGCAGCTTCCGCAGCAGCGCGTCCTGGTGATTGATGGTGATATGCGGGCGCACGGGCTCACTTCTATGCTCGACCATCCGAACTCTCCGGGGCTTGCAGAAATTCTTTCCGGCGACGTGGCCCCCGACGAAGCCATTGTGGCGACCAATCAGAAAAATCTGTTCATTCTTCCGGCCGGCATGGTTTCTTCGCCTCCGCCGGAACTCTTTGCTGGGACGCGCTGGCAGGAATTTCTTGGCCACTGCGGCGAAATGTTCAAAGTCATTCTCATCGACGCGCCGCCCATTCTGCCCCGGGTGGATTTCGAGCTGATCA
>Ga0209577_10000336_pt1 | contig 47858 bp, 40 predicted proteins | sample GraSoiAngelo_109_FD_185874 | JGI IMG/M metagenome (GOLD analysis project Ga0209577, IMG submission 185874) | Grasslands soil microbial communities from the Angelo Coastal Reserve, California, USA - 14_0903_12_20cm (SPAdes) (version 2) | ecosystem: Environmental > Terrestrial > Soil > Grasslands... | reverse complement strand
ATATTTTACACTTCCTTCCTTTTTATAATTAAAAATAAATCTATGTTTTTTCATGTTTTATTTAAATCTTCTATTTCTTTATTCAAATTTGCTTGCATTTCATTAATATCATTACCTGCAATAAATTTAGAATCTTTATTAGAACTCCATTTATTTTCAATTTGAAAATAAGATAAAAATTTATTTGGACTTGATTTAGGAGTTTCTTCATTGTCTAATATATCATTAGTTTTAACTTCTTCCAAAGTATTAATATTATTAGATATACTATTCTTTTTATCTTCTAAATCTTTTTCCTTCTGAAAAATAGAATTGTAATAAAATCTATCTTCTTCAGATAAATGATTTCCTATTGGTGAGCTAACAGATGAATCAATTTCTCTACTATCTTTAATTTCCTTAATTCTGTCTTCCAAAGATTTATTAGAATTATTATCTTCAATATTATTTTCATTTTGAATATTATCTTCTTTAACTGAATTATTATCTTGATTAGAAACATCCTTTATATTATCTTTAATCTCATCTTCTAGATTTAAGGCAATATTAATTTCATTACAATATTTCATAGATACACTGAATAATATTGCATATATTACCTTGTAAGTGAATTCAGGAATAATATAACTAGGAACATAATCTTTAAAAAAATTATCAATAATAATATGAATATTGGATTCACTATCTCCATAATAAATAACTGTTAACTTTAAAATAATTGATAATATAAAAATATAATAAGGATTTAAATTATTATCTACATTTTTAATTTCTTCATAATTATTATCAGTTTCATCATTTACTGAATAAATATAATCAGTAAAATCAATTCCACAATAATCTTCATCATTCTTACCTTTAATTCTATCGATTATTTTCTTAATAAAGTTGTGTATTTTATTACAAAAATTTTCAATTATTTTAGGTAAATCTTCAAACCAATGAGATAAATCATTTAAATTAAAACCAAAATATAAATAACTAAAATCTAGACCAATAATACCAAATCCAATTAACAAAATAAATTTATATAATCTATAGACTATTCTAAATATCATAGTATTTTTAATTAAATTTAAATATTTTAACAGAAATTTATATATAAAATTAATAATAAATAATTTTAATAAATATTTAATCATTTTATTTCTAAATGATTCAAATTTAATTGTGGAATTATACAAAAGCATGGCGAAAATTTTTATAAATTTAATAAGTTTAAGCATTTTAATTTTTCATAAGTGAATGTTATTACATATAATTATATATTTTGTTTTAATAAAAATTATATGCTTCTTTTAACAGAGAAATAAATTATTATTTTTATTTCAAAAATTCTCATTCAAAACAAAAACATATTAAAATGAATCCAAATATTTCTCAATTTTTTAACAAAATTGTTAAAAATCTTTCTATTGCAGGTTTAGGTTTATCTATATTTAATACTATTACTACACAAACAACTATTAAAACTTTAAGAGAAAATTTAGATTTAGAAAAGATCAAAATACTAAATTAATTAGTAAAATTAATAAAATACTTTCTGAGAATCAAAATAATAATAAAATTGAAGAATTGATAAATAAAAATATTGAATTTAATCAAATTAATAATAATAAAATAGATAATTTAAATCATAAAATAAATAATATTATTGAAAATAAATTAAATGATAATAAATCTATTACAGAAATAAATGATTCTATTAAAGAAATTAATAATGATTTAATAAATATAATAAGTAAAATTGATGATTCATTAAAAAATAGTATTATAGATTTAAATATTAAAGATTTAATAACTTATATTAATAGTTTAAATTATTTTCAAAGTTTAGCTTTTAGTCATTTATTTATTATTATATTAATTAGTATATTATTAATTGAAATTTTTTTTTAATTTTTCTAGGAAATTATATTATTGAAAAATTTAATATTAGAAAATATCCTAAATTATATAAATTTATTGAACTAAGAAGAAAATTTCAGAGATATTATTTAATTAAAGATTTTATAATTATATTAATAAGCTTAATAATCTTATCCTACTTAAATATAATTTTATTTTTAAAATTTACATTTTAATTCTTAGGAAAGCATAAAAATTTAATAAATAAAACTCCCCTCCTTCTAAAATTTGTTTCTACTATAAAACCACAAATATTAGATAGTTTGTCCGTAGTCTCTATAAAATGGATGTTTTTATCCACAACAAAAACAAACAAACAAACAAACAAACAAACAAAAAAACTTTACTGCTCATTAAAATGACATAATTTGGACACCTTTTTTTCAAGTAAAAACTATAGTGTTGTCTCTCTAAAAGTAAAAACAAAACAAACAAAAAAAAAAAAATAAATAAAAAGTATACCTCTCCTACTGAGTATAATTTACTACTCATTTAAAGTTTATTGTTAGAAAATGGTTTTGTTAATTATATTAAATGCTATGAATTTAGAATATACATTATTATTTTTAAGTCCTAAAATTATTGAAAAATTTATCCATGAAATATTTTTTAAACAAAATTTTGATTTTAAAAATGTTCAAGATATTAAAATCAAAATATCTTTTAAACAGAAAAAGGATACTTATACAGATCTTATTAGTATTATAGATTCTAATATTTTTAATAATGAATTACTTTTAAATCTTTAATTATAAGTGAAATATATTTTCAGTTATACAATGAAAATATTTTAGATGATAAAATCGAATATTATTTATATAGAGAAAATTTATTAATGTTATGTAAATATAAAAGTATGAGTATTAAAGTATAACTCATATCTTATTAAAGTTTATTGTTAGAAAACGTATTTAAAATATTAATAATGATGAATAAAATTAAAAATCTTATATTTATATTTTTATTAAGTATTAGTTGTTTTGTAGCCATTTATTCTATTTTTTTTTTTTATTATTACATTACCTTTTATTATGTTTTATTTAATGAAATATGAAACATTTTTATTGGGTTTTGGTTATGTTTTATAGTTATATATTATTATATATTAATAAATGAATTATTCAATCCAGAAAAGGAGGTATTAATTATATTTATTAGTAATACATATGGATATATTTTTGTTTTATGTTTAAATATATTTATTTTTACATTAGAAATTTTAATATTTATTAATCAATTAATTAAACATTTATTAAAAATATTTAAAATTAATAATTAAATGATGTAAACTTAAAAGAGGATCAAAAATTGATTGATAAATTTAAAAGAATTAAAATATTCTTTGAATTAATAACTATTGATCTTTAGTTAAATTGTTTATACAATTTAATATAGGTTGGGAAATTATATTAAACAAATTTAAATGAAAAGTTTTACATATGTAATAGATAATATTTTAAATAGAAAAATTATTTTAAATATTATAGATGATTTATTTAATAATATCGACTTTAATAGCCAAGATAAATATTTTATTAAAACCTCGCTATGTTTTAATGATAAATATGTATATATTTCGGCTTATAAATATCCATTAACACCAAAACAAAAGTTTTTATTTTAGATTTTAAAGAGTTAGTCTTAAGTAACTTAGCCTCTAAAGCTTTGATTAACTGAAGGATTTTTTGAGTATTCATTATTTAAAAAATTTTTACATACGTTTACAATTTTATACTTACACTCTTTTAGATATAAGGGTAGGGAGTTATTTTGTTTTAATTACAATATCAATATACAAAGGTTTATATTTTACTAATGTATAAGATAAGCAACAATTTTTTTAAAATATCATGAATTTTATTGCAATTTAAATATAAAAATGGTGAAGGGTTTAGATCTTCAAAATCTTTCATATTTATATAGCTTATAGGATTATAATGTAAATAATCTAATATTGGATCTTTAGATACAAGAATAAATCTCATATATTAAATATCTTTAATATTATAATTTTTAATATATATAATCAAATCAGGAATAAGAAATTTTAACTCTTTCTTTAAGTTAAATCTAAATTTAAATTTCATTTTTAGTAATCAATTAATTTTTAACGTTAACAACTTTAAACTTTATATGTCCTTTGGGACCTTTAATAATATAATATATATTTATAACTTTAAAAATATTTTAATTAATAAATTAATAAAATATAATGTTTTAAATATTATAATAAATATGTGAATATATAAAATAAAAATATAGCCATATGTATTACTCAAAATTGTAATTAATACCTCCTTTTCAGGATTGAATAACTCATTTATTAAAACATAGTAATATTCTATTAAAAAGTTAATAATAAAAATATTTAAATTAACTTTAAATAAATATAACATAATAAAAGGCAAAAAAATTATAAAAATAATTGAATAAATAATGGAACAAATTGTAAAACAAAGTAAAAAACTTAACAAACAAGAAATTAAAATTTTAATTATTACCATTTACAATTTAAAACAAAACATTATTCAATTTTAAATACATTTTAAAAATAAAATTGTAAAATGATTACAATCTTCTTTTAAATCAATGTTTTATGATTATTAATTTTAATAATTTTTAATCTTTTTAAAAGAGTGATTAAACATCACAGTAAATTACTTAATGTTTTAAAATTATAGAATGTCTCTTATTAATAAAATGAAAAATTATAGATTTTATGGTAATTATTTACCTATTACATTTGATTATAAATACTTTGGAACTCTAATAAATCAAAACAATAATATTTATACAGTTTTAAAAAGAAGAACTTCTTCAGGTCTTTATTATGAGTTTCATTATTCAGAAAATAAAGTTGAGGTTTTTGCTAAAGCTGATAACGAAATAAAATACAGTTTTATTGATGAGTTTGAAGATAAAAATAATATAGGCACTTTTGCTAGGACTTTTCGAAATAAAAAATATTATTTTAAAGATTTTGATTTAGCGAAAGAAGAAAGAATTAAAAGATAACTCTTGCCATAAAAGTAAAATGTATTTAAAATTTTAAAAAATTTAAACCCCTTAAAAGATCAAAATGATCAAACTTATAAAAATTTTTGCTATGCTCCTGTATAATTCTGCAGTTAAATATGATTCTCTTAGAAATAAAATGATTAAATATTTATTAAAATATTATATTATTAGTTTAATATATAATTATTTTTTAAAATATATTAGTTTAATTGGAAATACTATGATATATAAAATATTATATAAAGTATATAAAGTTATTTTATTTATATTAATTGGAGTTATTGGATTAGATTTTAGTTACTTATATTTTGATTTTAAAATCGAATATTTAATTAATATCATTAAAGATTTGCCTGATATTGCTAAAGATTTCATTGATAAGATCCATAATTTTATTAGAAAAATTATTAATAGAATAAGAGGTAAGAATGATGATGAAAATTATTGTGAAATAAATTTTACTGATTATATCTATTCTCCTAATGAAGAAGCTGAGAATAATTATATAAATGAAAATCAAGATAATCATATCAATGATTCTTTAAATCCATATTATATTTTTATATTATCAATTATTTTAAAGTTAACAGGTTATTATTATGGAACTAATTCAGATTTTCAAAGTATTGTTGATGATTTATTTAAAGATTATGTTTCTAGTTATATTACTCCTGAATTCACTTACAAGGTAATATATGCAATATTATTCGGTGCAGCTATGAAATATTGTAATGAAATTACTATCAGCTTAAATCAAGAAGAAGATTCAAATATTAATGATAATCAAAAAGAAACTTCTAATATTAATAATAGCATTAAAGAGGATTCAAATTCAACTAATGATAATAATATTAATAATTTGGATGATAATTCAAATAAAACTATGGAAGATAGAATTAAAGAAATTAAAGATAGTAGATTAAATAATATTAGCGATAATTCATCAATAAATTCTCCTACCGATGAGAGGTTAAAAACGTTAACTATTGAAGATAGATTTTATTATAATTCTGTATTCCAGAAAGAAAAAGATTTAGAAGATAAAGGAAAGATTAAATCAGATTCTATTAATACTACTGATTTTAAAGAGGGTATAATAGATAATGAGGAGACTCCTAAATCATCGCCTAATAGATTTTTCTCTTTTTTCAATATTGAAAATAAATGGAGTTCTAATAAAGATTCTAAGTTTATTGCTGGTAAAGATATTAATGAAATGCAAGCAAATTTGAATAAAGAAATTGAAGATTTAGATCAGCCATGAAAATAATTAATATAAAAATTTTATTAAGAATTATAGTGTTAAGTATAATGTTTTATTTCTTAAATATAAATACCATTTATTGTTCAACTGATGTTGAAATGCAAATTATTAATCATTCTATTGAGAATGTTATTCAAAGCTCTCCTGTTCCTCCAATTAGTGAATTAAATGAGAATGATTTTTTTGATATAAATCTTTCCGAAGATATTAATACAACTAGAATTAGTAGTAATACTTCTGTATTAGCTGAATTAAATAATAATGCTAAGCCTAATAATAATTATCTTAAATATAGTATAATTGGAATATTCTCTGTATCATTAATTACTGGTTCAATATTCCTAATAAAACATTTTATTTAATAAAACTCCCTCCATATATTTATTGTTGTTATGTTTATATTTTATTTTGTTGTTTGTTTTGTTTGTTTTGTTTGTTGTGGATGATTTTGTTGTTGATGTTTGTTGTTGTTTGTGGGTTGTTGTTATTGTTTATGTGTTTTGTTTTAAATTTTGGGTTTTTATGTTTGTTTTTGATTTATATATGTTGTGTATTTGTATTAAATATTGAAGTTCTATCCCTAACAGAGCATGAAAAAGGATACATATACAACAAAAATATCAAGTGATTGTCCCCTAATTATGGGGGGTAAATAAGTGCGAAATGATGCTCAAACCAAGCTATACTCCCATATATACTGTGTTTACAAAATCCCTAAATAGGGGGTTCCTATTAATTTATTATCTTTATAAATTAATTTTCTTTTATTAGCTGTGGGTACTAAAGTATATATTTGTTTCTTAATAGAAATTGATCCTTTATCAATGAATCTAAACCATTTATTTTGATTTAATTTTAATGATTTATTTTCTTCTAATAATGATTTTAATTCATCAAAACTTATAGAATTTTTATATCCTTTAATTTTTATAAAATCTGTATCCTTATTTAAGGTTCCTCCATATACTTTAAGTGCTACAAATTCTTTATATTCTTTTTCAAGAACCATTTTACCTAATTCTTACCAATTACAAACTCATCTAATGGTTTTTCCATTACAGCAGAATCAGTATCAGAATAATATATTTTATTCTCTGATAAAATTTTGAATTGAGTCATATGTATTCTAGAATATGCAGTAATTGCAGAAGCAATTGCTACTGATATATTATATTCAGTATGATCATTAATAAATTTATCTTCATTAATATCATGATAGCTTATTAAAAATAAATCATCATCTAATTCTATACTTTTGATTTTTCTTTTAGTTTCAATTAATTTATTTAATTTTTCGCTATTTACAATTATATGCTTTGAGAAATCATCTTTCATACCAAATTTCCCTTATAAACTATTCATTAATAACTTAGCTATTAAATATAATGGACTAGATTTATCTGAAGATTGTTTCATTGCATGTAATACAGATACATAATTTTTTAAAAATATTATCTTTTTCGAATAAATATCCTTCTAAAATTTCATAATTATAACCATATTTTTCAGAAAGAAAAAGATATAGCTAATCAAAATATTTTTCAATTTTAATTAATTTAGAATCTTTAAAAAAATATTTCTTATTATTAATAAATCTAGAGAATGTTGCGAAATCATTAGGATCATCAAATTCATCTATATATTTATAATACAATTTTGATCCAACCTTAGCTTCCACTTCGCATTTATTATTAGTATATATAAACTCTAATATTGTTCCAATGTAAGAGCCTTTTAATTTAACAACATATTTATTATCTTCTTGCTTTATTAATTTTCCAAAATGTTTATAATCGAAAGTTATAGGTAAATTATGTTTACTAAATGTATATCTTTTCATTTTAAATAATTTAATTATTTATTTATATTTTCACAACAAGAGATATTAAAATATCTCTTCTTTTAAGTTAATAAAGAAATTTATAATATTTAAAATGTTAAAAGAGGTTAAATAAATTTATTAACCTGTTGATAATATTTAAAAATTTTAAATTAAAATGAAATAGTATTTATAAATAAACCTGATTTAACAGCTTTTAAAATTGTTAATGTTTTATATCAAGAAATAAATTTTATAGATGCAGAACCATTTAAAATAGCTATTTTAGCAAGCAATTCAATCTTTTTAGATAAGTTTACTTGTATTAAAATTTTCAAAAATGAATTTTATTTAGATGGTGACTATACAAGTTGTTAATATTATCTAAAATAATTTCTTTAAAACTTTGTAAAGAGTTTAAGTTGTTTTTAATTATTTCTGTTTTAGTTAACGTTCTAGCAGATGTATTGCTCATTTGAGTTAAAAATCTAACCATAACATTTTGATCCGGTTCTAATTTAGAGATCAATCCAAAATTTATCAACAAAAGGTTAAATCGTTTGATAGCAAGATTTCAGATTTTAAATTGTAGAAGTAATCCTGCATAAATTTAAATTTACCTTTTGAGGCAGCTTTATCAATTTGTTTATTAATATCTATAATTTTGTTTTGAGTAATATTTTCATATTTAAATTTTAATTTAGATAGTTCGGCTTCCTTAAAAAAAGACAATTGTTTATTAAATACATTAATTTCCTTAAGAATTTTAACTTTAGATTTTAATGAGTTAGTTTTAAACAATTTTGCTTCTAAAACTTTAATTAAATTAATTATATTTTCAAGATAATTATCTTTAAGAACCCTATCTTTAATTGTATCAAATAAAGAACTATAAATTTCTGTACTAAGTTTTAATTATTTATAATAATTTAATTTTTTTGTATTTATAACACCTTATTGGATTTGAACCAATAATCACTTGCTTCGAAGGCAAAAGCTGTACCAAATTTAGCTAAAGATGTGAGTTTTAATTGAAATTAATATTATAGATTTTATAAAAAATACATATTACGAGTAAAGAGATTTGAACTCTTACGTTAGAATTAACATGAGTTCCTAAGACTCATCCGGCTACCAAATTTCGGCATACTCGCTTAAATGAATTAATAATATTAAATAATTATAATAATGATGAAATATATATATATGTAATTTTTGTTTTTGTTTTTGAATTTTTAAATTTATAAAAATTTTATACACTGTTATAGAAAATGTTAATATAATTTTATTAAAGGGTTAATAAGGAATTGAACCTTCTTTATTAAACTTTGCAGGTTTACTACAGAACCATCTGTAAACTTAACCCGTTAAATTATTCACTTTTATTCTAAAATTTAATTATTATATAATAAAATTTAATATATGCAAATATATATATAATAATAATTTTATTAAAATTTAAATTTTAAAAATATATACTAAAAAATATGAAATTTATATATATAAGTCTAATAAACCTTCTTTTAAAAAATTATAATATATAAAAGTATACTATAACAATAGACTATAGGATTTTTAGATTACATAGTAATCTAATGTAATTTAAAGAAACTCTCATTATCTCATTAAAAGAAAAATATTTAACTGATATTATTCTTATGCTTATAGCAGAGATAGTTCTTTGAAAACACTAAAAACAAAATTTTTTATATAAGAACCTAAAACATATAACCACAAAAAATGCCTCAATTAATACCTTTTTACTTTGTTAATCAATTATCATTTGCATTTTTAACTTTAATAACACTAATTTATATTTTCTCTAAATTTATTTTACCTTTATTTACATTTCAACAAGTTATAAGATTATATATTACTAAATTAAGTAATAAATCTTAATACTTTACTTCATAAAGTGTTATTTATAATCTATATAAAAAAATTTATAAATATTTTCATTTATTTTTTCTAATAATAAATATAATTTATTAATATCCTATTTACCTCAAAACATAAATTTATATATTCTTCTAATTTCCCTCCTTAATTTATATGCAGATGGAAATTATATATAATCGTTATATAAAAGAAATATTAATATTAAATAAGAACATAGTATAATTGGTTAGTATCATGATCTCCAAAATCGTTGGTAGGTGTTCGAGTCACCTTGTTCTTGATACTTTATTGATTATAATTTTTTTTAATATATAAATCTAAGTAAATTTAATAATATTTAATATTAATTAATAATTGTATTATATTTAGATTATTGGGTTCTTAGTCTAATAGGTAGGGCACCTAATTGTCGATTAGGTCGGTACCAGTTCGAATCTGGTAGAACTCGAAACAAAACAAATAAAAAAGAAACAAAACAAAAAAAAAACAACACAACACAACAACAACAAAACAAAGTATAATCTGTTATATGGACGGTGTACTTATTACTTATCAGTATCTTGACTTAGCTTATTTTAAATTGGAGGGAGTTGTTTTTTGTTTTAAGTAAAATGTTTTATTATTAATATAGTACCAGTAATTAAGGACACTGAGAATATTGTTAATATTCCATATTTTAAATAATTATTAGAAGAATTAATAGGATTATTATGTTCAGCTACTAAATAATATTAGAACAATAAATTTATATAGACTATTTTAAATATCATAGTATTTGTAATTAAATTAAGATATTTTAATATAAACTCATATATAATTTTAATAATATAAATTATAAAGATTATTTTAAAATATTTTAAAAGAGTGTATAATTATAATTATACACAATTATAAAAGAGTGATATATAAATATAAATTTATATTCATATATCAATGTTGTCAACTTTTATATTATTAATTTGGTTTTTAATATGTAAAGGTATATTAAACAATTACGATAGACCTCAAACATCCCCGTAGGTAAAAATATAAATGAAATGCAGGAAAATTTGAATAAAGAAATTAAAAGAAATTAAAAAATTAGATGAAAATAAATATGAAAGTGATATTAAAAATTATAGTATTCGGTATAATGTTTTGTGTTTTTTAAATGTAAAAACTATTTATTGTTCAGGCGATTTAGAAATGCAAATTATTAATCATTCTATTGAAAATATTATTAATAATCAACCTCCAATTAATGAGTTAGATGAAAATAATTTTGTTAAAATAGAATTATCTGATAATGTGAATACCTCCAGATTTAGTACTAACACCTCTTTATTAGAAGAAGTTAATACTCAATCTAATAATAATTATCTTAAATATAGTATAATTGGTATATTCTCTCTCTCATTAATTACAGGAACTGTCTTTATAATAAAACATTTTATTTAATTCTCTCCTTCTATTTATTTGATTAAGTTAATATGTATGTTTATATGCTTGTATATTTAGATGTATAATTAAAAACAAAAAAGAAAAAATTTTAGTTAATTAAACTCTCTCCCTCAATATTTTTGTTATTTGTTTGTTGATGTTGTTGTTTTTGTATATGTTTGTGGGTTGTTGTTTGTGTGTTGTATATTTTAGGTGTTATTTAGGTATTGTTATGTTGTATATGTTGTATCGATTTGACTTGGTACAAAATTAATAAAAATAGGAAGCCTTGTTGATATTGAAAAGGAGGGTTTTGTAAACAATTTATCAAGTAATCGACCCCTAAATAGGAGGAGAAAATAAGATACAATATGAAAAATCAAATAAACTCCCTAATTCATAGAGATAGCAAAGTCTAGATTAGGGTATACCGGGCTTTACCTATTTAGGCAAAGCAGTATAATGGTATATTCTTAATCCTTTAACAAATGCCGCAAAAAAGGAAAACCGTAAAAATAAAAAAATTTTAATTATAAAAGAGTAATATTACTTAAATCGTAATATACGTTAGACACTATCACTAATCTTTATATAAATTTAAAGATGTTAGCCGCTGCAAAATACATTGGAGCTGGATTAGCTTGCTCAGGATTAATCGGAGCTGGAGCCGGAATCGGTTTAATCTTCTCTGCTTTAATCGCTTCAACAGCTAGAAATCCTCAATTAAGAGGACAATTATTCGGTTATGCAATTTTAGGATTCGCTTTAGCTGAAGCAACAGGACTATTCTCATTAATGATTGCATTCTTATTATTATACTCATAATTTGAGTTTCTTTAAAAGAAGATAATAATTAAAAACAAAAAATATATAAAATAATTCCCCCTCCATTAATTTTTGTTTTGTTTTTTTTTTTAATTTTATGTATATATGTCTTATTTTTAGCGAGTATAGTTAAGTCGGTATAACCTCTACCTTCCAAGTAGATGTGATCAGTTCGAATCTGATTATTCGTACAATTTTTATTATCTTATTAAACAAAAAATTTAAAATTTTAAATTATAAATTATTTAATTATATTAAATTTAAATAATAATTTAGTCTGGTTCTAATAAATTATTTTCTTAGTTTAATGGTAGAACTACATTCTTCTAAAGTGTCAATTTTGGTTCGAATCCAAAAGAGAATAAATTTAAATTATAATTAAAAAACAAAAAATATTTGTAATTGTTACAGTGTATAAGATATTATAAGATATAGTAATTATATTTTAATATTGAATATATTAATATTAATTAATAAATAATATATCTTATATGTATTATATATATAATTTATATAAAAAATATTTAATTAATAATAATTAATTATAATAATAAATAAAACCAAATTTTTAGAAAATATCTTGATTTTATATCAATTAGTAGTATAAAATACTTACAATTATTCTTAAATAATTAATTATATATGTATAAATTAATAAAAATAAATATTTCGCATATTATTAAGAATAAGATAAGATTAAAAAATGACAAATAATTTAAATATGAGCATAATTAATATAATAGTAAATTTAATAGATGTATTAGTAGTGTTGTTACCAGTTTTATTATCAGTAGCTTTTATGACAATAATAGAAAGAAAACAATTAGCTGCTCATCAAAGAAGAGTAGGACCTCAAGTAGTAGGATACTATGGAATTCTTCAACCTTTTAGTGATGCTTTAAAGTTAATTTTGAAAGAAACTGTAATTCCTTCTCAGTCTAATAAAGTCTTATTTTATTTAGCTCCTGTGTCTACTTTAATATTTAGTTTATTAGGATGGGGGGTAATACCTTTTGGTCAGGGCTTAACTTTATTTGATTATTCATTAGGAATATTTTATACTTTAGCTTTATCTTCCTTAGGTGTATATGGAATATTATTTGCAGGTTGGTCAGCTAATTCTAAATATGCATTTTTAGGATCATTAAGATCTACAGCAGCTATGATTTCATATGAATTAATCTTAAGTTCAGCTATATTAATAATAATTTTATTAACTGGTTCATTTAATTTTACAACACTAATAGAAGTTCAACAAGCAGTATGGTTTATAATTCCTTTATTACCTGTTTTTATTTTTTATTTTATATCTATTTTAGCTGAAACTAGTCGTACACCTTTTGATTTACAAGAAGCTGAATCTGAATTAGTAGCTGGATTCTTTACTGAACATTCTTCTGTACCTTTTGTTTTCTTTTTTTTAGCCGAATATTCCTCAATAGTATTATTTAGTTGTATAACAGCTATATTATTCTTAGGAGGATATAATTTTCCTGAAATTTTAATAAATGGTTCAGTAATAAATTTACAATCAATTATATTAGGACTAAAAACATGTATATTTTGTTTCATGTTTGTTTGGATTAGAGCTACTTTACCTAGATTAAGATACGATCAATTAATTGATTTATGTTGGATTAATATCTTACCTGTTGCTGTAGCATTTATTATTTTAGTTCCCAGTATTTTAGTAGCTTTCGATATTTCACCTTACTAGAAAAATAAATAATTTATTTTTATATAATAGTTTAATATTTGCTTAAGTTTATATTTTCGTATATAAATTATAACCTAAAATATATTGTTATAAAGATATAGAATAAATTAATATAAATTAATATAAATTTATTATTAATAATAAATTTATATTTCTATTTATTATTATTTAAGTAATTAACCTAAAATTAAAAACAACAAAAAATATTGAATAAATTATTTTCAATATTTTGTTTTTATTAAAACTACCCTCCTTAAAATTAATTTTATTTTTGATTTATTCTTAAAAGAAGTTAATTAAATAAAATTTATAAACTTTATTAAAGCTCATAATTTAATGGTAGAATAATTTCTTGATGAGGAATCTGTAGAAGTTCAAATCTTCTTGAGCTTAAACTAAATTAAAACTAAAAATAAAACACAAAAAAAAAATATTAAAATATTAAATTTAGAAAATTTTATAAGAATTTATTGTTACAGTGTATTCTAAATATATTAATTTAGTTTATTTAGAAACAAAATAAATTTATTTAACTTTAATATTAATATCTTTATATTATAAAATAATAATATGTAAATAATTACAAGTTTTATACTTTGGTCAGCTATATTAAATTAAATAGCTGCTTTTTTATATTTAACTATAGGAAATAAATATAAAAAATTATTATATGAAAAAAAAAATCTGTTAACTATGAGATTACTTAAAAGTCATTCTTTATTAAGGTTAATGAATTCTTATTTAGTGGATTCACCTCAACCTACAAATTTATCATATTTATGGAATTTTGGATCTCTTCTAGCCATTTGTTTAATAATACAAATTTTAACTGGTTGTTTTTTAGCTATGCATTATCAAGCTCATGTAGATTTTGCTTTTAATAGTGTAGAACATATTATGAGAGATGTAAATAATGGATGGATTATTAGATATATTCATGCTAATGTTGCTTCTTTTTTCTTTATTTTTGTGTATGGGCATATAGGAAGAAATATATATTACGGGTCATATAAAACACCTAGAACACTAGCTTGGTCAATAGGAGTTATAATATTAGTATTAATGATGGCTATTGCATTTTTAGGGTATGTATTACCTTATGGTCAAATGAGTTTATGGGGCGCAACAGTTATTACTAACTTATTAAGTGCTATACCAGTATTTGGTCAAGATTTAGTGGAATTAATATGGGGTGGGTTTTCAGTCTCAAATGCGACATTAAATAGATTCTTTTCATTACATTATATCTTACCATTTTTATTAGCTGCTTTAGCTTTAGGTCACTTAATCGCTTTACATACACATGGGTCAAATAATCCTAATGGTATATCTTCTAATGGAGATAGATATGCTTTCCATCCTTATTACATTTTTAAAGATCTTATTACAATTTTTTTATTCTTCTTAGTTTTATCTATTTTAGTGTTCTACTATCCTAATTTATTAGGACATAGTGATAATTATATTCCAGCTAATCCTATGCAAACTCCAGCTTCTATAGTACCTGAATGGTATTTATTACCATTTTATGCTATATTAAGATCTATTCCTAATAAACTATTAGGAGTATTAGCTATGTTTGGATCTTTATTTATACTATTAATATTACCTATTGTAGATCTATCTAGAATTAGAGGAAATCAATATAGACCAGCTATGAAAGTAGCTTTCTGGTTCTTTGTAGTTAACTTTTTTATTTTAATGTGGATTGGTTCACAACACCCTGATTCACCTTATTTAGAAATAGGACAAATTTCTACAGCATTCTACTTTATTTGGTTTATAGTTATTGTACCTTTAATAGGATTAGCTGAAAACACTTTAATGGATTTAGCAACAGAATCTAATAAATAATTTATCTTAGTTTATTTAAGTATCTTATATATTTTTTAAAATATATAAATATTAAAATTATCAAACTATATTATTATAATTATAATTATAATAATTATTATTATACATTTATATATCCCTCCTTAGTTATGTTATTTATATTCTAAAAATAAAATAAAAATTTCTTTTTATTTAATTTATTAAAATTATAAAAGAAATATAATACAATTTAGTATTATTCTTAAGCAGTCTACAAAGATAGATAATAATTTATATCTTTATATTCAATATAAATATGTGCTTAATTTTAAGTATTAATTATTGAAACCTATTTATATTTGATTTAGCAAAATTTATATAAATATATAATTTATTATATAACTCTCTAATAAAAATTAATAATTATTATCAAAATTAAAAAAGAAAAATTTATAATAAAATAAAAATTTAATAAAGATTATTAAATAAATATATTTAAGTATATATTGCAAAATTTAATATTAATTTACGTAAATTAAGTCTAATTATAATATATACTTAATAACTTATAATCAATATAAATAAACTATAAAAATTTAATTTTACAAAAGTTGTAAAGTTTTTAATTTAGGCTAAAATTACCAAATTTAAAAACTTTAATCTAAGAGTCAAATATTTATTAAATTTATTAAAATTTTAAAAGAATTAAAAATTTGGTTTAATAAAAATAAAACACAAAAATAGATATAAAATATAGATAAAGTTTATTACATTTTTAAATTTTATCAATAATGAAAATGATTACTAAATATTTAAATATTTAAGATATTTATATGATTAATAATTAATATTTATAGAAGTTTTTAATATTTAATTTTTCTTTTAATAGCGCTACTAAAAAGTAGATTAATTTAATTAAAAAAAAAACAAAAATAACTTATAAGGTATATGGTACCAATGACAAATTTAAATAGGAATGATTTTCAATATCATCCATATCATTTAGTTACGATTTCTCCTTGGCCTTTGCTAATTAGTATCTCTTTATTTTGTTTAGTTATAGGTGCTGTATTACATATGCACGGATATCCTTATCCGTTTGTAGGAGCGACATTTAGATTAGGGATTATAAACACAGGTTTTACAATGTATTTTTGGCTTACTGATGTAACTAGTGAAGGAACATTAAACGGAGATCATACAAAAGAAGTAGTAAAAAGTCTTTTAATAGGATTTTTATTATTCCTTGTTAGTGAATTATTTGTTTTCGTTAGTGTATTCTGGGCTTTTTTCCATTCAAGTTTAGTAGCTGCTGTGGATATAGGTGGAATATGGCCACCTTTAGCTATAATAGCTTTAGATCCTTATGCTATCCCACTATTAAATACAGTAATATTACTATCTTCGGGTAGTACAGTAACTATGGGTCATCATGCAATATTAAAAAGAGATAGAAGATATTCAATTTGGGGACTATTAATAACAATAGTATTAGCGATCATTTTCACAGGATTGCAATATTATGAATATATAAATGCTCCATTTACTATAGCAGATTCAGTATATGGAAGTTCATTTTATTGCTCTACAGGATTACATGGATTGCATGTAATAGTAGGTACAGGTATGTTATTAACATCTTTAATTAGATTGATAAATTATCACTTTACAGATAGTCACCATCAAGGCTTAGAATCAGGTATCCTATATTGGCACTTTGTGGATATTGTTTGGCTTTTTTTGTTTATAGCGGTGTATTACTGGGGTGGCCTTTAAATGAACCCTCAGAGGAATATATTATTTTGTTAAAATTTTCTATAATTCAAATAGGTCTAAATATTCAAAATATTATAGCTAATAGTTTAAAATATTTTGGGATTGGAGATTTATATCCTAAATTTAGTTTAATTATGTCATACTTACATATTTATAATGTTATAATTAATATTTTACTTAGTGTAATTGTATTATTTAATTTGACATGTATAATGTGTATTTATTTATATAATTTAAATATTTATGATTTTATAGTTAATATATCACTCCTTATTAAAGTTATTAAATTTGATTCAGTATTTAATTTAATCAACAATATAAATATTGATTCAGTGTTTAATATTATTAAAAATTTAAAATTTGATTTAGTATTTAATTTAACCAATAATATAAATACTGATTCAGTGTTTAATATTATTAAAAATTTAAAATTTAATTCAGTACATAATTTAATCAATAATATAAGTATGGATTCAATATTTAATATTATTAAAATTTTTAAAGAATTAAATTTTATGTATCTATATAATACTGATGTATGTAATACTAATTTAAATTTATTTAATTTACGTCATCATTTTTACAATCTTATGATTTATAGTTTCGCTATTGATCCGAATCTAAATCAGGATATTAATAATTTATTTAATTTATATTATCAAGGTGACAGTGACAATAGTAGTGATGCTAGTCTATCAGACAATGATTCACTATCTTCTAGACCTAGTGTTTCTACTGGTAGAACTTCTCCACATGCGGGTTATGCATTACATAATGATAATTTAACACTTATCCCAGTATCCCAAGTTTACCCGGAGAATCTAACAAATATTGATGCAGTCTTATTTAGTTTACAATTAAATATGGATGCAGTAGACATAAGAAGATATGATCCCTCAATATTACCTGAAGATCTATTAAATCCTACTGAGACTTACTATGATGGATTTGAACCTAACACTGAAGATAACAATAATAATAATAATATTAATAACAATATAGATACTATTAATAATACTAATGATAATAATAATACTAATAATATTAATAATGATAACTTAATAAGCGAACAAAATAAGTCAGTTCCTAACAATACACCTAAATAAGGCCCAATGTCAATACAAATTTAGACATTGGAGATTTTAATTTATATTATCAAAATTTTCTTTCAATTTTAATTTACCCTCCGTTATTTAATATAAAAAATACATAATATATAATATATATATACATGCAAATATATAAAAAATTAAAATTTAATAAAAATAAAAAATTATTAATATAATAAATTAAAAATTATATAATATATATAAAATTATTATCATGATAATAATTATAAAATAATAACTGTAACTTAGATTATTTTAGTTAATATAAAATAATTATATAATACTTTATTAAAGGTACCCTAAGGAATTAGCTATAATTAATACTAATGAATTTATCAATATTATTATTTTTAATAGGAATATTAGGATTTGTATTGAATAGAAAAAATATTATCCTAATGATAATTGCAATAGAGATTATGCTTCTTGCTGTAACTTTATTAGTTTTAATAACTTCATTTGGATTTGATGATAATATAGGTCAAACTTTTAGTATTTATATTATTTCAATAGCAGGAGCAGATTCAGTGATAGGATTAAGTATTTTAGTAGCTTTTTATAGATTAAGAGGAAATATCTCAATTAGAACATAAATTTATGTATTTATCAATTTTAATTTTTCCCTTATTAGCTTCTTTTGTCTCAGGGTTTTTAGGAAGAAAAATAGGAGTAACAGGTGCTCATATTTTAACATGTACTTGTTTAACTATTTCATCAATACTAGCTACAATTGCCTTTTATGAAGTAGGTATTTGTGGTTCACCAGTTTCAGTATTTTTATTTAGTTGGGTAGAATCTGAATTTATGTCCATATCATGGGAATTTTTATTTGATCAGTTAACTGTCACAATGTTTATTCCTGTATTATATATATCTACATTAATTCATATTTATACTACTTCTTATTTATCAGAAGATCCTCATAATCAAAGATTTTTCTCTTATTTATCTTTATTTACTTTTTTTATGTTATTGTTAGTATCTGGTGCTAACTATTTTGTTATGTTTATTGGTTGGGAAGGAATTGGTGTTGTTTCTTATTTATTAATTAATTTCTATTTTACTAGAATTCAAGCAAATAAAGCAGCTATTTTAGCATTAACAATGAATAGAGTAGGTGATATGGGTTTAAGTATAGGATTCTTTGCAATATTTGCTTTATTTGGATCAGTAGATTATTCTACAATATTCAGTTTAGCACCATTTATAAATGAAACTGCTATAACTATAATAAGTTTATTATTACTTATGGGTGCTATGGCTAAATCAGCTCAAATTCCATTGCATTCTTGGTTACCAGGATCAATGGAAGCACCTACACCAGTTAGTGCTTTATTACATGCTGCTACTCTAGTAACTGCTGGATTATACTTACTAGTGAGATCATCGCCTATTTTAGAATTTAGTCCTACTGCTTTATTAGTAATAACTTTAATAGGTTCAACTACAGCATTCTTTGCAGCCACATGTGGTTTAGTATTAAATGATTTAAAAAGAATTATAGCTTTTAGTACAATAAGTCAATTAGGATATATGGTAATGGCAGTAGGTTTATCTCAATATAATGTAGCTTTAATGCATGTAGTTAATCATGCTTTTTTTAAAGCTTTATTATTCTTAGGAGCTGGGGCTGTAATTCATAGTTTTGCTGATGAACAAGATATAAGAAAAATGGGTGGTTTAATTAAATTTTTACCATTTACATATACTACTATGCTAATAGGTTCTTTATCTTTATTAGCTACTCCATGGTTAACTGGATTCTATTCTAAAGATCTTATTATTGAATTAGCTTATGGACAGTATGCTTTCTCAGGTATATATGCTTATATTTTAGGAAGTTTAACAGCAGGCTTAACAGCCTTTTATTCATTTAGATTAATAAGTTTAGTATTTTTAACTGTACCTAATGGTATTAAAAATGTTTATTTAAATTCTCATGAATCTAATTTTGCTGTTATTATTCCATTATTCATTTTAACTTTATTTAGTATATTCTTTGGATATGTTTTCTCTGATTTATTTGTTGGTATGGGAAGTGATTTTTTTGGTAATTCTATATTTATAAATCCTAATAATATTACTATAGTTGAAGCTGAATTTAGTTTACCTTTATTAATTAAATTATTACCTTCTATATTTTCTATATTAGGAGCTACTTTTGCAATATTATTATATCATGTCTATCCAGAATTTATAATTAGTTTAACAGAATCATCTATAGGAAGAAAAATTTATACATTTTTAAATGGAAAATATTTCTTTGATATAATATATAATAATAATATAATTGTAACAGGATTAAATCAAGGTATAACTATTTCTAAAGTATTAGATAGAGGAGTAGTAGAATTATTAGGTCCTTATGGATTAGCTTCTGCATTAAATCATAGTGCTTCGAATATATCTAAATTAGATACAGGTGTAATAACAACATATTCAATATATATTACTTTATCTACATTAATCTTAACATTTATAACATTTTCTACTTCTAAGGTAGTTTTATTTACTGATTTTAGAATTTTATTTTTCTTTATTACTATAATTTTCTTAACGCTAACTAATTCTAAAATTAAAAATAATTAATTTAACTTTATTTTATTATAAATTTTTCTTTAAATTAAAATTTATTTATAATTTGATGATAAATTTTAATTTATAAATTAATAACCTCCCCAAAAATATAAACTTAAGGTTGCGATAAACATTAAAAAGAAAAAAAAAAGATGATTATTTTATTAATACTAATACCAATTATTGGTTCATTAATGATTTTGCCTCTTCAAGAAGATTTTAAAAATAATAAAAATAAAATAAAAACTATTGCTTTAACAACTTCAATAATTAATTTTATTGTTTCTATTTTCTTATGGTTAGAATTTGATTCTAATACCAATCAATATCAATTTGTTACAGAGTTTGATTACTTACCTATAGGTCATTTAATCTTTGGAGTTGATGGAATATCTTTATATTTTGTATTACTTACAACATTTATTACTCCTATTGCTATACTTTCTAATTATAATAATATTTATTCTAATGTTAAATATTTTTTAATTTCTTTATTAATTTTAGAAAGTTTACAATTAGCTCTGTTTTTAATATTAGATTTACTTTTATTTTATGTATTTTTTGAAAGTGTTTTACCTTTATTTTTTATTAAAATTCTTGTATATGGATCAGGTGAATCTAGAGATAGATCAGCTAATTTACTATTTTTATATACATTATTTGGATCCTTATTCATGGCTTTAGCTATAGTACAATTATATAGTTATACGTATACAACTGATTTTCAATTGTTATCTTTATGTGACATTAGTTTAGAAGGTCAAATTTTATTATGGTTAGCTTTTTTTTTAGCTTTTGCTATCAAAACTCCTTTATGGCCTTTTACTGGTTGGTTATATAGAGCTCATGCTGATAGTCCTTTAGCTGGATCTATTTTATTAGCTGCTACTATATTAAAATTTGCTACTTATGGTTATATTAGAATTTTAATTAATTTCCTACCTGATGCTACAAATTATTTCGGACCTTTAGTACAAACTATAGCTATAATCACTTTAATTTATGCTTCTTTGTCTACAATTATTCAACAAGATACTAAAACTCTTATTGCTTATTCAAGTATAGCTCACATGAGTGTAGTTATTTTAGGTTTATTTTCTAATAATATACAAGGTATTGAAGGTGCAATATTACTTGCATTAGCTCATGGTTTTGTTTCCCCTGCTTTATTTATTTGTGTAGGTGGAATTATTTATGATAGAACAGGTACTAGAGTTATAAAATATATTAGAGGTTTAGTTATTTATATGCCTATATTTTCTATTTTATTCTTTGTGTTTACTTTATGTAACACTGGAATACCTTTAAGTTTAAATTTCTTAGGAGAACAATTAGCTTTAATAGGAATATGGGAAGTTAATCCAATAATATCTGCTTTAGGAGCCATAGGAATAGTATTATCTGCTTGCTATTCTATTTTTTTATATAATAGAATATCTTATGGAAAATATTCTCCTCATATGCAAAAAATAGTATTAGATATTTCTAGAAGAGAATTTATTTTACTAATTACATTGTTAATACCTACAATAATATTAGGAATATTTCCTAATGTAATATTAGAATCTATTCATTTATCTGTATCAAATTTATTATATAGTTAATTCTAATTTAAAAACTTTCTTTTTATTAAATTTTATTCTATTTTTAATTTTTTATTTTTGTTTTTGTTTTCTAATTAAATATATAATTACTTTATTTATTTCCCTCCAATAAATTATTTTCTAAAATTTTATTTTTATTTTTTGGTTTTTATTAATTTATAAATTTTTATAATATTTTTTTTTAATATATAAAGCATTTTAAAAAAAGTTTAATTAATAGTAATGATAAAATTAATTATAATTAATTTTAAAAGAGTCTAATTATATATAACAAATTTTAAATATTTAAATATATTTTATTTAAATTTAATGGTAGAAGATGAACAGGTTCAATCGCTCCCTTTGGGTGGGAGAGCTAGCGTGTTCGAGTCGCGCCTACCATAATTTATTTTATATATTAGTTTAATTATATAATTAATTTTATAAGGTGCCATGGCAGAGTGGTTAATGCGAGGTACTGTTAATACTTTTCTCAGAGGTTCAATTCCTCTTGGCACCTGTTCTTTTTAAATATTAGAATTTTTAATTTTTGTTTCTAAAAATTTAAAAGAAGTTAATAAGATTTTAGCGAACATGTTGAAATTTTGGTAAACAATCTCCTCTTAAGCAGGAGTGGAAGTAGTTCCTTAAGAGTTCGAGTCTCTTTGTTCGTAATTTTGTTTCAATGATAGTGTAAAAATTTATAATTATAAATATAAGCAATTAAAATTTATAATAAAATACAAAGCGATATAGTGTAATGGTATGCACGGCAGTCTCATGAGCTGCTAGGTTCGGTTCGATTCCAAAATTCGCTATACTTAAAAACAAAAATTTTTTAACAATAATTTTAATTTTGACAAATATTAATTTTTTTTAAGTTATATAATAATTAAAATAAATTTTGGTCTTTTAGTGTAAAGGTCGCACGGTTACCCTTCACGTATCCAGTGTCAGTTCGAATCTGATAAAGACTAATAATAAATTTTATATTAAAATTTTAAATATATAAATTTTTAATTATTAAAATTATAAATATATGAATATTTACATTATTAGGAATAGTTATCATTTGGAAAGTTAAGACAATTGCTAATTGTTCGGGGCAACCCTTGGGTGTTCGAGTCACCTCTATTCCGTTATTTTATATTCTTTTTATTAGATCTAAGATTATAAGAAAAAAGGATAAACAAATAGAGTTAATTAGAATTAATAGTAATATTTAGTAAGTAATTTATTGATGAATTGGTTGTTTTCTACTAATGCAAAAGAAATTGGAACCCTTTATTTAATTTTCTCTGTATTTGCAGGTATGATAGGAACAGCTTTTTCTGTACTTATCAGATTAGAACTAGCAGCTCCTGGAGTACAATTCTTACAAGGGGACCATCAATTATTTAATGTTATAATTTCGGCTCACGCCTTTATTATGATCTTTTTCATGGTAATGCCAGGATTAGTAGGAGGTTTTGGTAACTACTTATTACCTGTTCAATGTGGAGCTCCTGATATGGCTTTCCCTAGATTGAACAATGTATCATTTTGGTTATTACCGCCTTCATTAATTTTATTACTATTGAGTTCTTTAGTTGAAAACGGAGCGGGTACAGGATGGACAGTTTATCCTCCTTTAGCTAGTATTCAATCACATTCTGGAGGTAGTGTTGATTTAGCTATTTTTAGTTTACATTTAGCTGGTATATCTTCACTATTAGGAGCAATTAATTTTATTACGACAGTATTAAATATGAGAACAAATGGAATGGGATTACATAAATTACCTTTATTTGTATGGGCTATTTTTGTAACTGCTATTTTATTATTACTTTCATTACCTGTATTAGCTGGAGCTATTACAATGTTATTAACAGATAGAAACTTTAATACTAGTTTTTATGATCCTGCTGGAGGTGGTGATCCAGTATTATATCAACATCTATTCTGGTTCTTTGGTCACCCTGAAGTGTATATCTTAATTATTCCTGGATTTGGTATAGTTAGTCATATAGTTTCAACTTTCTCAGGTAAACCAATTTTCGGGTATTTAGGTATGGTATATGCTATGTTCTCTATTGGAATCTTAGGATTCCTTGTTTGGTCACACCACATGTTCTCAGTAGGTATGGATGTGGATACCAGAGCTTATTTCACTGCTGCCACAATGGTAATAGCAGTTCCTACAGGAATTAAAATCTTCTCTTGGATAGCTACATTATATGGTGGAAGTTTAAGATTTACTACTCCATTAATGTTCACAATAGGATTCTTAGCTTTATTTACAATAGGGGGATTAACTGGAGTTATATTATCAAATGCTGCTTTAGATATTACTTTACATGATACTTACTATGTTGTAGCTCACTTTCATTATGTATTATCTATGGGTGCAGTATTTGCTCTATTTGCAGGATTTTATTACTGGACACCTAAAATAATAGGTAGAACATATAATGAAATTTTAGGTAAATTACACTTCTGGACATTGTTTGTAGGAGTTAATTTAACATTCTTTCCTCAACATTTCTTAGGATTAGCTGGAATGCCTAGAAGAATCCCTGATTATCCTGATGCTTTTGCAGGATGGAATGCTATATCTAGTTTTGGATCTATAATTTCTGTTGTAGCTACTGTGTTATTCGGATATATTATTTATGATATTTTTGTAAATGGTAAAGAAGTAAATAATAATCCATGGGCAGTACCATCATATTTTACTTCATTTACACAATTTGAAAATGAAACAGATACAGCTAATACTATAGAGTGGACATTATCTAGTCCTATACCATTACATGCTTTTAATATGTTACCTGTTCAATCTTAATATTTTTACAATTAAAATATTTATAATAATTTTTTTTTTATTTATTAGTTCTTTAAATCCTAGTAAAATTTTTATTAAATTAAATTTTATTCCCCTCCAATTAATTGTAATATTTTATTAAATTTATATTTATATATTTTCATTTAAATATTTTTTATTTTTGTTTTTGTTTTTATTCTTATTATTTTCTAATTATCTTATCTTTTTGTTTTTTTGTTTTTATTTATAAATCATTACTATAAGTAACTTAATTATAAATTTTTTTTTAGATTAAGTATTTAACTCTAATTAAGCACAAATATAAATTTTAATTAAAAACATAAATCAAATGTTATCAAATAATACAGCTTTATTTATTAATTCTCCTTTAGAACAATTTGAAGTTACAAGTTTATTAAGTTTTAATGCTCCTGTATTTGGTTATATAAGTTTAACTTTAACTAATTTAGCTTTATATTCTGGTATAATTTTATCTTTAATTGTAGGTTTACATATTTTGGGAAATAATAATACAAAGTTATTACCTTCTAAATGGTCTATCTTATTTGAAAGTTTCTTTGCAAGTATAAATACTATGGTTAGAGAACAAATAGGTAAAGAAATTTATTTACCATTTATTTATTCTTTATTCTTTTTCATATTAGTATCTAATTTAGTAGGTAATGTTCCATATTCATATACTATAACTACCTCTGTAATTGTATCTATCGGATTATCATTTACTATATTAATAGGTGTTACTATACTTGGATTATATGTTCATAAAATTCATTTTTTTTCATTCTTTATACCAGCAGGTACACCATTAGCTTTAGTTCCTTTATTAGTTTTAATTGAATTAATAAGTTACTTAGCTAGAGCTTTCTCACTAGGTATAAGATTATTTGCTAATGTAGTAGCAGGACATACATTATTAAAAATATTATCAACATTCTTATTTAAAATGTTCTCAGGTGGATTAATAATTTTTATTATGACATTATTACCATTTGCTTTATTTTTAGCTATTACAGGTTTAGAATTAGCAGTTTCATTTATACAAGCTTATGTTTTAGTTCTTCTTGTATGTTCTTATATTAAAGATGCTATAAATTTACATTAATTTAATTCTATAAAAACAAAACAAACAAACAAACAAAAATTTGTTTTTGTTTTATTTATTTATTATATTAAAATTTTAATTTAAAATTTTTAATATGTTAAATTTTATAGGTAAATATTTCTTTAAGTTAAAACAAAAATTTGACAATCCCTCCAATGTTTATATTCAATTGTATAATTATTAAATTTATATTTTAAAAGAGGGTTAAGAAGTCTAAAACTGGAATTTCACTTTAAAATTTAAGAATAATTTTATTTAATTCTTATAATAGGTAATTTAGGAAAGGTTCAAGGTGATTATAATTATAAATAGTTTTATACTATAAAATTTAATTGTATTATTAATAAAAATAACAAAGTAATTTGTGAGAAATTTTTAAAGAAAATAATTATTAAGTAAAATAAAAATTTTAATTAAAATTTGTATATATATAAAAATCTAATACTAAAGTTTTTTAGCAAATATTATAATTAATATGAAATATAGAATCTCTTTAATTCGCCTAAAGTATTAGTTAGATCAGTAAATAATAATTATACTATATTTTAATAGATATAATCAGTGTAATTATTATATTTCAGGAATTGTCTTATAGATATTTATTCTAACTCAATTATTATATAAAATTTTATAATCTTAAATTAAAAAAGATATATTCTTATATTTAAATATAATAAAACATTATCTATTATTTAACTCTAAAATTATATAATATATATAATTTATATTAAATAAAATTTAACACTTACATATATGTATTAACATATCTATATAGAATATATTATAATTAAATAGTATATTTCTATATTAACTGAAATAGTTTAACGGTAAAACGTACCCTTCATGACGGTAAAATAAAGGTTCAATTCCTTTTTTCGGTATCCAAATTTTATTTAAATAATAAACATGAGTTTATTTAAATTTAATTTGAAGGGGGGTATGTAAGTTTAAGTATTTTTTTTTCTTCAACGCACTGTTATGAAGGAGATATTTCTCCCTACTTTAAATTCTAAATAGACGGAATTTAATTTTATTTTATTTTAATTTAATACTGTATAATTTATATTGTATTTTTATATGTATTAAAATATTATTATAGTCTTTTCTATATTTAATTATAATTTTAAATTAATGAAAGAGTTTTTGAAAATTTTAAGTTTGTTAGGTGTCTCTGTGGATTTGAATGTGGATTCATTACGTAATAATATAATTATTTTTGCTAGTTCTATTTTTAGTTTTAGTTGTTGTAAGTTTATTATGTTTTATGAATCTTATTATGTATTATGGGATTTTATATATTTTTAATAATAAACAATTTTTAGACAAAATATCTAATTATAGATTTCTACTAACAGTAATTTTATAAAAAGACTACAAGTTTTTTAATAATTCTTGAAATTCACTTTAACTTTTAGTTAGTGAGTTTAGGTTCGATAATATGGTTATGTTTAAAACTTATTTATGGTTTAAGTTAATTATACAATAGATATAATTACAAATTAAAGAATTTAAGAGATTATATTTAATTAACCAAAAACAAATATAATCTTTTCTAAATTAAAAGGAAACAGAAAAACAACAAATGAGAAACATAGATACAAAATTTTACCTATTTGGTAGTTTTGCTAGAAGTTTAGATCATTATCATGTAAATAATAACATTATTCATGTAATAGGTAGTATTTTTTATACTAATGAAGATTATAGTTTCAAATTATTAAATATTCCTAATAATAAAAATGTATATATTATACGAATAGTTACTAATAATAATGTAGATTTTAATGTAAAGTATCATAAAGAGCATTTAGTAGAATTCAAAATTAATTACAATAATTTTTTCATCTTATATAAAAATGAATCCCTTGAAAATAAAAATTTTTAAACTTTTATTGAAAATATAATAGGTTCAAATGTATTTTTACAATCTAATCATAAAAAAATTAGTATACTTAATGATGTTTTATTTATTTTTGAAAATTTAAATTGGTTTAAATTACAATTGTTATTTAGATTTACTAATGTAATAATAAGTGGTGGTAGTATAAGTAAAAGATATATATTATCTAGCATAGTTTAAGTTATTTTTGTGGGTTATGGGTTATTAACATCATGATATTTATGATAGTTATAAATATTTAAGTTAAGAAGTTAAAAATAATAATATAGATATTAGATTTATAGTATCTGATAGAGATTTAATGTTAATTGTAATGTATAATATTTTAGAAGAAAATAAAGAGAAATTAAATAAAACTATCTCAGATTTAAATAATGATATTTTACGTCAAGAAAAAGATATATTTAGTTTAAATACTTAAATTTCAATAAAAAAACTAAACTTAGTGAAGCTAAACAATTAAATTCAAAAAGAATATTAAAATGGAATAAAAATATTGAAGTAATAAAAGATTATATAAAATCAGCTAGTTACAAAATCTCACTAATAAAAATGAAATAAGTAAATTTAATAAAGAACAAGAAAGTCTTAAAGAACTTTCAATTGAAGCATTAAAAATAAAATATAATAAAGATTATCATAATGTTAAATTACAATAAGATTTAGATAAATTTAGTTATATAATAAGAAAAATGTCAGAAAAACCTTTAGGTATTAGAAGATATAGTACAAAAAATATAAATAATAAAAACAAAAAAACAAAAACAAAAATAAAACTAATTTTAAAAGAGGTAGAATTAGTTTAATAGGTAAAATGACGTCTTGTGGCGACGATGTTCAGAGTTCAAGTCTCCGATTCTACCCTTTATTTATTAATAATACAAAAAATTTATATACTTAAAATATATATTATAATAATAATGATTATTAAAAATTATAAGATGTAAATGTAAAAGTATCGATGACAATATAGTTTTAACATCAAAAAAAAAAATTAATTAATAAGTATTTTAAAGGGGTTATTAAGGATAACTAGCAAACTTATAAAAAAGGAGGCAACAAGCCAAATGCCTACACATACTCGAAAATGAATTATTTATAATAGAATTAATAAATTTTGTATTTTATTAATAGGTAAGATAATTATTTTTAATTATAATATTATAATTATTTGTAAGTAGACTCATAAATAAGAGATAAGTAATTAAAGTGAGGCGATCCTAAGGGAAACCTTTTTATTATTACTTCCTGAAGTAAAACATTTTATTAGGGAAAGGAAAGGAAATCAACCGAGACTCCGAAAGTAATGGTGAGTGAAATCGGATTAGCCTTATGCCATTACATAAATTAAAAACAAAAATTCTAACAAAATATTAAGTAAACTTTTAAAGCTAAAATAACTAAATATATTTGAACTTTAAGATAGAATTGAAGTGGTTAAGGTGGAATCTTAAATTTTAAAAGCTTCATTTGAATTATATTCATATAAAATATGCTTAATATTAATAATTTAAGTTAGATTGAATTAAATATAATATAACTTTATATTAAAATTTTAATTCATAAAGAATTTAATTATATTTAATAATAAAAATATAATGAAGAAACATAAGGTGGAATTATAAAAATAATAGACCTGTATTTTTTATGTAATAGGATTAGTTCTATTTAAAGAACTGAGATAGTATTTTTTAATATATTTAATTTTAATCTTATCTAATAAATTAAAATTTAATATTATATATTTGTGTATTAGTAAAATTCTATTATCTTTGATTAAATTATTAAAGAAATTTTATTAATAGGATACTATTGAAAATAATGGTACGTAATAAAATCTATCAGTAAATTTTATTACAACTTAATTCTTAAAAAAAAAAATTAGATTTAAGGAAAATTAAGTACGATGAGAGTAAACTTGTCGGAATATAGGGGAACCATCCTCTAAGGCTAAGTATTATAAGTTTAGCGATAGTGAAATAGTACCGTGAGGGAAAAGTTGAAAAGAGTGTGAGTTAATACATTTTAGTAAAAATGGCAAAAAAAGATACTGAATGTACATAGCTCTTATTAGTAAATAACGCAGTGAAATAGACTTGAATTAGTAACTCTATAAGCAGTCGGAATTTAATTTAAAAAAATGACGGCGTACCTTTTGCATAATGGGTCAGCAAGTTAATAGAAGTAGCAAGGTTAAAAGCCTAAGCGAAAGCGACTACATAAATAAAATTATTGAAGTGGGTTAAGTTACTTTTATTAGACCCGAAGCCAGGTGATCTTTCCAAGACCAGATCGAAAAGGATCGAACGGGTGAATGTTGCATAATTCTCCGATGAGTTTTGGAAAGCGGTGAAATGCCAATCTGACCTGGTGATAGCTGGTTTTCTACGAAACATATTTAAGTATGACATCTACACAAAATTTATGGAGGTACAGCACGGTAATTCCCAATAAATATCTGAATTTAATCTAATTAAATTAGATAGGAGTTTAGGTTGTGGGGACCTCGAAATCTTACCAATGGAAGTGAATCTCGGAATTACATAAATTGGTGGTAGATATTCAGACTACTCATGCTAAGTTGGGTAGTCAAGACGGAAACAGCCGAGAACACAAATTAAGGTCCCGAATGATTATTAAGTGAAATAAAGGATGTGACATATTGAATGCAGCTGAAAAGTGAGCCTGGCAGTCGCTAACTTATAATGAACGTGTAACAACGTATCAGCCCTTAGATAGTTGCACTGAAGATTTAACGGGTCTTAAATAATCAACCGATATTGTGTTAATATAAAAATATAATTTTTTTTTTATATTTAGGTAGTAGAACGTTCAGATAGTTAAGTGTTATAAAATCCAAACCAACAATTAACAGTGTTTCATTGTTTATAGGAATCTGAAGTGATAATGCTGACATGAGTAACGTAAAAAGAAAGCTGAATTTAGAATTAATTATTCTAAATAAATAAACTTTCTCGCCGAATACGAAAGGGTTATTAGTTAAAGATTAATTCGACTAATGTTAATGCGGTCTCTAAGGTACAAAACCAATGTTTTGGCTGATGAGTAGAGCTTTGAAAGCCCTCAGGGAGGATATTAAATTACAAAGAATGAAGTGTAAAATACTTTACATGGAAAGAAGTTTAAATTAGTTAAAAAATTTAAGAAAATTTTAATAAATTTAATACTTAAATGTTCTATTGATAGGTGAATATTTTATCGATTAGTAATTAATATGTTAATTGGGGCCAGGAAAAATATGTTTTTGAATAACTTAATCTTATAGATAATTTGTGTTAAACTTTTAGAACCTTAGAGTGAATATTCTAAGAAAAAGCTATCAAAAAGAAATATGGAAAAACAATAATAAAATATTTAATATTTGTTTCAAATTAATCATTTGATATAAAATTTTTATTTTATATATATTTTGTTTAACTTAAAATAATATCATTAAATTATTTTAATTAGATAGGAATTGAATTAAGAAAAATTTTTATTATTTTAAATTATTAATATTATTTAATTAGGTGGTAACACACTTAATTAAAATATATATATATATATTAAGCCAACCGTACCCTAAACCGACACAGGTTCGTAGGTAGAGTATACTAAGGCGTAGAGCTAAAAGTTGTAAAGGAACTCGGCAAATTATCCTCGTAAGTTCGTCAATAAGAGGAACCACTTTTCTAATAATTAATAACTCCTGTTATTATTAGTCTTAATAAAGTGGTGGCACAAAATTGGAAGCCCCGACTGTTTACTAAAAACACAGCTATCTGCAATGATGTAAATCATAGTATAGGTAGTGAGGTTTGCCCAATGCCATAAGCATAAGAGACGTAATGGGAAACTGTTAAAGATCGAAAGCCTGGTTAATAGCGGTCTTAACCTTGAGGATCCTAAGGTAGCAAAATAAATTGGCCATTAAATGTGGTCCGGTATCAATAATTTAACGATGGCTTCACTGTCTCTACAACTTGCTCAGTGAAATTGAATTGTGAGTGCAGATGCTCACTACTCGCAGGGGGACGGGAAGACCCTATGCAGCTTCTACTGTAGTTAGTCATCACATTTCTTACCTTCATACTTCAGCTTCCAGATAATAGGGAAGTCGATTAGACACAATATGGAAAACCTTATAACTGAAGTTGGGTCTATGTTTACCTTTCTATTTTCATAAAAATTTAGAAAGGGAGAGTTGACTAATTGGCAGTTTGACTGGGGCGGTCGTCTTTAATAGAGTAGCAAAGTACATCCAAGTAGATTGTAATTTATTAGATCATATTTACTTAAAATTTAATTACTATAAGGTAATTAAATAGTAAATATTCTTACAAATTAATAATTATTGTAATTATATTTATATATATAATTATTTAAAATCCAAATTTTATCTTTATTCATTAGATAAGGTATGCTAGAAATTAAATGGAAGTTAATAAACCAGTAAATAAGGTTTTGGAGAGTGCAATGACGGTAAGCATGCTTAACTGAAAGACTTAAAAGTCGAACAGATACGTAAGTAGGGCATAGTGACCCCCCGCTATATTATGGAATAGACGGGGATCAATTGATAAAAGTTACGCTAGGGATAACAGGCTGATAGCCGGCGAGAGTACACATTGTTCCGGCTGTTTGGCACCTCGATGTCGACTTAACCTATCCTCCTGGAGCAAAATCTTGGAAGGGTTCGGCTGTTCGCCGATTAAAAGGTTACATGAGTTGGGTTTAATACGACGTGAGTCAGTATGGTCCCTATCTTCTGTGAGAATAAATAGTAAAAAAGGGGAGACCTTCTAGTACGAAAGGACCAATAGGATGTGTTTCTCTAGTGTACCAATTGTTGAAAACAATAAAATTAATATACTTGAAAGGGTTAAAATTTTATTAGTGAGTATGCATAGTTGGGTAGCCACAAACATTTTAGATAAGAGCTGAAAGTATATCAAGCATGAATCTATCCCTTGGATACTATCAAGGATTTCTTTTTGTTTCTGTCTTCGGGAGAGTTTAAATTAAATATTCCTATAGTTTAAATTCTTTCCTGAAACCCCTATAAATATATATTACAATTTATAGTTTTAGAAGACAGTTTATATTTTTAATATATATATATATATTATATATATTTTTTATAATATTAAGTTAAAATATTATAGAGTAATATAGCAAAAAGATTAAAATTCTATTAAAAAAAAAGAAATAGACCATTTCTTAAATAGGATGCAAATGAACTTTATGAGAATAATGTAGTTTAGCATTACTAATTTTTTAAGTAGACTTGATGTTATAGGTTGTCATAAATTTTTATTTTTAAGAGGTTAGCTATGAGGGAAGCAATTAAATTATTAAAATGTCTTTAATATTTAACTATTCTAAAGGTTCAATTCCTTTACTTCTTAGATTTTATAAAAATATAAATAATTATTATGATAGATTCTACAATAATTATTTTAAATAAAAGAATTGATTAAGATGATTCTTAGAATACTTAGTAACATTTTAAATAAATGTTAAATTATATTTTTACATTAAATAATGTTAAATATTTTAATAATAATATAATTTTTGTAAATTACTATAAATTTACAATATTTTAATATTACAAACTATTAGAAAATAAGTATACTAAGAAAGACTGAATTATCTATACATATATAATAAAAATTTAAATTATGTTGCAAAATATTTCAATATTTAATACTATTTATAATGATGTTCCACAACCTTGGCAAATAGGATTCCAAGATAGTGCTGCTCCTGCATTTACAGGAATTGTTGATTTACATAATACTATATTCTTCTATTTAATCGTTATCTGTGTTGGAGTTTTCTGGGTTTTAGGTTCTGTTATGTATTTTTTTAATATTAAAAATTCACCTATAATATATAAATATCTTAATCATGGAACATTAATTGAATTAGTTTGGACAATTACTCCTGCTTTAATTTTAACTGCTATTGCTTTCCCTAGTTTTAGATTATTGTATTTATTAGATGAAGTAACATCCCCTACAATTACAATTAAAGTAATAGGTCATCAATGGTATTGGTCGTATGAGTATAGTGATTATGTAACTGATAATGGTCAATCTATTGAATTTGATTCTTATATGATACCTGAATCAGAATTAGAATTAGGACAATTTAGATTATTAGATGTAGATAACAAGATGATTATACCTGTAGATTGTCACATAAGATTAATTGTAACTGGTGCAGATGTTATTCATTCATTTGCTGTTCCTTCTTTAGGAGTAAAAATAGATGCTACACCAGGTAGATTAAATCAATCATCTATATTAGCTGAAAGAACAGGTACATTTTATGGACAATGTTCAGAAATTTGTGGTGTTTGGCACGGATTTATGCCTATCGCTGTTGAAGCAGTTTCAGTGCAAGATTATTTAGCTTGGTTAGATTCTGTTTAATTATATTTTTTGTTTTTTTCTTTTAACTTATTTATAAAATTAGATTATAATTTAATATTTTTATTTAATATTAATATTTATCTAAATATTGATTTACTTAATTTATATTAGCGTAATTTAGCTATAATAAAGAATTATATCATTATTACAATTAATTATTTCCCTCCTATTTTTAATTAAAAACAAAAATTACCATAAAATTCATAAATTTTTATAAGATTAAATAATAAAATATTAATAATAAATTACTATATCTTTTTTTTTTTTTACAAAATTTAGCAAAAATTTTATTAATTAATTAACTCTATTAAGTATTAAAATTTTATGTATTTTTATAATATTATATACTATAATAACATATTCTTTAAAAGAAGATTTATAAAATTAATTTTATTTATATAAGTTTTAATTACAAGGGGGAATCTGATAATTGGTAATCAGTTGTATTTGCACTACAAATATGATAGTTCGAGTCTATCTTTCTCCAATATTAATTATATAAATTAAAGCTTCGGTGGCTCAAGGGTTAAAGCGTTCGACTGAAGCTCGAAAGACAGTGGTTCAACTCCATTCCGAGGCAATTACTTAAAAAGAATTATTTTTTGTTTTTTAAGCCTGAATAGTTTAATAGGTAAAACGACTTACTTGTAATAAGTTATTAGCGGTTCAATTCCACTTTTAGGCAAAATAGACTTAAAGTTTACAATGAGTTGTAGTTTAATTAGGGAAAACATCATTTTTTGGTAGTGTTTAATATCAGTTCGAATCTGGTCAACTCAGATAATTTATAAATAAATTATATAAATATATTATTTTAAAAAAATTTATAATATTTTTAATAGGAAGCAGAACTCGAGTGGTTGAGTGTCTCCCTTTTAAGGAGAAAGTCCTGGTTCAATTCCATGTGCTTTCAATTGTTTATTTTTGTGTTTTGTTTTTAATAATTGATTTTACAAAATATGAACTAAGAAATTATATTTAAACATTATTAAAATATATCTATTAATAATTTTTGTTTTGTTTTAAATTAATTGATACAATTATAAGAATTAATAAAATATTTTAGTTATACATATTTTTATATATTGTAAATATTTATGTTCTTTATAAGAAATATTATATTTTCTAAGTTTATAATAAATTAAACAATAAAAACAAAAATTTTTGTTTTTTGTTTTTAAATAAAGTAATGATAAGATAAGATAAAAATTTTTTATTGTTTTTTTAATTTTTCATTTACTAGAGAGTTGTAATTACTCACTTTATTTATCTATTTTAGCAATAATATTCGTCCATTGTTAAATACTTTTTTGGTATTTATATTTCTACAATTAAATTTAACATCTTAACAATACTTAAAATTTTAAATATACAAAAATGGACAAAGCTAATTCGAAAAAAAAATGTCAAAATCTTTAATTAATTTAAATGCTAATGTATTACCTTTAATATACTCAGTTTATAATAACAAATTAACAGCTGAACACAAAAATTCAAATTTTAGTCCCGAATATGTTTTATTAAACTATAATAAATTATTAGAAAATAAACAATTATTGCAAATAAAAAAAATAGATAAAACAATAGTAAGACTTAATAAATTAACTAATAAAATTGAAACTTTTTCTAATCGAAATAATTCATTAATATTACTTAATGAGATTCAAAGACTTAGAAAAGAACAATTATTACCTGCTAATTATCATATGTTCAATCCTAAACTTGAAATTCAGTCTATAGAACCTGTAAACTTAGAAAAAAAAAAACTAATAGAATCAAGATTAGAAAATAAATATATTGAGAGTGATTTTAATTTAAATAAAAATTATATAAGTAAAAACTTAGAAGTTAAATTTCCTTTAAATTTATTAAATGCGAATTCAAATCAAAAAAAAATTAAAATTAGAAATTATTTAAAATTAATAACAGCATTTAACAGAGCATATATTTCAAGTAAACACATAAGTTATAAATTTAATTCTTTAAATAATAAATTAGTAAAAAATATTTATACTATTTTATGTTCTACATTCTTAAAGATGAAATGTTCTATAAGTAAACCTAGAATGTATTTTTCTAATGATTTAATTATTTTTAAATTATTTTATTTCCCGAATTATGAAATTAAAAAAGTTTTAAAATTAAGAAAAAATTTAATTTATAAAAAATTAATAACTTTTTATAAGTTTTATAAAATTAGAAATACTATAAAAAATAAATTTAGAAATAAAAATTTATATAACTCTAAAAATAATTTAATAAGTAATAAATTTAAATATATGAAAAATAGTTATTTTTCTATAGATGATCTTAAATATACATCACCATTTGTAAATTTAAATTCAAATAAATTAGAAGAACTGTGTCACTTATTAAGCAAATTATTACATAAACCTGTTCAATTAGAAGTAGTAAGGTTATTTTATCCTTTCTATGATCCTAATGTTTTAACTAACATATTAGCTAAATTAACTAATGATATTAAATTTAGATATATATTTAATAAAATTTTTAAAATGGCTGTTATTAAAAATCCTACTAAAATGATTCAAAGAAAGAGATTTTCTGCTTTACCAGGTTATTTAACTGGTATTAATTTAAAATTTGCTGGTAGATTCCCTACACAAAAAATAGTTCCTAGAAAAACAGTAAAATTTAAAGAAATAGGAAGTTTAGCTAGAAAAAAAGCTATACTAGTTGAAACAGCCAGATTTAGTAATAAAAATAGAAGAGGATCATTCAGTATTACGGTATCAACAGGAATTTGTTTAGAAAATAGAATAATATAATATAAATAATTAATATAATATTAATAAATAGTTATTAAAAACCACAAAATTAAAAATATAAAATATTAGTTAAAGTTATATTAAGATAATTTATACTACATAAGATCAAATTTATTTTCTAATTTATATTTAATTTTATATTTTAATACTCCTCCTTAATACACATTAATATTAAAAAAAAAAAATACTTACCTATATCATATGTTTTAATTTTATTGAATATTATAACAGGATATAACATATAAGTATCTTCTGTATTATGTTTACTAATCGTAATATATATAATATATTATTATACTTAAAGTTCTAAATAAGTATTTATTGTATATCTATTATAATTATTATATTATATTAAAAATTAAAATTTTTTTAGTTAAACTTAAATTAGGTAATTTCTAAAATATTATTATATGTTATTAATTAATAATGTAGATAGAGGTTCAATTCCTCTTGAGTTTATTCACATTAATTGTGATTTTTCTGCTTTATTATAGGTATATTCAATTATATAAATATTTATTTTTAAATTTTAATAAAGTAACGATAATATTTATTAAATTAATAATTTAATATAAAAAGCTTAATAGATTATTACGTTTTAAATTTTAAAATTCTACCTTAAAATATAAATAATATTCTAATTTAAAATATTATAAATGTTATTAATTTATATTATAAGAATAGGATTAAAAATATATTATAAGGTTGTAAATTATGGAAAAACCTACTTGAAATTTTTAATAGTTATAACTAAAAATTCAGGTTATTGTAGCCTTTAATCGATATTTATATAATCGAACGTTAATGATTTAAATAGCGTAGGCTAAATTAAAAAACAAAACACAAATTTTTTTATGGAAAATATTTTATTAAATGTTTTAGCTTTAGGAACAATTTTATCTAGTTTATTAGTTATATCATCCTCAAATCCAGTTATAGCTGTGATCTTTTTAATTTCAGTATTTTTTAATGCAGCAGGATATTTAATTTTACTAGGTGTAGGTTTTATAGGTATATCTTATATTTTATTATATGTAGGAGCAATTACTGTATTATTTTTATTTGTGATAATGATGATAAATGTAAAATTAAGTGATATAATAGAAACGGGTTCAGAATATACAAAAAATTATCCATTAGCATTAGCTATAGGTATTTTATTTATATATGAAATTAATAATATATTACCTTTCTCAATAAGTGATGTAGCTTCTATTTCTACTTTAGTAAATTTAATTAGTTATACTAATAATTTAATTTTAAGTCAAGATCCATTTTCATTTGTAAAAATTTTAAATACTTTTAATCCTTCAATTGCTGATTCGTCGATTACTAGTTTCTTACAGATAGAAGCTATAGGACATGGTTTATATACTTATGGAGCAGCTTTATTGATAATTTGTAGCATTATTTTATTACTTGCTATGATTGCTCCAATCTTTTTATCTAGAAAATCTAAATTTTAGACTTACAGTTTTATTACTTTGTTTTTTAATTTAATTTTTATAAGATATTTTATATTATTTTAATTAGATTTTTGTATATTATTTATTTATATATTACTTTTGGTTTTTTGGTTTTTAAACTAAACTCCCTCCAATTACTAATTTGTAATATATTTAAAATATTAAAAATAATAATATATATATATATTTATGTATTTTATTTTTGTTTTAAGTACTATATATTGTTTATAATTTATAAATAATATATAAGTTTTTTTTTTAATTATATATTGAAGTCTAATTAAAAGTAATGTATTAAATTTTTTATAATAAATAAAATTAAAACATATTACAAAATAATGTATGGTAATCTATAATAATTAATGATTTTTATTAGTTTATTAATATTAATAGTGGCTATTGCCACACCTTCTATCCGAAATAATTTGTCTCCTAATTTATTTATACGGTTAACTACTATTATATTTATTTATGCTGGAGGTATCACTTTTAATACCTTTTATATTCATTCAATTGAATCAGGTGTAGGAATATATAGTGGTTTATTTCAAGTAACTGCAATTTCACAATTAATAGATATGTTAATTTATTTTATAGGTAGTTTAATATTAACAGCTTGGCCTATGTTTAATAAACCGACAATAGAAATTAATTATAAATCAGCTTACGAAACAAATGAGAATAAATTACAAATATTTAATCCATGTACTGAATATTCATTAATAGTAATGTTTAGTACATTAGGAGCATCATTGTTAATATCTTCAGCTGATTTAATTTCTATGTATTTAAGTATAGAGTTACAATCATTTGGAGTATATATTTTATCAACATTATATAGAGATTCAGAATCAGCAACATCAGCTGGTTTAAAGTATTTCTTATTAGGTGGTTTATCTTCTTGTTTAATATTATTAGGTGTAGCTTTAATTTATTCATATTCAGGACTTACAAATTTGGAATCAATATATACTTTAATATCTGTATTATATAATGAAATTCCTAATTATAGCAGTGTATCCACAGGAATAACTTATGGAATATTATTAGTAATAATTGGATTACTATTTAAAATAGCTGCTGCACCTTTACACAATTGGGCACCGGATGTATATGATAATAGTCCGACAATAGTGACTATTTGGTTAACAATTATGCCTAAAATATCTATATTATTTTTAATTATAGAATTAGTTAACAGTTTAAATTTAAATTCAACATTATTAATACTTAACCCAATTACTGAAAATGTAGAATACTTGCATACTTTTTCTGAAGATAAAATAGTAGAAATTAAATATTTATTTTTAATGTGTGCTTTATTATCTTTAATAATAGGTACAGTGGTAGGTTTAGCTCAAGTAAAAATAAAAAGATTATTAGCTTATAGTACAATATCTCATATTGGTTTTATTTTATTAGCTTTAGCTGTAAATACAATACAATCTTTAGAAGCACTAATATTTTATATAATTCAATATACTTTAACTAATTTAAATACATTTTTAATATTATTAGCTTTAGGTTATACTATTAATAAAAGAAATTTAATAAAAAATAATAATTTAATTAATAGTGATATAACTTTAATTTCTCAATTAAAAGGACAATTTTTTAATAATCCTTTATTAAGTATTAGTTTAAGTATATGTTTATTCTCTATGGCAGGAGTACCGCCTTTATTAGGATTCTTCTCTAAATATTTTGTTTTATATTCAGCAATTTTTAGTGGTTATTATTTTATGGCTATTATAGCTATATTAACTAGTGTAATAAGTGCTTCTTATTATTTAAAAATTATAAAAATTTTATATACTGAAGATAATAAAAATTTTAATGTCAAAATTGTTAATGAATATTCTTTAATAAGTAATTTACATAGTTTTTTAATAGCTAGTTTAACATTATTAATATTATTATTTTTATTAAAACCTACATTAATCTTAAATAGTGTTCAGTTACTATCTTTATCAATATTTAGTGAGTATTAATGAATAATTTATTAATGTTATTTATTTTAGTGCCTATATTGGCTTTTGCTTTATTAGCTTTAAATGTTTTATTGGCTCCTAAAAACTCTTATGAAGCTAAAATATCTCCTTATGAATGTGGATTTTTAGCTATTGAAGGTCAAACAAGATCTACTTTTCAAATACATTTTTACATTGTTGCTATGTTATTTTTAGTTTTTGATTTAGAAATTTTATTATTATTTCCTTTAGCTGTTACTCTTTATCAAGTAAGTACTTATGGTTTTGTTATAGCTTTAATTTTCTTTTTTGTTTTAACTATTGGTTTTATTTTAGAAATTGGATCAGGAGCTATATCCTTAACTAATAGCCAGAAATAGGTTGTATATTTATAAAAATTTTTAGAATTTTATAATTTTAAGAATTAAAAATAATTAAATTTATTTTTATTTGAATTCAAAATAAATCTATTAAAAATTTTAAAACTTTCCTCCCTTTTTTAAAAATTTGATATAACTGAAAAACAAAAAGTAACTTATATGTACAAATAAATTAAATTTAAAAAATGTAATTTAGTTTGTATTTTATATAATTTATTATATATTTAATTATAATTTATATTTTGTATACAATTTATTTATTTTATTTTTTACATAATTTTTTAATTTAAATATATGTATACTAATTTAAAAGAAGTTTAAATTAAAATTAAAAAATATAAAATAATATATTAAAATTTATAATTAGTATTAAATAGGGCAGGTGATCCGATTGGTAATGGTGGTTCTCTGTAAAAGAATTGGTCTTTGACCGCAAAAGGTTCGATTCCTTTACTGCTCAGTAATTTACATAAATAATAAGAAAAAATATTTAAAGACTGTAGCATAATTGGGTAATGCAGTTCGCTCATAATGGATATTATAAGGGTTCAAATCCCTTCGGTCTTATATAATTTAAAATAAATTATAAACACACAATAGGGTACTTGGTCGAGTCTGGTTTATGGCGCTCGTCTTGAAAACGAGTACTTCAAAAGAGTCGTCGGTTCAAATCCGACAGTGCCTGAACAATTTTATAACCTAAAATATATATATAATAAGTTAATTTATGTTTAATATATTTAAATTATTCTAAAATAAAAATTTTTATAAATATATATATTGTAAAGTGTAAATATAAAAGAGGTATAAAATATTGTGAAAACAAATAAAATAAGACAATTAATTGTTCAAATTTAAGTAAGAATTTAATTTTGGTTCCGATTGAACGTTATTCAGTAGTTTTAAGACATGCAAATTTATTATTTCAGAAAAGTAAATAAAATAAAATTTTAATTAGCTGATAGGAAAGAAGGTGTAAAGGTGAGTATAGTAAATAAGATACCCTATAGTCTTTGCAAATCAAGGATATTAAATCGTTAGAATAAAATAAAATTTTCTTAAAGTTTTATTAAAATTCTTGTATTGTATATTATATTTAAATTAATTAATTAATTTATTTAAATAAGATGTACAGTTGTTTCTAATATTACATAAATAATTTTGTTTTGTTATGTTTTTTAATAAAGACTAATAAAAGCAAAAACATAATTAGTGAAGTTAGAGATAAAGATTTAAGTTAATAGTAGCTATTTTACAAGAAAGGAAATTTTCCGCTACAGGATTCTATTTATTTTGATTATGATAGTTGGTAGAGTAAAGGCCTACCAAGTCTACGATCAAAAGCCAAGCTTGATAGAGCAAATGGCCACATTGGGCGTGAAATCCCCCAAGTAGTAGTTGTACTACCAGCAGTCAAGAATATTAGTCAATGCTCGGAAGAGTGAACTAGCTAACTGAATTCACAAATGTGTCATTTGTGATAAGGTAAGAGAAAATAACGATATTATCTTACTAACTAAGTGTTGTCTAAAACTGGTGCCAGAAGACTCGGTAAAGCCAGAGACGCAAACGTTAGTCGTCATTATCAGGCGTAAAGGGTTTGTAGGCTGCTTTAAACTTCATAAATATAAGCTATATTAATTTATGATAAATTAAAGCTAGAATCTAAAGAAGGGTAACCTAAATAATATTATATTTAGTGATTAAATATAAACAAATATGATAGAGTACTAAAGGTGAAAACTATTTATCTATTAAAGATTGACGCTGAGAAACGAAGGAGAGGAACGAAAACAGGATTAGATACCCAATTATCCCTCTCAGTCAACGATGAATGGTAGTTATAAGTTTATCTAATTTATTTATTATATAAAATTATTAAATAAGTTATTGAATTTAAACTTATAGCAATGTTAACACGATAACCATTCCGCCTTGTGAGTAAGACTGCAAAGTTGAAAACAAAAAAATTAGTCGGTTTTGAAGCAAACGAAGTGAAGCATGTTATTTAATACGATAATCCGCGTAAAATCTTACCAGTTCTTGCATACTCTCCTTAATGCTTAAAGTTAAGAATTAGAGGAGAAAATATTTTTATATAAATATTTTGTACAGGTGTTGCATGGCTGTCGTCAGTCCGTGTCGTGAGAAGTTTGGTTAAATCCGTTAACGGACAGAATCCCTGGTGTTAATTTTTACTTAACACACAGTAGTATCCACAAAATACTAGTTGGGGCTAAGACAAGTCGTTATGGTCCTCATGAACTGGGCTATAGACGTGCCACAAAAACTTTTACAAAGTGATGCGATACTTTTTTTATTTTACAAATAAAAAATAAAGAGGAGCTAATCATTAAAGAAAGTTAAACTATTAGTTATGATGGATTGTCATCTGTAACTCGGTGACATGAAAAAGGAATTTCGAGTAATCGTTGATCATTACGCAACGGTGAAGCCCGCATTCAATATGAACTAACCGTCTGTCACTGGGAAGGAGTTTAAATTGAAGGAAATTTAGGTGAATATTAACTTTTACATTATTTCTTCTTATCTTAAAGAAGATGTTAACAATTATAATTTATTTAATTGTTAGTACAATATTTTGTATTTATTATATAAAATTATTGTATAGTTTAGGGTTAGATTACTAAAATTTAGGAATGTTATTTATTGCTTTTAGTAACATTTGTGCTATAATATTAATTTATATTAGTTACATAATATAAAATTATAGTAATAATTTAATTGAAGTAAATATAATATATAATTATTATCCTTATTAAACGATTTTGTTAAGTTAATTTAATCTCTGTGAATTCATTTAAGCAACATCTCAAAAGTCATAGCAAGGTAGCCGTACTGGAAAGTGCTGCTGTATAATAAAACGCTAAGTTTATAACCCCCCCTCCATTTATTAAAATTTTAATAAAATATATTTAAATTTTGCAAAAATATTAATTTTAATATTATAAATTAAATTAAAAAAAAAAATTCTATTTATTTAATTAAAACAATTTATATAATAATAATCTAAAAAAGGGGAGTTAGCTGAGTGGTTTAGCAGTAAATTTACACTTTACAGACAGAGTTTCGATTACTCTACTCCCTATACGTTTTATATTACTATAATAGTAAAAACTTAAAGATTTGAATTTTAATTCATTAAATTGTAATGGGTTTTCATTCTTTTGATTTATATATATTCATAGTAACTAGTTTTACTTCTAAACATTTTAGGAGATAGGAAATACATTCTATCAAATGGAATATATTCATTATTAATTTTAGGATTTTCAATTTTTAAATATCCTAATTTTAAAGGATCTACAAATTTTTTATCAAATTTTTCTTTATCTAAATTACTATTAAAATTAATATATAAACTATCTGTATCAGTATAATATAAATTATAAGAAGGATTATTTTTATGTTTCATCATTAATATTCTGCTGTAAGCAGTAACAGATGATGCTATAGCTATAGAAATATTAATATCTAAATTTTCTTGATAAAATGAGGTATTAAAATTATTTGGTAAATATTGAATTAACAATTTTCCATCTAATTCTATTACATCTTCTATTTGGGTTTTGCTTATATATTCAGCTAATATTTTAGCATCATTATTAATAATTTCGGTATTTAATAAATACTGATCCATTCCAAATCTTCCATATAGACTATTCATTAAATTTTTAGAAATCATTCTCCATATCATGTTTTTATTTTTATCAGCTTCGACCTTAATTTTATATAAGTCATTTATATAGTTACTAAAGATATCGGAACTTTCGAATAAATATCCTGAAATAATTTTAACTTTATATCCAATTCTTACAGCTTCTTCGATTTCAGCTGTATGGAACCATCCTTTAAACGAACCAGTTGGACTGAATGTTCTAGTTTGATTAGGTTGAACTTCTCTTCTAATTTGAAGTATAGGCTGTGAAAGATCTAATGGAGCATAAACTTCTGCCTCCACAAAGCCAATATCTTTTCCCTTTAAAATTCCTTTCAATTCAAGTAAAGTTAAATTACCATCATTTTGAAAGCTTATAAAGTGACCTACAGGATATAAGAATTTCGTCATAGCTGCAGGATATAAACTGTTAACATCGTAACACCAAATATTTTCTCCATAAGGAATGAAAGCATCTGTTGATCCTCCAGTATAACTCTGTGAAATATCTCTAAATGGTATACCTTTAATAATTGGAATACAATTTTCAGGCATATAGTTAGATCTATATATTCTTAGACATAATGCAGGCAATGTAGGAGTATTTTTAATATCCACAAACCATCGAGTAAAAATAATATCTCCAAATTTAGTTAATATTTGATGTAAAGCTATACAATCAATGTTAACATATTTTAAAGTTTCCGTTTTTAAACACCAAGATTTTTCTATGAAAGAGTTTTTATAATTTTCATATTCCGCTAGAGAAACTTCCTTATCATTAAAGTATTTATAATCTGGTACAACTTTAGAGATATAATCTGCTACAAAATTTTCATTTTCAAACAATTTTCTTGGAAATATTTCTTTAGGTGTTTCAATTTGAAAACTTTTGGATAGATTACTTAAGGAGCTTGGTAGTAATAACAAACTATCTTTAAAAGTTATAGTTCTTTCCTTATTAGACACAGCGATAGAAATATATTTATCGTCTTTCAATAAAATTTTAATTTTAAAATTTAACATATTTACCAAAGGTTTTAGAATGAAGTGAATATCAAACCCCGATAAATTGTGAAAATAAATTTCTTTAAAATTTGTTTCATCTTTAAATAGAGCCTCTAAAAATTTAATCATCATTTCATTCCAACTCAAAAAATCGGTTACGTAGTAATTAAAACATTGTTTACCGTTATAATAAGCTAAAGCATAAGGTTCAAAATATCTATCGCCCTTTTCATCAATTTTAGTTAAAGTTTCAATATCTCCAGTACAAAAATTTTTTTGGAAAACTTTATCCGTTTCAACTTTTTTTATGAAATTGGGATGGAAGTTTTTTGTTTTTAAAACAACTTTACCATTTTGGATAATGTAAGAAATGTTTTTAACTGTTCTTTTGAACAGGTTTGCAGTTAAATCTGTAAAATAGTCGATTAGAGTATTAAGTAATATATTTCCTCTATAAACTTTAATCGTTTGCCCCTCAGCGGTTCTATTAAATTCAAACTTTAAATTTTTCTTAGTATTTAACACATAAGTTAAATTATTTTCTCTATACTGAATATCTCAAAAATCAGAAGTATTGGTTGAAATAGGATAATTAATATTTTTAATTTTAACAGTTCTAGCTTCTTTTTTCTGTCTGATTTCTTGGGCTTTATCAATAATCGAATGGGAAATTTCTAGTTTATCGGTAAAAATTCTGTATCTAAAAACAAAACCTTTTATTAAATTATCTTCCTCTTTAAGTAGATAATGCTCATAAATATTGTTAATATTATAATGAATAATTTCTTTGAAACTTTGTAAAAATTTTAAATCATTTTTAATAATTTCTGTTTTACACAAAGTTCTAGCTGAAGTATCCTCCATAACTATTAAGAATCTAACCATTATGCTAGATTCTAAGTCCATTTTAGATACAATATCTAACCAAAATTTATCTACTGCAGTTAAATAATCTTCATCTTTTAAGAAAGCTTCTTTAGGTAATTTTATAAAGTAGTCTTTCATAAATTTTCCTCTATTAGAGGCAGCTTCAATTCTTTTATTTGCATCAACAATTTCTTGATTAATTACAGATTCATATTTAGATTTCCATACATTTAATTCACTATCTTTAAAAGAAGCCAATTGTTTATTTAATTGGACAATTTCCTTAAGAATTTTAACTTTAGATTTTAATGAGCTAGTTTTAAGTAGCTTAGCTTCTAAAGCTTTGATTAATTGAAGTATATTTTGGATACTCATTTTATTTTCTAATTTTACCTTTCTAAGTTTACCTTTCTAATTTTATTATTCTTTTAGAGTGGAGGATTTTTATATTTTATAAGTTTTCATTACAAAATTAATATATAATATATTAAATTTATAATTTTCATATTTTATTTTCTTATTTAATAATAATAAAATACTATCTTCAGCTTCTATTAACATTTCTTTAAATTCAATGTTAATAGTTAGCTTCTGATCATTATGACTTAAAATTTGTGCATAAATATTAGAACCATGTTCTAATTTATAAACTAATATAATTTTGTAATATTTAACATGTTTAATATTGTTATTATCAATATACGATATTA